>Ga0247832_1002363_pt1 | contig 29219 bp, 41 predicted proteins | sample LaCruzMarch2015__10_FD_192407 | JGI IMG/M metagenome (GOLD analysis project Ga0247832, IMG submission 192407) | Freshwater microbial communities from meromictic Lake La Cruz, Castile-La Mancha, Spain - LaCruzMarch2015_4m | ecosystem: Environmental > Aquatic > Freshwater > Lake | place: Spain... | reverse complement strand
ACGGTTTCAACTTCAACCAATCTGTAGTTGATTCTCAAGGCCGTGTTATCAACACATGGGCTGACATCATCAACCGTGCTGATTTAGGTATGGAAGTAATGCACGAACGTAACGCGCACAACTTCCCGTTAGATTTAGCTTCAGGTGATGTATTACCAGTTGCTTTCACAGCTCCAGCTGTTAACGCTTAATTTTAAGTTGTTTTTTAAGGCTTAATTGACAAAAAGACAAATCTAATTAGAATTAGATTTGTCTTTCACTATTTATTATTTAATATCGTCATAAACGTTGACTGTAAACAAATTAAGTTCTTGATATTATATATAATATTTATAGACGTTAGTTTATTAATTTATACATTATAATTACTTGGTAAGTAATATAAATCAAGGAATTGTTATGTCACATTTTACAAACTTAAAAACAAGTTTTAAAAATTTGGTTCATTTAGAAAACGCATTAAATAAATTAGAGATTTTATATAGAAGAGAGAAAAAAATGGTTGAAGGAAATAACTCGAAACTTTATAATATTAATCTAGTAATTCCTCAATTAAATAATTATGATATTACGTTTAATTGGAATGGCGAAGAATATGAATTAGTGCTTGATGCTAGTTTTTGGATTCAGCCATACCCGGTTGAAAGTTTTGTTAATAAACTTTCGCAACATTATGCAAATGATGTCATTATTGAAGAGAGTCAAAAAATTGGATTCCAACCAATCAAATCGAAACAACATGTTGATGGGTCAAATACAATTACTTTACAACGTTGGAATTTAAATAGTTCTATATCTCTTGTTTAACAGTAAACTTTTAATAAAAAAATTAAGATTTTTAATATTCCAATGAGTTAATAACTCTGTAAGAAATTAAAAATTTCTTACAGAGTTATTAATAAGCTAAACCTAAACTTCTAGTTGTTTCTGCTCCTAAATAAACTCTCACACTTAAAAAATCTGTCGGACATGCAGTTTCGCAACGTTTACATCCAACACAATCTTCTACTCGAGGTGATGAAGCAATTTGACCAGATTTACAACCATCCCAAGGAACCATTTCTAATACATCAGTAGGACACGCTCGAACACATTGAGTACAACCTATGCAAGTGTCATATATTTTAACTGTATGAGACATAATTTTTAATATAATTTTATCAATTTCTTATCATGAATTATACGTTATTTTTAATAAAAATCGAGAAGTAAATTTTATTTATGATAACCAACCATAACTGTGTAAACCTTTTCCTAAGAAATTTACTCCTAAATAACAAACCCAAATAACAAAAAATCCCAACCCACCTAAAATTGCTGTTTTCTTACCTTCCCAACCTTTTGTAATACGAGAATGTAAATAAGTAGCAAAGACAAGCCAAGTAATTAACGCCCAAGTTTCTTTGGGATCCCAACTCCAATAAGAACCCCAAGCTTCGTTAGCCCACACTCCCCCTGCAATAATTCCTGTAGTTAAAAAGGGAAATCCTAGCCCAATAATCCTATAACTCCAATTATCCAAACTTTTCAAAAGTTTTAAAAAGGCAATTTCTTGAATATCTTCTTCAAAAGGTAATATTTTTGGATTGGATGCTTTGTTTTCTTTTAAAAAAACTTTAGCTTCGTAATAATCAAAGATATTATTATAAAAAACTAAAGATGTTGATTCATCCACTAATTGTAAATCAACATCTTGCAGCTTTGAAAGAACAAGAAATAAAATGCATAACAATGAGCCAATTATTAAAGTTGCATAACTTAACATCATCATACTTACATGCATCATTAACCAATTGGATTGTAAGGCAGGAACTAATGGAGCTGATTTTTGCATATCAGCAGACAAAGTTAAGTTAGCAAATCCATTAATTAACAATGCAATTGGTAATAAGATAGCACCCAATAACTTACTTTTAATTTTAAATTCTAAGTATAAATAGATAGTTAATAATGTCCAAGTTAAAAATAATAATGATTCATAAAGATTACTTAATGGAAAATAACCAGCAACAATCCATCTTGAACAAAGAATAAAAAACAACAAAATATTTGCTATAATTGCACTCAATTTCCCAACTTGTATTAGAGTTTTTGTACTTCTAAAAATAGATAAACTGATCCAATATATAACCATCGCAAATAGTAAAATCCCAAAAACAATATTCGATGAAAAATTTTGAGTAATATTCCAATCCATTAAATTTCTCCAATAAAAATTATCTCTGTCATTAGTTTTATAATCTACTATTTTACTTAAAAATTCACTATTTAAGTATCTTTCTTTTTGTAAATTGGTCGACTTAAATAGAGAATGTTTTTGTCAAAATCTTTAATAAAAAAATAGAAAAAATAAATTTTGTTTGAACGTTAATTATGAGTAGTAATAAAATAATTTTTAATTAGAATTAACGTTCATTCAATAGTGAATAAAATTTGAGACTATACTTTAATTAAATTACTTTTTTTTAACAATTGAAAAACAGTTTCTGTAGGTTGAGCACCATAACTTAGCCATTTTATAATTTTTTCTTCATTAAACGATGATTTTTTTGTAATCGGATCGTAATATCCAACTTCATCGATTGGTCGACCATCTCTTCGGGTAGCACTTTCCATAATAACTAATCTATATGAAGGCTGTCTTTTTCTTCCATTTCTTTTTAATCTTAGTTTTAACATAAACAATTTATAAAGTTTAATTTTTTTAACATTGAAATATAAATATAGAGTTTTTTAGGGAAATTTTAACTTTATCGTCTTGAGTAGTATTCAATAACTAACAATTCGTTTAAATTTAATAAAAGTTCACTTCGATCACAATAATTTTTGACTATTCCTTCCAGTTTTGACTTATCTAAAATTAAATGAGTAGGGGGATCAACGAAATTGATTGTTTTTAAATTATTTTCAACAGCGTTTCTTGATGTTGATTTTCGCTTTACACCGATAATGTCATTAATTTGACATTGGAAACTTGGTATATCAACAGCTTTGTCATTGATGGTAATATGCCCATGATTTACTAATTGACGAGCTGCTGCAATAGTTGGCGCAAAACCTAAAGAAAAGCAGATTGTGTCTAGTCTCATCTCTAACAATTGTAATAAGATTAAGCCTGTCACACCATTTCTTCGGCGTGCTTCTTTAATATAATGGTATAGCTGACTTTCACTTATTCCGTAATTAAATTTTAATTTTTGTTTTTCTTCTAACCTTATGCCGTACTCAGTTGTTTTTTTCTTACCATCCCCTAACGTTTTCCCATGTTGGCCAGGTCTAGCAGTTTTCTTTGATGTTTTTTGAGTTAAACCAGGTAGTTTCCCTAATCTTCTTATAATACGTAATTTTGGTCCTCTATAACGTGCCATAAAATAGTATTTATATTATGTAATTTGATTTTTCTTATTTTTTATTGTTAAATGTTTGAAGTAGGGCGAGTGACCGGACTTGAACCGGCGAATGATGGAATCACAACCCACTGCCTTAACCACTTGGCTACACCCGCCAAACTATTTGCCAACAGCACTATACCAAGTTATAGTAAATTACGTCTAGTTTATTAGTAAAATATTAATATTTTTTAAATTTTTAATATGAAAGAAACAAAAAGATTTTTTTTAAACGGTCAAGAATTTGTTAGTTATAAAGTCATTAATCTGAGAAATATAATTGACTATTTTAATTACAATTCATCTCTTTTAGTTTTAGAGTATAACCATTTTATTTGCCCTAAAGAGAATTGGGAGAAAATCTTTATTAATGATAAAGATAGAATTGAAATAGTTACTATCGTTGGAGGAGGTTAAAAAAGTCGAGTTTTTAATTAGTAACATTTTTATATTAAATATTATTAAGGACTAACGAATAAAAATCGTCAAGCCTTATAAAAATTAGATAACATATAATTGTTTATTATTTATTATTTAACCATGTTTAAAAACTAAACAATTATTTGATAAAGAGAATATATAAAAAACTTATACTACAAACTACAAATCCTTTTTTTACAACTCATCATTCACTTGTGTTTTACGTATAGTAGCTCTGGAAACTAATAATTAGTATCTAATTTCCTGGAAACATAAATATAATTTTTATTCATAATAAATAGGTTTAAAATTTACGCTTTTGTAAAAATTAAACCATTACTTTTAGCATATCGTTCTATAAACCGCATAAACCTGCTCCAATCATAAGAACTTTTCATAATATAAATGGATTCAACACCTTCTGGCTTTCCATTAACAAAATTAACAATTACATCACGAGTTTCTATAATCCCTTCTTCATCAATCATATACATACCAGTTATTTCGCCATTTAGAGCTAAGCTTTTATCTAAAATATTTGCATTTTTAAAACAGAATGTTGCTGTCCCAGTACTACCATCTCTAGAACGGGTTAGTCGGATATCAGGTAAAACTTTTTCATGTATACCTTTTATAAATTGAATATGCGCTGTCATAGTTCTTTTTTTAAATAAGCCCTCAAGTCTTTTATATACGTCTAATCTATGTTAAAAATTAAAAATAATTGAGATCAAACCGAGTCTATGGAGAACTGGGGTGGCAGGATTCGAACCTACGAATGGCGGAGTCAAAGTCCACAGCCTTACCACTTGGCGACACCCCAGCACAGTAATATAGTAGTTCAATTAATTAATATTTATTTAAATAAATTTTGATATATTGAGCAAGAAGGGATTCGAACCCCTGACACCGTAGTTCGTAGCCACGTGCTCTAGTCCACTGAGCTACAAGCCCAAACTATATTACTCCTTAATAATACTAGTTACCATTCTTTTTAGTAAAGCTTTTACAAAAAAAATTTAACAAAATTAAAAATTTAACTTGCCCAATTGTTAGATTTTATTTTACAGTTATAAGTACACAACTATTCTAAATTTATTAAACTTTGATTGTATGGCAAAGAAAATATTATATCAAGATAATGCGCGACGTGCTTTAGAACGGGGTATGGAAATAATGGTAGAAGCTGTCTCTGTAACATTGGGCCCCAAAGGACGTAATGTTGTTTTAGAGAAAACTTACGGTTCACCACAAATTGTTAATGACGGTGTAACAATTGCAAAAGAAATTAAATTAGAAGATCATATTGAAAATACAGGTGTTTCCTTAATTCGACAAGCAGCGGCAAAAACAAATGATGTAGCCGGGGATGGAACTACAACTGCAACGGTTCTTGCTTATGCTATGGTTAAAGAAGGACTAAAAAATGTGGCAGCCGGTGCAAACCCAATTTCAATAAAATTAGGGATGGAAAAAGCTACCCAATATTTAGTTATGCAAATAAATGAATTTGCACAGCCAGTGGAAGATATTCAATCAATTAAACAAGTAGCATCAATTTCAGCTGGCAATGATGATATTATTGGAGCTTTAATAGCTGATGCATTATCCAAAGTTGGGAAAGAAGGTGTCATTTCATTAGAAGAGGGTAAAGGAGTTGTTACTGAATTAGAAATTACAGAGGGTATGAAATTAGAGAAAGGATTCATATCACCGTACTTTATAACTGATACAGAAAAAATGGAAGTATCCTACGAAAATCCTTATATTTTATTAACTGATAAAAGAATTACATTAGTCCAACAAGATCTCCTACCAATTTTAGAACAGATTACCAAGACAAAACGTCCTTTATTAATTATTGCTGAAGATGTTGAAAAGGAAGCACTTGCAACTTTAATTTTGAATAAATTACGAGGTATTGTAAATGTTGTAGCTGTTCGTGCACCAGGATTTGGGGAATTAAGAAAGTTAATGTTACAGGATATTGCTGTTTTAACAGGTGGGACTGTTATTACTCAAGATGCAGGATTAAGTTTAGATAATATTCAATTAAATTTATTAGGTCAAGCTAGAAGAATAATAGTTAATAAGGATACAACAACAATTGTTGGGGATGGTTTAGAAATTGAAAATATTAAATCTCGTTGTGAACAGTTACGTAAGCAAATTAATATTGCTGAAACTGGTTATGAAAAAGAAAAATTACAAGACCGTATTGCTAAGCTTTCGGGCGGAATTGCTGTTATTCGTGTTGGTGCTGTAACGGAAACTGAAATGAAAGACAAAAAATTACGTTTAGAAGATGCTATAAATGCAACACGTGCTGCCGTTGAAGAGGGAATCGTACCTGGGGGTGGCGCAACACTGACTCATTTATCAGAAAATTTAGTCACATGGGCAAAAAATAATTTAAAAGAGGATGAATTAATTGGTGCTCTTATAATCTCACGTGCAATTGTTGCTCCATTAAAAAGAATTGCTGAAAATGCAGGTATTAATGGCCCTGTTATTATAGGAAAAGTTCAAGAACAAGAGTTTGAAATAGGTTACAATGCGGCAAAAAATATATTTGGAAATATGTATGAAGAAGGCGTAGTCGATCCGGCGAAAGTAACGCGTTCCGCATTACAAAATGCAACATCAATAGCTAGTATGATTCTAACAACAGAATGTATTATTGTGGATGATATAGAGACTGTTAAAAAAAAATAAAATAAAAGAATGTAAAGAAATAGATTTTTATTTCTTTACATTCTTTTATTAATTTAACTTTTCTTGTAATAGTTTTTGCAGCTCTTCAAACGATTTTTTAATTGATTCAGAAGACTCGTTTTTATTCAACATTATCTCACGAAGATTAGTTATTGCGGATTGAATCTCTTTTTTCTCATCTTCGCTACAATTAGTAAGTTCATCCTTCTCAATTTTTTCTTCTACTGTTTGGCAGTAATTTGTAGCAGTTAGTATTAGGTCAGTTTTTTCTCTTTGTTCTTTATCAATTGCCGCATATTTTTCTGCTTCTTCCAGCATAGTATCAATTTCGGTTTCTGATAAGTTAGAACTACCTTGGATTGTTACAGTTTGTTCTTTTCCTGATTCATTTTCTTTAGCTGTCACAGATAATAATCCATCTACGTTAATATCAAATGTTACCTCAATTTGTGGTCGACCTTTTGGTGCTTCTGGAATTCCTTCTAACTTAAAGTTCCCTAAACTTTTATTTCCACTAACAACTTCTCTTTCACCTTGTAAGACATGAATTTCTACATTTGTTTGATTATCTGCCGCCGTTGAGAATAATTCAGATTTTTTAACAGGAATTGTCGTATTACGTGAAATAAGTTTTGTCATGATACCACCCACAGTTTCAACACCAAGTGATAATGGTGTAACATCTAATAATAAAATGTCTGTTATCTCACCTGCTAAAATTCCTGCTTGAATTGCCGCACCAATAGCAACAACTTCATCCGGATTTACGGACTTATTTGGTTTTTTACCAGTCAATGACTCGACTAATTGTTGAATTGCTGGGATTCTTGTAGAACCACCTACCAATACAACTTCATTAATTCCTGATTTATCTAATTTTGCATCTTTTAATGCTTTTTCAACGGGAATACGACAGCGGTCAATCAGCTCTTTACATAGAATTTCAAACTTTTCACGTGTCAAATCTTGTTGTATGTGTTTTGGACCAGTTTTATCTGCTGTAATAAATGGTAAATTAATTGTTGTTTTTTCAACATTGGATAATTCCATTTTCGCTTTTTCGGCAGCTTCAGTTAAGCGTTGTAGAGCTTGAATATCTTTCATTAAATTAGTGCCTTCTTTTGCTTGGAAATCTTCTACTAGCCAACGAACTAAAGCTTTATCAAAATCATCACCACCTAAATTTGTATCCCCAGCTGTTGATAATACTTCAAAGATACCATCACCAACCTCTAAAACCGAAACATCAAATGTCCCACCACCTAAGTCAAAAACTAAAATTGTTTCGTTTTGCTTTTTATCTAAACCATAAGCTAAAGAAGCTGCTGTAGGTTCATTAATAATTCTTAAAACCTCAATCCCAGCAATTTTACCGGCATCAACAGTTGCTTGCCGTTGAGAATCATTAAAATAAGCAGGTACAGTGATTACAGCTTTTGTAACATCTTGGCCTAAATACTCTTTGGCATCAGTAATCAATTTCCGTATAACTTGTGCTGAAATTTCTTCGGGACTGAAATCTTTATTTAAAGAAGAACATTTAATTTTAATATTGCCATTATTATCTTTAATTACTTTATATGGTAATTCTTTTGATTCTTCAGAAACTTCATCTGCTTTACAACCTATAAATCGTTTAACAGAAAAAAATGTATTTTCTGCATTAACCACTGACTGTCGTTTAGCAAGTTGTCCGACTAATAATTCTTCCTTTTTTGTATATGCTACAATTGATGGGGTTGTTCTAAAACCTTCTGCGTTCGTAATTACAGTAGGCTGGCCTCCTTCGATAGCCGCAACTACAGAATTTGTTGTTCCTAAATCAATTCCTACTACTTTATTCATATAGCTAGATCTATTTATTTATGTTTACTAATACATAGTATGCACCAGATATATACATATATATATGTCATATATTTTGCAGTCAATTGGGTAATCGTACAATACAGTATTGAATTATTCATCTTAAAATTCGATATTGCAATCTATTAAATTATAATATTGTAAATACGTCCTATATAGACAAAATCTTTTGATTTTTTTAGAGTTAGAAGATAATTTGATAATTATAATTATCAAAATCTTTATTTTTAAATTTAATTTTATCACTATTATTTATATATATAAGTATTTTTGGAGAAAAATATTGTGTCTTTAGGTTTATTAGGAAACAAGATTGGAATGACCCAAATATTTGACGAATCGGGTAACATCATTCCAGTTACAATTTTAAAAGTTGGACCGTGCATAATTACACAAGTTAAAACTACATTAAATGATGGTTATAATGCAATTCAAGTTGGATATGGAAACGTAGGAACAAAAGTATTAACACAACCTCAATTAGGTCATTTACAAAAATCAAATATCCAACCTTTAAAATATTTAAAAGAATTTCGTGTCAATAATCCTGTCGATTTCAATGTTGGCCAAGTCTTAAATGTTGAGTCATTTGCTGCAGGACAATTGATAAATATTACAGGGAAAAGCATCGGAAAAGGTTTTTCCGGCCTTCAAAAACGCCACAATTTTGCACGAGGTCCGATGACACATGGATCGAAGAATCATCGAGCTCCAGGATCGATTGGTATGGGAACATCTCCAGGACGCGTTTTACCACGAAAAAAAATGGCAGGTCAACTTGGTAATAAAATGACAAATATTAAAAAATTAAAAATCGTTCAAGTAAATAACGATGAAAATATTTTAGTTATTAAAGGAGCTGTTCCTGGGAAACCTGGAAATATACTTAGTATTGTTCCTTCAAAATAATGCATAAAAAGAAATAAATGAACATTAAGAAAAATACTATATGACTGTTCAAAAAATTATAGAATACAATTCATTAGATTCCACTGGTCAAATATCGTCTGAGAAATATAATTTCAAACTTAACATATTAGAAGATTCAGGTAATTATTTAATCCACAGGGATATTTTAAGACATCAAATTGCACAAAAGCAAGGGACCGTCTCAACAAAAACGAGAAGTGAAGTTCGAGGTGGGGGTAAAAAACCTTGGAAACAAAAAGGAACAGGTAGAGCTCGGGCAGGATCAAGCCGTTCTCCATTATGGAGAGGTGGTGGTGTTACATTTGGTCCAAAACCAAAAAAAACTACTTTAAAATTAAACAAGAAAGAACGTAATTTAGCATTACAGACTTTATTCTATAATAAACGGAATAATATATTAGTAGTTGGTGATTTAGAATCACTAATTAATGAACCTAAAACAAAAGTTTTTTGCAACATTTGTAAAACTTATAATTTAGATTTAAATCAAAAAATTTTATTGGTAGTTTCTACAAAAACGACTTCTTTAAAATTATCAACTCAAAATTTAAAAAATGTTGAGTTAATTTCTGCATCAAATTTAAATAGTTTAAGCTTATTAAAAGCAAAACAAATTCTGTTAACACCATTAGCCGTAAATGATATAAAGGAGATTTATTGTGATTAACCCTCCATACCTGAATGATACTAATATGAATATCATAAAGTATCCAATCATTACAGATAAAGCTACAAGACTATTAGCTAATAATCAATATAGTTTTATTGTAAACCCTAAATCTGATAAGCCAAGCATTAAAGCGGCAATTGAGTATTTATTTAATGTTAAAGTTGTAAAAATTAACACAGCGCATTTACCAAAAAAGAAAAAACGAATTGGTCAATATATGGGCTGGAAATCACATTATAAAAAAGCAATTGTAACGTTATCAGAGGGCGATACAATAAACTTATTTGCAGAAGAAAATTAAGAATTATATAAATTAATCCAGTTTATGAGTATTCGTCTTTATAAATCATATACACCAGGGACACGTAATAGAGCCCTTTCATCTTTTTCAGAAATAACAACTAATCAACCAGAAAAAAGTTTAGTTAAAAATAATCACCGAAATAAAGGTAGAAATAATAGGGGAGTTATTACTATACGTCACAGAGGTGGTGGCCATAAAAAACAATATCGAATAATTGATTTTAAACGCAATAAACATAATGTACCTGCTATTGTTCATTCAATCGAATATGATCCAAATAGAAATTCACGAATTGCGTTGGTACATTTTATAGATGGTGAGAAACGTTATATTATACACCCAAATAATTTAAATGTTGGTGACACAATTTTATCTGGAAAAGGAATATCATTAGACATTGGAAATAGTTTACCATTAGAAGACATTCCTTTAGGAACATCTGTTCATAATATTGAGTTAATAACTAATCGAGGTGGGCAAATTGTCCGTTCTGCAGGAACATCGGCAAAAATTTTAGCGAAAGAGGGCAACTATGTAACTTTACGGTTACCATCTAAAGAAATTCGATTAATTCACAAAGAATGTTTTGCCACAATTGGTGAAGTGAGTAATAATGATGCATTTTTAGTTCAAAGTGGTAAAGCTGGGCGTACACGTTGGTTAGGGAAACGTCCAACTGTCCGTGGTTCAGTTATGAATGCATGTGATCACCCACATGGAGGTGGAGAAGGCCGCACCCCAATTGGTCGTACTCGACCTTTAACGCCGTGGGGGAAACCAGCTTTAGGTAAAAAGACACGTAAAACAAAGAAATTAAGTAATGCTTACATTCTTCGTCGACGTTCGTAATTAATTTATAAAAAAATTTATTAATAAGATTCTCAAAAATGTCAAGATCATTAAAAAAAGGACCTTTTGTTGCTTATCATTTATTAAAAAAAATTAATAAAATGAACTCAGAAGGAAAAAAAGATATAATTACAACTTGGTCAAGAAGTTCAACTATTCTACCTAATATGGTTGGATTTACAATAGCCGTATATAATGGAAAACAACATGTTCCAATTTTTATCTCTGACCAATTAGTCGGTCACAAACTAGGTGAGTTTGTTTCTACACGAACATTTAGATCACATATTAAGGCCGATAAAAAAACAAAACGTTAAGGAAAAAAGAAGCATGGCACGATTAGAGTTAACATTAAATTTCCCAAAAAGTTTTCACATTAAAACTTTTAATGTTAAATCTGAAAAAAAGTTATCTCCACTAGCAAAATTAATTTTACAAAGTGTTCAGTTTAAACATTTTTATTATGTGCGTGATGATATATCTTATCTCTTAAAATCTAACCCTATTGAACGAGATTTTCTTTTACAAGCTTTGTATTCAATTGTAATTTCTTTACAAAATAACTTATCTATAAATTTCTTTGATATGTGGGTTTATGAAATTTACATAAGTAAAGTTTCACCCCATAATAAATTTATGAGTCAAAAATCTGAAAATCTAGAACCAGGTGAATATATAACAATTAAATTAGCCTACGGAAGTAGCGTTTTTCAAGAGAAAAAATAATGTTTCGACATTAAAAAAAGATTCTTTAGAAACGTCAAATATATTTTAAAACTATTAAGGAAAGTCTCTGTTATGTCCAACGGTCAATCAGTAAAAGCAGTAGCAAAATATGTGCGGATATCGCCACACAAAGTAAGACAAGTTTTAGATCAAATTCGTGGTCGTTCTTATCAAGAGGCATTGATGATACTGGAATTTTTACCATACGGTGCTGGTTCACCTATTTGGCAGGTAATTCATTCTGTAGCAGCAAATGCAAAAAATAATTATAATTTGGATAAAAAAAAATTAGTCATTTCCGAAATCTTCGCAGATGAAGGCCCAAAACTAAAACGTATTCGACCACGTGCTCAAGGTCGAGCTTATAAGATTTTAAAACCAACTTGTCATATTACAGTTGTTGTAAAATCAATTAGTTAAGAAAATAAGAATTAAGGATTTTTTCTATGGGACAAAAGACACATCCTTTGGGATTTCGTTTAGGTATTACACAAGAACATCGATCAGCTTGGTATGCTGATTTTAAACATTATTCAACGCTGCTAGAAGAAGATGATAAAATAAGAACATACCTTAATAAATTGGCGAAATTAGCTAGTATATCAAATATTTATATCAATCGAAATGGATTGGGTGATCAAATTGAATTAAATATTGAAACAGGTCGACCAGGTATATTAGTTGGAGACAACGGTTCTGAAATTAAAACTTTAGCAAGTAATATTAAAAAATTTATACCTAATAACCGTCAAATTACGATCAACGTAATTGAAGTTGAAAATGTTAATTCAAATGCGTCTCTTATAGCTGATCTTGTAGTTCAGCAACTTGAAGATCGTGTCGCATTCCGTCGTGCAATCCGTGAAGCCTTAAAATGTTTTCAAGATAATGAAGTAAACGGAATTAAAGTTCAAATATCTGGCCGCTTAAATGGTGCAGAAATTGCTAGAACTGAATGGATTAGAGAAGGTCGAGTTCCACTACAAACTTTACGAGCTGATATTGATTATGCTACAAAAGAAGCAAATACTATTTATGGTGTTTTAGGTGTAAAAGTGTGGTTATTTAAAAATGAAATATTAAAAAAATAATAAAAGTAAAAAAATAACTAAAATATATATTTATTAACTAACCCCATTTCATTATGTTAAGCCCGAAAAGAACAAAATATAGAAAATACCATCGTGGAAGAATGAGAGGTAAAGCAACTCGAGGAAACGAAGTTTCATTTGGTAAATATGGTTTACAAGCTTTAGAGCCTTCATGGATTACTTCACGTCAAATTGAAGCAACACGGAGAACAATTAGTCGTTATACTAAACGTGGTGCATCATTATGGATACGCATATTCCCTGACAAAACGGTTACAGCACGAGCTGCGGAATCACGAATGGGATCAGGTAAAGGTGCAGTTGATTATTGGGTTGCAACAGTAAAACCTGGGACAATTTTGTTTGAAATTAGTTCTGTTCCAGAAGAAGTTGCACGTGCTGCTTTTAATTTAGCAGCTTATAAGTTACCAATCAAAACAAAATTTATTATTAGAAACGATAATTAATAAAATATGAAGACATCTAACTCTAACAGTAAGGATAATATGTCAATGTCCACTCAAGAATTGATTAAAGAGCTGAAAGAGGCGGAAAAGGTATTATTTAATTTGCGATTTAAAAAAGCTACTCGCCAACCATTTAAACCACATGAAATCAAAGCTACTAAAAAAAGAGTAGCAATATTAAAAACTATTTTAAGAAGTAAATTTCTAAATTAATTAGGAAAATAAAAATCTAATTTGGTCTTTGATAAATAGATACCTTGAAAGTATAGGTCTAAAAATTATTGTACTTATCTATTCGCAAATATGCCATTATTAGCTATTCTATATATTGAACACATATGTTTACCGTTCAATTTTTAAAAGATAATATAATTCCCAATACTTTTATGAAAAAATTAAATATAGGTTTTAAGGAGTTTTAAAATGCCTGTAAAAGAAAAAATTGGTACTGTTGTTAGTAATAAAATGCAAAAAACTGTGGTTGTAAAAGTTGAAAGTCGCTACCCACATCCCATTTATTCAAAGACAATGATCAAAACACGTAAATATTTAGCTCATGATGAGATGAGTGAGTGCAATATAGGTGATCAAGTTTTAGTTAGAGAGTGTAGACCACTTAGTAAAAAAAAACGTTGGTCAGTAACTAAAATTATTTCAAAATCATCGTTAATTACTTAAGATTATCTTTTTATGATTTATCCACAAACAATGTTAACTGTAGCTGATAATACAGGCGCAAAAAAAATTATGTGTATACGACTATTAGGGGGAAACCGAAAATATGGGAAAATTGGAGATGTAATTATTGGAGTTGTTAAAGAAGCGATTCCAAATATGCCAATTAAAAAATCGGATGTTGTTCGAGCAATTGTAGTCCGAACATCTAAAACTATTCGCCGACCTGATGGGATGTATATTCGATTTGATGATAATGCAGCTGTGATTGTAAATATGGAGAATAATCCACGTGGGACACGTGTCTTTGGGCCTGTTGCTCGTGAAATTCGAGATAAGAATTTTTCTAAAATCGTTTCATTAGCACCGGAGGTTTTATAAATGTCAGATAGCAAAAAAGTACATGTTAAAATTGGTGACAATATAAAAGTTATTTCTGGTTTTGATAAAAATAAAATAGGTGAAGTCACTAAAATTTATCGCAATACTGGGAAAATTTTAGTCAAAGGTATCAATTTCAAGTTTAAACATATTAAACCAAACACTGAAAGTGATGTTGGAGAAATAAAACAGTTTGAGGCTCCAATTCATCATTCCAATGTTAAATTAATTTAAATGATTTTAAATAAAGAATATGCGTAGTCAACATTCCTTAGAAGAAATTGCAGAATTATATGGTCTATTAGAAAATATAAAAAAAGAATATCAGGGCGGTATTCATTCTGTATTAAGAAAAAGTAATCCAGAACTATTTTCGAACCCTCATACTATCCCGAAACTTAAAAAAATCAGTATTAATAGAGGATTAGGATTAGCTGCTCAAAATACTAATATTTTAAAAAAAAGTATTACGGAATTTACGAGAATCACTGGTCAAAAACCATTAATTACCAGAGCAAAGAAAGCTGTAGCGGGTTTTAAAATTCGAGAAAATATGGAGTTAGGTTTATCGAGTACATTACGCGGTGAGAAAATGTATGATTTTCTTACCAAATTAATCTTTTTCACTTTCGCACAAATCCGTGATTTTCGCGGGTTATCAGTTAGAAGTTTTGATAAAGCCGGTAATTACACGTTTTCATTAAAAGAACAGTTAATTTTCCCAGAAATTGAGTATGATGATGTAGATCAAATTCAAGGCTTAAGTATAACTCTTGTTTTAGATTCATCGACACCAAAATCTCGTTCTAAAACAATAGATAGGGTTTTGAATGGTATGATATTACTAAAATTTTTACGATTCCCATTAAATGATTGTGGGTATTATGACAAATATTCTTCTTTTGGAGAAATTAATCAAGTATGGGATAAGAAAAAAACTCTACGCCGTAAACGTTGGTCACAAGAATAAATAAAAGAAGATTAAGGAGTTACTAGTGGTCACAGATAATATTGCAGATATGTTAACCCGTATAAGAAATGCAAATATGGTGAAACATCAAATTGTTGAAATACCCGCGACAAAAATGTCAAAAGCAATAGCTACTATTCTTAAAGAAGAAGGGTTTATTGAAAATTTTGAAATTTACAGTGAAAATTTATACCAATATTTGCTTGTTTCATTAAAGTATAAAGGTCAATCTAGAGAAAGAGTTATTAATAAAATTAAAAGAGTCAGTAAACCAGGTTTACGAGTTTATGCTAATTCAAAAACTTTACCTAGTGTCTTAGATGGTTTAGGGGTTGCTATTTTGTCAACTTCTAAAGGAGTGATGACTAATAGCAAGGCAAAAGAATTTGGGATTGGTGGTGAAGTTTTATGTTATATTTGGTAATTGGAGTAAATATATAATATGTCACGAATCGGAAAATTACCAATTAAAATACCAAGTACTGTAAATATTACAAATGAAAATTCTATTTTAAAAGTAAAAGGAACATTTGGAACATTAGAAAGAACAATTCCCGAAACCATTGGAGTTGAACAAACAGAGGGTGCTTTAATTATAAATTTAAAAAGTGAAACACGAGTTAATAAAGCCTTACATGGTTTATACAGAACGTTAATCAATAATATGGTTCTAGGTGTTTCTGAACAATTTGTTATAACTCTTATATTGCAAGGTGTCGGATATAGGGGGAGTGTTCAAGGAAAATCGCTTATATTAAGTTTAGGCTTTAGTCATCCGGTAAATATAGATATCCCAGACGGGATACTAGTTGAGGTTGTTCAAAATACCACTATCAATATAAAAGCATGCGATAAAGAACAATTAGGCTTATTCGCAGCCAAAGTGAGATCATGGCGTCCACCTGAGCCTTACAAAGGAAAAGGGATACTTTACAAAGGCGAAAAAATCTTACGCAAAGCTGGGAAATCGGGTAAAAAATAAAAATTACTAAGTTCTAAAAAAAAGTATATTATGAAATTTTCAAAAAGAGTTTTATTAAGACTTAAAAATAAAAATAAAAAATTAAAACCTGATAAATATAAAAAATTAAAACGTGAAAGTGTTAGAGGATTGATAAAAGGGACTATCGAACGTCCACGTTTATCTGTTTTCCGCTCTAACGAAAATATTTATGCACAAATTATTGATGATACAACCTCTAAAACACTTGTTTCTTGCTCGACTTTAGATCGAGACATTAAACTGAATAGTGAAAATGGGCGCACATGCAGGGCTTCAAGACTTATGGGAGAGAAATTAGCAGAATTAAGTAGAAAAAAAAATATAACAAAAATTGTTTTTGACCGAGGCCCATACTTATATCATGGTCGAATAAAAGCTTTAGCAGACGGTGCTAGAGCTGGGGGACTACAATTTTAACGAATAATTAAAAAATAATAAATTTTATGAGTACCGAGTTAAAACAAGTTAATAAACTAAAAAAAACATCCCGTCGTAATGAAAGTTTAAGCGATACTAAATTTATTGAACGATTAATTAAAATTAGCCGTGTAACAAAAGTAACAAAAGGCGGGAAAAAATTAAGTTTTCGTGCCGTTGTTGTTATAGGTGATGAAAACGGCCAAGTTGGTGTAGGAGTTGGGAAAGCTGAGGATGTTGTGAACGCATTTAAAAAAGCAAAAACAGATGGAAGAAAAAATTTAATTAAAATTCCAATTACAAAATCATTAAGTATCCCGCATGGCGTTATAGGTGACAAAGGTGCTTGTAAAATTATTATGCGCCCTTCAATAGAAGGTTCAGGAGTTATTGCTGGTGGTGCTGTTAGAACAGTTTTAGAAGTTGCGGGAATTAAAAATGTAATTGCAAAACAATTAGGGTCTGATAATTTATTAAATAATGCTCGTACTGCAATTCTGGCGTTAAAAAGTTTAAGTACTAAATCACAAGTTTTAGAAAAACGTGACTTAAATTAATATTTAAGAAGTCATAGAAATAAAAGGGACTTGAATTCTAAACTATTAAAAATAAAAATGAAAAAGACAGATGACATCTTGTTAAAGCGCCTTTTACTAAGTGTCGGAATACTTCTCTTTATTAGAATGGGAACATTTCTCCCAATTCCTGGCGTTAATCATGGACATTTGGCCTTTTATATTCAACAACATCCAATTACAAAAAATTTAGTAAGTACTTTTTCAGGGAATGATACATTTGTAATTGGTTTATTTACTTTGAATATATTTCCTTATATTAATGCTTCTATTATGGTTCAGTTAATAACTGGTTTAATACCGAGTATCTCTAAACTACAAAAAGAAGGGGGAGGTGAAGGTCGAAGGGCAATTACAAGATTAACTCGTTTAATCACATTCGGATGGGCTTTGATTCAAAGTTCAAGTATTGCTTTTTATTTAAAACGGGCTTTATTTGATTGGAGTCCACTATTAGCCTTTGAGATAATCCTTTGGCTTACTACAGGTGCAATGATAGTCTTATGGTTGAGTGAAGTAATTACAGAATATGGATTAGGAAATGGAGCATCTTTATTAATTTATACGAACATAATATCGAGTTTGCCTAACTTAGGTAAAAAATTAATAAGTGAAAATACTGGAAATTTGAATTTTGTATCTGCGCTTGGAATTGGGTTATTATTCTTTATTGCAATATCTGGTATTATAACATTGCAAGAAAGTGCACGAATTGTCCCTTTAATATCTTCAAAACAACTTGGTCAAAGTCAGTCTTCAATCTCTAAAATTAAATCAAATAATTATATTCCTTTACGTTTTAATCAGGCAGGGGTTATGCCTATAATACTAACAACTGCTATTTTAGTACTACCAAATTATATTACTAATTTAGGGGTATTTCCATTATTAACTATTCCTGTTTTTTTTAAATCATCGAAAGTTATTTATTGGGTTACTTACTTTGTATTAATTTTAATTTTTAGTTCATTTTACTCAACTATTGTTTTAAATCCTAAAGATATTTCTCAAGAATTACAAAAAATGGCTGTCAGCATTCCAGGAATAAGACCTGGTTTGGCCACAACATTTTATTTAAAACAAGTTATGAAACGAGTAACATTTTTTGGAGCAATAATACTAGCAATATTAGCAACGCTTCCAAATATTATTGAGGGAATCTTAAATGTTTCTAGTTTCAATGGTTTAGGTACTACATCATTGTTAATTTTAGTAGGGGTTGTTCTAGATATTTCACGCGAAATGAAAAGTATCATTCTTTCTAATATTTATAATGAAAGATTTGATTAAATCAAATAAAAAAATTACTTATTAACTTAATATCTATAAGGTTATAATGAAAGTCCGCCCTTCAGTTAAAAAAATGTGTGAGAAATGCCGTGTAATTAAAAGACATGGGAAAATTATGGTAATTTGCCAAAACCCAAAGCATAAACAGAGACAAGGTTAATATTTAAAAGGAGTTAAGTAAGTGGTAAGATTATTAGGTATAGATTTACCAAAAAACAAACGAATTGAGCACGCGCTTACGTATATTCATGGTATTGGACTTACATCGGCAAAAAAAATTGTCAAATCAGCAGAGATTAGCCCAGAAACTAGAACTGACGATATTACTACAGAACAATCCGTAGTATTAAGAAACATATTAGAAAATTTTGAATTAGCATTAGAGGGAGATTTACGTCGTTTTAATGGGTTAAATATAAAACGATTGAATGAAATAAATTGTCACCGAGGAAAAAGACACAGAAATAGTTTACCTGTTCGAGGACAAAGAACAAGAACAAATGCCCGTTCAAGACGGGGAGCTAAAAAAACTGTTACTGGTAAGAAAAAATAATATTCTTTTGTTGGCAGTTATACTAATTAAAAATATTAATTTACTATGGCACAAAAAATCCGAAAACCGGCAGTAAAAAAAAATAGAACTAATCTTGGGACAGGTGTTGTCCATATACAATCAACTTTTAATAATACGATTGTGACAATTACGAATATAGCGGGCGATACAATATCTTGGGCGTCTTCTGGTAGTTCTGGATTTAAAGGCGCACGTAAAGGAACTCCTTTTGCTGCTCAAACAGCAGCAGAAAAAGCTGCCTTAGATGCATTAAGTACAGGTATAAAAACTGTTGAAATTTTAGTAAAAGGTCAAGGTTCAGGCCGTGAGACTGCGATTCGTTCAATAGAGGGAGTAGGTCTAGAAATTCTTTCAATACAAGATATAACTCCGGTACCACATAATGGGTGTCGACCTAGAAAACGTCGACGTGTATAAGTTTATTTACTTATAAAATAAATAAATTATGAATTCCACAAAAAATTTTATCACTAGTTCTAATTTATTAATGGAATGTTTAAAATCAGAAAAAATTGAATCAGGCCCAATGTATGGGCAATTTTTAATTGATTCACTTAATTCTGGTCAAGGAATAACAATTGGGAATTTACTAAGACGAGTTTTATTAGGAGATTTACAAGGATCTGCTATTACAGGTGTTCGAATTGCTGGAGTAAAAGATGAATTTTCATTGATTCCTGGTGTTCGTGAAGATATTCTTGAAATTTTATTAAATTTAAAAGGAATTATTTTAAAATCAAACACGTTTAATAGACAATTTGGACGCTTAAGATTAAATGGCCCAGCAGTTATTACAGCTAGTTCAATTCAATTACCTCCAGAAATAGAAATTATTAATCCAAATCATTACATTGCAACAATTTCGAGCTCACACATATTAGAAATAGAATTTAAAATTGAATCTGGAACAAAATATCGATTAGCTAATGAACTGTTTTCTGATAAATTTGAAGACTTTATAGAAACAGATGCAATTTTTATGCCGGTGCAAAAGGTAGATTTTAAAGTTGAAAATGTTTATGACAATTCGAGCAATATCAAAGAACGTTTATTTATTGATGTTTGGACAAATGGAAGTATACCACCGGAGCAGGCGATTTTTTCTGGAGCTAAATTAATCATCGACTTATTTGAGTCTATTAGCGAACAGAAGATTAAAAAAGAAAAAGAAACGCTAAAAGAAAAGAACCAAATAAAACCGATAGATCCTTATACTCATATTGCTATTGAGGAATTACAGTTATCTGTAAGACCTTATAATTGTCTAAAAAGAGCTCAAATTAATACCATTGGAGATTTATTAGAGTATTCTCCAGAAAAGCTTTTAGAATTAAAAAATTTTGGCCGCAAATCTGCCGACGAAGTTTTTGCTACTCTTAAAAATAAATTAGGAATAGTTTTAAAATAATTATTTAGTTTAAATTTAATTTTATGAATAAAACATTTATTCCAGCTACAAATTATAACAAAAAAAAATGGTATGTCATTGATTGTAAAGATAAACAATTAGGACGATTAGCATCAACTATTATACCATTATTAACAGGTAAATCAAAGTCTGTTTATCATCCATCAGTAGATGTCGGTGATTATGTAATATTAATCAACAGTGAGTATTTAAAACTTGACCGTGAAGTCGAACGATTTCATGTTTATCAACCAGGACGACCTGGTACATCTTTAAAACGAATAGTAAACATTATCCCAAAACGAATTATTGAAAACTGTGTTTTTAATATGTTACCAAATGGATTTCCAAAAAAACATTTAGTAAAACGTTTAAAAGTTTATCAAGGTGATCAACATCCACATAAAGCACAAGATCCAAAATTATTAGAAGTACTTTAATTAACAGACTAAAAAATTTATGAATACAATTTTTCAAAAAGACAAAATTGGACTTGGGAAAAGAAAACGCGCTGTTGCTAGGGTTTTTCTTGTTCCAGGGAATGGAAAAGTAACTATCAATAAAGTTTCTGGTGAGAAGTATTTACAATATAATACAAACTATTTAAATGCTATTTGGTCACCATTAGAAAAGCTAAATCTAAAAAATCAATTTGATATTATATCACTTGTCAAGGGTGGTGGGTTAACAGGTCAAACTGATGCAATTAAATTAGGTGTCGCACGCTTAATCTGTAAAATGGAAAATGAAAATCGCTCCATTTTAAAACCATTTGGTTTGTTAAGTCGTGATGCTCGTATTAAAGAACGTAAAAAATATGGTTTACGAAAAGCCAGAAAAGCATCACAATATTCAAAACGTTAAAAATTTTAAAAATATGCCAAAATCTGAAATTCATCCGAATTGGTTCCCGAAGGCTCCGGTTCTTTGCGAGGGAAAAACTCTTTGTTCAATTGGTTCTACAAAACCTCAGTTACAACTTGACGTTTGGCTAGGGAATCATCCTTTTTATACAAATTCACAAACACTTGTGGATAGTGAAGGGCGTGTAGAAAGATTTATGAAGAAATACGGACTACAAACAAAAGAGAATTAAATTAATTACATTAAGATAAATGCCAACTATTCAACAATTAGTTCGTTTAAGACGAATACAAATTAATAAAAAAACAAAATCACCGGCTTTAGTAAATTGTCCACAACGACGCGGTGTCTGTACGCGTGTCTATACGACAACACCCAAAAAACCGAACTCTGCAATTCGTAAGGTTGCCCGTGTTCGATTAACCTCTGGCTTTGAAGTAACAGCATATATACCAGGTGAAGGCCATAACTTACAAGAGCATTCAGTAGTGCTAATTCGAGGCGGTCGGGTAAAAGATTTACCTGGTGTTCGATACCATATTGTTAGAGGAGCATTAGATAGTGGAGGTGTCAAAAATAGAACACAAAGAAGATCAAAATATGGAGTTAAAAAACCAAAAAGTTAAATGCTAATTAAAAAATTCAAAATTAGTATTTACTAAAAACTGTTTATTAAAAAATAATTATTAGCATGTCACGTCGAAATATTTCAAAAAAACGATTTCCTAAAGCAGATCCTACATATAACAGTTACTTAGTTAGTTTATTAGTAACAAGAATTTTAAAATCAGGTAAGAAGAATTTAGCCCAAAATATTGTAAATGGGGCTTTCGATATCATAAAGTCAAAAACAAATGAAGATCCGTTAGTAATTTTTGAAAAAGCTATTAGAAATGCCAGTCCAATAGTAGAAGTAAAAGCTAGGCGGATTGGAGGTTCAACTTATCAAGTTCCAATTGAGGTAAGTAGTTTTCGAGCAACTAATTTAGCTCTACGTTGGATTATTCAATACTCAAGACAAAGAGTAGGGCGAACTATGTCAATTAAACTAGCAAGTGAAATTATTGACACTGCAAACGATATAGGTAATACTATAAAGAAAAAAGAAGAAACTCATAAAATGGCAGATGCTAATAAAGCCTTTGCGCATTTCCGTTATTAATAATTACGATATAACGGCTATATTCAATTTCGCTAAAAGCAAAAAGATTTTTATTACAAACATTAAACTTCAAAGGAATTTTCTGAAATGGCACGTGAAAAATTTGAACGTACAAAACCGCATGTTAATATTGGTACTATTGGTCACGTAGATCACGGTAAAACAACCCTAACAGCAGCAATTACAGCGACATTAGCTTTAGATGGTGGTGCAGTCGCAAAAGATTACGCTGACATTGATGGTGCGCCTGAAGAACGTGCTCGTGGTATTACAATTAATACTGCACATGTTGAATATGAAACTAAAGATCGTCATTATGCTCATGTAGACTGCCCGGGTCACGCTGATTATGTAAAAAATATGATTACTGGAGCAGCACAAATGGATGGAGCTATATTAGTTGTATCTGCTGCTGATGGCCCAATGCCTCAAACTAGAGAACATATCTTATTAGCAAAACAAGTTGGGGTTCCGCATATTGTTGTGTTTTTAAATAAACAAGATCAAGTAGACGATGATGAATTATTAGAATTAGTAGAATTAGAAGTAAGAGAATTACTATCTATTTATGATTTCCCCGGTGACGATATTCCAATTTGCCCTGGTTCAGCTTTACAGGCAATTGAAGCAATTTCTTCTAATCCAGCTATCCGACGTGGCGATAATCCATGGGTTGATAAAATTTACGCTTTAATGGATGCTGTTGATGCATATATTCCAACACCAGAACGTGATGTTGAAAAAACATTTTTAATGGCAATTGAAGATGTATTCTCAATTACGGGTCGTGGTACAGTAGCCACTGGAAGAATTGATCGAGGAATTGTTAAAGTTGGTGATAACGTTGAAATTGTTGGGGTTGGTGCAACTCAAACAACAACTATTACAGGTATAGAAATGTTCCAAAAAACATTAGATGAAGGTTTTGCTGGTGATAATGTTGGTATTTTATTACGTGGTGTTACTCGAGAAAATATTGAACGCGGTATGGTACTGGCAAAGCCAGGTACAGTTAAGCCGCACACAAATTTTGAATCTGAGGTGTACGTATTAACTAAAGAAGAAGGTGGGCGCCATACACCATTTTTCACAGGTTACCGACCACAATTTTATGTAAGAACAACTGATGTAACAGGGTCAATTGAACAATTTACTGCAGATGACGGTTCAATTGTAGAAATGGTAATGCCAGGGGATCGTATTAAAATGACTGCTGAATTAATTTACCCAGTTGCAATTGAAGAAGGTATGCGTTTTGCTATTCGTGAAGGCGGCCGGACAATTGGAGCTGGCGTTGTTTCTAAAATTGTTAAATAATTAAAAAAATTTATGGAAATAAAACTGAATGAAAAAATTCGTGTACGATTAGAATCTTTTAATCATGAGCTTTTAAATACATCGTGTCAAAAAATAATCGATATTACTCAGAGCAATAATATTGATAAAGTTGGGGTAGTTTCACTACCTACGCATAAACGAATTTATTGTGTATTACGTTCACCTCATGTCAACAAAGATTCGAGAGAACATTTTGAAATTAGAATTCATAAACGAATTTTAGAAATTTATTACGATTCATCGGTAAATGTTTTTGATTTATTAGTAAAATCTGACTTACCGCCTGGGGTATTATATCGAATCTGTTTATCATAATATAATAAGCTTTGAGTGCATTTATTGCACTCAAAGCTTAACAAAACAACTTTTTTTTAATTTAACTGGTTTATTTTAAACTGGGGACGGAGGGAATTGAACCCTCACGCACTATCACTAGGCAACGGATTTTAAGTCCGTCGTGTCTACCAATTCCACCACGTCCCCTAATTGACATGTAGTTGTATTATATTTTATACGTTTCTTAAAAATCAATGATATTGAACGATATTTTAAGGCGGCACCCAGATTCGAACTGGGGATCGAGGATTTGCAATCCACTGCCTTACCACTTGGCCATACCGCCAAAAATATTAATGTTCATTGTAACAATAATGATTATAATGAAAAGTATATTATTATGCAACTATAGAAAAATTCTTTAAATAATTTATAATTTTTTATAAAGAGCTATTATGGTATCATTTAATTGATTTTAAAGTGAATAGAAAAAGAACCTAATAGTTATTATACACAATATCATTTTTATTAAATAAAAATGACCAAGGAGATGGGAGGATGTTTGAAAAATTTACTGAAGGTGCTATTAAAGTAATTATGTTAGCACAAGAAGAAGCTAGACGCATGGGGCATAATTTTGTAGGGACTGAACAATTATTACTTGGTGTAATTGGACAACGGCATGGTATAGGGGGTCGAGCATTAGCACAAGTAAATGTAACATTAAAAAAAACGCGAAAAGAAATTGAAAAATATATAGGTCGTGGAACTGGATTTGTTGCTTCTGAAATACCATTTACTCCACGTGCAAAACGTGTATTAGAAATGTCAATTCACGAAGGGCAAGATCTGGGTGTAAATTATGTTGGAACAGAGCATGTTTTGTTATCTTTAATAAACGAAGCCGATGGGATTGCTATGCGAACTCTAGATAAATTAAGAGTTAATATACCTAAATTAAGGCATTTAATCTTAACTTATATTGAGGAACAGCAAGAAGATATTTTAAAACCTCCATTAACAGATCAAGAAAAATGGTCAATTGCTCGTGAAAAATCTGGATTAAAAACTCCTACTTTAGATAGCTATACCTCAAATATCACACAGGATGTTAAAGATCAACGTATAGACCCTGTTATTGGTCGTGATGATGAAATAAATTCTTTAGTTAAAGTATTAGGTCGTCGTCGAAAAAATAATCCAGTTCTAGTTGGCGAAGCAGGGGTTGGGAAAACTGCTTGTGCTGAAGGACTTGCGATCTTACTGGAAGGAACTAATTGCCCAGAATTTTTATACCACCATGTTGTAAGAGCTCTTGATCTTGGTTCCCTTTTAGCTGGAACAAAATATCGAGGAGAGTTTGAAGAACGAATGAAACATCTTATTGATGAAATTAATCACCATGGAAAGATAATTTTGGTAATAGATGAAATTCATACATTAGTAGGAGCAGGTGCTGCAGAAGGTGCTGTTGACGCTGCGAATCTTTTAAAGCCTTCTTTAGCTCGTGGGAGTTTAAGAGTTATTGGTGCCACTACTTTAGACGAATATCGTCGTTATATTGAGAAAGACCCTGCATTAGAGCGAAGATTTCATTCCATTATTGTAGAAGAACCCTCTGTAGAGACAACAATTGATATTTTAAAAGGTTTAAAACCTGAATTTCAACGCCACCATGCTCTAACTTATAAAGATGAGGCTTTGGAGGAAGCTGCAAAACTTTCAAGTAGATTCATTGCAGATCGTAATTTACCTGATAAAGCGATTGATGTCATTGACGAGGCAGGCTCACGAGTTCGTTTAAGAAATAATACATTACCTAGTGGCTTACAAAAGTTACTTGTTGAGTTACATGAGACGATCCAAGAGAAAAATGAAGCAATTTATCAGAATGATTTTACAACTGCAAAATTGTTAGTTGAGCATGAAGTAGAAGTTCGGACGCATTTACGAATAATGCGATTTGCTTTAGCTAGTCAAGAAAGATATGCAAAATATGCAGATCCAGATGGTCCACGTTTTGATCAAGTTACTGAAGCAGACATTTGTAAAGTTATTTCTACATGGACAGGTATTCCAGTAACTAAAATTAATCAATCAGAAAATGAACGTTTAATCTTGATGGAAAACATTCTTCATGAAAGACTTATTGGTCAGCATCATGCTATTACTGCAGTTTCAAAAGCAGTACGTAGGGCACGAGTTGGTATTCAAGATCCAAAACGTCCTATTGCAAGTTTCATTTTTGCTGGTCCAACAGGTGTTGGGAAAACTGAGTTAACAAAATCTTTAGCCGAATATCTTTTTGATGATGAAAAAAATCTTATTCGGTTTGATATGTCTGAATTTATGGAAAGACATACAGTCGCAAAACTAATTGGTTCCCCTCCAGGTTATGTTGGTTTCCAAGATGGTGGACAATTAACAGAAGCAGTAAGACAAAAACCATATTCTATTGTTTTATTTGATGAGGTCGAAAAAGCACATCCAGACGTCTTTAATTTGTTTTTACAAATATTAGATGACGGTCATTTAACAGACTCAAGCGGTAGACACGTCAGTTTTAAAAATTGTATTATTGTAATGACAACTAACTTAGGTTCACGGGTTATTGAACGCGAATCACCAATCCTTTTAAAAGAAGAAGTACGATTTGGTCTTAAAGCTGCCCCAACTTTAGAGAGCCAACGTCAGAAGATTGAACTATCAGTAAACCCAGATGGAACTTTCTCATTAAAACCACCAGTTAAAAGAGAAGTAACAGTAGAGGATGAACAAAAATTTGTTAAGATAACAGGTTTAGTTATGGAAGAATTAAAAAAATTCTTCCGACCAGAGTTTTTAAATAGAATCGACGATATTATTGTTTTTAATCATTTATCAAAACATGATATTTGGGAAATCTGTGGATTAATGTTAAATCAATTAACTAAAAGATTAAAAGAACAAGGTGCGATTCTAAAAATAGACAATGCTGTAAGATTTTTCCTTACAGAAGAAGGTTATGACCCAATTTATGGTGCTAGACCACTACGCCGTTCAATCACAAAATTTTTAGAAGATAAGTTAGCTGAAGCCTGTTTAACTAATGTGTTACATGAAGGGACAATAATAAACGTTACACAAAAAATAAAACCAAATATTTACGGTAGTCGACCTATCTATTCCCCAGTATTTAATGACATTTATACATCAGAAATTTCAGTTGAGTTCGATTACAGTAATGTAGATTTTATTGAGGTTCAAAAAAACGAAAAACAAGAAAACGTAATGGAAACGAACGTAAAGTAAAAATCATAACTGACTGATAAGAAGTAATTCATTACTTCTAGTAATTTAAGATAAAGAGAAATTAAAAAACATTAATATTAAATGAGAAATTTTCTCATTTAATATCCATATTAAATATTATTCTGTAGGATATCCTACAGAATAATATTTATTCAAGCAAATATTTTTATATTTATTGTATTTGACTGATTTGAGTAGTCGGTGAACTAGGAATTGCATAATATTTTTTTTCCATCTGACCAGCTAAATGACCTAATCGTCCTGACTGAACACCTAATTTCATTGCTAATGCCATCTGTTGTGGGTTTTTTGCTTGAGCTACTGCTGTATTCAGCAGAATACCATCGGCCCCTAATTCCATCGCCATTGTAGCTTGACTTGGCGCTCCAATGCCAGCATCTACAATAACTGGAATATTTGCATTTTCAATAATAATTTGAATATTCGATAAATTACTCAACCCTTGACCTGAACCAATTGGTGATCCAAGAGGCATAACAGTAGCACAACCTAAATCTTCAAGATGCAAAGCTAGCATAGGATCAGCATTTATATAAGGCAAAACAGTAAATCCTTTTTTCACTAAAAATTCTGCTGCTTTTAAAGTACCTATAGGATCAGGTAATAAATATTTTGGGTCAGAAATAACTTCTAACTTAACAAAAAAATTATCTTGTTGCCCTAATTGACATGCTAATTCATGGCCTAAAAATGCCATTCTAATAGCATCTTCAGCGGTTTGTGAGCCCGCTGTATTTGGCAGCAACCAGAGTTTTTCCCAATTTAAAGATTTAAGAAAACTAATATTATCTTGATTTATATTTGTAGGTAACCGTCGAATGGCAACTGTAACAATTTCACATTCACTTGTTTTGATACTTTTTATAGCATCTTGGCTAGTTCTATATTTACCAGTCCCTAACATTAACCGTGAGGAAAATGATTTCCCTCCAATCTTTAAAGGATCAAACAGATTCTCCATAATTTTTTATAATGATGTTTTAATTTAAACTCCCCAGGTAGGACTTGAACCTACGACCAATCGGTTAACAGCCGATTGCTCTACCACTGAGCTACTGAGGAAATATCTATTACATGTATGATACCATATGTTTATTTCCAATTCAAGTTAATAACGTAAAAAAAATTTAAATTTTTTTTACGTTACTTGTCTTATTTAAAATTAAAAATCTTAAAACATTTGAATCAAATTTTAAACCACTTGAAAAAGTGTCTACATACTTTGGAATACTTGAAAAATTAATTTGAATAAAATTTCCACGTTTTTGATTTGAAATTTCATATGATAAATCTCTTTTACCTCTTGAAATCACTGAAATTTCAGATGCGTTTAATTTTCTTAAACTTTTAGCATAATTAAAAGCCCAAGTTTTTAATTCATTATCATTGAATTCTTCTGTTAAAAGAATCATCATTTCATATTTTATTATTTTTGACATAAAAAGCGCTACTGTAAAATTAAAATATAATACTTTAGGTTTAGAGATAATGTCAAATTTTATTCACTATTGAATGAACGTTAATTCTAATTAAAAATTATTTTATTA
>Ga0247832_1002362_pt1 | contig 29252 bp, 25 predicted proteins | sample LaCruzMarch2015__10_FD_192407 | JGI IMG/M metagenome (GOLD analysis project Ga0247832, IMG submission 192407) | Freshwater microbial communities from meromictic Lake La Cruz, Castile-La Mancha, Spain - LaCruzMarch2015_4m | ecosystem: Environmental > Aquatic > Freshwater > Lake | place: Spain... | reverse complement strand
CAACGGTTGGATACGCGACACCACGCAGCGCTTGCTCATCGAACGCCAGAGTCAGTGGAGCAGCGATGCTTTGTCAGGTGGGATCGCTGCGCAGGTGCAACAGTTGTGGACCCTGCACACGCTTGGCACCCTGAAGCCGTCACTGCTGATTGCCGCCATGCAGCATGAAGACGAGCGCATTCGCGAGCAGTCCGTGCGCCTCGCTGAGCACTCCCTGTCCGACCCGATGGTCTTCAACGCCGTCTGCTCACGCGCCACAGATGACCGCCTGCGCGTGCGGGTGCAGGTGGCGCTTTCGTTGGGCGAGCGACGCGACCCACGCACAACGCCCTTGTTTCGTGAACTGGCCAAACGCGATGCATCGACAACCGCCATGCTGATCGCCTTGCTCAGCTCAGCCCCCGACCACCCAGAGGCCGCGCAATGGCAAGCAGCGCTCAAGGCGCAGCAGGGTTCAAGCAGCGCAGCTCCCGCGCCCAAGATCATCACCAACAGCAATCCAGATCGCGCCAAAGTGGTCCAGTCGTATGCCCAGGTCAGCAAGCTCACAGGCGATGCCAAGAACGGACACCTTCTCTACACCGCCGCGTGTTCCGCGTGTCATCGGCTCAAGAATGAAGGCAATGAGATTGGCCCTGAACTGAGCACCATCGCCACCAAGCCGACGGAGCAGTTGATCGAAGCCATCCTCGATCCGAATCGAGCCGTGGAGCAGCGCTACCTCGCCCACACGATCACGACGAAGGACGGCAGAACCATCGTCGGGATGATTGCCGAAGAGACGGCGAATAGCCTCACTCTCAAGCTCGGCGCGAGCACTGAAGTGCTGCTGCGCAGCCAGATCGCCAAGACCGAGGCCAGCACTCAATCGCTGATGCCTGAGGGCCTCGAGACTCTGCTCAATCCGCAACAGGTCGCGGATGTCTTGGCCTGGATTCGGGCGAAGTAAGAACGCTCAAGCGTAATACAGGATGCGGCCGCACTGCTCGCAGTGGACGATGCTATCATCGGCCTTGAGCGCGATGATCGTCGCACCCACCAGCTTCATATGACAACCACCGCAGATGCCATTTTCCATGGGCACGAGCGCCGCCTTGCCTTTGCTCTTCAGCAGACGGTCATACATGTTGAGAGCATCAGCATCCACCGGCTCGGCCAGGGACTTCCGCTCAATGGTCAGCTCCTCAATGCGCTGCTTCAGATTGATACCGCGCTGCTCTAGCTGCTGCAGTTCCTCATTCACATGCCCCTGCGTGACGGCCAGCTTTGCCTGGGCTTCCGTCAGCACCGCCTTGGCAGCTTCCAGAGCCTCCATCAGTTCGATCTCCTTGTCTTCCATGCCGAAGACCTCGGCTTCGTAGCGCTTCACCTCATTGCCCAGCGCTTGAAACTCATCATTTTTGCGCGTCTCGAACTGCTGGTCATGCAGGCGCTTGATGGTGTTCTTGCGGGTCTGGATGTCGATCTCCAGGGCTTTGATCTTCACTTCGATCTCACGCATCCCGAGATGGGCTGCATCAACCGAGGCCTGATCGCCTGCGAGCTGGCTTTTCGCGCGGGCTTGCAGGCTAGGCACGTCCTTCAGGTCGCGCTGGAGATTGTTCAGGCGCTGATCGCGCTCTTGAAGCTGAAGGAGTTGGGCAATGACGGGGAACATAAGAAAGGATGAAAGCAGAAGGCTAAAGGATGAACATCAATACAGCTCCACGGGCGAGCGCTTACCATCTTCGACGCTGAGATTGGCGGCCAGCTCTTCACCGAGCACATCGACACGGAGCTTCCACACCTCCTCGTTGAGCGATGCCCAGCGATTCAGATCGAAGGCGGTTGGCGGCATGAGCTTCTTCTTCGTTTGCTCGATACGGCGCAGGGCATCGTAGAGGATCGGCGACTCGACGCCTTCCAGATGCTCGCGAGCCAGCTCGACCATTTCGAGACGATGGCAGATCATGACCAAGTCATTGCCTGCACGCACCGCTTCCTGAATGGCCTGTTCAAAGGTGACCTCATTCAAGATCGCGCCCATGTCCAAATCATCCGTCATGGCGAGGCCTTGGAAGCCCATCTGATCGCGCAGCAGCTTGGTCACGATGTTGTGCGACAGGCTGGCGGGCCAGCGACCACGGCCTGGGTCAAAGGCGGTGTAGTTGCTATGGCAGGTCATCACGCTGTCCAACTCTGGCAACAAGGCACTGTAGGGCATCAACTCGTCGCGCTCCAAGTCAGCGCGACTCTTGGTGATGACCGGCAGAAACTCATGCGGGTCGCAGTCGGCCGGGCCGTAGCCAGGGAAATGCTTGCCACAGCTCAGGATTCCTTCCTTGCGCATGGCGCGGTTGAAGATGCCCGCATTGGTGATGACCTGCTGCGGGTCCTTGCCATAGGTGCGGCCTTTTAGCGAGTTGTCCGCCGCGTCATCATAGGAAATGTCGAGCACCGGGCAGAGATCGAGATTGAAGCCGAAGAAGCGCAACAGCTGCCCCGTCAGCTTGCCGTGCGTGGTGATCAGTGCCGGGTCGCCTTTGTCACGCAGCGACTGCGCATTGGGCGGCTCTTGCCCGATCAGGCGCAGGCGCGAGACACGGCCGCCTTCCTGGTCAATGGTGATAAACGGCTCCGTGTCCGAGATGTCGCGAAGGTCATCGCAGAGCTTCCGCAGCTGTTCTGGCGAGTGAATATTCCGCCCAAACAGGATGAACCCGCCGGGTTGCAGCTTCTTCAGACGCGCTGCGGTTTCGCTATCGAGTTCAAGACCGGGCACGCCGGTGAGCAACAATTGACCAAGCCTCTTTGAATCCATGAGTGACCTGAGTAAAGCAGGCCGCCGGGGCGGGGTCAATAGCGCAAAGCTCTGAGCGATTCAAACGGGGAGCACATGCGGCCCGCATGTCGCACTCGGCGGCCCGCCGAGTGCATCCGCGCTACGCAGTGTGCCTGCCGCTACCGCTTCGTGCCTTTCATAGCCTCAGGGCATGGCCTATTCAGCGTTTCCACCAAACGGCTCATGAATAGGCTAACGCTGGCCTGATTGTCAGTCATCTATGTAGTCCATCGCGTTGCCGATGAATACAGGGTCTTCTCCTTGGATTAGCTTGTTTAGTGCTGTTCGCCAGTCGTCATCTGGATCGCCCATTCGATAGACTGCAAAATCATGATAACCGTAGAGTTTGCCTGATTTGGTTAACATCCAGAGAATGCCATCACTTTCGGGATTTTCTTCCGCGACCGGAACTACTTCTTCTTGGATAACAGCTTCAGTGTTCTCAAAAGCCGCGCAATCTTTTTTACCAAGATTGATCCATATAGAAACATCAAAACAGAGATTTTCCACAGTCCCAGATATAGAGCGCAAATAAGGCAATGTTTTTCCTTCGAAGTTACGTAATAGCAGTTCTAGTTCGTGCGACCAAAAAAAACCTCTTTCAATATAGTGTGATGGCAAATCTTTCATTATCGTGGGACAACATAAATTCCTAGCTCGTCTATCCAAACCCTACAGTTGAGGCAAGGTGCGTGAACCGTTTCCTTGTGTAGCTTTATAGTTCGAATTACAATGTTTTCGGGCTTTGCTCCTGCAATAAGCGCATCATTAAGAGCACCGAATTCGGCACAATTTTCGCTTTCCCAAGTCATCAATCGATTTGGCGACATTGCATTACGCAGTTTATTGCTCACATTTTCTGGGAACCTTTCAGGTAGGTTACCAAGACTCTGCCCCGCGAAAGGAACCCCAGACTCTCGATCCACTGCAATCGAGACTACCGTAGGCCTAGAGCTTTTTGAGCCGAGGCTTTTGACTTTTCTCATCAAGTCATTGCTCAGGCTAGTGGCAAGATCAATTGCATCGCTGAGAGATAAATTGGGTCTGAGTATGTATCCAGGAGAAGGGAATTGACCAATGCGCGCTTTGATCGCTTGGTTCATCGGATTGGGCAATGGGGGTGGTAGCTGCCCTCGGGTAAATGTGGAGCCGCTAACCTCTTCAATCACTTCGATAGCCAGCTTCTCCGTGGTAGCCGCACCTCGCATAAAGCTTATCCTGGCAGCTATGCCCTCAACCGCACCGATGACGAGAGTGACATCGCCCGTGGCTTGCATGCACAGGCGAAAAGCTTCCTTGCCGGACTCATAGTAGAGCTTCTGGTTCCATTTCTGGGCGATGTCTTTGGAAAGCAGCAGCCATGACCAGAAGGGACACATCTTCTTGAGTTCATCTTTGGCTTCCTGGTTGCCTGCGTAAGCTGCGATGACAGTGCCCAGCATCTGTGAAAGCAACCGTTTCACACCTTTCGCGTCTGCTCCTGTGGCGGTGATGAGCACCAAGGATTGGATCAGGGCCACATCAAAACCAATGTTGGCTGCGGTTATTTGATCATCGAGCGATCCTGCGATGGCTCGCCCATTGGCATAAGCCCCCAGAAGGGTGTCGATGTTGTTGAAGGCCAGCACACTGACGGCCTGTGGGTTTGCCAATGCTGTGCCATAGAAATTCGCCAGTGAGATGACCAGCTCGGCCATGCCCTCGTCAGTGAGCCTGCCCAGCATGGTATCATAGTCGTCCAGGAAGATGCCTCCGGGTGTCCACTTGCCAATTTTCAGCAGTCTTTTCCAAGTGTCGGTGCCGCGCATGCTGCGGGCGACGGCTGCGAGATTGGTGATCGAGGTCGCGGCTAGCTTCTGAAAGATGCCTCCATAGTTTGTGCGCAAATCGTCCAGACGTGATTTGATGTTTTCCGAAGGAATGAATTGGCGCAGCTGGTCAGCGATGAAGAAGATCGAGAAGCGATTATTCTTCCGGTCTTGTTCGTCAACATCAGGCGCTTGATCGAGCTTGCCAATAATGGTGTTCAAGTCTGCGGTTACTTGGTCCACACCTTCTCGACACAGTTCCAACAATTTCTTTCCCTGCGTGGCCTGATGCTCCAGATCGCCACCCGACTCTGCCGGGGCAGCAGCGACAAGGGCCTCAGGCGTAGCGGTGACACCCGCTGCAAAGCGTGTCAGTTCCATCTTTTCCCATGCGTCAGCTTGACCGCCGTCGCGATTGTCGAAATGCACACTGGTGTGCAGCTCGGCGAGCTTGAGATTCAGATTCGTGCTGGACTGCCCCACGGGCAGCACGGTCTTAGCCGTCGGTGTAGCGGGCGTGGTCTGCTCTTGCAGCTTTGCCGATAGCCGGGCGGTGGTGGCGAGGTAGCCCTGCGGTGCCAGGAGGCTGAATGTGCCTTTGCCTGTGGCATCCAAGGTAACGACTTGTCCGGGCGCAGTGCCGCTGATGCGCAGGGGCGTGGAGTTGTTTTGATCGGGGCGCTCCCAACCCAGGGTTAGCTTCTGAATGAAGGTGGTGGCCGCTGTCGTTGCGCCTGAAGCGGTGAGATTGGTCGGACGCCAGTATGCCTCTATAATCGGGAGCCGATAGATCGGCGAGGTGGGTGGCCCGGGAATCCAGGGCACGCCGGGATACGTGTCTGTCGCTGTGTAGGTTTTGTTGGGGGTCACGCCTAAATTGGTGATGCTCAGCGTCATCTGCCGGTCGCTGATGGCAAAGGAGAGCCGTCTCTTCTTGTTGTCCTTGGCAACCACCCGCGCCGCAGGGTCGGATATCTTGAGCAAGAAGGGACGTTCAAGATAGTCAGAGGATGCTCCAACAGGGACATAAACCCTACCCCCAACATAAGGCAGGCCATCAGCGCCTAAACGAAAATCCAATTTTTTAGCCTCGGAACCAAGACGCGTAAGCAGCAGCGATGCATTCGGATCGACCGTGCTCCAATTCCCCCCCCAAGTGAATTCCACCTCGGTGCTGAAGTCATAATCCAAGCGTTGGGTGCCAAACAGCCACACGTATTCCCGGAACGGAAAAGTGGTGCCCATGGACCCCGGCGGAGTGCGCGGTAGGGTCTCGGTAATCAGCGGGGGCTCCGCCGTGACAACGACTTTTTTGCCTGCGAGAGCGATGCCCCCCTGCACCTGCATCGTAAGTGGCGTGTCTTTTGTGAGCGCGAAGATTGGAGCACTGTCGGTGAGACTGACCGTGCTAGCTGGGAACAATTCGAGACCGGTGGATGGGAGCAGAGCGGAGGTGATACCCATGGACTTGGCCACGGCAGCAGTGACGACGACACGGCCCAGCGCAGCATCTCCAGTATCTGAATCGATCTCGATGGTGGCAGTGGCTCTGCCGCCTTGGAGAGTTGACGACTTGTTGGTGAACCTGCCCCTCGTGGTCTGCCAGCGCACCGCGGTTCCGTTCGCTCCTGCAGCGCTGGCCGTTATCAAGAGGCTCTTCTTTGTGCCGACGGACGTGAATTTACCGATGGTTAAGGTGACGTTCAGCTTGGTATTCTGAATGGTATGCTCATGGCGCGAGCCATCGGCATACAGAACGAGTTTTTGGTCTTCACCAGGGATGCGCCCGGCGCGCACGGTCGCCTTCACCAGCCCCTTCGTTTCAGACGTCACGGAGCCCACAGTGATGGAAGTATCGACAGTCTCGAGCGTCTTGCTGACGATCTCTCCGTCACCCTCTAGATGCCAGGAAACCTGGGTGCCCTGGGCAACGGGATTGCCGTGCGCGTCTTTGATTGTGGCGGTGATCTCTTTCTCGGTCTTGCCATCAGCGGGCATCTCAGTGTCGCCTTTGAATGTTGCGACTGCAGCAGCGCCTGGCCCAGTTACGATTGGCTGGGCCTCTGCCACGATGTTTGCGGTTAGACACTCGATAGGTAAGATGTCGCTGGCGATTTCTCCCGTAGTTGGGTTTCCCAAGTATAGCCTGCGTAGTGTGGCTTTGACCTTGTGCGTGCTTCCCGCTTTCCGTTCTATGTTGAGTGCGGTCGCTACATCCCAATCGTCATGCTCAAAGGTGGATCGATCGGTTGAGAGCGCGCCACCTTTGGTGGACCAAGAAATGTCTGCTTTGACAAGATGGCCCATCGCCATCTCATTTCGAGTTTGGAGAGGCTCCATTTCATCCAGGAAGAGATGTGCCGACAGTTCTATGCTTGCCTCATCCGCAGGAACCACCACGCTGTCAGTGGGGGACGAGGTTTGACCAGGGTCGATAGAGAGGCTGTATGGCACCAAGTGCCGTGTCACTGTTTCATCGACACTAATGGAGAATGGCTCACTGCCGACATTGGACAATGGTGGGCGGAGGTGAATGGCCACGCCACCATTGGGAGCCCCCATCAGGTCCGACTTGCCAGAGCCTGTCATCTGCTTTTTAAATGAATTCAGGAGTTGGGAATAGGAGGCACTAGCTGTGAAAGTGTATTGCGTGGCCACTTTTTTGCCCTGAGGAATAATCAGCGTAATGGAGCCAAGCAAAATGGCCTTGATGCCCTCCGATCCTTGCTTCATGTCGACGACCAGGAAACTCGCCTGTTGCTCTTCAGGAGCGGGGGCGTTGCACCAGAGAGCCACCTCCATGTCATCAATGGCTGCTCCGCGGTCACTTCTAACCGACGTTACCGAGTGGCTACGGATAGTGCTGTCCCACATCCATCCCTCCACGTTCGTAACAAAGCCTCCCTCATCAGCATGAACAGCATGAAAGGCATGTGTCACGCCCAGATCAGCGACCTTCTCCCAGTTGATGTAAGGCTGAGCCTGGATGTCGAGCGCAGTTCCATCAAACGAAGGTCGCAGCGTAAAGTTCTGAACGGTCAAAAAAGGCGAGTATTGAGGACTAGCATTCGGATCATTAATCCAAATTTTCCCCACTGATTCAGTAAATTCTCCCGTAGATACTGCTTTATGAGTTTCACCATCATCCACATCCCCATCGTGATTCGCATCTGAGCCATCATCGGGATCAGTGTCACGGCCTGGTTCAAGGTCTCTGGGATCACCAGGGTCATCAGGATCTCCGTCGCCGTCAGAGTCTATGCCATCGTCGAGACTACCATCATTGTCTGTATCCTTGTTCAATGGTAAATCAGTTGACTTTGTTAATAGGACATAGCCATTGTATTCTGGAGATGAAGTTGGCCCAATTGAAGGAATTTGAGGATAAACCTCTCCCAGTGCGACATTGATACTTTTTGTCCGAACGGCCGTTGCAACTCGAAATCCGGTCGGATAGGCCACGGAGGTGAGTGATGCGGATGTTCCCTGCGCGGCGCTTGGTGTAGATGAGGATTGGCCAAGCACATTCGTAGACACTGTGCTGCCGTCTACTGCACCTGCTGCCGTGATGCCAGCAGCCATACTGGACATGACATTCCCTGCTTCCCCCAGGGCGACCGCAGGGACAATGTCAAAACCAAAGACCGTCTTGGCCTGCCCAATGTTGGCCACCGAAAAATCATCCGAGGTGGGTATGGAAGCCAACCATGTCGGTAACGCAGTAGTGATGCCTGCACTCTGTAAGCGCTCATAAAAAGGTCGGGCCACGGTTTTTAGCTGACCCAGCGTTGCCACAGCGTAGTCGTCGGCAGGCGATGCCTGGACATCCCAATTATGGATTAATTGGTCAAGAGCATCACCCGCACCGCCTGTCAGTTCGGCCTCCATTTCCAGCCAAGCGCCGCGTGCGAAAGTCTTGAGTTGCCCGATATTCATGGCGGCAAAGTCATCGGCCTGCTGGCCGGAAACGATGACGCCGCGAGAAGTCCACCACGCGGGGCTTTGGGCGAGAACCGTGGTGGCCAAATGGCAAATAAGGCACAAGGAAGCCGTCAACTGACGAAAGCGCAGATTCATGAGGAGCAGAAGCTAAGAGCTGGGAGATGACCGATTCCTTATCCTCAAGGCTGCGGGCCATTGGTGTAGATGCTCATGCCGATGTCGCCAGCCGGGTTCACACGCAGAATGCCTTTCACCTCCACATTGCCTGCAAACTCGGCATTGGTGGCGGCGATGCGTGTGGTGCGGCTGATGCTGCTGGTGGTGTTTTCGCTGTTGGGCTGGCTCTCGGTGAGCAACACTTCATCGGCGTGATACTTGGCCTCGCGGGAGACCTGCACGGTCTCGGTTTCCCCGGTGTCCTTCCACACTTGAAGGCCTTCGTTGGCCATGATCGTGCCCTGGCTGACATAGGGCGTGGTCGTGCTGCCGGGGCTGGTGTAGCTCTGTTCAAACTGTGTCGAGGTCAGCATCGCGCGATACGCTCCGGCGTTGTCCGCCTTGTGCGGCAAGGACAGCCCGGCGGGGCTGAGTTCCAACAACTCCTGCTCCACATTGCGCCACTTCCACACGAGGTCATTCGTCTGACCGGTGAAGCGCACAATGGGCAGCCCATACACGGTTTCGAACGAACTGGTGTTTTGCTCATTTACCCACACTGACTGCACCTCCTCGTGGCTGCCGATGACGCCCTGTGTCATGACCACTTGCTCCTCCTCGTGAGAACCCACGATGGACCACACCATGTTGTCTTCATAGTGCCCGCCGGTAACGCCTTCGACGTAGCGCGTCGCCGGGTGGGAGCCCACCACACCGTAGTCATAGATGGTCTCCTCATGGCTACCGGTCACTCCGTAGGAAGTGGCTGTCTCCTCATGCGCAGGCACCAGCACGTTGCCCTACTCATCATAGGTGGCCTCGACAAGCGTGGTGGTGGTGACGTCGCCATAGTCGTCCACCATGACGGTGTGCGAGCCAATAATGTCGATGTCATCTACCATGTAAGTCTCTTCCACGAGACCATACTCCACCACCCAGTTGGGTTGGTTCACCTCACCATAATCGTAAACGGTGATGGTCTGCGTGCCATTGGGCACAGGGCCATAATCATCCACCCACACGGACTGATCCTCATAGTGAGCTGGGATGACAACCTGCCGCTGCACTTGGCTGGTAGCCTGAGAGACATCCACCTTGAAACCGGGTGACTGGGTGGACGGCAGCTTGCCTAGCCAGACCGTGCCTTGCATGAAAGCGTCTGCCTGGAGGCTGAGACCGCCTAAGACTTCCAGGTTGCCTTGTATTTGCTGATCCTGGGCGTGGGCTGGCACTGCCTGAAGGGAGGTGATCAGCGCCAGCGCAAGTGTGGATGGAATGTTTTTCATGAGGTGGGTAGGGAGAAGCTGAGGTTTGAAAAGTGGGACCAACGGGACGGGTGGCAGAAAGCGGATGCGTGGTGGTGAAACTGTGGCTCAGGCCGGAGGTGAAGGTGGCGTTTCGGGACCACCACTATCCGGCCGATCCACGCGGCTGGCAGTTCTCCAGGCAGCGAGCAACTCGGGCTGGCGACGGTATTTGTTCTGCACGCTGGCACTGAGCTGCACCACAGCGGCACGGCCTTCGCGGAGGAGCTTGCGGGCGGTGGCGGTGCCCTCGACGCCAGTGATGCGGTCGTCGGCTTGAGTATCCGTGGCGGCATCGAAGGCCGCGAGATCGGCTTCCAGATCGGTCACGAAATCGGCGGGCAACTCGTAGGCGGTGAACTGGGCGATGAGGGCGGCGTTCCCCTTCACCTGCGCGAGCACGCTGCGGGCGTGGGCGATGAGGCTGCGCTGCGAACGCTCACTCGGCAAAGCGTAGTCGGTGGCGAAGCCGGGCTGTGGTGGTGCTCCCGCCTCGATGGCACGGGCGGTGCGGGCGATGTCCTTCAAGTCCTCGCGCAAGGCCTCGGCGAGGTCTTCCTTGGAAGTGGTCGCGCCGCTGGCATCGCTACCCGTATGCCCATCGGTGTGAGGCTTGAGCGCGGTGGTAACACGGGTGAGTTCGGTGATCGCCTTGCCACCTGGGGTGCTGGCGGCGAAGTCGGCGCTGTGGTCCGTGGTGAAGACGAGGATACGGACGAAGCTCTGGTAGAGGGCGTATTGGCGGTCGTTCATGGCTGAGGGCTGGTTTCGGGGTTGCTGGTTCTTTGCTGAGGAGCTGAGGCTAGGGGCTGGGCATGGTCCGCGCGGTGCCCATGCGGCTGATTACGAGAACGGGAAACCGCATCGGGACGGAGTGTGGCCCCCTCTGCCAGAGGTGCAGCACCATGTGGCGGCTGGTGCAGGTGCTCGCGCCAGAGGTGCAAGCCAATGTGGCGACTAGTGCAGGTGCCCGTGCCAGAGGTGCAAGCCAATGTGGTAGCTGCTGCAGGTGAAGATGAAAACGGATGCCCCTGACCTTGCCACGGGTGCAGGCGGTTGTTGCTGTAAGTGCAAGTGCTGATGCCACAAGCGGCAGCAAATCTAGCCCCTGGTGCAAGCCGACGTGGCGACAGGGTGAAGCCGATTGCCGATTGCCGATTGCCGATTGCCGATTGCCGATTGCCTGACCAGCCATTCGATTAGTCTTTCTGGCCATCGGGACAAAGCATTTCATACCTTCGATAAGGATTACCTGATTAGGCGATGAAATGGCAAGCTTATTTTTGCAATTGAATCAGTGAGTGACATTCTTGTTCAAAAGACATGCCGATATCCAATGCAAAGCGCAAAGCTCGCAACGATTCACGCGGGGAGCGACTTCACAGCAACGGGACAAACAACCGCGCAATGCCATTCCTAAAGCGCTCTGGCATGGTCTGCGCGGCGAGATCTTCCAGGGTGATCGCGCGGCTTTGCGCCAGCTTGCGGTCGAACTCCTGATTCAGCTGCTGAGCTAGGCGGTCGTCGAAGATGGCAGACATCCCGCTCCCCTTTAGGTATTTTATTCAGAAGTTTCAGGGTTGCCAAACAGAAATCACCTTGGCAGGGCAGATTGTCGCTTTGGTGGTTTCAATCAAGTGATCACATGCCAAGGAAACCTGTGGCAAATCATGGCTCTTGGTCTTTCATGGTCGGATGAAGATCCTGCTTCTCCTTTGCGCGCTTCTCACCCCCGTTTGGACCGCTCTAGCAGCCCCCGATCTCGTTGGCGGGTCGCGTTACAGTTTTGGGCCGAACAATGCGACGGTGACATTCGGTTGCGATTACATCAAGAACACCAGCAGTGAGAATGCCACGGGCACCATCGTGGTGAAGCTGTGGGCACGCAGTGCGCCTTACAGCGGTGGCGACCTCGGGGGGCACCTGCTTGGCAGCTACAAACTGGAGCCGCTGGGCGGTGGCATGCAGTATTCCAAGCTCAGCCGGACCGTGAAATGCACCCTGCCGACCACACGAAAATCCTATTACTTAGTGATGGCGGTGACGGAGTTTCGTAAGGGCGGCTACGTCGTGGTGGATCACGCCAACTTCACCACCCCCGTGGTGCTCGGCGTGCCGCCGAAACAGTTCACGATGTCCGGTCCGTGGCGCTGGCAGGTCAGCGATGATTTTGCCACCGTTGAGATGTGCGTGGACAAAATCAGCCACACCCGCAGCAGCTACACCGGCACCCTTCGCCTAGCGCTCTGGGCCACACAGACCCCCTATAGCGGCGGTCGCATCACCGGCTGGGAGATGGGCATGGTGCAGAAAAAGGCGCTCTATCCCGGCTACAGCTACAACGACGTGCACAATACCGCCAAGTTCGTCAAACCACCGCCGGGCAACTACTATGTGTCCCTCTTGCTACTTGAATTCGATGGCGGCGAGTATGTGATCAAGGCCTGGCTGCCGGGATCGAAGACGACGAACTTCCGCTAATCGGGGCTCGGCACCCTGACACTAGCTTTCATGCTCGACACCACCTGGCTGCAATGGCTCGCCGATCACTCGTTGTTTCGGGGTGACGGGGGGACTTTGACGCTGGCCTTGATCGCGGCGCTGTGCATTGGCTTATCCAAGGCCGGGCTGGCGGGCACGGCCACGCTGAATGTGGTCTTGATGGCTAAGGCCTTCGGAGCCAAGGAAAGCGTGGGCGTGGTGCTGCCGCTGCTGATCGTGGCAGATTTCATGGGGTTCATGATCAATCGCAAAGGTGGCTCCTGGCGGCCGGTGTGGCTGATGGCGGTGCCTGCGATGATCGGTGTCGCCGTCGGCGCCTGGTTATTTGACATCATCGACAAAGACGCGGCGCGCACGGTCATCGGCTGGCTTATCATCGGGTTGCTAGCCTTCAAAGTGGTGCTCGACACTTGGCACCGCACCTTCGTCAAACTGACCGAGCATCGCGTCTTTGCCTGGACGATGGGTTGCACGGCAGGCGTGGTCACCATGCTAGCGAATGCCGCGGGCCCAGTGATGACCGTTTACCTGCTCTCGCAGCGCCTAGAAAAGAAGGAATGGCTAGGCGTGTTCAGCCGCTTCTTCCTGTTCATCAACCTGTTCAAGGTGCCTTTCAGCCAAAACCTGGGCATCATCAATACGCACTCGCTGATGACCAATCTGATCCTGCTGCCCGCTGTCATTGCCGGCATCCTCATTGGCTGGCAGGTGCTGAAACGCATCCCTCAAAAGCCCTTTGAGTGGCTGCTATTCGGTCTCACGCTCGTCGCGGCGGTATGGCTGGTGGTGGGGTAGAGGGAACAAAAGTGCTCAGTATTGAGTGCGGCGTTTATCCTGAAAGACTGGGACTTCCTGGCGACAATTGGAACTAAACACTTCACACTAAGCATTTCTGGCCGCCCCTTCCCTCCGCTCTGGCATTGCCAAACACCGTGCACTCCACTACTGTCGCCTACCACTTGGTTCATTCCCTGCCCTCCATGCCGCTCTACCGTTTTGTGCTTCTTCTGCTGACTGCCCTCTCCATGGGCGTCTCCAGCCTGTCTGCCCAGTCTGCTGATCCCGCGGACGAATACTTTCGCGCCTACCTCATGAACAACGAGGCGGAGCGTCTCGTGCAGGGTGGCGAGCTGGCTCGTGCGGTGGACAAGTATCAGCAGGCCCTGGCCATTTTTGAGTCGATCGCCAAGACTAACCCGACCTGGCAGTCGCAGATGCTGACCTTTCGCCGCTCCAAGATCGCCGATGCCATTGCCAATGCCACGGCGGAATTGTCCAAGCCGAAAGTCGCCCCAGTGGCTGCGGCGGCGGTAATGCCAGTTGCGCCCAGCGCAGCGACGACCTCACCGAGCGTGGTTCCGCCACCAGCAGCCCTCACGGCAGCTCCGCTTATGTCTCCATCGGCGGTGCCTTCCTCTGGCGATCCCTTGCAGGATGCCCTGGAGAGCGTTCGCCGGGCCGCCGAAGCAAAGGCAGGAGCGGTTCAGCAGCAACTCACCAATGCTCTCGCCAATGTCGGTCGCTATCAGCTTGGCTATGAAGCAGCGGTCGGCCAGCGCGACGAGGCAGTAAGGCAGCGCGATCAGTATTACACGCAGGCCAGCCAGCTTCAGCAGACCGCCATCGCTCAGCAGGCGAAGATGGCCGAGCTGGAAAAGCAAGCCGCCACCAGTGCCACAGCCGCCGCAGAGCTGGCCAAAATGCGCCAGGACTTTGCCGACACGAATGAATTGCTGACCGAAGCCCAGGTCCGCCTGAGCAAGGCCGAAGGCTCCGTGATGACGCAAAGCAAGCAGTTGACCGAGGCCACCATGAAGTTGACCGCCGTGCAGAAGGAGCGCGATGACTTGGCCAAGCAACGCGACGAATCGCAGAAGTCCAAGGACGCCGCCGTGGCTGACCGCGATAAGTTGGCTAAGGAGCGCGACGCCGCCCAGACCAAGGTCCTGGGACTGCAAGCCGAGAACGTCATGCTCAAAAAGAATGGCCCCATGCCCGAGAACATCAAGGCGCTGGTGGCTCAGAACGAAAAGCTGCGCAAAGATCTGGATGAGGCCCGCAGGCAAGTCACTACGCTGCAAGCCGACGTGACGCGCAAGGACAAGGAGATCGTGCAGCTGAAGGGCCAGCTGACGACCATCCAGGGAGAGCTCGCCACACTGCGCAAAGACAACGCTGCCTTCGAGACCCAGGTAGCCGAACTCACGGTGGAGTTGAAGAAGATCAAGGAGATGGCCGCCAACCCGAAGAAGAGCGAGTCCACCAACCCTCAGATCGCGGCCGAGAACGAGCTGCTGCGAGGCATCATTACCCGCCAACTGCGCCAGCAAGCACGCCAGCAAGAACAGAAGCGCCTGATCATCGCCGAGATGCAGAAGACCGAAAGCGCCTCCAAAGACCTGATCGACCAAGTGCAGCAACTCGGCGGCGAACGCCTCGCCTTGTCAGCCGAGGAACAAAAGCTCTTCACCACACCTCAACTGCAAGAGATCATGGGTGCCGGTGGCATCAAGGCCACGCTGATGGCCAAGTCCGATGCGAAAGCGGAACCGACCAAGCCCAAGGATGACGCCGCCGCCAAGGCGCTGGCTGAGATTGACGCCTTGATCGACAAAGGCAACAAGCTGCTGCAAGAAGGAAAGCTCGCCGAAGCCGCCACTTTATATGAAGACGTGCTGCGCGCCGACCCGAAGAATGCCACCGGTCTTGCAGGTCTCGCCTGGGCGCGTGTGCAGCAGGACAAGCTGGACGATGCGGAAGCCACGCTGAAGAAAGCCATCACCTACGACCCCAAGAACGCCGCCGCGCATTACATGCTGGCCGTCACCTTCTTCCGTCGTGATCGCTTGAACGAGTCGATGGCTGCCTTTGAAAAGAGCTTAGAACTCAACGGCAAGAACGCCCGCGCCCGGCACTACCTGGGTGTCATCACCAGCAAGATGGGCCTCACTGCCCGCGCTGAGAAAGAATTCAAAAGCGCCCTCGCCATTGACCCCGGCTACGGCGATGCCGACTTCAACCTCGCAGTGCTCTACGCCACCTCCGACCCACCGAAATGGGACGAGGCCCGCAAGCACTACAACGACGCCATCAAGAAAGGCGTCAATCTGGAGAAGCTCCTCAATGGGGCTGGTGCCGTGTCGAAGCGATAGCGCTCACTTCCCCAAGTGCTTCACCAGAAACGCATCGTTCCGCTCCCGCGCCACAGGCGGGTAAGCATGGCCGAGCCGATGGTTGAAAAACTGTAAGTGGTGGGTCACGCTCATCTTTGAAAACACAGGCTGCGCGGCTTTGAGATAATCCAGCCCCGCATCGGTGTCCGCGCTGTCACCACCAATCCAGAGGTAGGCACGCGGTGAGATCAGGGCGAGCAGTTCGTGATGATCGTGATTGAAGCCGGGAGCCTTGATCTGCGGACCGAGATACCAATCCGCCTCCCAGTTGCTCATCGACAAACCGACGCCGCCCTCGCTGGAAACGGCCACTTTCACGCGCTGATCGAAGGCCGCGAGATAGAGCGCTTCCTTCGCGCCGAGCGAATGACCGATGCAGCCCAGCCGATTCGCATCCACCTGCGGCAGCGAGGCCAGCACATCCAGCGCACGGATGCCATCCCACAACATTCGTGCCATCCCCGTGGGCCAGTCCTTGAGCACCTTCAGTGTGTTGCCTTTCAGATCGGCACCTTCATTGAAGAGGAAGTTGCGCGGGCACAGCGCCACGTAGCCCAGCTTCGCCATGTGCACGCCCTGCATCTTGTCAGGCACACTTTGATCAATGCCCGCGACCAGTTGGGCCTGCACTTTCACCGTCGAATGAAACACCACCACACCCACCGTCTTCTTACCTTCAGCGAGGGGTGGAATGAGCAGATAGCCATCCGTCCACACGCCGTCGGTGATCTGGTAGCGCACATATTGCCGGGTGAACTCCGGCAGCTTCTCCTCGCTCAGCACTTCGAGCTTCAGCGGTGCCTTGGCCTTTGGTAACGGACCGAGAATACGCTGCCAGTCAGCGAGCATTGCCTCGCGATCACGCAGGGGTTCAAGAGCGAAAGCTGAGCAGGATACCAAGAGGAAGGCAAAGAAGCGAATCATTCAGGACAAGACGCATTGACGGACGCGATGCTTTCTGCTGCGATTCCCACCCATGAACTCCGCTTCCTCCCCCAAGCCCGAGCGTCTTACATCGCTCGATGCCTATCGCGGCTTTGTCATGTTTCTGATGGCGGCGGAGATGCTGCATGTGGGTCAGGTCTCGGAGCACTTTCCTGACAGCTCATTTTGGCAATGGCTCGCCTTTCACACGGACCATGTGGCGTGGACGGGATGCTCGCTGCACGATCTGATTCAGCCTTCGTTCAGCTTCATGGTGGGCGTGGCCTTGCCGTTCTCGTTGATGAGTCGTTCATCGCTCGGTCAAAGCCGCGCTCAGCAGTGGGTTCATGCGCTGTGGCGTTCGCTGCTGCTGGTCTTGATCGGTGTGGCTCTGCGTTCGGTGGGTGAGCCAATGACGAACTGGACCTTTGAGGACACGCTGTCACAGATCGGCTTGGGCTATCCCTTCCTGTTCGCGCTTGGCTTGGCGACCACGCGAGTGCGTTGGGCATCCCTTGTAGCAATCCTGGTGGGCTACTGGCTGTTCTTCGCCCTTCACGTCCCATCGCCTGAATGGAAAGCTGCGAGTGCAGGTGTGCCGTCCGGATGGCCGCATGACTTCACCGGCTTTGCGGCGCACTGGAACATGAATCACAACTCGGCGTGGGCGTTCGATCTGTGGTTCATGAATCTATTCCCGCGCGTGCAGGCGTTCATCGGCAATGACGGCGGCTACTCGACACTGAGCTTCATCCCCACACTGGGCACCATGCTGCTTGGCCTGATCGCTGGGCAATGGTTGAAGGATCGTGATCAAACCAAGCCTCTGCCACGATTAGTGCTAGCAGGTGTCTCGTGCTTAGCACTCGGCTGGATCCTCCATGTGACGGGTGTGTGCCCTTCGGTGAAGAAGATCTGGACGCCCGCATGGACCCTGTTCAGCGGCGGCTGGTGCTTCCTCATCATGGCCGCGTTCTCCATGGTGGTCGACGTGCAAGGCTGGAAGCGCTGGGCCTTCCCGCTGGTGGTCATCGGCATGAACTCCATCGCCATGTATGTCATGGCCCATCTGTTCCGTGGCTTCTTCGCCGAGGCTCTGGACACGCACCTGGGCAAGGAGTGGGCTTTGATTGCGGGCACCCCCTTCGCACCCATGCTGCATGGCGCAGCAGTGCTGCTCATTCTTTGGCTGATCCTGCTGTGGATGTATCGGCGGAAGATTTTCCTGCGCGTGTGATCACCGCTTCCGAAACCAGGCCAGGAACTCCCGATTGCCATCGGTGCCCTGGATGGAGGACTCCACCAACCCGCACCACTCCAAGTCTGCGTGAGATTTGATAAAGTGCTCGATCTTGTCGCAGGCGCGTTGATGCAGCGCGGGATCACGCACAATGCCACCTTTGCCGATGTCTTCGCGTTGCAACTCGAACTGCGGCTTCACCAACACGACTCCGTGGGCTCCAGGCTTGAGCAACGGGAAGACCGGAGGCAGCACGAGCGTGAGTGAAATGAAAGACACGTCGGCGACCACGATGTCGATAGGCTCGCTCAGGTCCGCAGGCTGCATGTGGCGCACGTTGAACTTCTCTCGACTGACCACGCGTGGGTCGTTGCGCAGTTTCCAGACGAGTTGGTTGGTGCCCACGTCGAAGGCATACACTTTTACAGCCCCACGTTGCAGCAAACAGTCAGTGAAGCCTCCCGTGCTGGCTCCGACATCAAGCGCGGTGAAGCCGGTGACGTCGATGCCGTAGTGCAGCAGCGCGCCCTCGAGCTTCAAGCCCCCACGACTGACGAAGCGCGGCGGGTCTTTGATCACGATCTCGGAGTCATCGGCAATCGAAGTGCCGTGCTTGGTCAACGGCTCGCCATTCACCAGCACCTCGCCCGCCAGAATGAGCCGCTTCGCCTGCTCGCGCGAGGGACACAGGCCACGCTGCACCAGCAGGACATCAAGACGTTCGCGTGGCATGGGGAGACGAAGAGAAAAGGTCGAAGGGAAAAGAAGGGAACGAGAATCATCAGGCTCTTATGCCTTTTCGCTTCCCCATCATTCCTCCCGCAGCTTCACTGAGCGAGCACCACGCTGATGAGTTCATCGCCGGCCTTGACGCTCATGCCAGCAGGCACGCTCTTGGGATCAAGATCGGCAATCGCTTCGGCTTCTTCCGCCATGGTGATGGTTACGCGGCCAACGACGGATGCTTCGCGACGCAGGTCAAACTTCATGCCTTCCTTCAGTCCGTTCTTCGTGCCAGCGGCGAGTGTGACAAAGCCCTGGTCCGCCACGAATTCCTTCACCGCACCAATGGATGGCGCGTCCTTCACACGACGCTGCAAGGGCGTAAGCACGGCTTCGGCAATGACAGGAGCGCTCGGCAGGCTGCCTGCGGGGGCAGTCATGGGCGCAGCAGGCACGAGTGCGGTCTGGGGGGGCGAAACGCTGGCCGTCGCGGCACCCTTTGGCAGGGGGGGCGGGCCATTGGGGGTAGGCATCGACATCGGTGTGGTCAGGCCGGGAACCAAATTGGGCGAAGCCTGCTGAGCAGCGGCTTGCGCGATCACTTCACGGATCTGCTGGGTTTGCAGGTCCACCTTGGTGCTAGCCTTGATCGACTCATCACGCGCCTGCCATGCAAAGTAGCTAGTGACGAGGAGCAGGGCGATGGTCAATACCTGGGCGATGTGGCTAAGCTTCATGTTGGAACGCGATTCTAACGGCAAATGCAAACCGCGCTATGGGAGTTTGCATCCCTGGCAAGCCGCATGCTAAAGGTCTGCCATGCCTACCAACGTCCTCGGTTCCGATCTGCACTGCTGCTGCCGCAAGCCGATGACCGGCTTCTTCCGCGATGGCTACTGCCGCACCAGCGCTAGCGACGTGGGCCTGCACACGGTCTGCGCGCTGATGACGCATGAGTTCCTGGTCTTCTCCGCCGCACGCGGCAATGACCTGATGACGCCCGTGCCGGAGTATGACTTCCCCGGCTTGAAGCCCGGCGATCGCTGGTGCCTCTGCGTGCAACGCTGGGCCGAGGCACTGGAGGCCGGCATGGCACCGCCTGTCATCTTGGAAGCCTGTCAGACCAGCGCGCTAGAGTTCGTGTCGTTGGAGGACTTGCAGGCCCACGCTGTTGAGGCGTAGCGTTAGCTCATCAACTCCGCCCGCAGTCCTGTGTGCCGCTTGCGGGTCTCCTGCTTCTTCACGGCCAAGGTCAACGCTTTCGGATCACCGACGAGCACCACTAGCTTTCGAGCGCGCGTGACTGCCGTGTAGATGAGGCTGCGCTCTAACAGAACAAAATGCTGGGTGCTGACCGGAATGATGACGCAGGGAAACTCGCTGCCCTGACTTTTGTGAATGGTCAGGGCATAGGCCAGTCGCAGTTCATCCAACTCGCCCGGCTCATAGTCCACCAAGCGGTTGCCTTCAAATCGCACCTGCACTTTCAACGGGTCGGTTTCGATGTCGATGATGAAGCCGATGTCGCCGTTGAAGACTTCCTTCTCGTAGTTGTTGTGCGTTTGGATGACTTTATCGCCGACGCGGAAAGTGGTCTCGAAGCGATCAATCTCGAACTTCGTTTCGTTCGGTGGGTTCAGCGCGGATTGCAGCGCATGATTGAGCGCCTGAGTGCCCAGCGTGTTACGATTCATCGGCGTCAGCACCTGAATATCCGTGAAGGGATCGAAGCGATAGCGGGCAGGCAATCGTTCGCACACCAGTTGCACAATCGTCTGGCGAATGAAGTCCGGCTCCGTCTCTTCGATGAAGAAGAAGTCAGCATCGCGATGCGGCTTCAAGTCGGGCACTTGACCGCGATTGATGTCATGCGCGCTCAGGATGATGCGACTGTCCGCCGCTTGGCGAAAGATCTCCGTGAGCCGCACGCAGGGCACCACCTCGCTGCCAATGAGATCGCCCAGCACCATACCTGGTCCCACGGAGGGAAGTTGATCCGCATCGCCCACCAACAGCAGGTGAGCATTCGACGGCAGAGCCGCGAGAAACTGCGACATCAGCGGCGCGTCAATCATGGAGCACTCATCAATCACGAACAGGTCACCGACCAAGGGCTTGTCGCGATTCCGCCCCCACTGGCCATCACCTTGGAACTCCAATAAGCGATGCAGCGTCTTCGCCTCCAAACCCGTGCTCTCGCTCATGCGCTTCGCCGCGCGTCCGGTGGGCGCAGCTAGAACGACACTCACGGCCTTGGCCTGAAGGATGGTAAGCACCGTATTCAAGATGGTGGTCTTGCCCACGCCCGGTCCGCCTGTAATGATGAGCACGCGACTCTTCAAGGCCTGCAAGACGCACTCGCGCTGGCTATCCGCCAGCCGCTTACCCGTGCGTTGCTCGGCCCACGGAATGGCCTTTTCGACATCAATGACTGGGTAGCTCGCGGGCGTGAGTGCCAGTTGCTTCATCGTGCGAGCGATGCTCTTTTCGGCGGCACGCAGATACGGCAGATAGACCAGTGCATCATTCACCAAAGACAACTCCTCCGCCGTGATCAGCGCTTGCAGTTGCTCCTCAATCATCTCCGCGGCGGCTGCCAAAATCTTCTCCGCGTGCTTCACCAACTCCGCGCGCGGCAGGCAGCAATGCCCATTGCCTGCGCCTTCCTCCAGCGTGTGCAGAATGCCGGCACGAATGCGCTCGGGCGCTTGCGCTTCGATGCCCATTTTCATCGCGATGTCATCCGCCGTTTTGAAGCCGATGCCGCGTATGTCGGCCGCGAGTCGATACGGATTCTTGCGCACGATCTCCAGCGCTTCCTCGCCGTAGGCCTTGAAGATGCGCTGCGCTCGCGCGGTGCCGATGCCGTTCTTGTGCAGGAAGAGCATGATCGCGTGCACGCTTTTCTGCTTCATCCAGCTCGCGCGAATCTCCTTCCGCCGCTTGGTGCCGATGCCGTCCACGTCTTCCAGCTTCGCCGATTCGTTCTCGATGATGTCGAAGACCTTCGGCCCAAACTTCTCGATCATGCGCTCCGCATACTTGGGACCGATGCCGTCGATCAAGCCGGAGCCAAGATACTTGACCATGCCCTCGGCGGAGTTTGGTGGCGATAGTTGCAGCGTATCCGCGCGGAACTGGGGACCAAAGTCGTTGTTGCGCTCCCAGCGTCCCTCGGCCTCAAACCGTTCACCAGCGACCACACGTGGAGCCCTGCCGATCAGGGCTACCGCATCGCGCTTCTTATCGGGCAGCACTTTTAGCACGCAATAGCCCGTCTCCTCGGTGTGATACGTCACACGCTCAACGGTGCCACGCAGCACGTCAGGTTTGGAATCGGTTCGCGGCAGGGGCATGGCTGTCACTACACTGACTGGCAACCTTCAGACGATCAACCTTCAAGTCCACAGTACTGGGTAGCCGAACCGCTTTGATGCCGTAGCCCCATGATGAGGTTGCGGATCATGCCGCTAGCTCGCGACAGCCATGGGCGCAGAGGTCGTGATTGGCACGGTGACGGTCGGTGGCTCAGGATACTCAAAGGCTTCGCCCTCGTAGTTGCGAATGAGCGTGCGGCGTTCGTCCCGTTGCAGGATGTAGTCGGGATTAACAGGCACCTTACCGCCACCGCCTGGGGCATCGATAACGAACTGAGGCACACTGTAGCCGGTGGTGTGGCCACGCAGCGACTCGATGATCTCGATGCCTTTCGCCACACTGGTGCGCAGATGAGACGAGCCTTTGATCAAATCACACTGATAGAGGTAATACGGACGCACGCGGCACATCAGCAGCTTGTGCACGAGACTGCGCATGATGTCAGGATGATCATTCACGCCCCGCAGCAGCACGCTTTGATTGCCCAGCGGAATGCCATGGTCGGACAGACGATCCAGGCCTTCACGAACCTCGGTCGTCAGCTCGCGTGGATGATTGGTGTGAATGCTCAGCCAGACCCGATACTTGCGCAGCATGGCGCAGAGTTCGGGCGTGATGCGCTGCGGGAGGAAGATCGGAATGCGACTACCAATGCGCAGGAACTCAACGTGCTCGATGGACCGAAGGCGCTTCAGGATCGACTCCAGCTTGGCATCACTCAGCAACAAAGGATCACCACCCGACAGCAAGACATCGCGCACTTCATCGTGCTGCTCCAGATACTTGAAGGCGGCCTCATGCTCCATGTGCAGCGTTTGCTCCCCTACCCCACTGACGACACGACTGCGCGTGCAGTAACGGCAGTAGCTAGCACAGCGATCGGTAACCAAGAACAGCACGCGATCTGGGTAGCGATGCACCAGCCCCGGCACCGGCATGTGGCTGTCCTCACCGCAGGGGTCCGCCATCTCAGCGCTGTCATCCAGCGACTCCTCAATGCGAGGCACGACCTGGCGGCGAATCGGGCAGTTGGGGTCCGTTGGATGGATCAGATTGAAGTAGTGCGGCGTAACGGCCATGGCCAGCTTGTTGCCGGAAAGCAGCACACCTGCACGCTCCTCGTCGCTGAGCGTCAGATACTTCTCAAGACTTGCCAAGGTGGTGATCCGGTTCTTGAGCTGCCACGTGTGGCTGCTCCAGTCCTCCGGTGAAACGTTTTGATCTTTCCAGTAGCCTGGCGCGTGAGAGCGGAAAGCCTTTTCAGGCAGGGCGGCGGGCAGTGTCATCTCAGTATGGGGAGGAAGCAAGGTTAGACATCGCAGGTGGCGACTGTCAAACCGTGATGATGGGAACGTGCCAGCAGCGAAAGCGGAAGCATTTTGCTCGACATTCCTAACACGCAGGGCAGTAGAGCGTTTACCTGCGAGCCCCCTATGATTCTGCCCCTGCTCAAAGACCTCGCCCGACCTCATGTCGTCGAAATCATCATGCTCATGAAGCGCGGTGGCGGGCAGTCCGTGAATGAGCTATCGGCGGCCCTGCGCATGAGTTATATGGGCGTGAAACAGCACTGCACCTACCTGGAAAAGAAGGGCTACGTGGACACCTGGCTGCGCCCGAAATCCGGCGGTGGCCGCCCCGAGAAGATGTATCGATTGACGGCAAAGATGGACGGGCTTTTCCCTCATGCAGCGGGCGAAACGGCGCTGCGGCTGCTCGCCGTGGCTGAGCAATCCTTTGGAGCCAACGCAGTGCATCAGATGCTTGAGCAACTCTACACCGAGAAGACCGAGCGCTATCGGAAGGCGATGAAGGGCCGCTCGCTGCTGGAGCGCGCGCAGTGCATGGCGCGGCTGCGGCAGGCCCAGGGTTGCTTGTCCATCTGCGAATTCGACGCCCATGAAGGGCTGCGCATCATTGAGCACCACAGTCCCTTGGGCTGCATGATCGACCAGCATCCTTTCGCCGCCGAACTGGAGGCTCTAATGTTTGGCACCGTGATGAAATGCGAGGCCGAGCGGCTGGACCTCAGCAAGGGGCGCATCACACGAATTGAGTTTCGGTTGAAAGCCCAGGCAGAGTAGCAGGCGTTGGTTTGGGGATGCTTTCGTTCTTTCTCCGCCCTGTGCTCTCGGCCGCTGTCGTTTGTGCCTTCGCCTCCTGCACCTCCCCACGCCTACCCACCGTCCCGCCCGCAGAGGTAGATTTCCCCCGCGCCTCAGAAGCGCCCGTCACCACAGTGCATGTGATGCTGGTCAAGCCCGAGATGCTGTCCGCTTTTCTCGCTGCGAAGCAAGATGTGCCACGCGCAGCAGGTCGCTGGTGGCGCGCAGGTGATGGCTCGGTCTCCCTGCACGTGAGCACCGCCAAGGGCCGCACGCTGCGCGGTGTTGAATGCGGCGGCGTGCTCTTCGTGCCTGGCCAACCGGGGGAGCCGATTCACGTGCAGGTGCACAATGAACGCGACTTGCCCATTGAGGCTGTCATCAGCGCCCACCACGCTGATCTGCTCGATGGCGTAGCGCCCTCCACGATCAAGCCAGGCGTCCGTATCGACGCACACACCACCGAGAAAATCAGTGCGCAGTTTGATGCCAAATCAGGCCAGGCCGTGCCGCTCACCTTTCAGCCTGTGGCGATCACCGATGGCTTGTTTCGCTCTGACCTCGCGTGGCAAACTGGCGTCATCCGCATTGCCGTGCACCCTGCCAAGACATGGCTGAAGCCACTGCGTTTCATCCCGCCCGCCGATCCGCGCTCCGCTCCTCTGCCGATCACGCAGCGCACGTCGTTACCGTATGAGTATCGGTAGGCTTCACCAGAAGCCCCACTGCTGCGTCTTCATCACGTAGAGGCCCAGCAGCAGATTGCCCACGGCGTGCATGAACACGCAGGCCCCCAGGCTCTTCGTTTTTACGGCGAGCCAATAAACCAGAGAGCCCCACACAAAGGCTGCAGGCCAGTCGCTCATGTCATGAACGAGAGTGACCAAGGCGATCACGATGCCATACGCCTTCCATGAATGCTGACCAAAGGGGACGCGCTGCCAATCAACTCCGTCAGCTTGCACATAGCGCATGAGAAAGCCACGCCAGAACAGCTCCTCGACCCAAGGGACAATGATCACCATGCGCATAAAACGCATCAGCACGGTGCCCCACCATGCAGCACAGCCATGGGCAAAGACATTCGGATTGAAACCTTCATCGCGCTCCATCCAACCAAACCAGGCAGGTGCCACCCAAACCGCAATTCCCAGGATCGCCAGTAGAGCGGCCAAGCCCAAGCCTCGCCACGGCATTAGCACATAGGAACGGCGGTAGCTCAGCAGTAGAGCGCCCACGATCACGCACTGCAACGGGTAAACCCAGTGCTCCGGCGCACTCTGCCACCAGGGCAAAACGGGGTTCTCCACCTTGAACCAGCGAGCGACTTCCGTCAGCAGCATGAAGGCTACCAGCGGCAGCACATAAGCGAGCGCGGGGTTGCGTGGGTTTGATTGACTGGGCGTAGACACAGCCTCGCCTATTCACCAGCTAGGCGCGTCCTTCAACTCTCAGCTCCCACCCAGTCCCGCAGGTCAAAGTCGGGCGAGGTCTTGACCACCTCCCAGCGCGCATCCGAGTTCAAGCGGAAGGAGCCGACCCACTTCTGGTGCCACTGCTCAGGCTCGATCATGCTCAGGTGGTGATCACCTTCGACGCGATACAGGTAATACGTTTCGCCAATGACCGGTTCGAAGCGGTAGTGAGCTTCGTAGATGAGCTTGTTCCAGTTGAAGTCATCAATGACACGCAGGTAGCGCTCGCGCAGTTCGATCAGCTCCTGCTGCAACTCACGCTCCACTTTGCCGATGCCGCGAGATTTGAAATTCGTCAGGTCCTGAGGCACGATCTTGGCCCCGAGACGCGAGGTGGGATAAGCCAAGAAGTTGGTCCTTGCAGTGGGATCAGCAGCGTTCTCTGGGACAGGGAGGTCGGAGGTCATGGCTGTGTTATACGAAAGGCCACGCGCGCAGGATTGCAAAGGCGAGCTTCATCCGTAGAATCGCGGGCATGATTTTTCGCCTCTCGTCCTTTCTCGTCGTTGCTGCCAGTCTTGCACTGGCATCCTGCACGCAATCGACGATCCCAGACGCGGCTGCGATGGAGCGCTTTCAGCAGCACGCACGCAGCTTGTTTCAAGATAGGCTGGATGACCTGGAGCGCCGTCGTGCAGCAGGCCTGATCGACAACTACACGTATCAGCAAGAGAAGGCTGCGCTGGACAATGAAATCGCAGCCAAGGCTTCTGATCTCGCGTGGACGCGGCATGACTTCAGCGAGATGAGGCGCAAAAGCATGGGCCTACCCACACCTGACAAGCCACTGGACATCTCGGTGCCAGAGGCCGGTGGCCTGCCGACGGGGGGCGGGTATCGTCGCTTTAACAACACAGACCTCGGCCTCGGTTCGGGCGGTGCTGACTCGCGGGAGGCCATGCGCCGCGCGGCCATTGGCAGCCTACCAGGAAACAACACGCGCAACTGATCACGGCACCAACCGCACCGCGACCAACTTCTGCCCATCGCGCGCATACAGCACCCCATTGGCATACGCCGGATAACTGCGGTGACCCGCACGCGTAACTTGCGCCGTAGCCAGCTGATCAAACTTGTCTGCTGATGCACGGATGATCCACGCCTCGCCGTCTTCCGTGACGACCAGCAGCTTGTCCTTAACCAACATCACCGTGCCACCTCGCACGCGGGGCGATTCCCACCTCACCTCGCCTTTGTCCGTGCTCACACAGCGCAGCGTCATGCCTGACTCCTGGCGTCCATCAAAACCGTAGACATGCCCCTCAAAATACACCGGTGTCGCATAGTGGCAGTTTAGCGTGCCCGCACTGTCCCAGGTCTTGGCGAGACTGCCATCGGCTCCGATATCCCAAAGCGAAGCCCCCACGTCATACTCGGCACTGATGAACCAGCCGCGATCCGTCTTGATCGGCGTCGCTGCGCTCACACTGGCCTCGATCTCGGGCCGTAGAAACTCGCGGCTCAAGACTTGGCCATTAAGCGGGTTGAGTGTGGTCAAGTGATTGCGCAGCCAGCACACCATCACATCGTCAAACGCCATCACAGGCGAGGCATAGCTAGCTTCATCATCCGCCGCTGCCCACTTCAAAGAACCATCTGCCGTGCTGAAAGCCGCAATCGCTTTACCAGCCGCACCTCCGGGCGTGAGCACCACGGAATCACCCACCACCAAAGGCGCACATGCACGGCCAAAGAAGCCTTGCTCGGAGCCGAAGTCCTTCATCGTGTCCACCTGCCAGAGCTTCTTGCCGGATGCAAAATCCAGCGCAAAGAGCACACCGTCGGCTCCATGCGCGAAGACCTTGTCGCCACTCATCGTTGGGGTTGCACGTGGACCTTCATCCATGCCAAAGCTGTCGCGGAAATCCGTCGGCTGCTCGCTGCTCCACAACACAGCGCCCGTCAGTGCATCCAGCGCTTCCACTTTGACCTTGCTGCCTTCGCGATGAAACACCACCACCTTGCCATGCATGACCGCTGGTCCCGCATAGCCATCGCCCAGCGGCTTCTCCCAGAGCACCTCCGGCCCCGTCGATGGAAAGCCTTCAGGCAAGGCCTTCTCATCGGCAGCCGCGACATTGCTACGCGTAGGCCCCAGGAACTGCGGCCAATCGGCAGCAAATATATACGAAGCGAATGCGAAGAGGAAGATCAGTGCACGCATGGGAAAAGAAACATGAAGTGATAAGTCATGGGTCGTTAGTGATCAGAGAGAGCGGCTTCTAGCAAACCAAAAACTAATCACCAAGCGCTAATGACTGTTTACTCTCCGTCTCAGCACCTGCGCCAGGATCCCGTATCGCGGACTGAAAATGTAGGCCAACACGAACAAGGCCCCGAGGACCAAGATGATGGTGGAGCTAATGTGCCAGCCCAGCGGATACGACAGGAAGAATGCTGCCACCGAGCCCAGCGCCCCGATGATTCCCCCGCCCCAAAACAGGGTCTTCGCATTGTCCGTGAACAGATACACCGTCGCTGCGGGAGCCACCAGCAGGCCCACACTCAGGATGCAACCCACCGCTTGCAGCGACGAGATCAGCACCAAGATCACAATGCCGAACAACGCGTAGTTCAAGAAGCGCACTGGCACCCCCAGGCTGGCGGCCACATTCGGCTCAAACAACAAAATCAGTAGCGGCCGTTGCAGCGCCGTCAGCGAGAGCACTGCCAGCGCACTGATGCCAAAGGCAATCCACAGATCCGCATCCGCCATGCCCACGATGCTGCCGAACAGCCACTCATCCAGCTTCTGTCGGATGCTCATCTTCGACAGCAGGATGTAGCCGCCCGCAAACGCCGCTGTGTAAAGAATGCCCAGCGCCGTGTCTTGATCAATGCGTGAGGTGCGCGCCACGAACAGCGAGCCCAGGCCGACCATCATGGCCGCGAACACCGCCCCCGCCAGCGCGCTCCACTGGGTCAATCCGAACAGCAACACCGCCAGCGCCAGACCCGGCAGCAGCGAGTGCGACAACGTTCCAATCTTGAGAGCGCTTTTGCGCAGCACCACGTAGCCACTGACGAAGCCATTGGAGAACCCAATCATGAAGCACGCGAGTAGCGCGCGTTTGGCGATGGGTTCTTCCAGGAATTCAGCGAGGGTCATGGCGGCAACCTAAACGCAAGCTCGTTGCATTGTCATGCGGCAATCACGCGCAACAACGTTGTTGCCTGAGAAAGCAAACCGGTAGCGGACTTCTGATAGCTCGGTGCCATCCGGCAGCTTCTCGGTTTTCTGCGCGTTGTCTGCGATGAAGCCGAGGGCCTGGTAGAAGGCGATGGCGTTTCGGTTAGAGGCGAGCACCCACAAAGTCACGGACTCGAAACCAAGGTTGCGAGCCTCGCGCAGGGCATGTTCACCCAGCATCCGGCCTGCGCCGCAGCGCCAGTGCCGGGGATGGATGTAAATGGCCGCGATCTCGCCCACTCGATGGGGAGAGGCATCCCGGTCGCGCGATGGTATGAGATCGCAGAAGCCGAGCACCGTTTCCGCCTGGACGATACAAATGACGCCAGGGGACTGCGAGATGCGCACGCGCCAGAAGCAGGCGCGGCCCTCCACATTCATCTTGTCCAGATACGTGTCGGGCAGGTGACCGCGATACGCAGCTTGCCAAGTGTCCACATGAATCTGGGCAATCGGCTGCGCATCGGCATCGGTGGCAGGCCGGATATTCATGCGAACCAGATGGGAGACA
>Ga0247832_1002359_pt1 | contig 29270 bp, 16 predicted proteins | sample LaCruzMarch2015__10_FD_192407 | JGI IMG/M metagenome (GOLD analysis project Ga0247832, IMG submission 192407) | Freshwater microbial communities from meromictic Lake La Cruz, Castile-La Mancha, Spain - LaCruzMarch2015_4m | ecosystem: Environmental > Aquatic > Freshwater > Lake | place: Spain... | reverse complement strand
TTCCCATTCCGAACACGGAAGTGAAACGCTGTTGCGCCGATGATAGTTGGGCGATAGGCCCTGCGAAAGTAGGTCGCTGCCAGTTTATACCCCCTCCTTCAGCAATGAAGCGAGGGGGTTTTTTATGCCCATTTTTAGACATCGTTCTTGCACTGAAAGGTGTTTTTTGTTGAAATCTAAACGATGACGCCCCCAACCCAAAATGGTCGGCTTTTTTTATGCCTTGCAGCGCTATGTATTGGCATTGTCATGACCATTGGATGCTTCCAAGGGTTCTTCTCGCCTGCTTTTGTCACGGTTCCGAAACATTCAGTCGCCGAGCAAACGTTTGTTAAACCGGAATCAGCTTTGACTGATTCCATTCAGGGAAAAACTGGTGAGACTTCAGCGAACAGAGTTACGGCAAGAACGGTGAGTCGCCCGCCAAACCGCTTTGAGCAGTCGTTGATGAAAGAGGCTGTGATGCTGGCACAGCGTTCGGAGGATCTTTCGGACCAAGGTTTGACTGTGGAAACGAGGTTGTGGCGGACGGGTTTTAAGTATCCGCTGATCCGTGAACAGGTTTGGCTGAAACTATCTGCTGTAGAGAGGTCTGTTGTCCGTCGTGAGTATTCAGTCGGCGACCATGTGATGATCAAGTTTCCGACGGGAATGGATAATGAGGTGATCCATGAGTGGGCACGAAAACGTGGTTTTTATGTGAGGCATGATCTGCAAACAACGTCCGTGAAATTGATCGCGACCGCCGAGGTCGGCCTGGATACCACGGAAACGATTCTCAAAGTTTTTGCAGAAGATTTTCCCTCTCCCCTTGCGCCTAAGGCTGCGATCGCGGAGCCAGACTATTTGGTGTTTCCGACTTTGGTGCCCGATGACACGAGTTTCAGTAACTTGTGGGGACTGAATAATACGGGGCAGACGGGCGGTGTGGTGGATGCTGATATCGATGCACCGGAGGCCTGGAGTGTCACAACGGGGTCACGTGAGGTTTTGGTGGGCGTGATTGATACGGGGGTGTCGCGGACTCATCCTGACCTGGCTGCAAACATGTGGTCCAATCCTGGAGAAATCGCGGGCAACGGGGTGGATGACGATGGCAATGGTTTTGTGGATGATGTGAACGGCTGGGATTTTTTCAGCAATGATAAGGACCCGACGGATGAGGATAACCATGGCACTCATTGTGCAGGAACGATTGGTGCCGTTGGCAATAACCGTGCCGGCGTGAGCGGGGTCTGTTGGCAGGTTTCCATGGTGGGGATTCGCTTTTTGGGATCCAGCGGCGGGACAACTTCCGATGCGATTGAGTCAGTCAATTACGCCACAGGTCTGGGAGTGCATCTCACTTCCAATTCATGGGGCGGCGGAGGTATGAGTGCGCTGCTGAAAGAGGCCATCGATGATGCCGGTGCTCAGGAAATTTTGTTTGTCGCTGCAGCAGGCAATGACGGGGCGGACAATGATTCGACACCAAATTATCCGTCTAATTATGCCAGTGAAAACATCATCGCGGTGGCTTCGTCCACCGCGAGTGATACGCGTTCGAGCTTCTCTAACTTTGGCCTGTCCACAGTCGATTTGGCTGCACCTGGGTCCGCCATTTACAGCACGATTCCAGGGCCTTCGTATGCAACCTTGAGCGGTACATCCATGGCGACACCTCATGTCACGGGTGCGGTGGCTTTGGCCCGCAGTATCGCGCCCTTGACGGGTGCGGTTGAGCTGAAGCAGCGGGTGATGCAAACGGTGGATCGCTTGTCGGCCTTTGCCTCAAACACGGTTTCCGGTGGACGGCTGAATGCGGGGCGTTTGATCGAAAGTGTGGCGGGGCCTTATCCTTTGCTCACGGTTAGCGGTGTCACTGAAATGCCTGGCGGAAACGGGGACGGAATCGAAAACCCGGGTGAATCTTTGGCTATCCATTTTTCCATGACCAATCGCGGCACGGAAACGGCCACAGATGTAGTGGCGCGGATCACCAGCTCTGCGGCGGCTGCGTCTCGTTATGACATCATTGAATCGAGTGTGAATGTCGGTGCACTGACTCCGGGACAGACAGTGACGGGGGGAGGAAATCGTTTCCTGGTCGTGGCAGATGCGGAGGTGGCCACTCCTTATACTGAGGAGATGATCGTGACCCTTCAATATGGTTCACCGACTGAACTGCGGGTGCAGCGATTCAATCTGCGGCTGTATACCTCCAGTGTGGTTTTCGGGCGCGTTTCGGATCTTGAGGATGATGCGGCTTTGGCCAATGCCACCGTGGTGCTGGAGGGGCCGAGTGTGGTTTCTGTCTCTACGGCAGCCGATGGCAGCTACAGCGCGACGGTGACGGACGGCACCTATCAGGTCTCTGCGCGTGCGTTTGGGTATCTTCGCAGTGAGGAGGTGCAGGTATTGGCACCGCCAGGGCAAACGGGAGTGAATTTTTCGTTAAGCAGACCGCAGCTTAGATTGGAGCCGGGGTCTGTGACGGAGGAATTGCTGCGGGGCGATACTTTGGACCGGGTGGTGAAGATGACCAATCACGGCACAGCACCGTTGGAATGGACTTTGCGAGCGAGGAGCTTGGAGGATCAGACGAATCTTTTTGAGCTTGCGGCGACGGCTGTTGACACCGGTGAAACGCCCGATGTGGCAGGGCCGCGTGTGGCTTTATCCTCAGAGGTGCCCGCCCTCACTGCGCCTCTGGATAGTCTGCAAGGCGTGACCGTGGGCGCTGTCTTTTCCTCATTGGGGCGGTCTGTGCTGAGGGCGGATTTAGAAGCGCGAGGGGCGCGTGTGGTGACGCTGGTCCCGCCTTTTGCCGAGGATACCTTTGAGGAAATCGATGTTGTTCTGTTGGATGATACAGTGGCGAATCTTTCCAGCACTGATATTCAGAATCTGCGAGTAGCGGTGCAGGGAGGGATTGGGCTTTTATGTGAAGCGGACAATTCCAGTTCTCTTTCAAAAGCGAGTGATCTATTGCAAGGCACCGGGATCAGGCCCATGTCGGATAGTTACCGGGATTTGACTCTGACGGATATTTTACCGCATCCGATCACCTCGGGCGTGCTGCTTTTGCGTTCGGTGGCTGCCGGTTGGTGGGCGGAGTTGTCGGGGGCTGCGGTGCCCTTGGTCAGGGAGGGGGACGGACGTGTTCACGCTGCCATTTCAAAGTTGGGGCAGGGTGTGGTTGTGTTTGTGGGGAATGAGATCACGGATGCTTCCAATTTCGCGATTGGGGATGGTCGGCGTTTTGCCAATCAAATTGTCGATGGTCTGCTGGCGGGGCCTGAATGGCTGGCGGTGACTCCTTTGATAGGCACTTTAGCCCCTGGGGCGGAGGGGTCTTTGACGCTCAGTTTGGATGCACGCACGGTAGCTCGTGGTATGCATGAGGCGGCGTTGATGATCTCGACAAATATCCCGGATGAGTCGGCCCTGACAGTCCCTGTAACGATGAATGTGCGGGAGGTGCCTCGAATGGTTTTGGATGTCGATTCCGTGGCCTTTGGCTCTGTGATTGAGCGTGTAACGGCTACCCGCGAGATCTGGGTTTACAATGGAGGAACGGAGGATCTGATCCTGCAGCCGCCTGTTTTATCGGGTGCGGGTGCGGCGGCATATTCAGTGCTCGCTGAGGAACGAGTGATTGCCTCAGGTGCTCAGGAAAAGCTGCTTCTGTCCTTTTTGCCAGGGGCACCTTTGGGTCTTCATGAGGCGACTCTGACATTGGAGTCGAATGATCCCAATACACCCTCCGTCACGATCCAGGTCTCCGGCACGCATGTGGCTGCGCCGAACCTCTTGCTGACACCTGCCTCAGTGCGCGTAAGCCTGTCTCAAGGCCGCACAACGACCCGGACTTTCGTCATTAAAAACACGGGGAAGGGGATCTTGAATGTCAGCTCAGAGATTGTTTTCGCTGGCTCCGGTCCCACGGATTGGGTGGAGATCGAGGGCGGTGAAAGTCTCACCTTGGCGAAGGGGAAGAGTGGCAAAATCACGCTGCGTTTTCATGCCCGCACTTACCTGCCTTCCACGTTCACCGCTTTGTTTCGGGTGACCTCGGATGATCCTGATACGCCTGTTCTTGATCGCGCTTTAGTGATGAATACCGTTGGGGCCGCTGTCCCGGTGATTGAAGGCGGTGGCCTAACCTTTGATAAAACCTATGTCGGCCAGTCACAGACACGGAACCTCGTCATCACCAACGAGGGCAGTGTTAACTTCACGATTCAGACAGCTCTCGCTTTGAACCGTGCTTTCCGCATTGTGGCCAAGCTGCCGCTGACCATTGTGCCTGGGGAGCGGAGGGCGATTCCGGTGATCTTCTCTCCGGGGGCCACGGGGCGAATTCAATCCTCTTTGTTTATCGGGACCAATGTCTCCAGCTTTTTCCAGCTCGTGCCGGTGGAGGGGACTGCGGACAGGCTGCCTGCCGTGCAGGTGAGTCCCACAAGCATGACGGTGAGTGTGCATCCGGGGATATCGCAGACAAAGGTGATCAATGTGAAGAATGTGGGCGGAGAAATTTTAGACTGGAGTCTGCAGCCAGTCGCTGCGGATGCCTCCTGGCTCAGCCAAAGCTCGGCCTTCACCCGCCTGACTGCGAGCAAACTGGATCAGATCAGCCTGACTTTTTCTGCGGCTCAAATGCCTGCGGGGAGTTATCACAGCAATCTTACCTTGTTGACGAATGATCCCAAGCGACCGGTGGTTACCATCCCGATCATCTTGAATGTCTCGAGCCAAGCTGTGCTGCAAGCCTCGCCTGCCTCCTTGGATCTCGGGGAGGTTTGGAAGGATCAATTGTCCTCATTGGATTTTGATTTGGTGAATGTGGGCAACTTGCCTTTGGAGATACGAACCGTGACCCCGAGCTCCAAGGATCTCAAACCTGGTTGGGCAGGAAGCCTGACTGTGGCCCCCGGTCAGAGTGTGCCTTTGCAGTGCAACTTCCAATCCGGCAAGCTACATTCCTTCAAGGGCACGCTAACGCTTAAAACCGACAGTCGTATAACCCCGACCTTGAAGCTGGGGATCACCGCCAAGGTCATCGAACCGCCCAAAATGACCGTGGAGCCTGGGTCTCTAACTGAAACGATTTTACCCAGCCAGACGAAAGAGGGGCTTCTCGAAGTTCACAACCGTGGCGATGCTGATCTGAATTGGCAGGCGGAGGTGGTGGCAAACATCGATTCCCCCTCCAGTGCGGGTTCCCTGGGGCAGGTGCTGGAGCGGATCAATGCACGTCATGCCGAACTGACCGCGTTGATCCCCAACCGCTATGATTTTACCGAAGGAAGCAGCGGTTACAGCATCGGATCTGGCGGTAACAATATGTATAACACGGGTAACTTTTTTTCCACCAATCTGAATGGTGGACAAGCGGTGGCCTACTCCAACGGGCTGATTACGGCGGATATCAATCTAGGTTCCTCCAGCCGTTATTTTACCTCCAAGCAGCCGGGTTTGTTCATGCTGGCGGCGGATTTGAGCAGTGTCTCGTCCTTCCGTATCCGAGGCAGCTTAGGGGCGGGCGGTGCAGGCACGGCCAGTGGTGCGGTGCTGCGTCGTCATGGCTATATGGGGTTTTTTAAACGCGTGTCCGGTGCCTCCACTCCGTCTGTGAATCACCTGATCATCTTGCCAGACCGCACGGGATTGGACCACACGTTTCCGGCGAATACCGGCCTGGATGATCACAGTGTCACGGGACTGCCTTCCAGCACTCGAATTTATGTTTTGGTCTTTGCCTCGAAAAACGGAGGTTATGTCACGGATGGTGAGGCACGGCAGATCATGGATAAGTTTCTCCAGAGTGTGGTGCATGATGCGGACACTCCTTGGCTGCGGGTGCTGACGGCTGACGGCATGACCGAAGGGGATGAGGTTTCCCCTTTGGGGATTCGCATGGACGCAGGTTCGCTCTCGGCAGGCACTTATAGCGGAGTGGTCCGAGTGTCCGGCAATGCACCTGAGACCCCTGAGATTCTGGTGCCTGTGACGCTGAATGTGCCGACGGCGGCTGTCTTGGCTGTCGATCCAGGGGCGATTGATTTTGGCAACAAGCCTGTCAATGGCACCTCGACGCTGCCTGTCATCTTGCGCAATTTGGGTAACACGAATTTGAATGTCACGGAGATTGCCATCAATCATCCGGCCTTCACCGTTTCCGGCGTGACGACATCTTTCTCCATCCCGGCTGGACAGACAAGAACGGCGCAGATCCGTTTCATGCCCACAGAAGCCGTAACCTACGTTGGGCAGATGACTCTGATGACCGATGCTGAAAGCGGAGGGCAGACGCTGATCCCGATTTCGGGCAACGGATTGCCTGCGCCTCTGCTGCAGGTCAGTCCGCAAACGATCACGCTTTCCACCCGGCCGGGTGTGCCTGTGAGTCGGCTAATCACCCTAACTAACAATGGAACTGCACCTCTGGGTTACACACTTTCGAACACCCTGACCACGGGGACGCTGAGCCGTCTTTCGGGCACCATCGAGGCTGGCGGCAATCAAGTCGTGACTCTGACGACGGTCAGCACCGCCACGACCCCGCCCGGCAGTTCTGTCCAGAGCATTACAATCACATCTAATGATCCTGTGCGCCCGACAATTGGGCTGTCTTATACCCGTATCATTGCGGCCGAACCCACACTTTCGGTTACGCCTTCACCGGTGAGTTTAGATCCGGTGTTGTTGCCCGGCTCCACACAGCGACAGGTCATCCTGAGGAACACAGGAAATGCGCAGCTTGTCATTTCGGGGGTGACTTTGCCCTCGGCCAATCTTTCGCTGCTCTCCACTACGTTTCCAATCCTTCTTAGTTCCGGCAGCACACGTACGGTGCAGTTAAGTTTTACGCCTTCTGTGCCCGAGCTTTTAACGGATTCGCTGGTATTTAACACGAACAATCCCATCAACCCAGCTCTGAACGTTGCGGTGACGGGACTGGCGGTGACGCCTCCAACGATCACCGTGGGGCCGAGCGCGGTGAATGTGTCCGTGGAGGAAGGGAAACAGTTCAGCACGGCTTTGACGGTGCGTAATGATGGGGGAACTAAGTTGAACTGGTCTGCGAGTTTGCAGCCGTCGAATGCTTCTTCCTGGCTGGTGCTGGGGCAGACAAGCGGCAGCACGCAGGCGGGCAGTGTCTCTTATCTCAGCCTCAATCTCGTCGCCAACAATCTCTCTACCGGGACGCTTGCCGCGACGGTAACATTGACCAGCAATGCGGTGATGAATGGGACCGTCCAGGTGCCTGTGACCATGGTGGTGAAGCCCAGTGAGCTCACTGTTTCTACCGCATCCATCAGCGGCGTTTCATTGACCGGAGTGGCGGGCCTTTCTTCGAACTTGGGTTTGGTTGCCCGTGCGGGTGAGTCTCCGGCCTGGACACTGTCTTCCAACGTGCCTTGGATTGTGCCTTCAGCGAATGTCGGGAATGGTTCTGCCGAGGTTACACTGGCTTATTCCTCGGCTCTGTCTGAGGGGATTCATACGGGACAAATCACGGTTTCAACAGCCAATGTCACGCGTGTGGTTCAAGTGACGAGGACGGTATTGGCGCGTCGTTTTAGTCAACTCCTCACGGATCATCGTCATGATCGGGTGATAGGATTGGTGAAAGGCACGGCAGGGGGAATGTCCGTCCTTGCTTCGATCCATCCCGTGACCTTGGCCATCCAGAATGTGATCGCCTTGCCCTCGGACATTGTGGGCATGGATATGACGACGGATGCGCGCACTCTGTATGCCATCAGTTATTCAGGGCGGTCTATCACTAAAGTGGACTTGGATGACTTTAGCCTCGTTGCTACAAAGAGTATTCCTACCACCTCAACTTTCGGGAGTTACTATCAGGTGCAGGCCGGGCGCGATGGCGTTGTGTATTACACAGATGCGGCATCGAATCCTGCGCTGCATGTCTATGACTTCGAAGCGGGCGCTGATGTCTCAACTTTCTATTTGCAGGGACAGGTGGGCATTGGTGATTTCACGGTAACACCTGACGGGCGCACTCTTTATGCACGCTCATACACGGCTAACAGCACCTCTGGTACCGCCTTTCTGGCGCGGGTGGACTGCTCCACCAATATCTTGACACAGACGGCGGCGACGAGTGCTGTGCTGGTGCAAGACAGCACACGGTACCCGGTGTTGCTGAGTGCCAATTTGGATACAGTCGTTACGCAGGGGCATTTTTTCAGCACGGTGAATTTAGCCGGCGGTATCCAGGGAAGTCTCACCCAGGATAAGATCTATAATGCCTCGGCTTACCTGGATGAGTTGGTGACAGAAAGGCAGATCATCAGTGGAGAGGGCGGCGAGGTTTTACAGAATCTGCCAGTCAACACAACGGTCACCGCCTTTTCGCCTAACCAATCTCGCCTGATCTATCAACATCCTTCCAGCAATGTTCTGGGCACTTTAGATACCTCCTCTCTGCCTTCGATTGACATAACGTCAGGCGTGCCTCCGGGATCAATTCAAAATGTTGGTTTCGATACACTTTCGTGGTCGGGTGACCCCTCGGTGGTCGCGTATGATCTTTATTTGGGCACGAATGAAGCCGAGGTGACTGAAGCTGTTTATGCGGTCTCCACCAGTTTCTTGGTTTCTACTTCATCGACGAGTTTTACACTTGGTTCGGGTCAGCTTTCATTGGGGCAAACTTATTATTGGCGGGTGGATGCCAGGGCGTCTGACAATACGGTTTCCAAAGGAGATGTCTGGAGCTTCAGAATGGCCCAGGCAGGATCTTCGCCCGAAAGGATTTCCGGTTATGCCATGCCGGGAAGTGTGGAAGTGCAGGAAGTGTCTTTGTCCATTCTGACGAGCGGTCCCGGTGTCTCGTGGACTCTCAACAGCGATTCTTCCTGGATAACATTGAGTCATGCCTCGGGAAGTGGTGCCGCCACTGTGACGGTGTTTCTTGATCCAACAGGATTATCAGCGGGCTTAGCTTTTGGTGAGGTGACGCTGACTTCAGGAACGGATGTCATCAAGATCCCGGTGAGTTTGGAGATTTTGGGTGCCTTAAACATCGTGAAGATGAAGCCTGATCCTGCATTGCCGGTTGTCTATGCGTTGCATCGTGAAATCATGAGTCCTTACTCCTCTTGGCTTCTGTGGGTGGACTCTGTGACGGCGGAGATTGAGCATGGCGTGAGAGTGGGCAATGCCGCAGTGGATTTCACTGTTCATGCGGGAGATGATCGTCTTTATGCGTTGGTGGAGGATGGTCGGCGTGTGCAGATTGTGCAGAGGCAAAGTGGTGGCCTGCTGCAATCCGCTTATGCAGTGTCACCTCCCCAAGTAGCCCTTCATGCGACCAGTACTGGACGGCTTGTGACTTTGAGTGCGGCGAATGCTTTGCAATTGCGTCAGTCCGGCAACGGCACGGTGATAGGTTCTGCACAGCAGGTGTTAGGCCGAGATAGTTTGACTGTGACCAGTGCGGATGGCTCCTACATTTATGCGGCGGTGACTCAAAGCTCGTCCAATGTTGGGTTGGTGCGTTATGCGGTTACTGGGAGTGGTCTAAGCTTTATCACGGCCAATTACTTTTCAGGAACTATGGAATCGCCGCTGCTGATCTCCGCCAATGCCACACGTTTGATCTATGGCCGCAATGCTTATTCCCCAACGACGCTGAGTCTGAGCGCTTCTTTAGGTCAGCGCATTCATGCTATCTCGGCGGATGCCAACAAGGTGATTTCAGAGTCGGCCATCTACTCGGTGGCGGATCCTTTGGTTAATCTGGCACCTTTGCCTTTCACGTCTCAGACCATGGCGCTCTCGGCGGATGGCACTCGATTGCTGCTGTATTCTCCGGTGACACGCACTTTTCAGTCTGTGGTCATACCCTAAAGTTCCCGATGACTTGCAGGCGCGTATGCTTGTCAGTTGCCCATGTCTTTGATATGAAGCAACCTTCCGCTCATCTTCTCATGCGTTTTTTGCCACTGCTTGTTCTCCTTTCTATCTCGGCCTCCGCTGCCGAAGTCACCTTGCACCGCTGGTCGGGCGATCTGAATGTGCCTGATCCGGTGGCCTGTTCGGTGGATGAAAAAGGCCACGTGTATGTGGCGGCCACGACCCGGCGCAAGTTCGCAGATCTGGACATCCGCGAGCACACGATGTGGATTCCCGATGACGTAAGCTTCACCAGCGTGGAGGACAAAAAGCAGTTCTATCATCGCGAACTGGCGCCGGGTAAAATGCGCCTGCCGCGTGGCAGCCTGAAGGATCACAACAAGGACGGCTCCATTGATTGGAAAGACCTCACCGTCCACAGCGAGCGCATCTATCAACTGCGTGATACCGATGGCAATGGCACCGCTGATAAGATGACCGTGTTTGCCGAGGGTTTTAATACCGAAGTCACCGGCATCGCGGCGGGCATCCTCTATCATGACGGCTGGGTTTATGCCACCATCGCACCGGACCTCTGGCGTCTCAAAGACACCGATGATGACGGCGTGGCCGATGTGCGCGAGGTCGTCGCTCATGGCTTCGGCATGCACATCGCTTATGCGGGGCATGACATGCATGGCCCGCGCCTGGGACCGGATGGCCGCATCTACTGGAGCATTGGTGATAAGGGTGTGAACGTCACCGACAAGGCGGGAAAAAACTGGTATTACCCGCATCAAGGGGCCGTGATGCGTGTCGAGCCCGATGGCACCGGCTTCGAGGTCTTTGCCCATGGCTTGCGCAATGTCCAGGAGGTTGCCTTTGATGAATTCGGCAACATGTTTGGCGTGGACAATGACGCGGACATGCCGGGGGAAAAAGAGCGCTTCGTTTACATCACGGAGCGCAGTGACAGCGGCTGGCGCTGCAACCATCAATACATGAAAGCGGAGAGCCGATGGATGCGTGAAAACATCTGGCAGGCAGGGGCTCCTCAGCCGCTTTTCATCACTCCGCCCATGGCGAATTTCTCCAATGGTCCGGCCGGTTTTCTGTATGAACCCGGCACAGCCTTGGGCTCCCGCCTGCACAAGAATTTCATCCTGAACCAGTTCCCCTCGGGCAAGATGGAAGCCTTCACCGTGAAGCCCGTTGGCGCCACCTTTGAGATGAGCAAACCCCGCCTGATCAACAGCGGCATCATGGGGATCGGGATGAGTTGGGCACCCGATGGCAGCTTCTACATGGCCGACTGGGTAGGCGGTTATCCCTTGGATGAAAAGGGTGCCGTCTGGTCCGTGGATGAAGAGGGCGTTAAGGACAATCCCACCCGCAAGGAAACCCAGGCACTCCTCTCCGCAGGCTTTGGCGGCAAGAACCTAAATGACCTCCAAGTCCTCCTGGGCCATGCCGATCAGCGTGTGCGTGTCGGGGCTCAACTCGAACTCGCCAAGCGTGAGGAATGGAAGACGCTCATGAAAGTGGCTGGGGATACAAAGGCCCCGCTGCTCGCCCGCATTCATGGCCTTTGGGGTTACGGCATCGGCTTCCGCAAGGGCAAGGTGGATGACTCCCCGCTGCATGGCCTGCTCGTTATCGAGACCGACAAAGAGGTCCAGACTCAGCTCGCCAAGGTGTTGAGTGATGGAAAAGTGGGCGAGCCGAGTGAAGAGGCTTTGATTGATCTGCTCGCTTCGGATTCTCCCCGCGTCCGTTTTCACGCCGCCATTGCCCTGGGTAAACTGGAGGTGTCTGACGCCAGTGATGCCCTTCGGCACATGGCCGACAAAGACGGGGCCGATGCCTGGCTGCGTCATGCCGTGGTCACCGGTCTTGCGGGTTGTGTGAAGTCCGAAGATCTCGCCTCGCAGACTGCTGCGGAGTCGAAGAACCTTCGCCTCTGCGCCGCACTCGCCCTCAGCCGTCAGCGCTCGCCCCTCATCGCCGGTTTCCTGGAGGATGCCGATCCGGCCATCGTCGCTGAAGTCGCCGGTGCCATTCATGATGACAGCAGCATTCCGGACGCCCTGCCTGCCCTTGCCGCCCTCCTGGAGGAAACCCACCCGCTCACCGAACCGACCCTGCGCCGCGCCATCAATGCCAACCTGCGCCTCGGCCAGCCCGACAATGCCGCCCGTCTGGCCGCCTATGCCCTGGCCGACAAACCCCTGTCCATCGAGGCCTTCCATTCCCTGCTGGCCTTCACCGAGCCACCCCGCCTGGACCGTGTGGATGGCGTGCATCGTTTGTATCCCACCCGCGATGCTGAAACCGTCGCCGATGTCATGCAGCCGCATGTCCAGTCCCTGCTCACCCTGACCAATCCTGATCTCAAAGCCGCCGGACTCGAGCTCATGATCAAGCTCAGCCTCAATGTCGCCGCGCCCGCGCTTCAGCACATCATCGCTGACAAAACCGCCAAGCCTGAGCTCCGTGTCGGCGCGCTGAAGCTCATGGCCGCTCAGCATTCCGCCGATGCGACCTTTGCCGAGACCCTGAAACAGTCCGCTGACAAAACCACCCCTGTCGAGCTGCGGATGGAGTCCCTGGCCCAGACCTTCCAGCATCAAAAAGACCGCGCCATCGCCGAAGGTTCCCGTGTGCTGGAGCAGGGGACTTTGGTTGAAAAACAGGCCGTTCTCAAACTGCTGACCGGAACCAAAACCAAACCTGCCACTGACCTCCTGGACAACTGGATGCAACGCCTCGCCGCAGGCAAGGTCGAAGCCGGTTTGAAGCTCGATGTCCTGGAGGCCGCTCAAACCCACGAGGCCCTCACCGAACGAGTTACCACCTACCAGCAGGCCCGCACCAGCGCCCCGCGTGACGACCTCGCCGAAGGCGGCGATGTGAAGAACGGCAAGGACCTCGTCACCAACCACCTCGGTGCCAACTGCATCGCCTGCCACACCGTCGAGGAAAAAGAAGGCAGCCAGGTCGGCCCCCTCCTGAAGACCATCGGCAGCCAGCGCAGCAAAGCCGAACTCCTCGAATCCCTCGTCAACCCCATCGCCAAGATCGCCCCCGGTTACGGCCTCGTCTCCGTCACCCTGAAGGATGGCAGCAACCTCGCCGGAGCCCTGGCAAAGGAAGACAAAACCACCGTGACCGTCCGCCTGGGCGACGGCACGGAAAAGAAAATCCCCCGCACCGACATCACCATGCAGACACCCCCCGTCTCCATGATGCCCCCCATGCTCGGCATCCTCACCCCCCGCGAAGTGCGTGATGTCGTCGCCTACCTCGGCAGTCTGAAGTCGAAGAAGTCCACCACGGCGGCCAAGAAAGCCGAGCATTGAGTCCTCCAGCGGTTCCCGGTTCTGAAACCCAGTCTTCAGACCCGCCCCACCCACGTGTCCACCCCTGCACATTCGCTTTTCGACATCTCCTGTTGAATTCAAAAAATCACTAAGTCCATCCTGGATGAAATGAGCCTTTTGATGCCTTTTGTAGACGTTTTGTATTTTTGGCCTTTTCCCAGCCAAAATTGGCCCGCACTTGTTGAGGATGAATTCATTGGCCCACTTTCAGCATGGCTCATCGATGGCTCAAAACGGCTCATGTGCCTATGGAGCGCCGACGATTCGTCGGCTTTGAAATCAGGGAATGCCGACGACTCGTCGGCGCTCCATAGACATCCCGGCGCAGCCACGCTCTGTAGCCGCCGTTGCCAAACGGTGGTCCTCCCGTCCACGACATCCTCCCCCGGCCACGCTCTTGCGAGCGCGGCTACGCCCCGCCCAAGGCGTGGGGGTTGCCCACCCCCAGCCTGCTTCTCCTTCCTAGGGAGCGCCGACGAGTCCTCGGCATCCGATGAATTCAAAGCCGACGACTCGTCGGCCCTCCATAGCTCGCTCGCCGCCGCCTGCCTTGCCCGCATCATCTCCACCCAGGCCGCCAAATTCCGCCGATACCCCAAAGAACCTCGTTTTGCATTCATCCCCAGACCGGGTGGATTAACCTCCGGGAACGCAAGCCGAAAGTACTCCCAGAGCTTCACCTCGCCTCCAGGTGCCGGGGCTTTCAAGCAACCGCTCAATCCAACACGTCTCCTTGAGCTGTAGAAAGCACTGATCCAATCACAATCCCAAGTTTTGGACCACGGATGAGTCGGATCAAATGGATACAGACTGAGTTCAAGCCCGCTCATAGAAAGCCCCCTACAGTCCGCTGGAACTCTACAACCTGAAGACCGATCCTCAGGAAAGGATCAACCTCAGGACCAAGGCCCCGAAGATCTTCAACGAACTGGCCACTGCCCTGCGTCAGCACATCCAGCGTTGCGGGGCCACGCCCTGGCAGTCGCCGCCGCTGTAGTCGCGATCTTCATACCCGCCACAAACGCGGACTGCGGTTCATGAGTCGCAATTGATTCACTAAGAAATGAGCTTGATGAGCCTCCGAAAAACCAAGTAACCCCGACTTGGATTTTGAATTCCATCGTGATGGAATGCCATTTCCTAGTCATGGAATTCAATTCCCAAGGGATGGAATCCCATTCCCCAGTGATGGAATGGGATTCCCTGGTCATGGAATCACTTTCCCAAGCCAGGGAACGGGAAATCCTAGTCATGGAAGCTCAATCCCAAGGGATGGAATGACCATCCCTCATGACGGAAAGACATTCCCATCCCGGGGAATGGCCAAAACGAAGTCTGATTTGCTGTTCCACATCCACGACAGAGGCGCACGACATGAGTAAACTGAAATTTGCCAATACCCTGCGCCCAAAGACATCCGAGATCCTCAACGACAAGGACAAAGAAAAAGTCTCGCGGCGAGTACGGCCCGGAGCTGGTCTTCGAGTTTCATGGTCATATTCAACACAATAATATGACATTCATCCAGGTCATAATTAACACAGGGATTGCATAGCACGCTCATTGGAGTCAAAAGCAACTCTCATGAGATTGGAGACCCGTTGGTATTTAACAGACCTGTCGGCCATAAGGGAGCTGGCGCACTCAACAAATTTGTTTACCATCAAGTAGTTCTGCCAGAGAATGAAGACCCTCATCAAGCTGACCCGTTACCCTTATGAGGAGCCGTATCACGTTCAGTTGCTCCTTGAGGCGGCCAACGGAATGCAGCATGCGTCGATTGAGTATTACACGAATGCTCAAGACTTGCCCGAACTTGGAGCCGCACTCGTTCAGTTTCCGTTCAGCGATTCCAGAGAGCACATCTACGAGATCGGATCGGAGGATCCCGGGACTCGGTGCGCATACCACATTCGTTTGAGGTTCTTCCTGATCCGACCGACCGGAGCTTGTGGGATCGAAGTGCGTTTCAATAATAACAGGCCTGAGGCACCGTATCGCGAGACTGCGGACTTCACGATTCAAGCTGAGGTTGCCGGTATCAACAGACTCGGTCAGCTCTTGAAGGACTTTGGGCGGCTTGAATACCGCGTCCTTGAATGGGATGGGATCGACGGTCAACTACTACAACCAGAAGAGGCAGAACAAGTCAGTGGTGGCAACGGCGGACAACGTCGCTAGTTCGCTTCGCTCTGGACGTCATTTCTCCGCCGTGCCACACTTCAAACGTTCGGCGTTTCTCGCGCATCCTGTAAACGGAAGCCACTTCCCCCCAAATCTGTGAGCAGTGCGCTATCCATTCCAACTCGTCTCGCGGACAAGGCCGCTGCTTTGCCGGAGTCCTCTTATGGAGCCACGCGTGTCACGCTTTTACTCACCGACGGTCGCCGCATCAGCGACGTCTTCCTCGCGTGGGGTAGCGAGATAACCAAGATTGGTCAGCGCCACATCACATCGCCCGACGAACTCGACTTTCGACTCAGCGATATCGAAGACCTTCAATGAATCCAAGAGCGCGAACAAAACGGATGCAGGCAACGGCTCGCATGGCACTTGTCGTGCCATCGACGACTCCCGCTCGCCGTCGCCATATCCGAGACATTAGGCCCAAGAAACGAATCGCCACCAATAACAACCTTGCCGCGTTTATGAGCAATTCACGCTCCCTCCTGAAACAGTTCTTCATCCTCTTCTCCATCGCCTTCGTCATGGTCAGTCCGGCTCTGGCCAAGCCACCGGTGGTGCATGATGACATTGGCAAAACGCTCAATTTGGCCAGGAAAAAAGACAAAGTGGGCATCTTCATCTTGGGAACAACCACCTGCTCACACTGCCGATCATTGAAAAGATACATTGATGAAGGCGAGGTCTCTATCACTGCGGATTCGTTTGTGATGGCCGATTTTGATGCCAATGATCCCAAGGTCATCACTGCATTCTTCAAGCATTTTAATCTCAACAGGAATGTCGAATGGAAAATACCGTATGTGGTGATCACCAACCCCAACGGAAAAGTGCTAGTGACTTGGACTGGAGGCAAGAAAGCGCCGGCAGTAGAAAAGCTGGTGCAAGAGGCAAAGGATAAGGGGGCTTGAAATCATAATCCACGGCCTAACAAAACGAATGAAAACAACCGCTTGCATGGCATCTGTCGGGTCATCGGCGCTTCCCGCTCGCCTGATCCGAAGCGTTAGGCGTTCTAGCGCGTCTCCCAATTCACGGTACACGTTTCTCTCTTAACTCATGAATTCCGAACTCACCAATCAATCGGTTATCGTTGTCGGCGGCACTTCTGGCATGGGTCTCGCCATCGCCAAGTTGGCAGTCTCTTGTGGTGCTTCCGTCACCGTTGCCAGTCGCTCGCCCGACAAGGTTGCAGCAGTCGCCACCGAGATTGGTGCCGCAGGTAAGCCTCTCGATACGTCGGACGAGGCTTCAGTGCGCGAGTTTTTCGCCGCAGTCGGACCCGTGGACCACGTTGTTGTTACGGGCAGTTCGGTTCGCTCGGGCACGCTTAAGGATGCTCCGCTGGCAGATGGTGAGTTCACTTTCCGCAGCAAGTTCTTCGGGCCGTATCTGTGCGCCAAATACGCCCAGATGAAGCCCACGGGTTCGATCACGCTTTTCTCCGGCATCCTGTCCCGCCGCCCCGGCCATAACGATGTCGTGCTCGCAGGCGTCAACGCCGCCGTCGAGGCGATGGGGCGTGCCCTGGCTCGAGATCTAGCTCCGGTGCGCGTCAACACCATTTCTCCGGGCATGACTCGCGGGACGGGAGCTTACCTTTCCATGCCCGAGGCGGCACGAGAGGGTATGTATTCCGCAATCGCAGCGAACTTGCCAGTCGGTCACGTTGGCGCTGCGGAGGACATTGCAGCAGCGACACTCATGCTAATGACCAACGCCTTCATTACCGGCGTCACCCTTGACGTCGATGGAGGAGGAGTCCTTGTCTGAGGCCTAGATCTCCGTCGTCGAAGGACAGGCGGCTTTCTCCTTTCTCACCGGGTGTGGCCTTGGGCTTTCATCCAAGCGGCACCTTCGCCCTTTTCGGCGGCGGTGACGAAGCTTTCGATCTCGGGTTTGCTGAGCTGCGGATGCTTACTGAGGAGTTGGCGGTAGATTTTGGCAAATTGGCGTGAGCCTTCGATCAGGCAGGTTTCGGCATCGGCCTCGGCAAAGGCGGCTTTGGCGCTGCCGAGCATGAAGGCACGCAGGAGGGCTTCATCGGTGCCGGGGGCGATGGCTTTGCAATGATCCAGCCATTCGGCGACGGGGTGCTCCGGGATGTTGATGGGGAAGTAGGGGGTTTGTTTGAGGTAGGCGAGGACGGCACCGGCGGCCTGTTCTCCATATTCGGAGAAGGGGTCGGCCAGGTAGTCGCTAACGAGCTCGCGGATGTGGGCGCGGATGGAGGGGTCTTTGATGATCTGAAAGATGAGGCCGATGAGGCGTTTCATGGCTTCCTCCCCGGCGTCGCCGGTGGCGGCGGGGCGCATGTGGCGGAGGGTGACGAGGTAGTCGTCGAGAACGGTGATGCCGACCCACTGACGGACGACGGCTTCTTCACTGCCTTGGTCTGACTGACCCAGCCGGGTCGCGGTGATGATGCGGGTGGCGATGGGGAGGGATTGTTTTTGCCAGAGGTCGATCTCGGTGCCGTTGATCTCGCCTAGCTGAAGGCTTTTATAGCGGCCTTGTTTGACCATGGAGTCCATGTCTTTGGCGACGATGTCCATCTCGGTAAGGATGCGGCGGTGTTTGTCCTCCAGAGTGGGGAGGGGGACACCGGCCTTGAAAAGGAAGACGTCCATGCGCGCCTGCTCATCCAGGTTTTCGTAACGAAGGAGGGTGCCGCCGTCCTGGTATTCGAAATGGCCGACGAAACGGTAGTCACCGAGGTAGGGGGGAAAGGAGAGCTGAGTGGGGGTGTGCTTCCACGGTTTTCCATCGGTGTTGGGGGGTGTCCATTGGCCGCCGGGCTCGGCTGCGGGAAGGGGGGGGAAACCGGTGATCCAGGCGAGGCAGAAAAGGGAAAAGAATTTCTGGGGGGAATTCATGTGCCCGATGTTGCGCTGCCCGCTTGTCTGATGCAATGCCAAAGGAGGCATGTTTGATTGGTCCGGTGGAGTCTGTGAATCGTTCTTGTTTGGTCGTTTTCCTGCTCTTGACTCGGAGCGTCTGCCGCCGAACTACTTGGCTTCCATTTTTTGCCCCCATACTGACCCAATGCCCCGCCGAATCACCTACCGCGACGCCATCCGTGAAGCCCTGGACGAAGAGATCGCCCGCGATCCCATGGTGGTCGTGATGGGGGAAGAAGTGGCCCAATACAACGGAGCCTACAAAGTGACCCAGGGCCTGTGGGAAAAATGGGGTGACAAGCGCCTCGTGGACACCCCCATCAGTGAGGCTGGTTTCATCGGCATGGGCGTGGGTGCCTCCATGCTGGGCGTGCGCCCGGTGATGGAGCTGATGTTCTGGAGCTTTTACACTGTGGCCTGGGACCAGATCGTCAACAACGCGGCCATGGTGCGCTACATGTCCGGCGGCAAGATCAACTGCCCGATCGTGGTGCGCGGCCCGGCCAACGGCGGCACCAGCGTGGGTGCGACCCACAGCCACACGCCGGAAAACATCATGGCCAACGTGCCAGGGATGAAGTGCGTGGTCCCCAGCAATGCCTACGATGCCAAGGGCCTGATGAAGGCCGCCATCCGTGACAATGACCCCGTCATGTTCATGGAGAGCACCGTTCTCTACGGTGAATCCTGGGACGTGCCGAGCAATGACGAACTGCCCAATGGCGAGCTTTTCATCCCCCTCGGCGTGGCTGACATCAAGCGCGAAGGCACGGACATTTCCCTGATCGCTCATGGACGGGCAGTGATCACCTGTCTGGCCGCCGCCAAGATCCTGGAAGAGGAGCACGGCATCAGTGCTGAAGTCGTGGACGTGCGCAGCATCCGTCCTTTGGATGAAGAGACGATCCTGAACTCGGTGGCCAAGACCCACCGCGCCATTTATGTGGAGGAGGGCAAGCCCTTCTGCGGCGTGGGTGCCCAGATCGCCTACAGCATCCAGGCGCAGATCTTTGATGAACTGGACGCCCCGGTCCTGCGTGTGAACAGCCTGGACGCCCCGGCCATCTACAGCCCGCCGCTTGAGGCGATCCAGTTGCCGACCGCTGATGTCGTGGTCGCCAAAGCCCTGAGCATTTGCTAAATTACAACCATGCACTTCACCCAGGTTTTCCAAAAGGTCCCCGAAGGTTACATCGGGTTCGTTGAAGAACTGCCCGGTGCCAATACTCAGGGATTCACGCTGGAAGAAACACGCGCCAACCTCCGAGAGGCCATCGAGATGGTCATGGAGGCGAACCGTGTCCTCGCTGAGGAGGAAATCGGAGGGGCTGAAGTGCAACGTGAAACCCTCGTCTTTGCCACGGCTTGAAACATCGTGACCTCGTTCGCCATCTTCATCAGCATGGGTGCGAATTGCTTCGCGAAGGAGGCAATCACTCCGTGTATGTCAATCGTTCCACCCGCCGCAGTTCCGCAGTCCCTCGTCATCGCGAAGTTAATGACTTTCTGGTGAGGAAGATTTGCAAAGATCTCGAAATTCCCTGTCCTTAAAGTCCAAGACCTAACACACCTTTTCCTGCCATGCCCAAAATCATTGAAATGCCCAAACTGAGTGACACCATGACCGAGGGAACCCTCGCCAAATGGGTGGTCAAAGAAGGGGACAAGGTCACCACGGGACAAACGATTGCCGATGTCGAAACGGACAAGGCGACCATGGAATACGCCAGCCCCTTTGAGGGCACGGTGCTGAAACTGATCGTCCAGGCAGGTGCCAAGATCCCGCTGAACAGCCCGATCGCCGTCATCCTGCAGGAAGACGAGGAAGCTCCGGCCAATCTCGACGAAATCATCGCCAAAGCCCAGGCTGCCTCAGCACCGGTGCCGAAGGCTGAAAAGCCAGCCGCTGGCAGCAACGGCAAGAAGGCCGTCTCCGCCCCCGGTCCGCGTCTTCCAACGGCCCCGCAGCCGAACCGCCGCGCCGCAGCCGCCAACGCCCGTGTGAAGGCCTCTCCGCTGGCCCGCAAGATCGCCGAGGAAAAAGGGGTGGATCTGAGCAGCCTGGAAGGCACTGGCCCTGGCGGACGTATCGTCCGTGCAGATGTCGAAAATGCTCCTGTGGGTGGTGGCTCCGGTGGTTCCCGTGTGGCCGCGACGCCTGCGATTCGCCCGACCTATGGCCCTGACGATGAGCGCGTGCCGACCAGCTCCATGCGCAACATTATCGCCGAGCGACTGCTGGCCTCGAAGACGCAGATCCCGCATTTCTACCTCCAGATGGAAGTGGATGCCGGTCCGCTGATGGAATTCCGCGCGCATCTGAATGCCACCAACGAGAAGACGGGCGGCAACAAATACACCGTCAACGATTTCATCCTGAAGGCCGTCATCCGCGCTGCCCAGGCCCAGCCTGCGATCAATGCCGCCTGGGATGGCGACGCGATTGTGAAGTTCAAGTCGGTCGGTCTCAGTGTGGCCATCGCCATCGAAGACGGTCTGGTGACTCCGGTCATCAAGCAGGCCGAGAAGAAGACCCTGCTGGAACTGAGCCAGGGCGTGAAGGATCTTGCCGGCAAGGCCAAGAACAAGAAGCTGAGCCCGGATGACTTCGCCGGTGGCACCATCACGGTGTCGAACTTGGGTGCCTATGGCATTGACCAGTTCTCCGCCATCATCAACCCGCCGCAGGCGGCCATCGTGGCCATCGGCAGCATCCGCAATGCCCCGGTCGTCAATGACAAGGGCCAGATCGTCGTCGGTCAGCGCATGTGGGTCGGCCTCAGCGGTGACCACCGCGTGGTGGATGGTGCCGTCGCCGCCACCTTCCTGGCCGAGATGCGCAAGTTCATCGAGAGCCCGGCTTTGATGCTGGTCTGATTCGTTTCCAAGAAAAAGCCCCGGCCTGTGAAGGTCGGGGCTTTTTTGTTGAGTCAAACTCAGTCGTCAAGTTCTTGCCGATCAGGCACAGGCTTTTAAAAGGTATGAATGAACAAGCCGGAGCGGAGTTTGGGTTCAAACCAAGTGCTCTTGGGGGGCATGATTTGGGTGGCATCTGAGATGGCCATCAGCTGATCTACCGTGACAGGATACATGCTAAAAGCGACGGCATGAGCGCCGCTATCCACCAGTTTTTCAAGCTCACCGGTGCCACGGATACCGCCGATGAAGTCGATACGTTTGCTCGTGCGTGGATCGTCAATGCCGAGCAGGGGATTGAGTAGGCGATCTTGCAGAATACTGACATCGAGTTGATCGATCGGGCTGGCGTCTTCTTCGGCATTCCATTCTAAGCCATACCACTTGCCGCCGAGATACATGCTGGCGTGGCCCGGTTTTGTCGGGGACTTTTCCTCGGTTGGGCTGACTTTGAAAACCTTGCCCACGGCTGCCAGAAAGCCGTCTGAATCATGGCCGTTGAGATCCTTCACAGCGCGGTTGTAAGGAAGAATGTTGAGCTCGTTCCCTGGGAACAGGACGCACAGGAACCAGTTGTAATCTTCGGTGCCGTTGTGTTCAGGATTCGAGGCTTTCCGATGCTTGCTAACACGGAAGGCGCTGGCGGCGCGATGATGACCGTCGGCTACATATGCGGCAGGCACCTGGTGGGCAAAGAGCTGCTCAATATCGGCACAAAGGCCGACAGGCAAACGCCAGACCTGATGACGAACGCCATCGGGAGCCGTGAAGTCATGCACAGGGTCGTTGCTGAGACGGAAATCATTGACGATCAAGTCGATAGCGGGCACACCGCGATAGGTCAGGAAAATCGGGCCTGTATTTGCACTCAGGCTGTCCACGAGACGAGTGCGGTCGTCTTCTTTGTCCTGACGTGTCTTCTCGTGTTTTTTGATGACATCGTTTTCATAGTCCTCTGTGTGGCAGACACCGACGAGACCTGTTTGGCTATGCTCACCGACGGTCTGCCTATAAAGATAGAGACTCTGAGCGATTTCACGCACCAGAGTACCTTCGGCCTGGAGTCGCTCAAAGTTCTCGCGTGCCTTCACATAGACCTCAGGGGAATAAGGGTCCACATCGAGAGGCAAATCAATTTCTGCGCGATCGACGTGAAGGAGGTTCAAAGGCTTGTCATGGGCAAGAGCGTAGGACTCCTCACGATTGACAACATCATAAGGTACGGCTGCGACATCGGCAGCATGTTCAGGGGCAGGGACGAGCCCTTGGAAGGAACGAAAACGCATGGGCTTTTATCCTTGGCCGTTCTCAAGGGTGCGTCAAGCAGTGGGCGGAAGGTTTTATGAGAACAGGTTCGTCGGCAAATCTGAGGTAAACCAGACAGTGATGCTACAAACAAGGCAACGACCGATGATGAATCATTGCAGTGCGCAAATGCTAAGACAGAGATTTTCTCATGCCTTGAATTTAAAAGCCCAAAGCATGAGAAACTGATTTTGTGATCGCAGAAAGCTCTGCTTTATCCGCGCACTTCGTTCACGAACTCCTCCATGAGGTCCATCGCTTTGACGATTAGCTCAGGGGCGGTTGCGTAGCAGCAGCGGACGAACCCTTCACCGGCGGCACCAAAGGCAGTGCCGGGGACGACGGCGACGCTCTTTTTCTCGAGCAGGCCGATGGCGAATTCCTTGCTGGTGAGGCCGGTGCTGCGGATCTCCGGGAAGACGTAAAACGCGCCGCCGGGATTGAAGCAATGCAGGCCCATGCCATTGATGCGACCAACGATGGTGTTGCGCCGCTGCTCGTAGCTGAGGCGCATGTCTTCATAGGCACTGGCACCCATTTTGAGCGCTTCCAGTCCGGCCATCTGGCTGAGGATGGGGGCGCAGAGCATGCAGTATTGGTGCACCTTCATCATGGCCTCGATGAGCGGGGCCGGGGCGCAGGCATATCCGAGACGCCAGCCGGTCATGGCAAAGGCTTTGCTGAAGCCGTGCAGGAGAACGGTGCGCTCCCTCATGCCGGGGTATTCAACGATGCTTTTGTGCTGACGGTTATCGTAGAGCAGTTCGCAGTAGATCTCGTCGGTGAAGACTAACAAATCATGTTTCACGGCCAGGGCGGCTATCTTCTCCAGCTCCTCCGGGGGCATGATACCGCCGGTCGGGTTGGTGGGGAAGTTCAGGGCAATGATCTTGGTCTTCGACGTGATGGCTTTCTCCACATCCTCGGCCATGAGAGCGAAGAGGTTTTCCTCACGCGTCTCGACGACCACAGGCACGCCGTAGGCCATCTTGATGCTCGGGGCGTAGGAGACGTAGCAGGGCTCGTGATAGATCACCTCGTCGCCTGGATTCAGCATCGCGCGGAAGGCGATGTCGAGGGCTTCGGAAACACCGACGGTCACGAGGATCTCGTTCTTCGGGTTGTAGGTTGTGCGGAACTGGTTCTCCACGTAGCCGCTGATGGCGACGCGCAGGGACTCCAGTCCGAGGTTGGAGGTGTAGCTGGTCTGTCCCTTTTCCAACGAGCGGATGGCCGCTTCGCGGATAGGCCAAGGCGTGGGTTTGTCCGGTTCACCGACGCCGAGTGAAATCACATCGCTGCGGCCGATGACCAGTTCGAAAAAGTCCCGGATGCCAGAGCGCGGGAGGTCGCGGATCTGGGTGGAAAGTTTGCTGTTGTAATCCATTAAGTTAGGCCTCTCGAATAGATCACGGGCTGACTGGCAGACGTTCCTCATCATCACCGGAGTTCGCCAGGAATCCGGATTGCTTGTAGGCCTTCAACTGGAAGTGCGTGGCCGTGGACAGCACGCCGCCGAGGGTGCTGAGCTTTTCAGCCACAAAGTTGGCGACATCCAGGAGGTCTTTGCCTTCAACGAGCACGGCGAGGTCATAACCACCGCTCATGAGGAAGCACTCACGCACTTGGTCGAACTTGGCGATGCGCTTGGCCAGACGGTCAAAGCCGCCCTCGCGTTCCGGAGTGATGCGCACCTCGATCAAAGCGGTGACACCGCGATGCCCGGCTTTGTGTTTATCCACGACAGCATTGTAACCCAGGATCGTCTTGTCCGCCTCGGCCGCTCGCATTCTGCGCACGACTTCGTCTTCGGAAAGGCCCAAGATTTGGGCCAGCTCGCTGGTGGAGCGGTTTGAGTTGATTTGGAGGAGTTGAATCAGAGGATCCATGGGGATGGCAATTTAACGCGCCTCTGAAAACCTGCACAAAGTTTGTTTGAGACTTTATTCTTCCTCTTGGAGACAAAGGCAGTGCCTGATTAAGGCTGGACCACCAGGATAATCGCGGGCAGGGTCACGATGATGTCTGCAAAGACGCGAAAGCCCTCTGGAGAAAGGCGATGCCGGTTTTGCCGGAGCAGCTCAAGCCCGATCAACCCCGCCCCGACAGCCAGAGTCAGAGGCAGCATCGTGGCTGAGAGATAGCCCTGGGGAATCGCGGCCAGCGTGAGGAGGGTGATCACGAGGGCACTGATGACGGTGCCACGCGCACTGGGGGATGCTGTGGACGGGCCTTCTTCCTGGGCCGTGATCAGGGCCAGATTGCTGACAAAGAGCATGGCCAAGAGGATGAGTTCCACCCAGTTCTCAGGTCCCTCCGCACCCAGGGTGTGAAGACGGGTCCAGGTGGTGCAGCCAAACGCAAAGAGCAGCCCGGCGGCCAGTTCCTTGCGAAAGAATTGCCCGATGTTTTCATGCCAACGCAGGGTCAGCATCAGGGCTGAACCACTGGCGATCAGCATCGAAATCGTGATCCGCAGGCCTAGTGAGAGGGGCAGGGCATTGACGAACAAGAGCACGAGCAAGACACCGGCCTGGAGCATCCAACGCCGCATCGTCAGGCTCGTGATCGAATAAAGGACCAAGTAAATGGCAATCGGGATGACCTGAGCCAGTGAGTGTGCCAGCAATCCCGCAGGGATCACCCAAAGACTGATCCACACCAACATTCCCAGGCCGACGGGCATCACCCTCAGCAGGATCGGCCAGCGGTGACGATGATAAAAACGATGCCGAATACTGAGGGTTTCCACCGGGACGCCTAAAGTATCCATCACACGATCCGCCAAGTAGATCAGCCAGACGGCCAAACCAAGGCCAGAGAGCACGCCGGGCATGAGAGTAAAGTCATTCAGCCGGGCCAATGCGGCGAGCCAGAGCATCGCCACGAGAGGGGCTTCCAGGCTCAAGACATGAGGCCAGAGCCAGAAAGGCGTGCGCGGTTGGGGGGAGGCGATGGACAAGGCATGACTGGAAAGCCTCTGCCACCGGATTGCAAATAGAGAGACTTTTCCATTTCCAAGGGGGCAATCTTCCTCTTCCATCGTGGGCAAGACATGCCGTATCCGCTTTCTATCGCCATCATCTCCAAAAATGAAGAGGCCAATCTGCGCCGTTGTTTGGCCAGCACGGTTGGGTTGGCGGAGGAGATCGTGATCGTGGACAGCGGCAGCACGGACGGCACGGCGGCGGCGGCGGTGGAGTTTGGCGCGATGTTTGTCCATCAGGATTGGCTCGGGTTCACGGCGCAGAAAAATCTCTGCAACAGTCTCTGCACCCGGCCCTGGATCTTGGCGTTGGATTGTGATGAGGAGCTGTCGCCCGAGTTGCGGCAATCCATCGAGCGCTTTTTTGACCAAGGTGCTGCCGATAGCCACCATGCCGCCTGGATGGCCCGGCGTGTGTGGTTCCTCGGGCGCTGGATACGCCATGGCGATTGGTATCCTGATAAAAAGGTCCGCCTCTTTCGCCGTGACCAAGGCCGCTGGGAGGGGCACGCCAATAGCCAGGTGCATGAGCGGCTTGTGGTCGATGGCCCGCACCTCACCTTGCAGGGGGATCTTTATCATTACTCCTTCACCGACATGCGGCATTACCTGGAAAAGCATGTCGGTTATACCGATGTCTTTGCCGGGCATGAACAGGCGGAGGGCCGCGGTTGGTCTCTGGTGGATGCGCTTTTCCGTCCTTGGTGGCGCTTTTTCCGCGCCTATGTCCTGCGCCGGGGATTCCTGGATGGCTTCCCGGGCTTTTGGATCGCCATCTCCACGGCCTTTTTCACCTTCATGCGTTACAGCCGGGCGTATGAGGTCCGGGTTCAAAAGCCAGCCGATTAGCGAAAGCACTTGCTGAAATGGCGGCTTCCCCCACCATCCGCCGTGCTTCCACGCTTCGCATTCATCCCTCTCCTCGCCCTGCTTCTGGCCAGTTGCGTCGGGCCGCCCAAGGCCCCCACCGTGCGCGATCCCCTGTGGTCCTGGCCTGGGGTGACGCAGCGTCGCGTCACCACCCATCTGTCCCGCGCCGCAGCCGCCTGGGATACCCTGAACAGCCCACGGGCAGGCCGTGCCGAAAAACAACAGGCGGAGGCGGTTTATGAGCGCGCCCTCGGCCTCATGTTGAAAGAATGGAACCGCAGCGAGCTGCCGCGTGATTGGGAAACCGGCACGGTCTTTGAGGGGAAAACGCAAAGCTACGCCGTCCATCTCCAGCCCGCCCCTGGCAATCCGCAGGAAGTCTCCCCTCTCATGTTGGATCGCCTGCTTTTGGCGGATCAGGTCAAAGTCGCCCGCACCTGCCCGCCCGTCATCCAGCCAGGCCTTGGCGTGCCCATTGTCGGGCAGGTCTTGCACTCGGAGGATCTGGCCAAGCAGTATCCCATGATGCCGCTGAACGGTGCCCAGTTGACCCTCACTGCCATCCTGGAGTTCGATCCGCCGCAGCCTGGGCAACCCCGCGCCTGTCATCTGCATCTTTACAATCCCCTGCGTCAACCCCAGGCCCAAGTCGCAGGCCGCACCACTCCCCTGGCGGCCAATTACACCGCACCCAAGGAACTGGCCCTCAATGATGGTTTCCTGCGCGGCTTTTCCCTCAGCGGCCTCCTCGTCCCGGATAAAGTCCTCGATGAGAGCCAGCTCTACCGCCTGGAAATCTATGACCCCAAGCGCATCCCGGTCGTCTTTGTCCACGGTCTCATGTCGGACCCGCACATCTGGTATAACACCATCAACGCCATCTATGCCGACCCCGAACTGCGGGCGAACTATCAGCCCTGGTACTTCCTTTACCCCTCCGGCATGGCTGTCCCCGCCACCTCCTGGCGTCTGCGCGATTCCCTGGAACAAGCACGCACCAGACTCGACCCCGAAGGCGACGATCCCGGCATGAACCGCATGGTCCTCGTCGGGCACAGCATGGGCGGCCTTCTCAGTCGCATGCAGACCATTGATAGCGGCGACGCCATTTGGAACGCCTACTTCCGATGCACCGAAGACCAGCTCAACGTCTCCCCCACCACTCGCGAGCGCCTGCGCCAGACCCTCCGTTTCGAAAAGCAGCCCTACATCCGCCGACTCATCTTCATCACCGTCCCCCATCGGGGGAGCGAAATCGCCGACAAAGGCATCGTCCATCGTTTGGCCAGCCTCATCCGCCTCCCTGTGGACACCCTCGTCCTCGCCAAAGAAATCCTCTCCGGCAATACCGACCTCATCACCCCGCAATTGCGCGACTGGGGCGCCTTCGCCTTCCTCAGCATCGGCACCCTCTCCCCCAAGCACCCCTACTTGCAGGCCCTCAACGCCCAGCCCATTCCCGTCCCCCATCACAGCATCATCGGCCGCGTCGGCAACGGCCCCCTGGAGAAAAGCAGCGACCGCGTCGTCCCCTACAACAGCGCACACCTGACCACCGGCACCGAACTCGTCGTCCCTTACTGGCACGGCTGTGTGGAAAAGCCCGAAGTCATCGCCGAAGTCACCCGCCGCCTCAAACAGCACCTGCGCGAAAGCGGGCGACCCTGATCGAAAGCATTGCCAACCCGTCCAAAACGCTGCAAACAAAAGCCCACCCGTCCCCTCCTTTACCCGCGCATGTTTTCCACCGGTCAAAAAGTCGTCTGCATCAACGATCAGTTCGAGCCCTGGGTCTATGACCTCTACACCGCCCTGCCCAAAAAAGGCCGCACCTACACCATCCGGGCCATCTCTGTCGGTCGGTCGAACCCCAAATTCTCCGTCAACGAAGACGCCGAACTCAAACTCACCGACGCCGAATTCGACATCCTCGTCCTCCTGAAGGAACTGCAAAACTCCGAAGACCCGCACTCCACCGTCAAACAAGAACTCGGCTTCCGATCCGAGCGCTTCGCCCCCCTGGAGGAAGACGAAGAAGAAATCGAAGACGAAGTCGGCGAACTCATCGGCGCCGGAGCCGCCACGAAAAGCTGGTAAACCCGCCCTGCCTTCCCCATGCTGAAAGTCTATGCCTATCAAGGGTGCAGCACCTGCAAAAACGCCCTCAAATGGCTGAAAGCCCGTGGCATCCCGCATCAGGAACAGCCCATCCGCGACACCCCGCCCACCGTCCCGGAGCTCCGCGCCATGCTGAAAGCCAAAGGCGGTGACCTGCGCCCGCTCTTCAACACTTCCGGTCAGGACTACCGCGCCCTCGGCCTCAAAGACACCCTGCCCACCCTCACCGTCGAGGCCGCCCTGGACCTCCTCAGCCGCAACGGCAACCTCGTCAAACGCCCCTTTGCCCTGGACGAAACCACCGGCACCCACCTCGTTGGCTTCAAAGAACCCGAATGGCAGCAGGCCCTGCTGCCCTGAACCCTTTGCATCGTAGGGAATGGCATGGCGCATCCCAACCAACGTTTGACTAGGTTCATCCTGGATGAAATGAGCCTTTTGATGCCTTTTGTAGAGCCTTTGCATTTTCGGCCTCTTCGGGCTCAGAAAAGCGTCGCAAACCGTTGCCGTTAAACGCATTGCACCTATTCCCCGATGGCTCATCGATGGCTCAAAACAGCTCATGCGCCTATGGAGCGCCGACGATTCGTCGGCTTTGAAATCAGGGAATGCCGACGACTCGTCGGCGCTCCATGGACATCCCGGCGCAGCCACGCTCTGTAGCCGCCGTTGCCAAACGGTGGTCCTCCCGTCCACGACATCCTCCCCCGGCCACGCTCTTGCGAGCGCGGCTACGCCCCGCCCAAGGCGTGGGGGTTGCCC
>Ga0247832_1002357_pt1 | contig 29301 bp, 23 predicted proteins | sample LaCruzMarch2015__10_FD_192407 | JGI IMG/M metagenome (GOLD analysis project Ga0247832, IMG submission 192407) | Freshwater microbial communities from meromictic Lake La Cruz, Castile-La Mancha, Spain - LaCruzMarch2015_4m | ecosystem: Environmental > Aquatic > Freshwater > Lake | place: Spain... | reverse complement strand
CATTTGCATTCCGAGCCAACCCAACCTGATGGGCAGCCATGGGTGCAGGTGTCGACATCGTGTCCATAACCGGCCTCGTCCTTTGAACGTTTACTGGTGTCGTTGACTATTTCGGGAGTGAGAGAGTCGGTAGGCGAAGGATCACTAGATCCTAAGACTTACCAGCGACGCTCGAATTTTTTGCGGAGCCAGATTGCCATGCCGTTCATCAGGAACAGGACGCCAAGCAGGACCACGATGGCACCGGCGGTTTTGGCTTTGAAGGCTGGTTCCGGCAGGTCAGACCAGAGGTAGATCTGGACTGGCAGCACGGTTGCAGCTTCGGTCAAACCTTGCGGGATGTCGACGATGAAGGCGACCATGCCGATCATCAGAAGTGGTGCGGTTTCACCCAACGCGTGAGCCATGCCGATAATGGTACCGGTCATGATGCCTGGCATTGCTAGCGGTAGCACGTGATGGAACACGGCCTGTTGCTCGGAAGCCCCGACGCCGAGAGCTGCTTCCTTGATGGACGGGGGCACGGCTTTGAGGGCTGCGCGGGAGGCGATGATGATTGTCGGAAGGACAAGGAGCGCGAGCACCAATCCACCCACAAGCGGCGCCGAACGCGGCAGGTTGAAGTAGTTCAAGAACACGGCCAAACCGAGCAAACCGAACACGATCGACGGGACGGCGGCGAGGTTGTTGATGTTGACCTCGATCAGACCCGTGAGCCGGTTCTTGGGAGCGAATTGTTCGAGATAGACGGCTGCCATGACGCCAATCGGCAAGCAGAGACCGAGTGTCACGAGCAGCGTCAACACGGTGCCGACAATCGCTCCGCGGACGCCGGCCAGTTCTGGTTCGCGGCTGTCGCCTGCGGTGAAGAACAACGTGTTGAAGTGGTTCTCGACCACGCCCTTGGCCTGCAGGCGCTCAAGGAAAGCGATGTCGCGATCGGTCGCCTTACGGTTGCTTTCCGGCACGCCGTAGGTGACGATTTTCCAATCGCCAGGTTTGGAATCGTCGGTGGACTTCAGTGGGAGGAGAACCGTACCCTCAATTTCTGTATCGAGGATCTTTTCGACCTTCACGAGACCGCCGTTGATCTCCACCAGCGTGCTGGGCATCCGGTCGTCGAGTTCTTCGACTGTTTTGGGCTGGTCGTAACGGGTCTTGAAGGCGGCAGCTTCGGCACGGGCAACCTTGGCTTTTGCCAATGAGTCCGGGGTGTTACCCTTTTCAAGTCGGGCTGCCTCGGTCGACAGTAAAGCTGCTCGGTCACCCAAGAGACGCTTCACGTTGGCGAAGTCCTGGGCAAAGTCGTTCGCCGACGTCAAAATCTTGATTGTACCGGTGGTGCCGGTCGGTGTCGCAATGCCGCGTGCGGTGCGTGAGGTGGTCGATGCCCCCATGCCTTTCAGGTAAAGGTCGGCGTTCGCATCAAGCAACAGACGCGTGTTGACGGTTTGGCCGATCAACTTGGGATCGGCCACAACCTGCCGTCGCAGTTCATCGCCGGCACCGGCGCTCAGGAGGCGCGTCAACGACTTGAGTTCGGTGCGACCGGTCACGCCGGGGAACTGCGCTTCGAGTGCCTTGCGGGCAGCGGCGGCGAAATCGCCAGCGGCGATTTCTTTGGGGTCGCCTTTGCCCGACGGGTCGATGTCGGCGGCTGTGACCGGCACATCCATGCGCAGCGAATGCTGCCAGAAGGACGGCAGACCGTTCATCAGGATGTTCGACAGCAACATGACAAGGAACGCGCCGGTTATGACCAGAGCGGCAATCCCGTAGCCCTTGAACAGAGCTTCGGAGCGATAGCGGGCGCGGATGCGGGCTTTCGCGGCATCGGAAGACACGTCAACTTTGCGGGCCGACTTGTGCGTTTGGGCCGAGAGGGAGATATCAGTCATACTGTTCCCGATACTTATTGACGATCCGAAGGGCAATCATGTTGAGCATCAGCGTGATGAAGAACAATACGAAACCGAGGGCGAATGCTGCCAGTGTCTTAGCACTGTCGAATTCCTGGTCGCCGACGAGGATTGTCTTGATCTGCACGGTGACGGTGGTGACAGCTTCTAGTGGGTTGATGGTCAGGTTTGCGGCAAGGCCAGCGGCCATGACCACAATCATCGTTTCGCCGATGGCGCGGCTGATCGCGAGCATGAAGGCCGAGACAATACCGGGCAGGGCTGCGGGGAGCACGACCTTGCGGATCGTTTCCGATTTGGTCGACCCCAGCGCCATCGACCCGTCACGGAGGGCCTGAGGCACGGCGTTGATGACGTCGTCGGACAGCGAGGACACGAAGGGGATGATCATCATGCCCATCACCAAACCGGCAGCCAATGCACTTTCGGAGGCGATGTCGAGACCGACGCTTTCACCCCAGCCGCGGATCAGCGGCGCGACCGTGAGGGCGGCAAAGAAGCCGAGAACAACGGTCGGGATACCGGCGAGGATTTCGAGGATCGGTTTGGCGAACGCGCGGACGCGAGCGGAGGCGTATTCGGACAGGTAGATGGCCGAGAACAATCCGAGCGGACCGGCGACGACGATGGCAATCACGGTGATCAGCAGCGTACCGGTCAGCAGCGGAATGAAACCGAAGGCTGTTTTCACGTCGCCTTGGTCTGCGCGCATGGCGGCTTGAGGGTTCCACTCGGTGCCGAAGAGGAACTGGGCGACCGTGGGCCGACCTTTCAAGGCAGGGTCGAAGAAGAACCGCAGCGTTTCGTACGCGACCGAGAACAAGATGCCCAGCGTCGTCAAAATTGCGACGGCGGCACTCAACATGAGCACGATCATCACGAAACGTTCGAACATGTTTCGCGCGCGGAACGTTGGGCTTACGCGGAAGAAGGCAAAACCTGCACCAAGCACCGCGAGGAATGTTCCCAAGCCGAACACGGCCCAGTTGCCCTGCTCGTTTGCGTTCTTGTAAATGCTGGCTGCCTTGGCGATCGCGTCGGACGACGGGGCTTGGCTGTCACCCTTGGCAACGTTGTGGATTTCGCGCAGCGCGGAGTTGGTAGCGAGCGCATCGCTGGTTGTCGCGCTTGGCAGCGCAGACAAAGCGGCGCGTTCTGAATAGCGCGCGAGGCTGGTCGTACCCACGGCGTAGACAAGGATCATGGGGACGAGGACGAGAGTGGAGGCCAACAGGCCGTGATAGATCGGCAAAGAGTGGACGGTGACGCGACCGCCAGCCGAAGGATTGATCAGCGCGGTGGCACGGGACCGGACAACTAAGAAGCTGGTCAGGACCAATAGCGCGAGTGTGGCGAAATACATGCCCGACATACGTTCCTCGTCGTTTGGTACCAAGTCTTAAAGGCGGAACAATAGATAGAAACAGCCACCCGGTCGACCCGGGTGGCTGTCAATTGTGTTACTTCACGGCTTCGGCGGTCAAGGCGGTCATTCCCTTGGCGCTGGCAGCAACCTTGGTTGCTTCTTCCTTCGGCAGGGCGACGAGGCCCTTGCGAGCAAGGTAGCCGTCCTTCGACATAGCTTTGTCCGAGACGTACTCGGCGACGAACTTGTCCATGCCGGGGATGACGCCAACGTGCTGCTTCTTCACGTAGATGAAGAGCGGGCGAGCGCCCTTGTACTTGCCCGACGAGATCACGTCATAGTCAGGAACAACGCCTTCGATGCCGACGCCCTTGAGCTTCGACAGGTTTTCTTCGAGGAACGAGTAGCCGAAGATGCCGTAAGCGTTCTTATTGGCTTCGAGCTTCTGGACGATCACGTTGTCGTTTTCGCCAGCTTCGACGTAGGCACCGTCCTTACGGATCGACTTCCAGACCTTATCGAAGGCCTTCGAGTCGCTCGTCTTCAGGGCCTTCAGGCTGTCAAAGGCTTCTGCGCCTTTTTCCATGAACAGTTCATGGAAGCTGTCGCGGGTGCCCGAGGTTGGCGGGGGACCCAGGACTTCGATCTTGGTTGCTGGCAGAGCCGCGTCGATGTCCGACCAGTTCTTGTATGGGTTGGCGACGAGCTTGCCATCCTTATCAGGAACCATTTCGGCGAGGGCCTGGAAAATCTGCTTGCGCGTCAGAGCGATGGCTGCACCAGCCTTAGATGCGGCGAGCGTCAGACCGTCGATGCCGACCTTGATTTCGACGATGTCTTTGACGCCGTTCTTCTGGCAATCATCGAACTCGCCCTTCTTGATGGCGCGCGATGCGTTCGTCATGTCAGGGTGGGTTTCGCCAACGCCTGCGCAGAACAGCTTGAAGCCGCCGCCGGTGCCGGTCGATTCGACCACTGGGGTCTTGCCGCCGGACTTGCCAAACTGCTCGGCGACTGCGGTCGTGAAGGGGTAAACGGTCGAAGAACCGACAATGCGGATCTGATCGCGAGCGGCTGCAACGTCGGCAGCGGCGATGGAACCCACAACGGCAACGGCCGCCGAGAAGGCTACGAACTTGCTATTCACATTAATCTCCACGTCTCAAGGTATGAACCGAGGACTTTTGCTTCGCCGGGCGCACGTTAAGGTCGAGGGGCGCACGCGCTCGGACCGAAGCGGTCTGGCTACCGACATTTTTTCGCCGGCGAGCGTAGCTTTAGACTAAGTGAACGAATGTTTTATGACAGACTTATCACTTGATATTGCTCGCTTATTTTCTAAATGAGGGTCAGCCTCGTTGCGCTGCAGCACGAGTGCATCGAAACTGATGCTGAATGTCGAGCCACTACCGAGGACCGAAGCGATTTTTAAATCCGCGCGGTGGCGGTTAACGATATGCTTGACGATCGCGAGACCAAGGCCGGTGCCGCCTTTCTCGCGGCTGGACGAGACGCTGGCTCGGTAAAAGCGTTCGGTCAAACGCGGTAAGTGCTCTGGCGCGATGCCCGGGCCATCGTCGGCGACTGTGGTGACGATCTGCTCGCGGTTCTGACCGGCTGGGCGTTCGCGGGTGAGCGTCACGGTGACGTTGCCGCCGTCACGGCCATATTTTATCGCGTTTTGAACCAGGTTTTGGAAGACCTGGATCATCTCATCGCGCTCGCCGCGGATCAGGGCCGGGTGTGGCAGGGCGATCACGGTCACGTTGGTCTGGCTGGCGGCTGCCAGGGCTTCCAGCGTCGCGACGGCAGATGCGCAGACCGTGTTCAAATCGACGATGCCTTGTGGCGGCAAGTGAACCCGCATCTCAGCGCGCGAGAGGGAGAGAAGGTCGTCGATCAGCCGTGTCATGCGTTCGGCTTGCGTCGCCATGATGGACAGGAACCGTTCCCGCGCCCTGGGATCGTCGCGCGCGGGGCCTTGGAGCGTTTCGATGAAGCCGCGCAAGGACGCCAGCGGCGTGCGCAGTTCATGGCTCGCGTTGGCAATAAAGTCCGCGCGCATCTGGACGAGTTTGTCCTGCTCGGTCGTGTCACGGAAGGTAATCAACGCCTGGGGCAGGCCGGGCGTCATTTCGCGCGGGGCGACGCGCGCCAAGGTCGCGTAGAACCGGCGCTCGACCGGGACCCGTTCGACCAATTCGACATGGATGGGTTCGCTGGCGTCGGCCAATTGATCGACGGCTGCCATGAAGGAGGGATTGCGGGAGACGCGCGAAATCGGCTGGCCGGTGCTCATGGCGGGGTACAATGCAGCCGCTGCGGCGTTGTGGTGGCGGACGATGCCGTTCGCGTCGAGGGCGATGGCGGGTGCCGGCAAGGCGTCCAGGATCGATTGCCATGCGACTGTCTCGCGGTACCGCTGGACGCTTTCACGACCGGACTTGAACGGAGGGTTCGCGGAAAATCTCGCCGAGACCCAGGATTTGAGGCCTGACGCCGCGCTGCCGATCTTGCTGGCAACGGAAACCGTGGCCGTTGCTGCCGTGGGCGTCGTGCTGGGTTGGGGAGGCCCGCGCTGCGCGGTCTCTTCGGATTTGGGATTGGTCGTGTCGTCGTGGTCGGCCACCGCTCACCTGCTTCTGATTGCCGTGCTGCGTCCTCGACACCCCTTTAGAGGGACGCATCATGTAAGATGGTACAGGATGCGCCCGCTACATGACAGGACGTTAGTGGTTTTTGGCCTCACGCGCTGAAGGCGCTCCGGCGGGGCGGCGCACGGGCGCCGGGTCGCAACGGTGCTCCCTAAACCCTGCGGGTTTGAGTGAGCGGCCTCACGCGCTGAAGGCGCTCCGGCGGGGCGGCGCACGGGCGCCGGGTCGCAACGGTGCTCCCTAAACCCTGCGGGTTTGAGTGAGCGGCCTCACGCGCTGAAGGCGCTCCGGCGGGGCGGCGCACGGGCGCCGGGTCGCAACGGTGCTCCCTAACCCTGCGGGTTTGAGTGAGCGGCCTCACGCGCTGAAGGCGCTCCGGCGGGGCGGCGCACGGGCGCCGGGTCGCAACGGTGCTCCCTAAACCCTGCGGGTTTGGGAGAGGTGCAGCGCTAATGGACCATGAAGACGGGGCAGCCGAGGCCCGCAAGGGGTTTGGCGGTTTCGCCAGAGGGCAACAGAAATCCGCCGTGGCGGGCAATCACCATACGAGGCCTGTAGGCGGAAATGGCTGCGTGCAAGACGAGGCTTGAGCCCGCGTAAACCGGGCGCGGCAGGACGGCGACGCTCGACCCTTCGCCCAAGGTCAGACGGATTTCACCTTCCAACCAGTCCAGGCCGATCTCGTCGATTCCGACCGGGATGAGCTGGATCTCATCGCCAGCGACTGCGGCGAGGCGTTCGGCTGCCCGTATCATACCCGTTAAATGGCCGACATCTTCAATGGCGACGATAATCGGGCCTGCGCGCCATGCTGCCCGTGCGCCCGTTGCGATGTAGCCGGTGGTGCCCCAGACCTGGGCGATCGTGTCGGAGACAAACGCGCCGCGTTCGCGGCCCTCGATGGGTTCGGCGAATACGATGATGTTCCATGGGCCGCGTTCGGCGCAGGCATCCTGGAGGGCTTTGATCGGGGTTTCGCGCACAACGCGGGCGGTGAAGCGGACGCCGGCCGCACTGGCTGCATTCGACAACTGACGTTGCACGGCGACGGCAAACGCTTCCGCGTCACGCCCCAGCTTTATCGGCGACAACAGTGCGGGGGCGCGGCCTGTCATGGCGACTTCGCGCAGGTTAGCGTGGGTGCAGGCGTTATACAGATCGGGGTCTTCGATAAAGAGGCCTTCCAGTTGCGAGCGGAAGGCCGTTGCGACGTGGATGGCGGCCGATATGGCAGCGGGGCTCGACATGGCGAATTCGCCGAGGCGGACGACGACGCGGCCTTTGTCTTCGCTGGCTTCGGCGACATGGGCGATCATGGGGCCGCACTCTCCGCTTTACGTCCCGGCAGGGCCATCTGCTCATCCTGGCGGGCGCGGCGCTTCAGGGCGCTGATGATGTCGCCGGCGCTGGTGACAACGCGGGCCTGCGAGCGGGCGTGGTGGTTTGCCAGGATCAGACTGTCGCGGATGATGTCGCAATCGGTGGACAGCAGAGACGCTGCACCTGCTGTCGTCGTGCGGTCATGCATGAGGACGGCGATCGCTGCACCGTCGACCGGCTGGAGGCCTTCCTCAGCGACGATCCCGGCGATCAAACTCGCAAAGGCGCGCTCGACGTCCGGCGTCATCGGGATCGTTGCGTCGAAGGCCTCGATCAGGCGGACGGCTCGGGCGCCTTCGGGGTCGGCTGCGCAAAACGCGCGATAGTCGTCAAGGTCGCCGGTCAGGATCAACCGGGCGTCGACGGGGACCGACATGCCAGCCGGGCGGGCGATGGGGCTGGCAGCGTCAGCTGGCTGGGCTGCGCCGCTTTTGAAGACCTGATTGAGCAGCGGCCATGCGCCGAAGTCGGCGACGACATCGCGGGCATCCATGACGACCAAGCCGCCACCGGCACGCGACAGAACGCCGGGAACGAGTGAAAACGGCGTCAACGGCACGCCCGGCGGAGGGACGTGGGCGACACCGCATAAGCTCGCGCGCTCCAGGCTGTCGGGATCGTCGATCGACGGCGAGGACGACTGCTGCAGGTTCATGACTTGGACGCGATAGCGCGCAAGGGCGGGATCATGCGCGATTTCGACGGGCGCGCGCGCACCTCCTCCCGCGCGGCGAGCGGCGGTGACGAACAGGGCGGCATTGCGGACGAGGTCGGCGCTCAAGGCGTCAACCCAGGCGGCTGCGGCTTCGCGGGCGGCGATGGCTTTGGTGACTGCGGCAAGGCTTGCGCGGACGGCGAGGCTTGCGACCTCCTCGTCGAGGTCGCGCAGGCGGGTGCGGTAGTCCTGTTGGAGCAGGGTCCGGTTATCGAGCACGCCGGACAGCTCGGCCTCGAAGGCCGAGAGCTTGGCTTCGACGCCCGCTTTCAAGCCTTCGGGGAGGGCTTTGAAGACGTCGGGGGCCACGACGCGGCCTTCGTGCATGGGGGCGATGGCGTAGCCCAGCGGCGTGCGTAGAAGGCCGATGTTTTGGGCTGACGCGCGGCGCTTCAGAGCGTCGATGGCGTTGTCGTGGCCGGACCGCAGTTCCTCGTCGAGGGCCAGGCGGGCGACCTTGTAACTGTCGCTGTCGAAGGCCGCAGGTATGGTGACGCTCAACATTTCGATGGCGTCTGCGATGCCTGCTGCAAGCGCGTTCGCCTCGGGGCCGGGCAATCGGAGGATGGACAGTGGGCGGCGGTCGTCGAAACTGGAGACGACTGCGACGGCGTCGCCCGGGGGAATCTTGGCTGCCTGTTCGGCGAGGAGGGCGCGGACGGCGGCGGCATGGCCAGCGGTTCGGGGGGCCGCGATGAAGAACAGGGCGCGGGGCTTGGCGGAGGCGATCAAGGCCATGGCGCGGCGGGCGTCTGCGAGGCCGAAAATGCTGGCATCGGGGGTGTAGTCGGCGGACGTCTTGCCGGCGGCTTGGCTGGTTGCGTGGCCGTTGGCGCTGACGACGGGCGGGCTGTTTGAGGGTGTCGGCGCGGTTGCTGTGGCCGCACTGCCGTCATCGGCCGTTCGCTGATCGGCGTCATCTGGCACAACCAGGATGGCGGGTGAGGCTTTGGGCGTGCGCTGGAAGAAATTGAACACGGGGCATCAACCTGCGTTAGATGTCAGAAAACGGGATGCGTGCGCTTCCCATCCGCTCATGGCGAGAGAATGACCGAGCCTAAAACTCATCCACAGGACGGCCCCGTTGCATCTGCGCTGGAGGCGGCCGACGGCGGCGATTCCGGCGGCGTGCGCTCTACAATTGCTGCCGACGTGTCGCGCGGCGTCACGCGGCTACTGATGGCGCAAGGGATTGGTGCCGTTTGCGAATTGCCGCTGCCGGATGGGCGGCGGGCGGACATTGTCGGGCTGTCGCGCAGCGGGCTGGTTTGGATTGTGGAGATCAAATCGAGTGTGGCCGATTTTCGCTGTGACACGAAGTGGCCGACGTATCGGGCCTACTGCGACCGGCTGTATTTTGCGGTGCCGCCGGATTTTCCGGTCGCGATTTTGCCGGAAGACACCGGGTTGATTCTCGCCGACCGGTATGGGGGCAGCGTCGTGCGGGAGGCGCCCGAGCACGGATTGGCGGCGGCGCGGCGCAAGGTGATGATGGTGCGGTTTGGGCTGGCGGCGGCAGCACGGCTCGCGCGCGTGCGCGATCCCGGCGCTGATGGGATGGGGGAGTTTTGAGGGGTGGGCGGGGGGGCTGCTCTGCCGGTGGGGCTCGTCGGATTCAACCCTGTTTGCGCCGGTCCGTCCGCACACGATTAATTTTGGTTTGGGGCCGTTGGCGTCGACTGCACTGAATGCAAGCCCATTTCGTCGTCAGTGTCGAGATCAGAGCCGCCGCGCGAACGGATTGTTTAGGCATATGTCATACGATGTGACGTCGGATGATGGCTTTAAGGACGGGTTGCGAATAATTGTGACTGTATTGATCCTGCAGGCTGCCCGATGATACGGACGCTCTCGCAATTCAACGGCGCCAAGACGGGCGAGGCGTTCGATGACGACGCGCTCCGGAAGGAATTCTACGCATCTGGAGATCGCGCGATCGACGCGCTTTGGTCCCAGCCGCATTATGCGCTTGGCGACCAGTGGCGGCTTGCTGCTCAACTTTCCCGGTCAACCGGGCTTTCCGAACACGACCTCATTTTCGCTCTGATCGAGCGACTGCCTTATGCATTGCATTCCGGGGACGGCTTGACGAATGGCCACTCGGCATGGCTGATCTACGTTTGTTTGGAGGGACATCTATTCGGTGACGATTACTTCGCCATCAGAGCGTCTCTCAAGTCGAGGCTCGGCCCCATTATCGATGTCATCGAATGGCACCGGCGGCACGTCGCATTTGAAGATGGATACCGCCAATGGAGCATATACCACGTCAATTCGCTTGCCACCTCCTTGCTGGCTGAACGCGAGCGCTTCGGCCTCGAAGGTGCCCAGCGACATGCCGTTCAATGCCTCTACGATATTCTCGAAGATACCCTAGACGGTTGCCACCGGCATCAAAAGAGCTGGTTCGAATTGCACAGATATTGTGCATTGGCGCTTGGGCACGATGTGCTGACCAGCAAAGCTTATGCGCCAGCGCAGAACCTTCCTGAGCTGACGGCGCGCTATAAGAGGGTGGTCGCAAAAGCGGTTGGTCAGCGGCTTGCGGACCTTCTCTTCTCTGATGACCGCACTAAGCTGCGCATCTTGGCGCACGAGACGCCCGAGGACCAACGACCTGCCTTACTGTTGCAGCTTGTAAAAGCGCGCAGATACTACCCGTCAGATGTCGCCTGTCATGGCAACCACGATCCATGGTCTAAGCTGTGCGTCTCGCTCTGTATGGCGACTGGCTGGCACGAGTTGTTCGACTTTGCGACAGAGGAGAGCAAGAAGCCGCTATCGCCCAGTGACACCGACATGGCTGCGCTGGTCAAAGCGCTTGCCGAAGATGGCTGTCTCGATGGCAAATCGATCCTCGGGCGCGCCCTTCACCTGTGCCGCAGCGGTTCTTACTCGACGACATATGCAGCACTTTCGAACTATCGGGATGCAAAACAGCTTGGGTCACCCTTTGACTATTCCGAACTGAATGGGTGGCTAGCGCGCCGCATGCTGGCGGTAAGAGCCTTCCGCTTCGTGCGACGGTTGCCGTCTTGAGGTTCGTTTGAAGAAGAGCCAGTTTGGGCCGGGTCGCCTAGCGGGCACCCGCTACCGGGCTTGGGGGGATCGGCGTGTTTGGTGCGGACGGTGCCAGACTGACGGATGCATGGGTCCCGGCCTTCGATGCAGAGCATTGCTCCGCGATGACGCCGGGATGACGAAAGTTAGCGTAGGGCTCTGTGTTTGTGGCCGCCCCTTGCCTCGTTGAGTTCGGGGAGAGGGAGGAAATTCGGGTCCTGCGGCGCTTATGTGCTGGGTTCCGGATCGGCGCTAAGCGATGATGAGCGTGAGGGTTGTCAAAAGATCTATCGAACGTGTTGATGGTATTGTTTATTGATTTTTATGAGTAGAATTTGGCGCTCCAGAGTTCTCGCCACAGCAGAAGGCTCGGAGCTTAGGGATTGGGCAAATCGGTTCGGCGCGCCTGTTACTTGGTCGTCAGAACCCATTGGCCGTCAAAAGACGTTCCGTTGCCGCAAAGGTCGGGATTGCATTGCTTGGTTGTGGTGACCTTGACGGACGTTGTGCCACGAATTCGGGAAACACGCACGTCACAGTCCCCGGGATCATCAAATCTTGCGATGAGCTCGTTTTTCTCGCCGCGCAAAGCACCCATGCCAACGTCACAGACTGCTGTCGTACTATGCCTCAAGGTTTGGATGCCGACATATGCGGGACCGTCGTCGGGCTCCAGGATGGTCATGACACCATCCGCCCCATTGGCACGCAGCTTGTACTTTCCCGAAAGTGTTGCGCCTTGCGAGCTAGCGACCACGCCTTTCCAATCGCACTCGAAATCTGTTGGAATATCAGTTGATTTGGCCGCCTCGAAACAGGCGGTCATGATACTGTTCGGACTGGACGACGATGGCTTTCTGGACCCACTGGAGGCTTTGTTGCCTTCATCGGGCGGCACGACAGCGTCAGACGTCGCGCAACTCGCTTTGCCTTTGACGGACACACGGAACTTGGGCTTGCGGTCCATGACGACTGTCAGTTTGCCCGATACGACTTCGACCGCACCGAGCTGCATTTCGGCGAGTTTGAGTTCCAGAATAGCGAATTCATTCTCTTCGGGGAGTTGGTAGAGCTGGTACTCAAACAATCGGTATCCCGGGGAATTGCCCCCTGTCGCCACACGTTTGAGCAAAGTTATTTCATCACCAATTTTGATGCGGGCGGATTGCCGGACATGGTTTTGGCCAATGAGCGGCTCGTGGAAAAGGTACGCGTGCTTGTCCTGCTCCGGGTTGCGATCATGTTGCCAGAGCACCACCGAACAACCTGTGTCGCGGTCAATCTGCGATCTCTCAAACAACTCCAGATCGATGTCTTTTGCAGCTGTCTGTGCGACTCCCGCAGACGCTCGCACCAGAACACAAAAGGCGAGCAGGATCGCAAGTCCATGGGTCAGCATCGTCGGTCCTAAAGTTTGAGCGCGCTTGGTCCTGTGGCTCTGCCGCCGCTTGGTCAGTTCATTTCGCCTTGAACACGAGCGGAAACTCTTGCGGCTTCAGGCTCTGGCCATCGCATGTGGGCTTCTCGCGGAACTCCACAAGGCGCAGTCCGCCCTCGTCGGTCACCTGATACCGTTCATACTGACCGCAATCTGTGCCATTGCCTTCGCCATGGATGCCAGTCACCGTCCGGGTTTTCATGTCCCATTTCGGGTCCATCAGCGCGTGTGCGCCAAGCCCTCGGCTGGTGCCCTTGGGCGACGCCAGCGGCAGGAAATTGTAGTTGGCCGACGGGTCAGGAATATAAACCAACGCATAGATGACCGAAAATTTCGCGCCATAATCCCCGCATGGGATCTGCCAGATCGCGGATTCCTCCGAGAGCTGGAAAGCCGTCACGCCCTTCTTCGTCGTGGCCGAGTCGCAACCAAACTGTTTCCTGGACGCCTCCCTCATTTTGGCTGGAACTTGGGCCGAGGGTACGGCATACCGCTCGAACATGCCGGGTCCGACTTCGGACAATGGCGGGCCCTCGGTCGGTCCAGATGCCGTCTTTCCAGCAGGCGGAGCACTATCAGATCTGCGTGGCGGGTCAGGCTTGCGGCTTGGATCGGGTGCGGCCGGTGTCATGCATCCTGCATTGCCCTTGACGGCCGTACGGAACGGCAATTTGCCATCGGTTATGACTGTCATTTTGCCGGACTCGACATCGACAGTTTCGCCCTGCTCTTCAGCAAGCTTGAGCTCAAGGATGACGAATTCGTTTGCGGCTGGAAGCTGGTAAAGCTGGTACTCAGAAAGATCGTACCCTGTTGTTTTGCCCCCTTTTGCGACGCGCTTCAGTGTTGTGTCGACGCCACCGATTTTAATGCGCGCGGGGCGACGCGTGTGGTTTTCCCCGGCGAGGGTTTCAACGAACACGTAGGCGAACTTGTCCGTTTCAGGATCACGATTGTGCTGCCAAAGAACGACCGAGCAACCCTTGCTGCGGTCAACTTCGGACCGCTCGAACAGCTCCAGATCGACGTCTTTTGGTGGGGTTTGAGCCCATCCTGGGGAACTGCTTGCCCATAGGCCGCTGGCGAGAAGGAACGCTAGTCCACGGTTCAGCATCGTCTGGGCCTCGATTGTATGCCGATAAAGTTCGCTGCCGCAAAGTCGTCGAAGTTGTGAGGCGTTGCAACAGGATATGGACGGTCGGGCTCGAAAGAGCCGCTTGCCTCGGTCACGTTGGCAGCGGGGCGACTGGGCTGCGGTTATGGGCCTGCGGCGCTTATGTGCTGGGTCCCGGATCGGCGCTACGCGAAGACGCTTCGCTTGTCCGGGATGACAGTGGGTTGTGCTGGGTACCGGATCGGCGCTGCGCGAAGACGCTTCGCTGGTCCGGGATGACGGTGGGTTGTGCTGGGTCCAGGATCGGCGCTGCGCGAAGACGCTTCGCTGGTCCGGGATGACGGTGGGTTGTGCTGGGTGCCGGATCAGCGCTGCGCGAAGACGCTTCGCTTGTCCGGGATGACAGTGGGTTGTGCTGGGTACCGGATCGGCGCTGCGCGAAGACGCTTCGCTTGTCCGGGATGACAGTGGGTGGGGCTTTTAGGCGGCGCGGGGGGTGAGGGTCGCGGTGCTCGGGAGAGTTGGCATCAGTTCGCGGTGGAGGGTGCGCCAAGCTTCCAGGCTTGTTTCGAGGTGGCCTAGGGAGGATACGCGGGCGGCTAGACCCATGGTGTGGAGGTCGGCGGAGGCTGCCTCGTTGATGGCGGCGGTGAGGCCTGCGATGTCGTCGGCCTCGACGAGCCAGCCCCAGGCGGGTTTGGTCTGTTCGATCAGGCCGTCGACGGCGCTTGAAATGATGGGGCGGGCGGCGGCGCGGGCTTCTAGCGCGACCTGGCCGAAGCTTTCCCAGCGCGACGGCATGGCGATGATGTCATGGGCGGCGAGGAAACCCGCGACATCGCTGGTCGGGCCGCCAACGGTGACGTTGGGCATGTGGGCTGCCATGGCGTGCATGCGGTCCATGTACGGGCCGAGGCCCGCCATGGTGAGGCTTGCGACGCCGGGCTCCAGGCCGCGCATGGCTTGGACGAGATTTCCGAAGCCTTTTTGTTCGTGATAGCGGCCATAGGCACCGACGCGCAACGGCTGACCATGGGGGCGAACGGCGGGCGGTGGGGCGATATCGAGGAAGCCGCCGCAATAGGTAGAAGACGGAATGACGCGGACTTTGGCTGGGTCGACGGTTCCGGTGGCGCGCAGCCATTCGCCCTGACCATGAGAGACGGCGACGACGCGGTCGGCAAAGCCATAGACGAGGCGCATCATGGCATGAAAGCGGGCCAGCGAGGGGACGTTGAACTTTTCGTAGGCCCCTGTGTAGCTGTGCTCGACAATGACGATCGGGGCTTTGCCGCGCATGGCCCGCAGTGCTGCCAGAAACGGCAGTTTCGACCACGACGCCGTGAAGTGGATCACGACGAGCTGATCGGCGGGGATGACGGGGGGGAGCTGACGGCGCGGGTTCACGGCATAGCGGATGTGCTCGACGCCAGCCATGTGCGCCATCAGCGTATCCAGATTGCGCATGACGCCGCCCAATTCGAGGGTTTCGATCAGATGGGCGATCTTCATGACGTGGCTCCAATGGGTTCGTTGGGGACAATGCGCGGGGCGTGGGTTCGGGCCATGGCGGACCGGACGATCATTGCTGTGGCGATCTGGACGAGGACGGCTGCGACGGATTGAGCGATGACGCCGTAGGACAGGCCGTAGGGCAGGGCGAGCGCGAGGGCCGACAGCGAGACGACGGTGAGGCACGCCGAAGCCAAGAACTCGGTGCGGGGCTGGTTGCAGGCGCGCAGCAATTGCGAGGCGCTGTCAAACATCGGTTTGGCAATCGCCGAGGCGCATAGGACGGCGACTAGCCAGGCGACATGGTCCCAGCGTGCGCCGAAAACGATCGGCACGTAGAAAAGCGAGAGCGCGGCTTGCAGCGCGATCACAGCGGCGCAGGGCAAGGCTGCCTGCCACAGCAAGGTGTCGTAGCGGGCGATGAGGTCGCGCGGTTTGGCGGCGACTTCCGCCAGATGGGGGTAGACGGACGCGGCCAGCGAGGATGTCAGGGAGAGCGAGAACCCGAGGCCAGCATTGAAGATGAAATAGTAGATGCCGAGGGCTTCGACGCCGAGGAATGCGCCGACCAGAACCTTGTCCAGATTGAAACGGGCCGCGACAAGAAGTTCGCTGCCGATGATGGGCAGCGTGAAGGCGCGCAGGGCGGCCATCGAGGCGTAACCGGCGGCGATGTCGCGCTTCCAATGGTGGCCCCGGCGCATGCCGATCACCCAGATCGGGGCGACGATGAGCTTTGGCAGAACAACGGCCCATGCGCCAAAGCCACCGATGGCGAGGGCTGCCGTCAACATGTTGTCGAGGGCGACCTGGACGACGGCAACGCCTGCGAGAACGTGGAGCCGATTGGCGCGGACGATCAGGAAGGATTGGATCTGGCCGAACGGTAGCGTGAGCAGGACGACCGCGAGGGATGCGATCATCCAGAACACATCCTGACGGTCCAGGATGGCGGCGATGACGGCACCGATGCCGACCTGGATGACAAAGGCTGCCGTGCAGGCGATCCAGCTTGCGCGTTGCGCGGTGGCGCACCAGGCTTGGAGCTGTTCGGCGGGCGCGCGGATGACGGCTTGGCCGATGCCGTATTGGGCGAGGACGCGGACGATCTCGAAGGTGGTAATCGCCGTCGCCGCAATGCCGAAGTCATGGGGGATCAGCCAGCGGGCCAGCACGATGGTGGTGATGATGCGGGTGAAGCGGTTGGCCAGTTCAGCCAAGCCATACCAGCCGATATTGCGCACCAGCCGATCGGCCAGCAGGCTGCGTACACGGGTTTGCAGCGCGCCGAGGAGACCGGGTCGCTGCGTGGGGCTGGCTGATGGCTGGGTCGCGGGATTGGTCAAACGCGCAACCCCGAGACACGGGTGGCGCGTGCCAAGGCCCAAGCGCTGGCGGCATCGAACAGGGTTTGGGGTAGAAGCTTTTGGGCGATGCTGGCGGCGAGGGTTACGAGGGTGCGGGCCGGTTCCTCGATCAGCAGGCGTGGATGAGCGCGGAGGGCTGCGCACATCATGGCGAAGGCTGGCGAGTTGGCGGCACCGCCCCGAACCGCACGGCGGGCTAAGTAGCGCAACTGGTAGGCTTGGGCGCGACGACCGTGGGCTGCGACCAGAGCTGGCGCGTAGCTGGCGACTTTATCGCGAAAGCGCTGCCATGTTTCGAGCTGTTTGGTCGTGTTCGCCGAAAGGCCTGAGGTGTTGACGCGGTAGTCCGTGAGGGCCTCATCGATGTAGCCAAAGCGCCACGCGGTGGTGGCCGCGATCCGCGTCCAGCACTCGATGTCTTCGGACTGGCGGAAGCTTTCGTCGAACCAGCAGGTGCGCTGAAAGCGGGGGTCGAAGACGGCGATGGCATCGAGCGTTGCGGCACGGATCACTGGCGCGGAGCCGTTACCGACCGGATTGCGGCAGAAGATGTCGGACGCCTCAAACGCGGTGCCGGTGGGCTTCTGGATCAGGCCGATCGGCGCGCCGTCGTCGTCGATAAACCGGGAGGCAGAGAAGCTGACGCCGACCGATGGGTTGGCCTGCAGGTGGCGGACATGGCGGTCCAGCTTTTCGGGATGCCAGGTGTCGTCGGCGTCGAGGAAGGCGAGATACGCCCCGCGAGCGTGGGCGATGCCAGCGTTGCGGGCACCGGCAAGGCCGCGATTGGCCTGGGTTATCACGCGGATGCGCGGGTCGGAGATGGCGCGGGCAATGGCAGGGCCGTCATCGGTTGAGCCGTCGTCGATGACGATGACTTCGAAGTCAGCATAGGTCTGGGCCAATACCGACGCCAAAGCGCCGGCGATGTAGCGCTGCGTCTGATAGAGCGGAATGATTACGCTGACATGAGGCATGGTGGACTGGTCGCGACCTGTCGGGACGCCGCCATGACGCCCCGTCCACTCAGCGTTACGGAATTAAGCCTTAGAAATCGTGAACGGCGCGGACGCGCTTGCGTAATTTATGGTCGCACACGCCAAAAGCGTGCTCGTTCCAGGATATTCCATTTCTAAATTGCCACTTGGTTTTAATTCACCCTCCACACGTCTCGATTTGAAACGTTTTTAATTTCGAAAATATCCTGGCTCGATAAAATGCGATCTAATTCTACAATAAGCTATTTGAAGTTCTCTGCGAAATTCACGCTGGGCATGCTGGGGAGCGTGGCAAGGGTTTTCGCACATGGCAACACACGCCAAATCGGCGTCGCGTGACGCTGCCGAGACATCGATCGCTGCGGCTGGCAACCCGGCCGCAAAGGCGCTCGCGCGCAGCCTGCTGGGCGCGGCCAAGCCTGCGTCGGCGCTATGGAGCGGGGATGCTGGCAGTGCGCGTAAAAGCCGTCTCTTCGGGCTTGCCATCGACAATACCCGCCTTGGCCTTGCGTCGCGCGAGATGGCGCAGGCCGCTCGCGACCGACGGACGCTGCGGGTCGTGTTCGTGAATGCCCATGCGATCAACACGACATTTGCCGATGCCGACTACAAAGCGACGGTCTCTTCCGCCGACCGGATTTATGCCGACGGCAGCGGAATGGCCATTGCCGCGCGGATGTGCGGAACGCCGCTGATCGACAATGTGAATGGGACGGATTTGTTTCCTCTGTTGTGCCGCGATGCCATGGCTGCGGATGCAAAAATCTTTCTCCTTGGTGGAAAGCCCGGCGTTGCCGAAAAGGCTGCGCAGACGATTGCTGAATTCGGCATGGGTGCTGCGATTGCTGGCACGCATCATGGGTATTTCGCGCACGGCAGCTCGGAAGAAGATCGCGTGATTGGCATGATCAATGCGAGCGGGGCTAAGATCGTTCTGGTGGCGATGGGCGTGCCGCTGCAGGACCAGTGGGCGCAGCGCAATGCCTCGCGATTGGATGCGCGCGTGATCGCGGGCGTCGGCGGACTGTTTGACTTTTTCTCAGGTTCGATTTCGCGGTCGCCCAAGTTCATGCGGACGGCTGGGTGCGAATGGGTGTGGCGACTGGCGCTCGAACCCCGGCGCATGGGCCGACGCTATCTGGTGGGCAATGCCGTCTTTTTGATGCATGCGGCGCGGGAAGCGGCGCAGCTGCGCGGATGGTTGCGGACGCCGAAGGCCAAAAGCGGCATCGCGGTTTCGAACGGTGCGGCCAAGGTGCGCTGAGGGCACTTGTCCGGACTTATACCAGCCCGCAGAAGTTTCGACTCTTGGTTTGAAGGGCTGCGGGCTGGTATTCTCTTCGCTTTGCGCGTGGCCGCCCCACCAACCCCACGCGCGGATACCAAACCGCATAAGTCAGTACTTATGCGGTTTGGTATTAGTCCGACAACTGGATTTACTTCGTATTCGAGCCAGCGTTGATGATGTTGGTGTAGCTCTGGATCGGGGACAGGATCGTCGACAGCGTGTTGGCCACTTCACGCGCATCGGTGATGGCGCTGTCGTAACAAGCGATGGCGTCTTCCGGCATCAGGTAGGGATTGATGGAATCTCGGTCGGGGCTCAGCACGAGTTCTTCGATTGACCGCTGGATGACCTCGGTTTCCTTGGTCTTGGGGTTGCGCGAGATAAGGACCGCGTAGCGATGGGCGTTGCTCGCCAGCGAACCGCCTACGCAGTTTGCCGCCACGACGCCAGCAAGCAGGCGTGTGCCGTAGGGCACGCCGGTGCTGTCTTTGCTGACGGCGGAATTCGTGTTGTTGTTGGCAGGCACGGTCAGGTTCGAAACGAAGATGCGAACGCCGCCAATGGTGATCTGGGACGGGCGCACGAGGGCCGACTGGAAGCACGTGCCTTCGCCGACATGGACGTGGTCGCCATCCAGCAAGGGCACGTCATCGACGGGTTCGCCGGTGATCGCACCGCGCCAGTTCAGCGTGTAGCTTTTGCCGTTTCGCGTCAGGCGGATGTTGGCGAGATCGGCGTCGGGACGGACGCCGCTGGCGGCGCGGATGGCGGCGCCCACGAAGCGGTCGAGCGGGCTGTCGCCGGTTTTGGTCAGATTGCGATTGTCGATTGCGGAGCCTGCGTGGTCGCCGTTGATGGTGAAGCGACCGCGCAGGAAAACGGCACCCGATACCGTGACGTTAATCGGCGCGTAGAGGACGGGGCGCACGGCGATCTTGAAGCCTTTGGCCTCAAACAGTTTCGCCTGGATGAGCGCGCGCTCAATGTCTTTGGTGAGCTGTTCATTCGTGACGCCGCGCACTGGCAGTTCGCCGGCGAATGGAAGGATCACACGGCCGTCAGCGTTGACGACGAAATCACCCGAGAATTCGGGCGCACCGGGGACCTGGATGTTGAAGCGGTCGCCTGTCGAATAGCGCATCGTCAATTCGCGATGCGACAGCGAATGGGTGCGGCCACGGGGGCCTGGCTCGATGTAGTCGGGGGTTCCCGCTGGCGGACAGCTTTCCTTGAAGAACGACAAGTCATCTTTGAGCGACGCGCCGAACGGGCCATTGGCTGCGCGGTGACGGTTGAGGGCTGCATCGCGCGCGGCTGGATCGGCGCGTTCTTTGTCGTAGAGCGGGTTGTGATTGCCGGGCCTATGAGATTGAGCGCACGCGCCAACGAGGCTCGCAATAGCGACCCCTATAGCGACAAGTAGCGGCTTCAATTTCATTTCGTTTTTGCCAACAGTAAACCCTGCATTTCAGGCTGGACGCAGAACACAACGGCACGGGTCAACCACTGCGATCCATGTGTTCGCTCATTTGGTCTATCGTAGAAACCAGCAAAAGATATTTTCCACAATTAGTTGTGCATTGGTGTCACTATTGCCGCTCGCTGCACTAGACAGCGTGCTGATTTGCGCCCCTTGCGAGGCTGCTCGATTCGCTCACGGGTTCGGGTTAGCTGAGGACATATCCCGACTTTTGCTTCGCCAGTGCGCCCATTTAGCCGATCGCGACCGTTGCCTCAGCGTCACAGATGCGACTGCAAGCGACCTCTTGTGCACCGGCTATCGTAGCGGTGCTGCCGGAATCCGGCCATAACTGCACTGCAACACCCAGCTTCGGCGACGCCATGGGCGGTCCAGCGTGTTTTGCTGTTGGTTTTTTAAAATTCCGGGCGGCATGGCCTGCGGTTAAGCCGCCTGCACTGGCTGCCTGCACTGAAGGAGACTTATTGATGCGTGATCGTTCGTTTGCGGCCACCGCTGCGCTATGGACTGGCTTGATCGTCGCTGGCATGGCCGTTGCCACGGTTCCAACCGTGTGCGCCGCACAAGGACTGATCTTTGACTGGGACGGCGAAAAGACCGTCGACAGTGGCAAAACGCGCATGAAAATCAATGGCGGAGCCAAGCCGGGCGAAATCGTCGTCAGCTTTGCCGATCGCAAACTGTATTTCTTCACAGCGCCGGGTGAAGCCGACGTTTATCCGGTGGCCACTCCGCGCGATCAAAGCCGGTGGGAAGGCGTGACCACGGTTTCACAGAAGCGGGAAAACCCGTCGTGGACGCCAACGGCGAACATGCTGTCGGAAAACCCGAAGCTGCCGCGTTGGGTGCCCGGCGGGCATCCGATGAACCCGCTCGGGATTCGCGCGCTGTATCTGGGTGCCAGCGACTATCGCATTCACGGGACCGATGCGCCCTGGACGATCGGCACGCCTGTGTCAAAGGGCTGCGTGCGCATGTTCAACAAAGACGTGGTGGATCTTTATCCCCGGGTGAAGGTCGGGACCAAGGTATACGTCACGTGGCAGAAGTTCGACGGCAAGGTCATGACCATTGCCGAAACCAAGGGCATCAAGGAATTGCCAGCGCTCGGCGATCCGAAGGCCGTGCCGCCCGTCGTTGCGGGCAAAGCGGCGGCGGCTGTGACGGCCGCGAGCGAGGCCACGGCTGCACCACGTGCGAAAGCGCGCAAGGCTGCCGTCGACGACGAAGCCGACGCTACGACGCCGCTGTCGGAAGCAGCTGCGGCGGCAGCCGAAAAGCTGGCCGAAGAGACGGCTGCGGCGGAGAAGGCGAAAGCTGCGGCCTTAGCTGACGACGAAGCGGCTGGCCGCCGCCGCAAATGGCGCAAGTCGCCCGAGGCCGAGGATGCCGCGCACGACGCGCGGATTATTCGCAAGGCCGATGGCGGCGACGAGGCAAAGGCGGATGCTCGGAAAGCCGATGCCAAAAAGGACGACGCGAAGGAGCCGGTCAAGGCTTCTGCTGTCACCGATGCCGTAGCTGAGCCCAAGCGTGAAAAGCGGGTTCGGACGGCGGCGCAGACCAAGCCCGCCGCCAAGGCTGAGGCTGGCGTCGAGACCGGATCTATTGCGGCGACCGCCAAGACCGGCGACGACCTGGGCGTTGCCGAGAAGGCGTTGGCTGCCGCCGAACGCGCGGCCGCTGCCGCCGAGCGGGCCGCAGCAGCGGCGGAACGGGCCGTGGCCGCGAGCCAGATGACGCGTCCGGCGCCCGAGGCGTTGGCTGCTACGCCAGTGGTGTCCGCGCCGGTCGAACCGGCGGTGACGCCTGCGGGGACGACTCCGGCGGGCGCGAACTAAGTAATGGAGGCTCTGCCTCCAAACCTCCGCGAAGAGCCTGCGGCCCTTCGATCCGCCTGACTTTAAGTGAATTTAAAGCGGTGCCCAAAGGGTGCCGCTTTTTGCGTTTGGGGGATCACAGACGGGGCGTTGTCGGGGAATGAAGATTTCTATTTCGTGGCGAAGCGCTAGCTTTTTTCGGACTCTATGAGTTGAAGCGCTTTCCTCCACCCCATGGCCGGGCTTGACCCGGCCATCCAGGAGCTGCGCGGATGGGCCATCGCCTGTGGCTCTGGATGGCCGCCCTGGAGGACGGCCATGGAGCAGTGGGGGGGTCAGGGCTTTGGGGTGATGCGGACGAGGAGGCCTTTGGGGTCGTCGGTGAGGGCGTAGAGGCTGTTGTCGGGGCCCATGCGGACGTCGCGGATGCGCCAACCTTTGTCGGCCAAAAGCTTTTCTTCGGCGACGACTTTCCCGTCCACGATGACGAGGCGGGCGATGTGCATCCCGGCTAAGCCGCCAGCGAAGGCGTTGTTTTTCCAGGGCGCGTGGGTGCCGGTGTAGAAGGCGAGGCCGCTGGTGGCGATGGACGGTTTCCAATAGTAGACGGGCTGTTCCAAGCCGTCCTTGTGAGTGCCGATACCGATCTTCGCGCCGCTGTAATCGAGGCCATAGGTGATGATGGGCCAGCCGTAGTTTTTGCCAGCGTCCGGGCGGTTTAATTCATCGCCGCCCATTGGGCCGTGCTCCGTGATCCAAAGCGCGCCCGTTTTCGGGTCAAGGGCTGCCCCTTGTGCGTTGCGGTGGCCGATGGACCACACGTCGGGCGCCCATCCGGGGAGCTTGGGATTGCCCGCAAAGGGGGCGCCGTCGGCATTGATGCGCACGACTTTGCCCATATGGTTGGCAGGGTTTTGAGCCTCGTCGCGTTGGGAATACCGCTCGCCGAGCGTGATAAACAGCGAGGTGTCGTCGTTGACGACGATCCGCGCGCCAAAATGATAGTTGCTGGCAATGGCGGGCATCTGGCGGAAGATGACCTGAGGGTCTTCAAGGCTACCGCCATTGGCGGTGAGTTTGAGTTTGGCGCGCAGGATGGCTGTACCGCTTTTGAACCAATCGCGCGATTCGGAATACGATAGGTAAAGAACGCGCGACGTTGCGAAGTCGCGGGCGAGTGCTACGTCCATCAGACCGCCCTGGTCGCGCGCGACCACTTGGGGCACGCCCGTGATGGGCGCGGAGATCTTGCCGTCCGGTGCGACAATGCGCAGGCGGCCGGGGCGCTCGGTGACGAGCATTTGGCCATTGGGCAGGAACTGCAAGCCCCACGGCGACTCTAGATTTCGTGCCACAACATCAACGCTGTAGTTCGACTTTGGCGCGTCAGGGGCTTTGGTGATCTGGGCAAGGGCTGGGTGGCTCGCCATGCAGAGGGCTCCTAGGATGGCCAGCGCGCTCAATTTCATGATGGCGTGTGTCCTGTGATGGGTGGGGGGAGGTCGCGCCAGGGGTGATTTGGACCCACAGCTGCGATGCGTTGCACGATGCGGTCTGGTTCATTTAGTGTCCCTTGCTCGAAAGCGACAGGGGTCAAGCGACCGTGGACGGCCTGGAGCAGTTCGCCGGGTTCCAACAGAAAGTGCGGATTGGACGGCTTGCCGAAGCGTTCATTTCCGCGCGCGAAGGTTTCGTAGATCAGGACGCCGTCTGGGGCGACGGCGCCAACGATCGCTGGCAGCAGCGGGCGGTGGAGGTAGTTTGTGACGATGACCGCATGAAAGGTTTGACCGGGCAGCGGCCAGGGTGAACCATCTTCGAGGTCGGCCTCGATCAGGTTTGCACGGGGTTGATTTATCAGGTCAGCCGCACGGGAAAGATCGCGGTCAAGGGCCGTGACGGCATAGCCGAGGCTGAGTGCGTGGCGGGCATGGCGGCCTGCACCGGTTGCGATGTCGAGGGCGGTTTGGCCATCTTGGGCGGGGTGCAGGTATCGAACGACCCAGGCAGACGGAGCAATCATGTGGATGGTCCTGTCGTGGGTGGCCGACTTCGATGGAGCGCATCGCTTCGCGATGACACGGCCATGACGATCGTGGGCGAGGGACGTGCTGGGCAGCAAGATGACTCAGCTTGGCGCAGGCGCGACGGGTAATCATTGTGGTTTGAGTGGTGTTTGCCATATAAGCGGGCGATGAACGCGAACACATTACCTTTCCGCAAAATGAACGGGCTTGGCAACGAGATCCTTGTGGTCGATCTGCGCCAGTCTGGCCAGGTGCTGACGGCTGCCCAGGTGCAGAGCATCGCCCGCCTGCCGCGCCTGCAGTTCGACCAGCTCATGGCGCTGCATCCGGCTAGGACGCCTGGAACGGCGGCCTATGTGCGGATCTATAACAATGACGGGTCGGAAAGTGGGGCTTGCGGGAATGGCATGCGCTGCATCGCATGGGCCGAGCGAGAGGCGAGCGGCAAGGCTGCGATGGTGTTTGAGACGGCGCGCGGCTTGTTGACGGCGGATGCCTCCGACAAAGCGTCGATCAGTGTCGACATGGGAACGCCACGGTTTGGGTGGGCCGATATTCCACTGGCCGAACCGTTCAACGACACGCGCCATATCGAGTTGCAGATCGGCCCGATCGATAAGCCGATCCTGCATTCGCCGTCGGCGGTGAATGTGGGCAACCCTCATGCGATCTTCTGGGTCGACGACGTGACGGCCTATGACCTGGGGCGGCTGGGGCCGATGCTTGAATATCATCCGATCTTTCCCGATCGGGCGAACATTTCGCTGGCGCAAGTCACGTCTCGGTCGTCACTGATCTTGCGGACGTGGGAGCGAGGCGCTGGTTTGACGCGGGCGTGCGGGTCGGCTGCGTGTGCGGCGGCCGTCAGTGCGGCGCGGATCAAGCTCACTGACCGGGTCGTGCGGGTCAGCGTGCCGGGCGGGGACCTGACGATTTCGTGGACGGATCAGGACCGGATCGTGATGACGGGGCCTGCGGAGGATGAATTTGCGGGCGAGATCGATCTGGCGATGCTGCCGGCTAACTCGGTGTAGCGATGACCGCATCGGAGCACGCGCATCCTGGCAAGACCGAGCCGACCATTTATACGCTGGGCTGCCGCCTGAACGCGTATGAGTCGGAGGTGATGAAGGCGCATGCGGCGGCGGCAGGCCTCGACGATACGGTGATCGTCAATACGTGCGCGGTGACTGCAGAGGCCGTGCGCCAGGCGACGCAGTTAATCCGGCGGGTGCGGCGCGAACGGTCGCACGCTAAAATCATCGTCACGGGGTGCGCTGCGCAGATCGAGCCGGAGCGGTTTGCCGATCTGGCGGAGGTCGATCACGTGATCGGCAATGCCGAAAAGATGCAGGCGGACACATTTACGGGACTTGCACGTGGGCTCGCGCCCGATGATAGCGAGCGGGTTTTAGTCAATGATATCATGAGCGTCCGCGAGACGGCGTCGCACCTGATCGATGGGTTTGGGACGCGGGCGCGGGCGATCGTTCAGGTTCAAAACGGGTGCGATCATCGCTGCACGTTTTGCATTATCCCGTATGGACGCGGGCCGTCGCGGTCTGTGCCAGCCGGTGAGACCATCGCGCAGGTCCGGCGGCTGGTTGAGGCTGGCTATCAAGAGGTTGTGCTGACGGGCGTCGACATGACGTCCTATGGGCACGACCTGCCGGGGTCGCCGACACTGGGGCGTCTGGTCGGGCAAGTGCTCAAGCACGTGCCGGACTTGTCGCGGTTGAGGCTGTCGTCGATCGATCAAGTCGAGGCAGATGCCGCGCTGCTGCGCGTGATTGCCGAAGAGCCGCGCTTCATGCCGCATTTGCACCTGTCGCTGCAGTCTGGCGACGACCTGATCTTGAAGCGGATGAAGCGGCGGCACCTGCGGGACGACGCGATCCGGTTTTGTGCGGAGGCACGGCGGCTTCGGCCCGGGATTGTGTTCGGCGCGGACCTGATCGCTGGTTTTCCCACCGAGACAGAGGCCATGTTTGATCGCTCGCTCGACCTTGTGGATGCCTGCGGGCTGACCTTTGTGCACGTGTTTCCGTTTTCGCCGCGCGTGGGAACGCCCGCTGCGCGGATGCCGCAGCTGACGAAAGCCGAAATCAAGGCACGGGCGGTGCGTCTGCGGGCAAAGGGCGATCAGGCCCTTGATAGCTATCTTCAGTCGCAAGTGGGGGTTGGCACGGTGGTTCTGGCCGAACGGGGCGGCATCGGCCGGACGCCGGAATTCGCCGAAGTCGGGCTTGCGCACCTTGGGGTCGAGCCGGGAACACTGGTGCCCATGCGAATCACGGGGGTGCGCGAGCGCCGACAGTTAACGGGGGATCTGGTGTGAGCGAGGCCGAAGGAAAGAAGCCGGGGCTGTTTGGGCGGCTGTTTGGCCGCAAGGACGACCCCAAAGATGCGGCCAAGCCGGTCATTGCGCTGGAACCCGAGGACGCGGCCAGCTCTAAACCCCTTGAGGATGACGCTTCTGGACCAATGTCACCCGTCGGTGAGGCTGAGGCCGAGGCAAAGCCTCCGTCGGCGGTGGTGGTGGTTCAGACTGCGGTCGAGGTCGCGCCTGAACCAAAGAAAAGCTGGTTGTCGCGGCTGACGGCTGGGCTTGCCAAAACCTCATCGAAGCTGTCCGAGGGTATCACGGGCATCTTTACCAAAAAGCGGCTGGATTCAAATACCATCGAGGATCTGGAGGACCTGCTCATCCAGGCCGATCTGGGGCTCGATACCACGAAGCGGATCACGGACGCGATTTCCAAGGGCCGGTTCGACAAGGGCATCGAGGCCGACGACGTTCGGCGCATCCTGGCCGCAGAAGTTGCGCGCGTCTTACAACCGGTTGCACGACCGCTGGTGATCAATCCGGCGAACAAGCCGCATGTGGTGCTGGTGGTTGGGGTCAACGGGTCGGGCAAGACGACGACGATCGGCAAAATGGGCGCACAATTTCGCCGTGAAGGGCGGTCCATCCTGATGGCAGCCGGCGATACTTTCCGTGCGGCGGCGATCGACCAGCTTAAAGTGTGGGGCGAGCGGACCGGAATTGCGGTCATCGCGCGCGAGGTCGGGTCCGACAGCTCGGGCCTTGCCTACGACGCTTTGAAGCAGGCAACCGAGGAAGGTGCCGATATCTTGTTGATGGACACGGCGGGGCGGCTGCAGAATAAGCAGGCGCTCATGGATGAACTTGAAAAAGTTATTCGCGTTATCCGTAAGATAGACCCGACAGCCCCACATGACGTTGTACTCGTGCTTGACGCAACCACAGGGCAGAACGCATTAAATCAAGTAGAAGTGTTTTCACAGCGCGCGGGGGTGACTGGCCTTGTGATGACAAAGCTCGATGGCACAGCTCGGGGGGGAATACTTGTTGCCATTGCTGCGAAATATGCTTTGCCCGTATATGCAATCGGGGTTGGGGAGGGGATCGACGACCTTGCACCCTTCGACCCAGATGACTTCTCGCGTACCATCGCCCATATCTAGCGGTCTGCAGCGCGCCACGCGCTCGCATCAGAATTGAAGTCCAGAAAAGGTTCAAGAGCGACCATGGTTGCCAAAAAGCGATGGTTTCCGTTTACGGCGGAGCAAACGGTCAACATCCTGAGCGAGTTCGGGCCGCTGGTGACGATGTTCGTCGTCAATGCGATCGCTGGCATCGCAGCGGGGACGTGGGCACTGATCATTTCGACCGGGATCGCCATGGTCGTCATGCGGATGGTCATCGGGCGATTGCCGATTTTCCCGATCATCGCCTCCAGCGTGACCATTGTATTTGGGGCGCTGACGATCATGACCGGCGACCCGATCTGGGTGAAGATCAAGGTTTCGATCTTCAATGCCATGTTTGCCGGGTTCCTGTTCGGCGGCCTTTGGGCAACAAGTCCGATCATGGCCCGCACATCGCTGTGGTCTGTCATCGGACTGACTGTGGCAACACTGGCTGCGCAGTTTCCTTATGTCGACTTGGCGGCCGGGCTGCCGGCGGTTGGAAGTGAATCGAACCCACTGACGACGAACCTTGTCTGTCTTTCGACGCTTGTGATCGGCTTCCTGATGGGTGGCTTGGTGTTTCGAAAGAACTTCTTTGGTTATGTCTTTGAAAAAACGTTCCATTATACGCCAGAGGGCTGGGACCGTTTCACCTACAGCTTCGCTTGGTTTTTCGTCCTGACCGCGTTTCTTAATGAAGCCGTCCGGCAGATTTTCCTTGATTCTCGCATGTACGATATCTTGGGGCATTCGATGAATGGAACAAGCGTGTGGATTCTCTTTAAAGTTGTGCTCATTATGCCGCTTTCGGGGCTATATGCTTGGTTCCTGACGCGATTGATGCAGCCCTACCGAATCGACGACCCCGATACGACAGCGGTGCCGTCGGCCCGCGAACGTGTACAATAATCCCGATATACGTGGAGTTGCCGACGTGACAGAGTCGACGGAGATCAAAACGACAGCGCCTGCCGAGGAGACGAATCACCAGTTGATGAAGCTGCTTTTAGAGCTTGGTCCGCTGCTGGTCTTTTTCGTCGTCAACGCGCAAGCTGGTATCTACTGGGGCACCGGTTGCTTCGTCGTTGCCACGATAACAGCGCTTGTGACGTCAAAACTGATGCACGGAACGATCCCGACCATGCCATTGGTGTCGGGATTTTTTGTGATCGTGTTCGGTGGACTGACGCTTTGGTTGCAAGACGACCTGTTCATCAAAATGAAGCCGACAATCGTCAATTCCCTCTTCGCGATCCTTTTATTCGGTGGTCTCGCCTACGGGAAATCCTGGCTTAAGTATCTGTTTGGAGAAGCGTTCAGGCTCACGGAAGAAGGCTGGCGTGTGCTGACTTTCAGATGGGCGTGCTTTTTTGTCGTTCTCGCGATCCTTAACGAAGTGGTCTGGCGCAATTCGAGCACCGAATTCTGGATCAGCTTCAAGCTGTTTGGGATCATGCCGCTGACCATGTTGTTCGCCATCGCGCAAATTGGCCTCTTGAAAAAGCACGAAGCTTCTGTCAATTGAACGCTGTGCTTGTTAGGTGGCTGTGTTTCGGCTTGACGTAGGTGCTAACCGAACGCCTCTGCGATGATATGCCGTGGCGTGAGCCGGTCGCCGTCGCGCTCGATCATACGGTGCCAGCCGAGGTAGCTCGGCATATACTTCGA
>Ga0247832_1002345_pt1 | contig 29411 bp, 32 predicted proteins | sample LaCruzMarch2015__10_FD_192407 | JGI IMG/M metagenome (GOLD analysis project Ga0247832, IMG submission 192407) | Freshwater microbial communities from meromictic Lake La Cruz, Castile-La Mancha, Spain - LaCruzMarch2015_4m | ecosystem: Environmental > Aquatic > Freshwater > Lake | place: Spain... | reverse complement strand
TCGCAGGGGGCGTCTTTCGCCACAGCGAGGGTGTTCGGATCGTCCGCATTGATGAGAGCCAAGCCGTTTTGCGGGACTTGCTGGAGGAGTTGGCGAAACGATTTCTGAATGGCAGCGAGGTCGGGGTAGATGTCCGCGTGGTCGAATTCGACGTTGTTGAGAATGACCAGTTCGGGAAGGTACTGGAGAAACTTGCTGCGTTTATCGGCGAAGGAGGTGTCGTACTCGTCTCCCTCCAGCACCCAAAAGGGTCCGGTGCCGTGATGACAGCCAGCGGGGAGGTCGAGCGGGACTCCACCGATAAACCAGCTGGGGTGGAGTCCGGCTTTTTCGAGAAGGAAGGCCAGCATGGTGGAGGTGGTGGTTTTGCCGTGAGTGCCGGAGACGACGAGATTACGGGTTTTGTAAAGGAACCAACCACGAAGGAGTTCAGGCAGAGAGACGAAGGGGATGCGGTGGGAGAGGACTGCTTCGAGCTCAGGGTTGCCGCGGGAGAGGGCGTTACCCACGACAGCGAGGTCGGGTTTGGGGGAGAGGTTTTTTTCAGCATAGCCTTCGTGAAAGGTGATGCCTTGATCGCGCAGGAAATCGGACATGGGGGGGTAGACGGCTTGGTCGGAGCCAGTGACTTGAAGGCCGATTTTGCGGAACATGGCCGCGACCGTGCCCATGCCCGTGCCCGCGATGCCGAGGAAGTGAAGGTGTTTCAGGTGGGCGCGATCGAGCATGGGATCTCTAATCGGATGGAGGAGAGAATGTGGGGAGTCGAGCGAAAACCCTAAAATCGCAGGATGAGATCGGCTCCTTGGGCAACTTTCTCTGGGTCTCCATTGGGCAGGAAGGTAATGGGGGGCGAGGAGGGAACTGGGGTTCCCGAGGGGACGAGGATCCTAGTTTGGGGGGAGATAACTGATTCCCAGGTGCCGATGGGGCCGCCCATTTCGGGTTGCAGGAGGGCAAGGGCGGAGGCGGAGAGGATCAGATCAACCCGCAAGCGACCGGTGGCGGTGAGACCCGCGGCGAGGCGAAGGGCCTCCTCCGCGAGACGACGTTTTCCGGCGGGGCCGGTTTGGCAAAGAATGGCGACTCTTTTCATGAGGGGTTATAGGATTCGACGGAGGCGGAGCGTTCGATCAGCTCGGCGAGAAGGCCTGGGCCTCCGAGAACGAGTTCTACTTTTGCCTGAGGGGCAAAGGTGTCAACGGCACGAGGACAGGCAAAAAGACGAAGTCCCTGGCCGATGAGTTTTGCTAGGCGAGGGTCAAGGAGGGCGCTGGCCCCTTCGTGCAAAAGGTAAGCCGAGGTGGTTTTACCGGCGCTCAACTCCTCCGAAACCCTTTGCCAGAATCGCGTATTGGCCGGGGTACGAGGGGGGGCGGCGAGAAGGTGCAGAATCGTCAATTCTGACCTCCCACCGATTGAGGGTCAGGGTTAAACCAACCCAGCGCGCTTGAGAGTCGAGTAGGCGCCATTCTTGTCGATCGTCTTCATGGCGCGGGCCGTGAGTTTGACGGTAATGTGGCGCCCGAGTTCGGTGACGTAGATGCGCTTGGTCCGCAGATTGGGGCGGAAACGACGGGCGGTGTTGGCGGTCACGTGGGTACCGATACCGCCCGACTTTTTCGATTTACCACTCCGGATGATTTTGCGCCCCAGGGAGGGGACGGCTCCAGTGATTTGGCAACGACGGCTCATTTGAGAAGGAGGACGTTACGAGCCCTCTTGATGGCGGTGTTGAGTTGACGATGGAGGTAGGCCGGCATTCCGGTAACTTTTCTGGGCAAAATTTTGCCTGTCTCCGTGATGAACTTACGGAGAAGTTCCACATTACGGAAGTCAATGGCTTGGCCGTTGATGTCGATTCGGCGACGGGGCGCAGAGCGATTCATACGGCGTGGACGGCGGGCTTTTTTTACGATCATACGAGTTACTCCTTGGATTTGGCTTTCTCTTCTTCATCGGACTCTTCGCCACTCTCCTCCTCGGAGGTTTCGTTCGAGTCCATCAGCGGCTGGGCAGGTTCCCAACGATTTTTACCTTTGTGTTCCTGTTCAAAACGGGTCTGGCATTCGACGGTAAAACGAGCGAAGGGAATGGCTTCCAACCGAGCCACCGGGATGGGCTGACCCGACATTTCACAAACCCCGTAGACGTGGGCTTGAATGCGCTTCAGAGCGGACTCGATCTCATACAAAGCGTCCTGCTCTTGGCTGAGAAGGCTGAGGGCAAAATCTTTTTCGTAAGCGTCGCTGCCGGCATCCGCTTGGTGCATGCCGAAGGCCGAGCCGCCCCCTTCACCCCTTTCGCGAAGGCTGTCTTTGGTGACACCCTGCATTTGATCGACGATATGATCCCTGAGCTCGGAAAGTTTGAGTTTTTGCCGCTCGAGAAAGGCGGGGGAAAATTTCGGGGGTTTGGCTGGTTTCAGGTTTTCCTCTAGTGGGCGGAGGAAATTAGCGGGTGTTTTGATTGGGAAAGGGGGCCCGGAAGGTTTTTTTGGCGCCACTACCTTTGCGGACGGGCTTTTCTTCTTACTTTTTGGAGATGAACGTGGCTGAGCCTTCTTCTTGGAGGACTTCTGGGAAGAGGATTTTGTGCCTTTTTTCGATTTCGACTTCTTTGCCATGAAATGTCAAACCTAGCTTAGCCCCAAGGGCTTGCCAATGGTAAAAGGGGGGTGTTTTAGGCTGTTTCGAGGCTGAGGTAGGTCGGGTGGGAGAGCCCTTTTTCGTAATTTTCCAAAAGATCCATGCCTTCGGTTGCCTTCATTTTGTCCTGTTTGATCGCATCATCGATTTGGGATTTGATCATACGGGAAAGTTGGGAGGTCTCGTACTGCACGTTCCCCAAGACCCTGCCAATGGAGAAGCCAGGGATGGTTTCCTCGATATAGAAGCCGTCCGGTTCATCGGGATCCAAATAGACGTGAGCCTCGTTCACCGAACCGAAGAGGTTATGCAGGTCTCCCATGACGTCTTGGTAAGCACCGAGAAGGAAAAAACCGAGGAGGTACGGTTGGCCATTGAGGGTGTGCAGGGGAAGGCTGGAGCGAGTACCGGTGCCGTCGACGAAGTGGTCGATTTTACCATCCGAATCACAGGTGATATCGACCAGACGCCCATGCTCAGTCGGGGCTTCATGGAGGCGATGGATGGGGACGATCGGGAAGAGCTGTTTGAGGGCCCAGTGGTCGATCAGGGATTGAAAGACACTAAAGTTACAGAGGTATTGGCAGCCGAGCTGCTCCTGCAGCTTTCGAATTTCTTCGGGTGGGGGTCGACCATTTTGGTAAAGCCCGGAGATCTTGGAGATGAGATGCCAGAAGGAGTCTTCCACGCGGGCTTTGGTGGGAAGATCGAGGAGGCCAAGGTCGAACCGCGCGGCGGCCTCTTCCTTGACGGTCAGGCCATCGTGCAGAGATTCGCGGCGATTTTTGCGGGAGAGATTCAGGACGAGTTCGGAGAGTTGACGAACGAATTCAGGGTCCTCCTCTTTGGCGGGAACGAAAGGGCGAGGGGTTTTATTGATGGTGCCGAAAACCTCCACCAAGAGGACGGAGTGGTGAGCGACGGTGGCGCGGCCACTCTCACTGACGAGAGTCGGGTGGGGAACTTTTTCTTGGCGACAAACCTCGGCAACGGAGCGAACGACATCACGGGCATATTCGGCCAAGGTGTAGTTCATGGAGCTTTCTGAGTCGCTGCGGGATCCGTCATAGTCGATGGCGAGTCCACCCCCGACGTCGAGGTAGGTCGGTTTGAGACCGAGATGGTGGAGTTGGGCGTAGAAGCGGGTGGCTTCGCGAACCGCTCGGCGTAAGGCCAGAATGTCGGGGATTTGGGAGCCGACGTGGAAGTGGAGCATTTGCAGGGCCTCGGGACAACCCTCTCTGCGCAGGTATTCAATGGCTTCGAGAAGTTCGCTGGTGGAAAGACCAAATTTGGCGTCATCCCCACCGGAGAGAGCCCATTTTCCGACCCCGCGGGCGGAGAGGCGAACACGGACACCGACGAGCAGCTGGACCTGCATGGTGCGGGCGGTCTCCACGGCCAGTCGGAGTTCTTCCGGCTTTTCAATCACGAGGATGACTTTTTTGCCCAGTTTCCGGCCGAGCAGAGCGGTTCGGATAAACTCCGCATCTTTGTAGCCGTTGCAGACGAGGAGACTTTCGGGATCGCGGTGGTGGGCGAGGCCAGCAAAGAGTTCGGGTTTACTGCCAACTTCCAGGCCAAAGTGAAAGGGTTCGCCCGCGTCGAGTATTTCCTCCACGACCTCCCGCATCTGGTTGACCTTGATCGGAAAAACACCTCGGTAACTGCCTTTGTAGCGGGCGGATTTGATGGCATCGGCGAAGGCTTCGTTAATCGCGCGGACACGGTGACGCAGAAGATCGTGGAAACGAACGAGGAGGGGGTAGTTGAGGCCACGTTCACGGGCGCGAGTGGCGACTTTGACGAGATCAATTTCGGCGCCATCTCCGTTCATGGGCCGCACGGTCATGTTTCCGGCGGGGTTGACGCCAAAGTAGCCACTACCCCAACGAGGGATTCCGTAGGTGGAGAGAGAGCGGTCGATAGACCAGGGTTCGATAGGATCGGCCACGTGGGAGTCTTTATACGACGAGTTGGAAAGATTGCAATGATTCCCACTCATTTTCAGCATCTTGCGGGCGCAGGGGGAGTCGATAAGGTGAGGGCATGACGGATGCCATCCAAGTTCAGATTTTGGGGTTGATGCCCGCGGCGAACGGGATGGCTGTCTTTTTGGGGAATGACAGAAAAACCTTCAGCATTCACGTGGATCACGGGGTCGGAACCTCGATTGCGCTTTTGTTGAAAGGGGAAAAACGGGAGCGACCTTTAACCCACGACCTGATTCATCTGATTTTGCAGGGTTTTTCGATCACGGTGGATCGAGTGATCATTAATGACCTGCGCAACGATACCTATTTCGCCCGATTGACGTTGCGGCAAGTTGCCCCAGGAGGCACCTCCATCACGGAGATCGATGCTCGGCCGAGTGATTGTGTAGCGGTGGCTCTAGAAACGCAGAAGCCGATTTTTGTCGCCAAGAGTGTTTGGGACAAAGTTTCGGATATGACTCCCTTTCTGCAGGAGTTGAAGAAGAAGTTTGAGTCGGGCGAGGCAGGCGACGAGGAGAGTGGAGGAGGAGAGGAGGGCGATGAGCCCAAGGGCGGCAAGCCACGGGATGGTGGCCAAGGCTCTGGGAAAAAGATTTAAGGCGTGGGCGGTGGTTCGATCTCGGTCATGATCTGAAGAATCCGGTCGCCGCGACGCTGGGCTTCATCCACATGGAAATGAAGGCGAGGGGTGTACTTGATGTGCAAGGTCTTGTTCAACTCACCCTGCCACTCCTCTTTCAACATATTGAGGGTATGGATGACGTCCGCATCGGGCGAAGACCCATCCAAGTGAGTTACATAAATCTGGGCATGGCGGAGATCGGGGCTGACCTCGACCCCCGTGATGGTGATGAGTTTTCCTTCGAGAGTCCGTTCGCGAGTCACGAGGCGCGCGAGGACCGAGCGGATCGATTCCGATACCCGAAAGAGGCGACGACTGGGCATGAAAAAAACCTAGCCCAATTTGTTGGGGAGGAAAGTCGTTAGAGAGTTTGGGGGACTTTTTCGAGTTGGTAACACTCGATGATGTCGCCCTCTTCGTATTCGTCGAAGTTGCCCAGACGAATCCCGCACTCCAATCCTTGGCGCACTTCGGGCACATCCTCTTGGAATCGTTTAAGGGTAACCACGGCACCGTCGTAAATCGGCTGTTTCTTGCGGATGACGCGGGCCCGTCCGCTTTTGGTGATGCGTCCGCTCTGCACTTGGCAACCCGCGACCATGAATTTGGAAAGTTCGAATACTTTTTTGACCAAGGCATTTCCGAGCGGACTTTCGCGCAGTTCGGGATCGAGCAGGCCGGTCATGGCCTCCTTCACCTGATCGACCAGTTCATAAATAATACTGAAAAGTTTGATCTGGATTCCCTCGCGTTTGGCCGCGTTGGCCGCCGAGTTATCCGTCTTGGTGTTGAAACCAATCACAACTGCGCCCGAGGCCTTGGCCAAGAGAATATCTGATTCGGCAATGGGTCCGATGGCGGAAAGAATAATTTCCAAAGTCACTTTTTGGCTTTGGATTTTGCGAATGGCCTCCACGATCGCCTCGACCGAGCCTTGCACGTCGCCTTTGAGGACAACGCGCAGACACTTTTTCTGACCTTCGGCGATACTGGCGAAAAGATTTTCTAAGGTGACACCCGCGGGAGCACCAGGTCCGGCGGCCAAGCGGGTGGCCCTTTGGGCCTCTTGCCGCTCTTCGACGATCGAGCGAGCCTCCCGCTCCGAGCCAACGACCACAACTTCTTCGCCAGGGGAGGGGGCACCGCTTAACCCGACGATTCGTGCGGGGACCGAGGGACCGGCCGTTTTGATCGAATTTCCCCCATCATCAAAGAGTGCTTTGACTTTTCCTTGGTGGGGTCCGCAAACAAAGGAGTCGCCCACCTTAAGGCAACCTTGCTGGACGAGGACGGTGGCAGTGGGACCGCGACCCGTCTCAATTTGGGTCTCAATCACGCGGGCAAGGGCGTGACCTGTCGGATCGGCCCGCAGTTCCAAAACTTCCGATTGGAGCGCGATCATTTCCAAAAGTTTTTCAATGCCGGTGCCTTTGGTGGCGGAAACTTCGCAGACGACGGTTTGGCCACCCCACTCTTCGGGGGCGAGGCCCAGCTCTTGCAGTTGGCCTTTGACCTTGTCGAGGTTGGCGTTGGGTAGATCCACTTTATTGATGGCGACCATAATGGTCACCTTGGCCGCTTGGGCGTGGCGAAGGGCTTCCAAAGTTTGCGGCTTAATGCCGTCGTCCGCGGCGACCACGAGGACCACGATATCGGTGACGTTGGCCCCGCGGGCACGCATGGCGGTGAAAGCCTCGTGGCCTGGGGTATCGAGGAAGGTAATCGTGTTTTCACCCCGCTTCACCGTGTAGGCCCCGATGTGCTGGGTGATGCCGCCCGCTTCGCCCGCGGCTACCTTCGCACGGCGAATGGCGTCGAGCAGGGAGGTTTTTCCGTGATCGACGTGACCCATGAAGGTGACAATGGGAGGCCGAGGTTTGAGATTGGCGGAAGGAATGGGCTTGGCCTTGGGGGGCTCGATCACCGGGGCGACCTTGTGGACTCCACCCCCCTCTTTGCGTTTTTCCGCTAAAAATACGAACCCTCGTTTCTCGCAAATCTTTTTAGCCACCGCCTCCTCGATATTTTGATTCAGCGTGGCAAAGACATTCATTTCCATCAGCTCATGAATCAGCTGGAAGGGCTTCAGATTGAGCCGCGTCGCCAGGTCCCGAACCTGGATCGGGGGCTTCATCTGAATGATTTTGGATTCGTCGACCGTCTCCTCCGTCAGAGCTGGCGGTGCGGGCGGGGGGACGATGGGTGCCGCTTCTACTTTTTTCGGGGCAACTTTTTCTTCGGGGGGAAGAGAGACCGCAGGTGGGGCAACGGTGGCGGGTTCGGCTGGGGAAATTTTTCCCTTCGCTGGAGCCTTTTTCGGGGCGGCGGGTTTGACCGCGCGTGGTTTTTTTACCGGGGCGGCTTCCCCGTCGGGTTTGGCCGTCTTTTTGGTGGACGAGGTGGCCATGCCGGGCGAGGGAGGGGGCTTCAGGTCTTGGCGGCTGAGAGGGCTGCCTGAGCCTTGGTGCGAATCTCCTGGACTTGTTCAGGGGTGAGATCGGGCACGGCCTCAGCCAAGTCCGAGTCGCTGGCTTCGGCGATGGCCTCAGCGGTGCTGAATCCGACCGACGCAATTTTTTGGGCGAGGGCGAGTTCGATGCCAAGAATGGAGGCCAGGCCTTGGACGGCGGCTTCCAGCTTTTGTTCGAAGCCTTGGACTTCGGTTTTGTCCTCTTCCACGTCGATGCTCCAGCCGGTCAGGCGACTGGCCAGGCGGGCGTTGTGACCTTTTCGGCCGATGGCGAGAGAGAGATTTTCCGCGTCGACCAGAGCGCGGACACGGCGATTGGTTTCGTCGATTTCGATCTTACGCAGTTTGGCGGGTTTGAGGGCTTCGATGACCAGTTCATGAATATTGGGGGACCAGCGGAAAAGATCGACCTTTTCGTTGTTGAGCTCTCGCACAATATTTTTCACGCGGGAACCGCGAATGCCGACGCAGGCGCCGACGGGATCGACTTTTTCCACGTCCGACCAAACGGCGATCTTCGTGCGGAAACCGGGTTCACGGGCGAGGGCTTTAATTTGCACCGTGCCATCGTTCAGCTCATTGACTTCGAGGGAGAGGAGACGGCGCACGAAGTCAGGACTGGAACGGGAGAGAATGATTTCGGGTCCACGCTGACCCGATTGGACGGCGAGAACGAGAGCCCGGATGCGTTCCCCGGGGGTGTACTCTTCCGTCGGAACGCGTTCGCGGGAGGGCATGATGCCTTCAAACTTACCCAGATCGATGACGACGTCGGCCCGCTCGAAGCGGCGAACAGTGCCGGCGACGATATCGCCCACGCGACCTTGGAACTCTTCCATGATCATGGTTTTCTCGATCGAGCGCAGGTTTTGGTTCATGGCCTGCTTGAAGACTTGGGCGGCGATTCGGCCGAACTGGCTGGCATCGAGTTCGACCTCGACGAGCTCACCGACGTGCGCGTTTGGTTTAACGGCCCGGGCTTTGACGATGGAGATTTCGTCCGCGTTGGGACGGGCCCGGTCGCTGGCCTTGAGTTTGGCGAACATTTGGATCTTACCCGATTTTTGGTCGAGGTTGACGCGGATTTCAGTCTCGAGAGGGTAGGTCTTGTGGGCGGCGGTAATCAGGGCATTCTCGATCACCGTGCCCATCACCTTGCGGCTTATGCCCTTCTCCTTTTCCATGTAATCGAGTACTGTGAGGAAGTCTTGTGTGTTCATGTGCTTATCTTTTTTGGTTTTTGGAGACCTCTTTTGGCGAAAAAAAGGGTGGAAACCTTCGAGTTCCCACCCAACATCCGCCGCGAGACGACTCCTTTCAAATCGTATCAAAACCCATGAATCGGTCAATCCATGAAATTGCCATCTCGTTCTGGGGTGTAACCCATTGATGAAGGGCAAGATTGGTTTGGTGGCGGGCAGGGGGATCTACCCTCTCCAAGTGTTGGATGGGGCGCGGGCTCAGGGGGTGTCTTTGGTGGTAGCGGCCTTCACCGGCGAGACGGAAGCGAGGGTGGCAGCACGCGGTCAACCGACCGAGTGGTTGCGGGTAGGGCAGTTGGGGAAGTTGATCTCGTTTTTTAAAAAGGCGGGGGTGCGGGAAGCGATTTTTGCGGGTCAGATCACCCCGAAACGACTTTTCGATTTGCGACCCGATTGGAAGGCATTGTGGATTCTGGCTCGGCTGAAGGAAAAAAATGCGGCAACACTTTTTGGGGCGGTGGCGGCGGAGTTGGGCAAAGCGGGCATCCGGGTTTTACCGGCAACGACTTTTATGGAGGAGCATTTGGCCGGGCACGGGATTTTGGCCGGGCCGAATCCGCCCGCGCATCTTTCGGCGGACATTACCTTCGGTTGGCCCCTGGCCAAAGCGGTGGCCAAGTTGCATATCGGGCAAAGTTTGGTGGTGAAGCAGGGAACGGTGATGGCGGTGGAGGGCTTTGACGGCACGGATGAGACCTTGCGCAGGGGTGGAGCCATCGCGGGTGGGGGTGGGGTCGCGATCAAAGTAACTTCCCCGGGGCAGGATATGCGGTTTGATGTGCCGGTGGTGGGACCGCAAACGATTCGAGCGGCGGCGGAGGGAAGGGTGAGTGTGCTGGTGGTGGAGACGAAAAAAACTTTGATTTTGAACCAGGATGAAGTGAAAAAGTTAGCCCTTCGGCACAAAGTCACTCTTTGGGGGCAGGCGGGTAAGGGGGGCAAATGAGCCAGAAGGTCAAAGTAGGCGTGGCGGGGGTGGGTCACATGGGCAAGGAGCACGCGCGGATCTATGCGGAGATGGCCGAAGCGGAGTTGGTGGGGGTGCACGATTCCAACCCCGAGACAGCCCGAAAGATTGCGGCGAAGTGTCGGACGCGGGCTTTTGCGTCTTTAGGGGAGATGGTGGAGGCGGTCGACGCGGCCAGCATCGTGACGCCGACCATGACTCATTTAGCGATTGCGGAGCCTTTTTTAAGGCGAGGCAAGCACGTGCTGGTGGAAAAGCCGATGGCAATGGATACGGCGGAGGCGCGGAAGCTGGTGGATCTGGCCGAGAAGCATGGGGCGAAATTAGCGGTCGGGCATGTGGAGAGATTTAATCCAGTGCTGGCGGCGTTGGAGGAGAGGTTAGGCCGACCGCGTTTTATTGAGGCGCATCGGTTGTCTCCCTATCCGGGAAGAAGCACCGACATCGGCGTGGTGATGGACCTGATGATTCACGATCTGGAGATTATTTTGCATCTGGTGCGATCGCCCGTGACTTCGGTGGATGCGGTGGGCGTGCCTGTCCTGAGCAAGGGCGAGGATATTGCTAATGCGCGAATTCGTTTTGCCAATGGGTGTGTGGCCAACCTGACGACGAGCCGCATCAGTCCCGAAAAATTACGAAAGATTCGGGTGTTTCAGGACGACGCGTATCTGTCCTTGGACTATATGAAACAGGAGGGGGAGATTTATAAGAGATGGGAGGGCAAAATCACGCGGGATAAAATTCCGGTGATGAAAGGGGAACCGCTGAAGAATCAGTTAGCGGAGTTTGTGATGAATGTGCGTGAGAATACGGATCCGCGGGTGGCGGGGGCGCATGGGTTTGAGGCGCTGAAGTTGGCTTCCCAGATATGCGGTCAGATGACCCCGGTGGGGGCATGAGTTTGAAAGAGGAGGTGGAGTCGCGGGTGTACCTGGTGGCCGGCGAGGCCAGCGGGGATCGGCTGGCGGCGGATCTTTTGCGGGAGTTGAAGAAGAATCCGAAGTTGCGGGCGTTTGGGGTGGGCGGGCCGATGTTGAAAGCGGCCGGGCAGGAGCAGAGTTTTGATTTGGCGAAACATGCGGTGGTGGGGTTGACCGATGTGCTGCGGAATCTGCCGAAGTTTCTGAAAATCTTCCGGGAGGTGAAGCACGATATTGCGGAGATCCATCCCGACGTGGTGATCTTGGTGGATTATCCAGGGTTCAATTTGCGTTTGGCTCGAGACCTTCATCGGGAATCAGGTTCTCCCGCCTTGATTTACTATGTCAGCCCGCAGGTGTGGGCGTGGAAAGCGGGCCGAGCCAAGTTGATGGAGAAAATTTTAGAGCGGCTGTTGGTCATCTTTCCTTTTGAGGTGGATTGGTTTGCCCAGCACGCCCCGAAATTGAGGACCCAGTGGGTGGGGCACCCGTTGCCGGATCGTTGGATTCAGCAGTCCCATGCGGGGCGGGATGAGATTCCGTGTGTGGCGCTCTTGCCGGGGAGTCGAGCGAAGGAGATCGATCAGCATTGGCCGATCTTATTGCGGACGGCGCAGAGGATCGTGCAGGAGGAGCGCAATGTCCGATTTATCTCGATGGCGACCGACCATGAGATGAGGCAAAAGTTGGAGGAAATTTGGGCGAAATATCCGATGAGTGGCGTGAGTTTGGATATCGTTTCGGGGCAGTCCCTGACGCAGTTGACGCGCTGCTCTCTGGCGCTGGTGGCGTCGGGCACGGCGACCTTGGAGTGTGCCATGGCCGGCTTGCCCATGTTGGTGATTTATCGGGCCTCTTGGCTGACGTACTGGGTGGCGCGCATGGTGGTTAAGTTACCTTACCTCTCGATGGTCAATGTGCTCGCGGGCGAGAAAGTGGTGCCGGAGTTCCTGCAGGGAGCGGCGGAGCCGGAGCGGCTGGCGCGAGCCGCTTTACAGATTTTGCGAAATCCAAAGGGGGCAGAGGTTATGGCGGGTAGGATTCGTGAGGTGGCCAAAAAGTTGGGTGGTCCGGGGGCGGCTTCCCGAGCGGCCCGTGAGGTGGAGGACGCGATTCGGACGAGACGAAACTTAGTGATCGCGGCCAAGAAGAGTGTCCGCGATAGCGAGGAGGGGAGCGGCCGCGGAGCCTAGTGGGCGGAGCGAGGCGCGGGCCGAGGCGGTGAGGCGGCCGGCCTCTTTTTTGGCGCCAGCGAGACCGAGAAGTTTAGGGTAGGTAGCTTTGCCTGCGGATTGATCTTTTCCGATGCTTTTGCCGAGTTTTGCTTTGGTGGAGGTAATATCCAAAATATCATCAATAACTTGGAAGGCCAGGCCGAGGGATTGGCCGAAGCGGGTCAGGTGGCGAAGTTTTTCGGGAGGGACACCGACCGACATGGCGCCGAGGCGAAGGGAGGTGGTGATGAGGGCGCCGGTCTTGGCGCGGTGGATCTCGACCAATTTCTTTAAAGGGATTCGCTTTTTTTCCGAATCGAGATCGAGCACTTGGCCGGCGATGAGGCCGAGGCTACCGGAAGCGTGGGCGAGTTCGGTAACGAGATCGGCCGGGGAGTAGCGGCGGTTAGGCTTGGTCCGCGCGACGGAGGCAAAGGCTTGGGTCAGGAGGCCGTCTCCCGCGAGGACAGCGACCGCTTCCCCGTAGACCCGGTGGTTGGTCGGGCGACCGCGACGGAAATGATCATCGTCCATGCAGGGAAGATCGTCGTGAATGAGGGAGTAAGTGTGAATGCATTCGACGGCGCAGGCGGAAGGGAGGGCATCCGACTCTTTGCCACCGACGGCACGAGCCGCCGCCAGGCAGAGGATGGGGCGCAGACGTTTTCCTCCGGCCAGCAGGCTGTAGCGCATGGCGCGGTGGATGAGGGGCGGATTGGCTTGGGGGGAGATGAGGCGATCGAGCGCTTTTTCGACCAAGGGGAGGCGGGATTTCCAAAATGTTTTGGGGTTCACCAAGGAAAGATATGACGAAGTTTAGGGAGGAAAGGCAAGCGTATGATTTACCCATTGGTCAGACAGAGGCTGGAAAGGCGGGAGCGACTGGCGTAGGGTAATTCGATGACATCTCAAGTGGCAACGCAGAAGGGGTGGAGGATTGGGGATCGAGACTTTCACTCACGATTACTTTTGGGGACTGGGAAATTTCCATCGGTGGGGGCAATGCAAGCGGCGCTCGAAGCGAGTGGAGCCGAGATTGTCACAGTTGCCTTGCGACGAGTGGATTTAACGGGGCGAAAGGATCCGCAGGCGGACATGTTGAAGGAGATCGATCCCGCCAAATATCTGGTCCTGGCGAATACCAGCGGAGCGATGAGTGCGGAGGAGGCGGTGCGATTGGCTCGACTGGCGGTGGCGGCCGGTCTGCCGAAGTGGATTAAGTTAGAAATTCATCCCGATCCTCGATATCTCCTGCCCGATCCGATTGAGACATTGAAAGCGACCGAGATTTTGGTGAAGGAGGGATTTACGATCTTGCCCTATATTCAGGCGGATCCGGTTTTGGCCAAGCGACTGGAGGAGGTGGGGGCGGCGACGGTCATGCCCTTGGGCGCGCCGATCGGATCGAATCGAGGGGTGGAAACGCGGGCGATGATTGAGATTATGATCGAGCAGTCGCAGGTTCCGGTGATTGTGGATGCGGGGTTGGGGGCTCCGTCCCACGCGGCGGAGGCGATGGAGATGGGAGCCGATGGGGTGCTGGTGAACACCGCGATTGCGGTGGCCGAGGATCCGGCCGCGATGGCGCGGGCGTTTCGCTTGGGAGTGGAGGCGGGACGGATGGGGTACGAGGCGGGGTTGGGACCCACCCAGCGCACGGCCATGGCCACGAGTCCCCTGACTGGATTTTTAGACGAATGAGTGGAGTGCCGGGAGATCCGCTGGAGGGGTTGCCTTTTGCGAGGTCGAGGGCGGTGGAAACGTTTGCGGAGTTGATGTTCGGGCCGAAGCGGCTGGAGGATTTGGCGAAGCAGGCGAGGGGTGAAACGAGAAAGAACTTTGGCCGAACGATGCGGCTCTTTGCCCCGCTCTATCTTTCGAACGAGTGCGTCAACAGCTGTCAATACTGTGGGTTTTCGAAGGAGAATCCGATTCGGCGGGTCACCTTGACTCCGGATGAGGTGGAGTCGGAGGCGAAGTATTTAGCGGAGCAGGGCTTTCGAAATCTTTTACTGGTGAGCGGTGAGCATCCTCGAGAGGTGCCGGTTTCTTATTTGGCCCAAGCGGTGAAGCGGACGGTGGGGCTTTTCCCGTCGGTGGCGATTGAGGTGGCGCCGCTGGCGACGGCGGAGTATCGGGAGATTGTGGCGGCGGGGGCGGAGGGTCTGGTGCTGTATCAGGAAAGTTATGATCGGGCGGCGTACGCGGAGATGCACGTTTCGGGTCCCAAGCGGAACTTTGATGAGAGATTAGGAGGGCCGGAGCGAGGGTATGCGGCAGGTTTTCGCAGAATCGGTTTAGGAGTGTTGGTGGGGTTAGCGGATTGGAGGAGGGAGCTGGTGGCGTTGGCGGCGCACGTTTCCCACATGATGAAGGTCGGGTGGCGGTCGCAGATCACTTTGGCTTTGCCGAGGTTGAGGCCGGCGGCGGGGGGGTTTCAGCCGAGAGTGGCGATGTCGGATCGGGATTTTGTCCGGGCGATCTGTGCTTTTCGAATCGCGTTTCCCCAAGCAGGCATTGTTTTATCGACCCGCGAGCCGGCGAAGTTGCGGGATGGATTGATGGAGTTGGGGGTGACGATGATGAGTGCGGGTTCGGAGACGGATCCTGGTGGTTACACGGGTGTGGGGAAGGGGCGCTTGCATCGGACGGTCCGGGGGCGGGAGGTGGCCCTAGAGGCAGGGGAGTGGGAGGGGGCGGAGGCAACGGAGCAGTTTGAGGTGTCGGATGGGAGAAGTGCGGAGGAGTTGAGTACGGTGCTACGGAGTCGGGGGCTGGATCCGGTTTGGAAAGATTGGGATCGGGCTTTCGCGGAGTAGAGGATGGCGGCGAAGGTGATCGTCTTTACGAATGGGAAAGCCCGGCAGGTGAATTCCGATCGGACGGTGATGGAAATTGTGCGGGAGATGAAGTTGGAGCCTGCCAGTGTGTTGGTGGAACGAAATGGGGAGGCCCTGTTGCGAGAGGAGTGGGGGGAGAGAAAAGTGGAGCACGGTGATCGGTTGGAGTTTGTCAAAGTCGTGGCGGGCGGGTGAGTGGAGGAAGATGTATGGCGAACGAAAGAGAGGGTGATGGGGATGATGCGCTGGTGGTGCGAATGGGGCAGGGGGATGAGGAGGCGTTGCGGGAATTGATCATCCGCCATCAAGATCGGGTGTATGGGACGGTGGCGAGAATGATTGGGGGGGCGGGTCCGGATGCGGAGGATTTGGCTCAGCAGGTCTTTTTAAGAATTTGGCGAGCGGCCCCGACCTATCGGGCTCGAGCAAAATTTACCACGTGGTTGATGACGGTGACCCGCAATCTGGTGTTTACCTTTTGTGATAACCGATCGAAGCGGCTGGTGGTGTCGGATGTGGTTTTGGATGAGGAGGGGGAAGAGGTGGAGGGTGGTCAGGAGTCGGTCATGGAGAGAAATCCGCGAGATGATTTATCGGGCAAGGAGCTGGTTCAGGCGGTGAGGTTGGCTTGTGCGCATTTACCCAAAAAGCAGAGATTGGTGGTACACCTGCGAGAACATGAGGAAATGGAGTTTTCGGAGATCGCCAAAGTACTTGGGGTGAGCGAGCTCGGCGCTAAGTCGTTGATGTTCAGGGCACGTGAAAATTTAAAGAATCGACTAGCTGAATTTTTTACCGAACCTAGTTAGAGAAATGGTAGTTTAATCCTATATGAAGAAGACGAGAGATGAGGGTGGGGATGGGCTGGGGCCGCAGTTGGGGAAGCTATGGGCGGCGGACCCTGTAGCGAAGGCACCGCCGTGGTTTGCGGCCAAGACGATGGCGCGTTTGCGGCGGGAGGAGGATAGGAAGAGGGGGTGGTTTGGTTTGCCGAGGTGGGTTTTGCTGGGTGCGGGGGCGGCAATTTTGGCAGTTGGATGGTTGCGGTGGGATAGTCAGCCTTCGGTGGCGGACGCGGAGTTATTTGCGGCCTTGGACGCGATGGTGGAGGAGGATCGGGAGAGTCGTTGGTGGGCTGGCTTATGAGGCGAGTAGCTCTGCGGGCAATTCTGGCGTTGGCTCTCTTGGGCGGGGCGGGGCATGGGCAAGAGACAGATGGCAGTGAGAAAGCGAAAAAGCCGCGCCCTCCTCGGGTGCCGGATGCCCCCTTCGTCCCGAAGCGGGATATGGTGCAGAGAGAGAAGGACCAGTTCTGGGCGGGCCCGCCGGATCAGGATCGCTTTGTGCAAATTATGGCTTTGGCTTTGGTGCCGCGTGAGCAGTTGGGGGAGAAGTTGGAGGCGTGGCCCATGTACAAAAAATTATCGGAGGAGCAGAGAGTCAGATTGGTCGAGAGGATTGATGAATTTTGGGCTAAATCGACCAAGGAGGCTTTGGCCGTGGCCAAGGACTTCGATCTTCAAGTGGGCCCGGAAAATGAGCAGGCTTTTGTTCGCGCTTACTGGATGGAGAAGATGGCCACAGAAAGGGCGATTCGTGAGCAGTTATCCCCACTACGGAAAAGATTAGAGCAGGAGGCCAAAGAGAGGTTGGAAAATACCTATAAAAGCGGCGTAAAACGTTAATTTGAAATTACAAGTAACGAATGGTCAGGATGTCCTAGTTTGACACATAATTGTAACCTTGGCGGACTTGCTCTCCCTTTTCCCCAACTTATTCACATAAGAGAGTGAAAGACGTTCTGATCTTGACGGGGGGGCAAGAGGAGCACCACTACGTGGCGCGAGCGTTGCGGGATGTTTTAGAGGATGAGCAAGGGGGGGAGATTCGGGTGGAGGTGCGGGAGGTGGGGCAGGGGGGAATTGAGGGCTGGTTGGGTTGGATTACGCAGCGGATGGGGAGGGGTAAGGCCAAGGGGGAGGGTTTGGGCCGGTGGATTCGGCGGGCGGGGATGGATGTATTGGGGAGTTCCGGGTGGCCTCAGTTGCGGCGGTTAGTAGCATTGACTCTGGAGGAGGCGCGACCTGAGGTGGTCGTTTTTTTTCATCCTGCGGTGGGCTTAGCGTTGCAGGAGAGAGTGCAGGACCGATCGGAGGCAGGCTTTCAAAGAGTGGGAGTGGTTTTGGAGGCGGAGGAGTTGCCTGGTTGGGACGGAGTGACGGCGGATCTTTTATGGGTGGCGGATGAGGGATCGGCGAAGGAGTTAAAGGAGACGAACTCAAGGGTGAAGGAAGTCGTGGCGGGAGGATGGCCCGTTCGGCCGACGTTTGAGCCGGCGGAGGAGAGGAAAAGGGGATCAGGAAAAAATCGCGAACCCTTTCGAATTCTTTATCTGATCAACTCGCGCCGGCGAAAGGCCGTGCGAACGGTCGAAAAGATTTTGTCGTTTCCCGATGTGGAAGTAACGGCGGTGGTGGGCAAAGAGGAGGAGCTGAAGGGAGATTTACGGAAAGCCTTTGCGGGGACGCAGGGAAAGCTGGAGATTCACGGCTGGGTGAAAAATCTTGCCGGAATGATTCGGGCGCATGATTTGGTGGTGACAAAGCCGGGCACGATCAGTGTGCGGGAGGTGCTGGCGACGGGTCGCCCGACCGTGCTGGTGGAGGGAGGCAAGAACTCGGAAAAGAGAAAGGGAATTTGTCGGCTGGTCACGCGGTTGGGGGGTGGTGCCCTAGCGGACTCCCCGTCTGAGATTGCGGCACGAATCGGGCAAGCTTTGGAAGGGGGCGGGGTGGGGTTGCGGGAGTGGGGGAGGAGGGCTCGGCAGGAGGCGGTGCGGTCGTTGGGGGCAACGGAGAGATTGGCGGGACGAATCCTCCAGATGGCGCAATCGGCGAACGAGATGGAGCGGGTCCCTGAACTTCGTCTGATTCATCATGGGCACACGGGGAAGAAAGGTCTTCGCATGGTGGATTTGCATGCCCATACGATCTTTTCGGATGGGCGCCTGACGCTGCGGGAACTGGTGGATTTCTATGGCCGAAGGGGTTTCGATGCGTTGGCGGTGACCGACCATCTGGTTGATCGCCGGCGATTGTTGGGGCGGTTGGCTAATCTCTCGGGGTTAGTTCTGACGGTGGACGATTTACCGGACTACTTTCGGGCGTTGGGGGAGGAGAAGAACCGGGCTTGGACGAAGTATCGGATGATTTTATTTCCAGGGCTGGAATTTAATCATGATGGGCTCACGGCGAAGGGATCGGCTCATCTTTTAGGGGTCGATCTGCAGAGTCCGATCGATCCTGCGCTATCGCTGAAAGAGATTTGTGGGCAGGTTCGCGCGCAGGGGGGGCTGACGATTGCGGCGCACCCGCATCACATGAGTTCGGCCTGGGGAAAAGACACTCTTTATTTGTGGGAGCGGCAGGATGAGTTTCGGCCTTTGATTGATGCTTGGGAAATTGGTAATCGGGATGATCTTTTTAATCCGGTTGGGCTGAAGAGATTGCCCCTGATCGCTGGGAGCGACTTCCACAAGCCTAAGCATCTGACGAGCTGGAAGACATTGCTGTGGTGCGAAAAGGATCCGGAGGCAATCAAGGAGTGCATTCGGAGGAATAAGGACGTCTCGATCACCCTTTATCGGGATCATCGTTTTGGGGGGGAGAGTGAGGAGCGGGAGGAAAAGCGGACGGCGGTTGAGCGGAGAGGTTAATAGAGAAGTTGGAGTCGGGTAATAAAGCCGAGCTCATTATTTTCCACTACAGTTCCTGGTGCGCCTCCGCCTGTGAAGGCATTGTACTCCACAGTAACACCCAATCGGATAATTCGGTTGGGATACCAGTTAAGGGCCATTGAGGCTCCATTGACACCTGTTGCATTCGTAGTTTGAGAGATTCCCAAGCCGCCTTGATCTACGGGTCGGAACATGTTGGCACCAGCTGCAAGACCATCGTATCGAAAGCTGATTTCCCAGGCGCCGATCTCTCCAGTCGAAAAATCCAAAGGGTGTTGGGGAACGACACCCCCCAAGGAAGCTGGTTCTCCCGTGATGACCCAATCAAGTTCAATATTCCAAGCGGTCGTCTGGTAGTTACTGAAACCTCCACCTGACGTATTAACGATTCCAGCGGTATTGACCCCCTGCTTTTCGGCGGTGAATTCGCTGATCAGGGAGAGCGGACCATATCGATAGTAAAGTTGTGGGCTGATTCTCCAGACCTCACCTTGAACGGTTAGACCAGAGGGGAAGGTCAGAAAGGTGTTTCCGCCATCCGTACTGTAGTTTTGAAAAAGGTTAGCGGTTAAGACGCCATTGTTTTCTGATTGCCATCCAATATTGCCTCCTACACCAAAGTGCAAGCCCTCCAGCTCCTCGGGAACTTCCGATTCATCCCGGAAGGGTTGGCAGAAGAGGCGAAAGTACCCCACGGGTCCAGTGCCGTAATCCAGCCCACTTTGGACGGTATCGTTTCTAGCCCCGGCACCGACCATAGCGGCCCACGAGAGCTTTTCGGAAAAGACGAGGCCATGGGCCATGACACCGATTTCTCGGTTGGGAATGAGGTTGGAGGTCAAAGAGCGCTCGGAGAAAGGAATGAAGGCAGCGGGGGTAAGCATTTCGAGGCCGAGGGGTGGAGTAAACTTACCTGCCTGAACTTGGATTTCATCGATGGTGTCATAATTAATAAAGGCATCGGCAATCGTGGTTTGGTAGGTTTGAGCGTTGGGTGAGGAGAGGGCGAACTCGGGCGCGAATCGGTACTCCCAATCATCATAAAAGAAGCCGGCCACGTAGGGTCGAGCTCGGCGAATGAGGAATTTCGACATATCACTGGTCCCAGGGTCAACGAACTCTCGATCATCGAGCTGCAGGAGTCCTCCCAGGCGAATCATGTGCTGTTGATCGGCCGAGCGGAAGATAAGACCTTTTTCCGATACATCCAACTGGGGGAGATCCATTTGCTGTTGCTGCTCCGATTTTGGGGTGAATTCAGTCGTGCCCTCGACCACCTGCTCCATCGAAGCCTGCTCCCTCACCTCGGATGAGAGCATTGGTTTGCGGTTGGGGTTCGAGACCTTTGGGGTAAGGAAAGGAGTATAGCCAAGGGGCTGAGGTGCAAGCGGGAGGGGAGGTTTGTTCGGATCGGTTGGTTCAGGTGAGGGGGGGCGAAGGCGGGCGACCGATGGGTTGTTTGACTGCTGACTCTTTAGTTTTTTGACCTCGTCCATCAGGGACTGCATTTGAGCTTTAAGATCAGCAATCGTTTTCGCGGTTTCTTCGTCCATGGCATGCAGGGGAGATGCGAATGTGAACAGGGTCAGCGCAGTAAGCACAATCCAACGCCCCGATTTTGGAAAACCCAAGACCATAGGGGGAAGAATCGGGCAGAGTCTTGTCCGTCCCAAGTCGTGAGGGTGTCATGAAAAAATGAGTTGAGAACAAGAGGGAATAAAGTGGGCCTGAGAGGACTTGAACCTCCATGGGTTACCCCAACAGATCCTAAGTCTGTCGCGTCTGCCAGTTTCGCCACAGGCCCATTCCGGACACCTTACGGAAAATTCAGTAAAACGAGAGTAAGAAATATTTTATGATACCCCTTGAAATATGGCAAATCTGCGACAAAGGTGTACAGTAGTATTTCATTGATCATCAATTATATGCCAAAAGAGATAAAATATAGAAAAGGTTTTACCTGGAGGCACCATCTGGATGAAAAGTGGGATCGTTTGGATTATGGCTTTAAGTTGCGATTACAGATTTTTATTTTTGTCAGTCTTCTATGTGGGGCATCCGGACTCCTTGTTTGGGCAAACCGAAGGGGTGAGCGGGAGGAGTGGCTGAGGGAGGGGGCTAAGCAGGAGCTTCTCCGGAAAGTGAAAAGCGGTGAGCTGATTGAGCGCGATCCCGCTGGCCCGCCTCTACGACCGGCGGAAGATTAGATCTCGAACCTAGCGAAAATTTAACCGAACCCTAATCTGATTTGGGGAGTTATATCCTATAGTGAAAGTAGGATATTATTTATTACTCTGGGTCGTTGGGTTGGGAGAGAGCCAGGCCAAACTGCCTCTTCCTCCCCCCGTCCTGCGGGAGCCGGAGTTATCCCAGCCAGCCGGCGGGGCTGTTCCCCGCGAGCTGCCCCAGCGGTGGATGACATGGAATTTGCAATGGTTTCCAGGGCGAAATCCGCTGGCATCGAAAACGGAAAGAGAAAGGCATGAGGCCGCGGTTCATTTTTGGCTGAATCGATTCAAGCCGGATGTGGGAATGTTTCAGGAGGTATTGGATGCCGGAGCCCTACGCCGGAGCGTTCGTGAGTTGCCGTGGCAGGCGGTCACGCGCTTTGACCGAGCGGAGGATGAGGAGAAAACCCTTCCCCCCCAAAATCTGGCCATTTGTAGTCGCGTGCCTTGGCAGGAGGCTTGGGAGGTGAATTTCGAAAAATTACCGCTAACGCTGGACCGTCCGGTGCGAGGCTTTTTAGGGGTGGAGTGGAAAACCCAGCGGCAGGGTTCGTGGACCGCTTATGTCGTTCACTTGAAAAGCAACCGGGGGGGGAGGGAGGTGACCTCGAAACGGAGAGAGCGAGCCATCGAATATCTCCGACAGGATTGGCAACGCCGTGGCTTGGTGCCGGACACAGACGCAATCGCGGTGGGTGGGGATTTTAACTGTTCGCTAAAAAATCCAGACTTTCGGAAAGAGAAAACAGTGTGGGGACTTTTGGGGGAAGGATGGGTATCGGTTACCCATGATGTGCCGTGGCCCAAGGGAGCGACGGTGCGACCGGACAAGGAGGGAAAGTATCCCGCGACCGATTTCGATGCCATTCTGCTTTCTCCAGGATGGCAGAAAAAGATCGGCTCGAAGAGATACCAAGCCGGGGTATGGCAAAACTCAAATATTCCCAGTGACCACTGGCCGATTTGGTTGAGTTTTTCGCGATCAAGGATCGCATCACCCTGATGGAGCGAAGTCGGACTAGGGCACAACCTCGACGGGCACGCCAGGGCGAACCGCCCGCACCAGCTTGGTGGCGTTCCAGTTCGCCAGTCGGAAGCAACCGTGGGATCCGGTCCTGGAAATATCCTCCGGCTCGGGTGTCCCATGAATGCCGTACCCTTGGAGAGAGAGCCCAATCCAAGCCGTTCCGACAGGATTATTGGGTCCCGGGGGAAGCACCAATTTGTTGGTGATACCCTCCTGCTGGGCCACTTGGAGAAGAACTTTTGGATCGAAGGTGTAGTTGGGATTCGGCGCAATATTCGCCACGGTCAAAGGCACATTCGGAACCTTGGTTTTATTGGCGGCGATAGAGCAGGGAAAGCAGGCCACGACTTTATTGTTCGTATCGAAGGCCAAAAGAGTGGTTTCTGAGATCATAATCACGATGCGCGAAACGGGGGGAAGTTTGCGAGTCCCCTCAAGATTGGGCAGGGTCAACTGCGTTCCGGCCACGAGGTTGGTGACCGACGGGTTCAACTCTTTTAAGAAGGAGGGGGTGGAGTGGGTTTTCTCGGAGAGCATTTCCCAGGGGTCGTGATAGTCGAGAGCGGCCGCTTTGCTCATGGCGACGTAGCCTTTGGGTTTAGGAACCACGCGAAGGAGGTCGTCTGGCGTGAGAATATAATCGATGTAGGCGTCCCCGGGTTTCCCTAAGTTGATTCGTGTCTCGATATCGAGTTCACCGGTGGTCGCTAAAGTTCGATGAATTTGGAATTGTGTGATGGCCCGACGGCTGCGTTTGGCGAAGTGGCCATCGATGGTTCCGCAAGAAAAGTTCATTCGGTCGAGTAAGGTTTGCCATCCGGCGATGGCAATGGTGTCACGTGGAGAATCGGTCGCGATGGGTTCAGCCCGGCGAACCTCCTTGCCCATGGGCGGGGTCGGCGGGCCGATAGGGGTGGACGGGGCCTCGACCGAGTCCGCTTGCTCTACCGTTTTTTTTTATCTGCGGGGGCGGCGGTTTTGGGGGTGGCGAATGCCTCAGCCTCGGGATATTTCTTTGCCAGATCTTCGGCCCGCTGGGCCGGCGCGGGTTGTGTCGGTTGGGGGAGCTGGAGAAGGCCGCGATCGCGCAAATAGAGAGCGACTCCGACCAAGATTAATACCCCCGCCACCAAACCCACAAAGAGATTTCCTGATGGGGATCGACGAGCCATGGAGTGTTAGTACACGTCTTTCAGATACCGTTTTTCGGTTTTAGAAAATGTAACGGAGACCCACTCCTCCGCTTGCTCGGGGGTTTTCCCGCCATGTTGGGCCGCGATTTTGAGCAGGGCAGCATGCACGTCCTTGGCCATTCGCTTGGCGTCTCCGCAGACATAGAAGTAAGCGCCATTTTGCAACCAGCGCCACAGCTCTGCCCCTTCTTCCTCCATCCGATGTTGGACGTAAATTTTGTCGGCCTGATCGCGGGAGAAAGCAGTCGAGAGCTTGTGCAGGTGACCCGCCTTTTGCGCGTCGGAAAATTCATCGGCATAGAGAAAGTCGGTCTTGGCGTGTTGGTCGCCAAAGAAGAGCCAGTTGCGACCCGTATGGCCGTGACGAGCGCGGTGCTGCAGAAAGGCGCGAAAAGGGGCGATCCCTGTCCCCGGACCGACCATGATGATATCCCGATCCGGTGCGGGGAGGTGAAAGTGTCGGGTGGGTTGGACATAAACGGGGATGGAGGTGGTACCGGAAAGATCGGCCAAGTAGCCTGAGGCGAGGCCTTTTTTTGTCCGCCCATGCGAGTTGTATTGTACCAGAGCGACGGTGAGGTGAACTTCGCCGGGGCGATGGTCGGGCGACGAGGCGATGGAGTAGAGCCGGGGGGCGATCTTGTTGAGCAGATTTGGAATTTCTGAGGGTTCGAGGTGGACGCCAGGGGCATCGTGGAGGACGTCGACGACATCACGGTCGAAAACATACTCATCGAGCTTCTTTTCATCGGCACAGATTGCCTGAAGCTTATCCCGCGCAGTACCGGTAGCTTTTTCCGCCACCGCTTTGACGAACTTTTTGCCGACACGGTTCAAGACGGCGGAGGTGGCGATGGTTTCATGCAGAGCGGCGTCTTCATGGAGTCCTAATCTTTGGGTAAACTCGCGAACGAGCGAATCTGGATTTCGGGGGAGCACGCCCAGCGAGTCTCCGCAGGTGTAGGTGGGGCCGGACGAGCCCAACTCGATCACGATGTGGCGGGTGTCTTTGCTGGAGCCCTTCTGATTGAGGCAACGATTTTCTTTAAGCTGAGAGGAGAACGGATTGTTCCTGCTAAAAGCAGGAGTCACTGGTGGTGTCGCGAGTTCAGACATTTGCGTTATCACTTCCAATGGAGCCGGTGGGACAGATATCGAGGGCACGCTGGGCGGCATCGATCTCCTCCGGGGTTTCCGGTTGTTTAAAAAAGTACACGTAGGTTTGGTCCTCGTTATATTTTAGAAGTTTGGGGGCCTCTTCCAAGCAGACGTGGCAAGGGGTGCAGCTATCATCGACGTACCATTGGCCTGGGACGTTCTCTTTCAGGATGCGGGTCTTGTCAGCCATTGAGTTAGGAAAATACACACGTCTGGTGGAGGGGCAACTCTGGAACAGCGAATGAGGTTAAGGTGTGTGCCCGGGGCGGGGGTCGAACCCGCACGGGGATTTCTCCCCAAGGGATTTTAAGTCCCTTGTGTCTGCCATTCCACCACCCGGGCAGTAAATGACTCTACGACGAAAGGAGGGTCGGGAGCGAGAAAAGGAGCGGTATCGCGGGCTACTTGGCTTGGAGAAGGAGAGAGAGTCCTTGGGAAAGAGAGAAGCGGGGTTGCCAACCGGTTGCCCGCAGTCGCTCAATGGAAGCGGAGGAGAAGCGGACATCGGCAGGTCTCGCGGGGGTGTGGGTGATCGGAGAAGAGGAGTGGGCGATGGATCGAATGGTCTGGGCGAGTTCCAGAATCGAGGTGGATTGGCCTGAGGCGACATTATAGACGCCCTGAAGTTCGGCATGAAAAGCGGCATGAATCAGGGCGGCGGTGATGTCGTCGACATAAACAAAGTCACGCGTCTGCCGGCCATCCCCATGAATGGTCAAGGGTGAGCCCGCCAGCGCGGACTCGAGGAAGCGAGGGACGGCGGCCGCGTACGGGCCGCGCGGGTCTTGGCGTGGGCCGTAGACATTAAAAAAACGTAAGGCAACTGCGGGTAGAGCCGATTCGGCGCACAATCGTTCGCCCGCCAACTTAGATTCGGCGTAGGGGCTGGCGGGAGCTGGAGGCAGAGATTCGGTTTTTGGCATGACGGGGTCATTGCCGTAGACCGCGCAAGAGCTGGCCAGGACAAAGCGGGCGGCGCCTGCTTGGGTGGCAGCGTGAAGAACGCGTCGGGTTCCCTCGACATTCATTTGGTGACATTCCGCTGGGTGGGCGACCGACTCGGGTACGCTAACCATGGCGGCGAGATGAAAGACGTGAGTCACTCCGACCAGGGATTGGGCGAGACGATGGGGATCGAGAATTGAGCCTTCGATCAAATTGCACGAGATCCCCGCCAGATTGTCTCGCTTGCCGGACACGAAGTTATCCAGGATGGTGACCGACCCGTGGGGCAGGAGATGGGCGACGAGGTGGCTTCCGATAAAGCCTGCTCCACCCGTAACGAGGAATTTCATGAGGAGAGATTGTGCCGCAAGAGGGTGGTTTGAAAAGGTCGGGAAAATTAGGTTTGAGCCTTACCTCAGCTTCTGGGAGATTAGGTCTATGGGTAAGATCATTCTCTTATTTCTAGTCTCTCTCGTCGGATTGGTTGGATGTGGCAAAAAAGAGAGCCGGGCGGGGGAGGTTTCCACCCCAAAGCCCAAGATACAGGAACCCCTGCCCGAGGACGCCGAGGAGCGGTACAAAGTAGCCTATATTCGGGCGGCCCAAGCGTTTTCGAGAAATGATTTGGAGGGGGCTTTAACTTCGCTTGAGATTTCGGATCAGGCAAAGCCAAAGCAGGCCAGCAACGCCAATCTGCGAGGAGCCATTTTCACCCGAAAACGGGATTGGGTGAAAGCGGAGGAAGCGTTTCGCCTCGCCCTGCAGCTACAACCCGATTTGCCGATGGCCCAATTTAACTTGGGCGAAGTTCTTTTTTTAAATAACAAATACCCCGAGGCGCGGGAAAAGTTTCAAATCTTTCTCAACAGCCAACCCAAAAATGACTTAGGTCTTTATAAGATGTATCTTTGTGATCTGCTTGCTGGAAACAGCAGCAAAGCGAATGACTATTTGAGCACTCTGAAACCTGATCCGATGAGCCCGATCTACTACTTTGCCAAAGCGGCCGAGGCCTTTCATCAGGGGGATAAGGTCGCCGCGACTGAATTTGTTTCCTCGGCCTACCGAATTTACCCACCTGATGCGAACTCCACCTTTGCCGACTCGTTGGTGGAAAAGGGGTACTTAACCGGAGAGCAGATGACCGCCCCGACACAGGACGACAGTAAAATGAAAGCGGAGGAACTGAAAACCTTGCTCCCGCCGGTCGAGAAGTCGGGGAGCAAGCCGAAGTCTTAGTCGTTCGTTGTTGGATTTCGCTCCCGAATTCGCGTAATTCCCCAATGGGCGTGCTCTTGCACGAGCGGGTCCGAATCTTCGGTCGCTTTTTGCAGAGCCGGCAGATCTTTGATCGTGCCAATATTTCCCAAGACAATGCAGATGTTGCGCAGCCATCGGCCCCGTTTGAGCCGAAAAATGGGGGTGTGGCGAAATTCTTGCCGAAATCGAGCATCATCCCACGTCAGCATTTCGGCTAGGTCGGTTCGAGGGATAGGGGTGAAGCGCAGTTCGCGTGATTCTTGGGCGTGACGGTTCCATGGACAAACCTCCAAACACTCATCGCACCCGAAAAGTCGATCTCCAATGAGTGGGCGGAACTCCTCCGGGATGGAGCCCGGGTGTTCGATGGTCAGGTAGGCTAGGCATCGACGGGCGTCTAGAACGTACGGTTTGGGAAATGCTTGGGTTGGGCAGGCATCGAGGCAGCGGGTACAGGTACCGCAGTGGTCGTGGGAGGAAGGATCGGGTGATAATTCCAAATCGGTCAGGAGGGAACCGAGCATTAACCAAGGGCCGTGTTGGGGGTGGATGAGGAGCGTGTTTTTTCCCTGCCAGCCGAGGCCCGCCATGGCGGCGATCGGTTTTTCCAAAAGTGGGGAGGAGTCGACACACACGCGATAGTGTCCGCCCCACGGAGCGAGGGTCTTTTGGGCAAGCTGCTCCAACTTATCGCGCAGGACCTCATGATAATCCTCCCCTTGGGCGTAGGCGGCGATTCTCCCGCGGGGCAATGGAGATGAAGTTTGGCGGCTGGTGATGCCAGCCACGATGATCGTTTTGGCTAACGAGTCGTACTTTTGGGGGTCGGAGCGGATCTCGGGTCGGCTGGCCATCCATTTCATCTCCCCTTGGTAGGAAAGGGAGAGCCACTCTTTGAGGTGGTCGGCGTGGGGTGGAATATGGGCGGAAGTGATGCCGAGGGCGTCGAAACCCAAAGAGCGAGCGGCCTCTTTTAGCTCCTCCGCGCGGTTCATCGGCTACGGGGCGGTGAGAGTTGCGATAATCTTTTCGGAAATCTGTTCTGGGGTATCGGATCCGATTGAAATCTGGATTTCACTCTCCTCATACCACGGAGCTCTTTCGGAAAGCTGTTGGGTGAGTTTTGGTTGAAGTTGACCTGCGGGGAGGAGGGGTCGATCCCGATGATGGGAGAGTCGCGGCACGAGTGTGGCAATTTCGGCCCGCAAGTAGATGCGTTGCCCCGTTTGGGCCAAGGTGCGGCGGTTTTGAGGATCGAGAATGACGCCGGCGCCACAAGCAATGACGGAGGGCGGGTGGAGGGAAAGCTGGTTCACAATTTTGGATTCCCAACGACGAAACTCCTGCTCCCCACCTTGGGCAAAGATCTGGGGGATCGAGAGCCGGGCCGTTTCCGTGATGGTTTGGTCGGTATCGAGAAAAGGGAGGGACAACTTTTTGGCTAAAATAGGGCCCACACTGCTTTTGCCCGATCCGCTCAGGCCGAGGAGCCAGAGGTGAGAGGTCCTTTGCATCGTGGAAGGGTGGCAGGGAAGTGGCTTTTGGGCGAGTGCGGGAGTCGATTCCAAGGCTTGGGGAAACCCCTTTTTCGGGCATAGTGATTCCATGGCAAATACCTTCGGCCATTTGTATCGGGTGACCACTTGGGGAGAGTCCCATGGGGGTGGGGTGGGTGCGGTGGTGGACGGTTGTCCGCCCCAGATTCCCCTCTCCGAAAAAGATCTGCAGCCTGATCTGGATCGCCGGCGCCCTGGGCAGAGCAAAATTGTCACGCCCCGCAAAGAGGCGGATCGGTGCGAAATTCTTTCGGGAGTCTTTGGCGGGAAAACATTGGGCACACCGATTTCGGTTTGGGTCAAAAATGAGGATGCGCGCCCTGAAGCTTACAAGGAGATGGAGACGATGTTTCGTCCGAGCCATGCGGATTACACGTACCAGGCGAAATATGGGATACGGAATTGGCAGGGCGGAGGGCGAACTTCGGCGCGGGAAACGATCGGTCGCGTGATTGGAGGATCGATTGCGAAGAAGATGTTCGGCCAGCTGGCGACTCGTCTTTCGGTTACCACCTTTGTTCGTCAAGTGGGCACGGTCGTAGCGCGGATCGAGGCGGGTCGGGTGGATCAGAAAGAGGTCGAATCGAACCCTGTCCGTTGGCCCGATCGCAAGGAGTCGGAGCAGTTGGTGAAGTTGATCGAGAGAGTGCGATCGGAGGGGGACTCTCTGGGCGGGGTGGTGGAGTGTGTGGTCAAAGGTTGTCCAGTGGGTTTGGGGGAGCCGGTGTTTGACCGATTAGAGGCGGATTTAGCCAAAGCGGTCATGAGTTTACCCGCCAGCAAGGGATTTGAGATCGGATCAGGTTTTGCCGGAGTGCGGATGCGTGGCTCGGAACACAACGATGAGTTTTATATGGATGGAAAACGGGTGCGGACCCGAACCAATCGCAGTGGGGGTGTTCAGGGTGGAATTAGCAATGGGGAAGAGATTGTTTTTCGCGTTGCGTTCAAGCCGGTGGCCACGATTGCGAAGGTGCAAAAGACGGTCGGGGTGAGTGGAAAAGGTGCGGATTTAAAAGCGAGGGGTCGGCACGATCCTTGCGTGCTGCCTCGGGCGGTGCCGATGGTGGAGGCGATGGCTTACCTTGTCTTGGCCGACCATTTTTTGCGTGATCGCGCGCAGGTTGGAATTACGCGGAAGTAGGCAAAATTAGAACGTAAAGTGGCCGCCTAACTCGATCGAGTTGGTGACGGGAGAGCCAAAGGTGACCTGCTGATTGTCTCCCATGTCCACGGTGGGCTGACTGGTTCCATAAAACTTATAGGCGAGAGTGATTCCCATCTGCTCCCAAATTCTCCAACGAACACCCGCTGCGATCTGATAGGCATTGTTCATATCGTTACCCGCGCCAGAGAGAGTTGTAAAAT
>Ga0247832_1002344_pt1 | contig 29416 bp, 28 predicted proteins | sample LaCruzMarch2015__10_FD_192407 | JGI IMG/M metagenome (GOLD analysis project Ga0247832, IMG submission 192407) | Freshwater microbial communities from meromictic Lake La Cruz, Castile-La Mancha, Spain - LaCruzMarch2015_4m | ecosystem: Environmental > Aquatic > Freshwater > Lake | place: Spain... | reverse complement strand
GACTTAAGAGTCCCAAAGCCTTCAGAGAAGGTCTCACGACCAACCCGGAGGCGGAAACTCTAACACTCTAGGCTGGTCAAGAAATGGGGACTAGCCAAACGGTCTGAGGATCAGACGAGCAAAGTGGTGCCGTGAATGGAATCACGCCTCGGTACACCGTACGTCTATTCGTTCTTAAGGTGCCTGCAAAACTTCAACCCTGGGCCAAACATATTACAATCGGGTAATACCTAGGTACGGCAACGGGGCCGTGAGTGTGAACTTGGTGACAGCACCGCAAAACTTAAAAGAATCTATCTACAGCATCATCGCTGAGCAGAGGCTCGGCATGTTTACCGCCGACGTTTGTGATGCCTTCAAGAAATCCAGTCAAGACTTGGGCAGTAGCTTCGAAGCCCTGCTCGCCGAAGGCCGCCTTCACAGCTTCGCTGGCTTCTGGATGGTCCCCGAGACCTTCGATCAGGCCGCGGAGCGATTCATCGACGTGCTACGTCGACAACAATCTGCCGACCTGAGGGTCGTATATTTCGACGCTGAGGCGATTGCCAAAGCCGCGGACCTACCCTGGCACGGAAAGCCTTTGCAGCGAATCGTGAGTTTGCTTGCCGCCCGTGGCATCCTTCGAATCGACCAACTGAATGTCCGTCTGACCGAGCTGACGCTCGAATTGACTCCGCGGCAAACCGAGTTGTTGGCCCGCGCCATGCCGTTCGTTCAGCAGAATCCGGTCAATGTCTTGAGCCCGGCGGAAATCGCACGTGCGCTCGTGGTCCCGATTCCGGCTGTCTCCGAAATTTTGCGCCTGGCTACGTTTGCCGACAAGACGATCGAGGTAACAGAGCAGATGTACTACTCGCCTGAGCAAATTGAGGCGATTCAGCAAACCATGCGGGACGCATTTGGCAAGCAGCAGTTCACCGCGAGCGAAGCGCGACAGGCGTTGGGCACGAGCCGAAAGTACATCATTCCGATTCTCGAGTACCTCGATGCCAGCGGATTTACAAAACGAAATGAAGACCTAAGGACGATCGCTTAGGCGATCAGAGTTCGAAGCGCAGCACCAACCGAGGCTGGCTTCATAACAATGCACTCCACATCACCGTACCCTTCCGCCAGCAGGCGTGCGGCCAGCGCTTGGCCCTCCGCCGCACGGATCAGCAATCCTTCCGGGTGCCGCTGGACCGAAACCTGGAACGGCGAGACCAACGCCCGCACCGCGCCTTGATGCTCCGTCCGCACGATCATCTCTGTTTCGGAGACCCGCGTCAGTAACTCTTCCACGCGCCCCGCAAACCGCACCTCAAGCGCGCTGAGCACGATCACCGCATCGCAAAGCTCTACAATTTCGGGTCGGTGGGTCGCGATGACATCGCAAACGCCCGCGCTACTCCCCTTTTCCAGATGCCCCCAAACCGAATCAAAGGTCCAAGGGTCCAGATCATCAAGCTGGCCATCCCAGAGCCGAACATCTGCCGATGAGCTGAGAAGGGCAAGCGTCTCCGCCGCGGCTTCTTGGCTTGGCGAAAGGTCAGAAACCGAATGTGCCCGAACATCCCAGAGCCGTGTTGCGACGAGGAGTTCCGTGGACTGCGACGCTGAATTCTCTTGAGTCCGCTTCGAAATCGTTTGCGGCTTGCTCCTCGGAGAGAGCGTTCCCGGTTCAAGAAAGAACACCTCACCTTCGGAGTGAACGCTCCCTTCTTCGAGTCGATCCTGTCCCGCGATTGCCCGCAGCAACCGAGATTTGCCCGATGCTCCTGGCCCCACAACGGCGAGCCGCTGGCCGGCCGCGAGCGACAAGGTCATCGCCAAGCCGCGTCCGCAAAGGCGAACCTGGCTCAGCGCAACCCGATCAACTCTCGATTGGACGGCATTCATACGTTAGGCAAAACGAGCAGTTCCTTCGTGGAGTGGGTCAATCGCCGCACTCCGTTCTCCTCAACTACCACGTCATCTTCGATCCGGACGCCACCGAATCCCGGCACATATGCTCCCGGCTCGATCGTCCAAACTTGCCCGACCTCGATGAGATCCGTGCTAGTCGGAGACAAGCGCCCCGTGTCATGGACCAAGCGACCGAGCCCATGACCCAATCCGTGACCGAAATACTGGGCCAAGCCGTGCTTTGCAAGTATGTCCCTCGCAATCGCATCGACCTGAGCGCCGGTCATTCCCGGCTTCATCTGCTCGAGAACCGCGACCTGAGATTCCAGAACCGCTGCATAGTGCTCGCGGTGCCGATCTGAAGCCTCGCCCACCACGACGGTTCGGGTGATGTCCGAGTTATAGCCGTTCAGACTCGCTCCAAAGTCCATGGTGACAAAGTCGCCGATCTCCAACTTCTTCTCGCTCGGAACTCCGTGCGGACGCGCACTTCGCTCGCCGCTGACCACGATCGGATCGAATGCGATTCCCGCACCTTGTCGCTTGAAGAAGAACTCAATCTCAATCGCGATATCAAGTTCCGCAACGCCAGGCTGAATCAGGCGAAGCACATGATCGAAGCAAGCGTCGGCAAGGTTGCACGCCGCTTCAAGCTTCTCAATTTCATCCGCAGACTTGATCATTCGAAGTCCCGCGAAGGCGCCCTTCGATGGCCAGATTTGAATTCCGCTCCACTTTTGCTCGTACTCTTGCCAGGCGTCAAAGGTGATCACCGTTGGATCCAGGGCCAGCGACTTCACGCCGAGTTCCTTCAGGTTCTCAAGCACAAAATCGGAATCCAGGACCGGAGACTGGAAGCTGAAAACCGGCATCGAGCTGACCTGCTCGTTGGCCTGCAACGTGTAGCGACTATCGGTGATAAATCGGGCATCTTCCCGCGTCACGATCGCCTTGCCCGCCGAACCGGAGAACCCAGTAAGCCAACCGACGTTAACAATCTCGGTGACCAGAAGAGCATCGACTCCTTCTGGAATACGAGCGCGAATTTTTTCTAGATTGCTCATCAAACGATTTCCTTTCGTAGGTTCAAAAGCGCATGAAGTGCGAGTTCGTAGCTAAACGCGCCGAAGCCGACAATCTGCCCAACCGCTACCGGCGAAATGACCGAGATCCGTCGGAATTCTTCCCGCGAGTGAACGTTGCTGAGGTGCACTTCGACCACCGGAAGGCGAACGCTTGCAAGCGCGTCTCGCAGCGAAATGCTGTAGTGCGTGAGACCGCCGGGATTGATAACAATCGCCTCCGCCCACTTTCGGTGCTCTTGAATCGTGTCGATCAAGATGCCTTCGGAGTTCGATTGCAGAATTCGGACTTCGATATTCAGCCCTTTCGCCGCCGCTCGGATCTCGTTGTCAATTTCTTCCAGGGGCTTCTTGCCGTAAATATCCGGCTCGCGAAAGCCCGTCATGTTCAGGTTTGGTCCATGCAGAACCAAGACTTTCATCGGACTACTCATGATTTTTGCTCCAACAGTCGTGTTTTCATTTCTTCGGCGGGGATCACATTTTCGGGCAACAAGCGGGGAATGTCGTCGATGATCGGGAATCCAACCCCCGTCTTGGTGCAAATCAGGTAGTTGCCTTCAAGTCGCAAGGGCGGACGGTCCGGCTCTAGGGGGTTTGCAAGTAGGGCAAGGACTCGATCCGAAATCATTTCTTGGTCTCCTGAAGCACCTCGGCATAAACTGCCAACGTCTTCTCTGCGGTATGGGTCCAGCTAAAATCTCGTTCTCGCGCGCGACCCTGCTCAGACATTCGCTTGAGCTTACTCGGGTCGGATAGCACCTGCTCAATTTTTGCCGTCCAGTCCCGCGTTTCCCAGGAACGGATAACCGCCTCCTCGTTGGCCACAACTTCCGGCAACGCCCCGCCCATGCTGCTGAGCACCGGGCAGCCGCAACGAAATGCTTCGAGAACGGGAATGCCAAACCCTTCATGAAAGCTCGGTGCCAAATACAATTCCGCTGCGGAATACAGCGCGGAGAGAGACCGATTCGACACGTACCCGGTCGCGATTCCCCGCTCGCCGTACCCATCTCGGCTGGCTCCCTTTTTCCCGGTCACCAAGAGCCGATGCGGCAACTCCGACCGAAGTCCAGACATGGCCCGAATAGCTAGATCCATGTTCTTCCGCTCCCAGCGGGTACCGACCGTCAGTACGTATGGTTCTGTGACTCCAAACTCCGATTGCACCTGCATCCGCGCGGTCTCCCGATCTACCGCCTGGATCCAGCTTGGCGTAGCGTTATAAACCGCGCGAACCCTTCCCTTCGCCACCGGGAAGTACTGCTCAATTTCTGATTTGCTCGTCTCTGAAACCGTCATCACTCGCCGGGCCCGGCGGCAAGCAGATCGGACGCCTAGCTGAAGGAGATGCCGATTCTTCGCCGAAAACCACTGAGGCCCAATAAAAAAACTAACGTCGTGAACCGTCGTGATGGCCGGAACGCGCATGAGGGGACTAATGCTGTACTGAGTGTGCGCAACGCTCGCCCCGAGTTTCCGAACCGTTTGAGGAAACGTGACCAAGTTCCACCAGCGGTTTGAGTTCGCCGGAGCGTGAATCCACCTTAAATGATCCGACGCCGGAAACTCTACCGGCTCGGCAATCGGGCTCACAAAGCAAATCTCAAGGTCCAACGACAGCTGAGAAAGCCCCTCAATGAGCCCGCTCCAGTAGGTGCTGTCTCCCGTTGAGGTTCCGTACGCCAAAGAAGCATCCAAGGCAATTCGGGTTCTGGGAATCTCTTTGGCCATTGAGTGGTTCACAATAGTACGTAGCTTTATTGTGCGCTCTCTGGACCTGAACTCATGAAGAAACAATCTAAACCAACCGGCCTGATCATCAGCTTGGTGCTCATCCTCGCCATGGCCTTTGGCTTTAACGCGTACCAAAGCGGTCTGCTCGATAGCCTCGCGCCAAAGCCAACCGCCGCTGCCCCAACGGAAAGCACCACGACTGCCGAATCTATTGGCAAAACCACCAATAACCTCGTCAGCGCGGCAATCGCCGATGAAAAGCCAAAGGAAAAGGATAAGGAAACCTTCCTAGCGGAAGCTGAAGAAAAGAAGAAGAACATCGAGCGAAAAATGAACCCAGCAACCTCGGGTCTTCCGCTCATGGCTACGCCAAAGCAAACCATGGCAAAGCCCGTGCCTAGCGATTCTTCGATCTCCACGCAGTGGTACACCGACAAGACCCGAAAGCCAAACTAAGCTCGCTTAGTGGGCGATGAGGTGCATGGCACCATCCAGCTCAACACGCCGGAACTTGACCGAGAACACTTGGTCAAGTTCCGGGCTGGCAAGAACTTCCTCAACCGAGCCCGCTTTCGCAATTTGACCTTGCGAGATCAAAATACACCGACTCGCCATTCTCGAAACCAAATTCAAATCGTGAATCGCGGAAATCGCCGCCCCGCCCCCTGCCACGTGCCTCGTCACTAAATCAGCAACGCCAAGCTGATGGGCAATATCCAAGTGGCTCGTGGGCTCATCGAGTAGCAACAGATCCGATTCCTGAGCGATTGCCCTGGCAACGAGAGCTCTTTGCCGCTCTCCGCCGCTGACCTCCGACATTCGCCGCCCGGCAACGTGGATACAGTCCGCAATCTCCATCGCCCGCACGACCGTTTCCCGGTCCGCATCTGATTCGAACAGCCCATTCCCCCGAACCATCCGCCCCATGCTCACGACTTCTTGAACGGTGAACGCGAACGGCGGGGTCTCATCCTGCGGAACGAATGCGATTTGCCGCGCGATTTCATCCGACTTTTGGCTTTGCAACGACTTCCCTTGGAGCGTTATTTCGCCCGCCGTTGGCTTAACTCCACCACAGATCGAGTTCAGCAGGGTCGATTTCCCGCTCCCGTTCGGCCCGATCAGCGCGAGACTCTCACCGGGAAAGACCTCGAAGGAGATGTCCCGTAGCACGACTTTGTCGCAGTAACCCGCGCAGAGACCTTCGACCTTCAACAGCGGCGTCAAGCGAGCGTGCCTCCGCTAAAGGCCTGGAACAGCGCGTTATAGAACCCACCGCGCGCCATGAGTTCGGTGTGCGATCCGGTCTCCACCACCTCTCCTGCACGCAAAACTAGAATCCGATCTGCCCGGGCAGCGGTAGTCAATCGATGCGCGACCAGCAGTGTTGTTCGGTCCTGCATCACTTCATACAACGCTTCCGTGACTGCCTTTTCGCTCTCGGCATCAAGCGCGCTGGTGGCTTCGTCAAGAATCAAAACGCGCGGCTTCCGCACGATGGCGCGCGCAATCGCGACTCGCTGCCGTTGGCCACCGCTCAGGCGAACGCCAGATTCCCCAAGCTCACTCGTTGGCCGCGCCGCCAGTTCGCGCGAAAACTCCGCCGCGTGCGCTTGCTCCAACGCCCAAGTCACATCCTCATCTGAAGCCGCTTGCGCGCCAAGCCGAACGTTTTCAGAAATCGTTCCGGCAAACAAGAACGTGTGCTGTGGCACCACGCCAAATTGCTCTCGCAACCACTTCGGGTCGAGCTCGGAGATATCCGTGCCGTCCAGCGTGATCCGCCCTTCACTTGGTTCATAGAACCGAAGAAGCAGGTCCGTAATGGTGCTCTTACCCGCTCCGCTGGGCCCTACAAGGGCAAGCGAGGTCCCCGTCGGAATCTCAAACGTGACGTTGTTTAGTGCCAGCGTGCCGTCTGGATAGCGGAACGTCACGTTCTCAAAAGCGATTGCCCCCTGAATCGAAGGCAGGACTAACTTAGAACCCTCCGCATCCAATGGTTCCGGTACATCGAGCACTTCCCGATGCATCCGGTCGCTCGCGGCCGTTACTTGGCTGTAGGTGTTGGCCACATTCCCGAGGCTGCGGAAGCCCTGGTTAATCCGGTCGAGGGCAAAGATCAGCGCTGCAATCTGCCCGAGTTGAAGCAGCCCAAGATAGCTGAGCCAACCGCACAGATACAAAACCGCCGCAAGCGCACCCGCCCCGAGCAATTCCACCAACGGCCGAAGCGCCGCTGTTGTTCTCGCCGCATGAAGCTGGCTGCCGAGACTCCGATCTGTCAGCGCACTAAAACTCGCAAGCACGCTCGACTCCGCCGCAAACGCCTTCACAACTCGATGCCCAGCTAGCGCTTCCGTCGACATTGCCGCGACCTCGGCCAGATCATCCTGCGCCTGACCTTGCGCTGCCTTGACCTTCCGCCCGTTCTTCTGGATCACGAACGCCATGATCGGAATGAAGAGCGCCGCCACGGCTGCCAGTTGCCACTGATAGTAGAGGATGAAGCAGAAAGCAATCGTCGCCCGAATCGGCGCATCGATGCTGTCGCGAATGATGTTCACCGAGTTTTGGTAGACCGAAACATCGTTCGTTAGCACGCTCTGAATCGCACCCGCCCGCTTGTCTGTAAAGAAGCTGACCGGAAGTCGCTGAATTTTCGCAAACAGCTTCTTTCGAACATCCGCCGCCAAAGCCGCCCCGGCCTTGCTCATGTAGAACGCCTGGCCGCGCGTGAACCAGTACTTCAGCGCGAAGACCAAAATCACGAGGACCGAATACAGCCCGAGCCGCTGGACTGCGTCGGCGTTGCCCTGAATTTTGTTGGCGGTCGCATTCACGGCCTCCGTTGCTTTTTCTTCCGGAACCTGGAGTCGGGCCGCGAGACGAGCCGGCAAAGTACGCTTGCTCGTGTCGCGCTGAAAAACGTCGTCTTCCATCAGGACGACGAGCGTTTCATCTTCCTTCTTGCCCAACAACCCGGCCAGATCTCGAGCCCGCGCGCGAAGCTCCTCCCGCCGCTTGGTGAGAAGCGCCTCCTCACTCAAAGCCCGCGGCGCGGCTTCTTGAATGCTGGAAAACGACCGCTCAATCAGCGGAATCGTGAGTCCGTCCAGCAACGAAGTCACCAAAACGCAAGCCAACCCAATAGCAATGGTCCGCCGATGCGGCTGAAGGTCCGCCTTGATCCGCGGATCAAAGCCCTGAAATAGCGGAAATCGTTTCAACGGTCTCGATGCGAGGGTACCGTGCCCGGGCACAGCTGCCCCGGTCCGTTACCCGTTCCGTAGCTCACCCGGATCGAATGAGATCGCGGAGCCGAAACCTGGAAAGCCGGCGGGACACCGACGCTAATCAAAACTGCTGCTGATATGATTTATAAATGGGAATCGAGCAGCGAGCGGTGAGCTTCGAATTTACTGAAGCAACGTACAACGGCCTCCAAGAACTCGCAGTCATCAAAGGAGTGAGCATCAACCAGCTCATTGAAGACGAACTTCGGGCCATTGTTGACCGCGAAAAATCAAAAAGGCTCTCTGCAGCTTTCAAAAAGCTTGCTGAGAAAGGAAGTGATTACAACAACGTCGATGACCTACTTCCTTTGGCGGCAGAAGCGTTTGCAGACTGACTGTGGGAACGCAGGCGGGACGCCTACGCCACGCCCCCTCAGAAATCCGCGTTGCCGGGCGTTCGGTGGTACGGAATCACGTCCCGGATGTTCTTCATTCCCGTCACGTACATCAGCAGCCGCTCGAAGCCAAGACCGAAGCCGGCGTGCGGCGCGGAACCGAAGCGGCGGAGGTCGAGGTACCACCAGTACGGCTCAAGCGGTAGACCGCTTTCCTTGATCCGCGCTTCCAAAACATCCAACCGTTCCTCGCGCTGCGAGCCGCCGATGATTTCGCCGATCCGCGGTGCCAAAACGTCCATCGCGCGGACCGTCTTTCCGTCCTCGTTCTGCCGCATATAGAACGCCTTGATCTCCTTCGGATAGTCCGTCAGGATCACCGGACGGCCGACCTTCACTTCGGTCAACCATCGCTCGTGCTCGCTCTGAAGGTCAATTCCCCAACCGACCGGGAACTCGAAGTTCTCGCCCGACTGCTCCAGCATCGCTACGGCTTCGGTGTACGTCAACCGCTCAAACGGCGAAGTCACCACGTGCTCAAGGGTCTCCAGCAGATGCGGCTCGATGCGCTGGTTGAAGAAGCTGAGGTCATCGCCGCAGAAGTCAAGCAAGTTCCCGATGACTTCCTTCAGGAACTCCTCTGCCAAGTTCATGTTCCCTTCGAGGTCGCAAAAGGCCATCTCCGGCTCGACCATCCAAAACTCGGCAAGGTGCCGGCTGGTCGAAGAGTTCTCCGCCCGGAAGGTCGGGCCGAAAGTGTAAACGTTCGTCATGCCGAGAGCAATCGTCTCAGCCTCCAGTTGTCCGCTCACCGTCAGGTATGACGGCTTACCGAAGAAATCATGCTCCGGGTTTGCCGAGCGGAGTCGATAGGCAAACTGGCCGTCTGGCGCCTCCAGCGGAGCGTTCACTTCCAGCGCCGTGGTGACCTGGAACATTGCACCCGCACCTTCTGCATCGCTCGCCGTGATAATCGGGGTCTGGATGTAGTGGAAACCGCGCTTGGCGAAGAACTGGTGAATCGCCTGAGCCGCCTGGGCACGCATCCGGAAAACCGCACCAAAGGTGTTGCCGCGCGCTCGAAGGTGGGCGATTTCGCGAAGGTATTCGAGCGTCGCGCCCTTCTTTTGTAGCGGATAGTTCGCCGCGTCGGCTCCGCCGAACACCTCAACGCCCGAAGCCGAAAGCTCAACGGCCTGTCCAGCGGCTGGAGACTCGACAACAACGCCATCAAAACGAACGCAAGCGCCGGTGGTGATCAGCTTGAGGACATCCTCACTAATCGTTCCAGCGGCGATGACCACCTGAAAATCTCGGAAGCAAGAGCCGTCGCTGAGCTGAACAAACGACACACCCTTACTGTCCCGGCGCGTTTTCACCCAGCCAAAGGCACTCGTCTCCGTTCCAGAAGCAAGGTTAAACAGGTCTCGCACGTACGTTCGCCGGTAATCCACGCGTAGATTCTACCGACGACCGTACGCTTAGGCCAAATACGAGCTTCGGCTGGATTCCGACAGGAAGGTTCGCAACGTCTTGATCGTCTCAACCGGCCGTTCTTCTGTGACGAAATGCCCGCAACCCGCGAGCCGAGCGACCTCGGCCAGCGGAAACTCTCGCCAGAATCGGTTGAGCGCTTTCTCGCCAAAAGCGGGGTCGGCCATGCCCCAGATGAACTGCATCGGCAAGCCTTTCAGCTCTTCTCGCCGAGACCAGATCTCATCGAAAACCGGACCGCTTTCCAAAATCTGCCTAAACTGCTTGTGCAAGCCGTGCCGCGCTTCTTTCTCGTCGAATGGCGTCGCGTAAGCCGCCGACACCGCCTCCGTGAATTTAGACTTATCGCCAAACATCGTCTTCATCAGCTTCTTGGCCGCATTGATGTTGAAGAAGATCATCATGCCCAGAGGGCCGGTCGCGATCTTCCAAATGCGCTCTGCGGCGGCATCCCCCTTAAGGTTCCAAGCCCAGGAGTTGATCATCACAATCCGCCGTACGTTCGGCATGTTGTTAAGGGCGTATTCGAGCCCAATTGGCCCGCCCATTCCGTGTAGCACCAGCGTCACGTTCTCCAGTCCCCGCTCGTCGATGAGAACTTTCAGGTTCCGCGCATGGCAAACCGGGCTGTAGCTCCAGTTTTCTGGCTTGTCCGAGAGGCCAAAACCGATGGCGTCCATCGCCACGCAGCGGTAGTCCGATCGCAAGTCGCGAATCGCGTGCCGCCACTCATAGGACCACGTTGGCGTGCCGTGGACAAATACAATCGGGTCACCCGATCCCTCGTCGACAAAGTGCATGTTCCCTCCGTCGACCCCAATAAAATGACTCTTGAACGGATACTCCGTCCGGTTAATCCAACCTGCGGTGGCTCTTTCGATAACGAGGCTCATTGGCTCCTCCCCTATTCCCTACTTACTTGACGAACTCACAGATTCCCGGTTCGCAATTTTCCTCTTGCAATGAGCGAACCTTAACAAAACGCCAGAATCCTAGGTTCCAAAATTCTCCAGAGCTTCGAGTTTCATAACCTTCCCTAGGTCTTTTGTCCGGATACCTATTCTTCCAAGCCGTCGGCCGAAGGGCGTATAATCTCTAAAACCCCGCCGCTCTTTTCGTCCGGAGTGCGTCTGGTTTTCTTGGGAAAGCAAGTGGCAAAGTACATTTTTGTAACCGGTGGAGTCGTTAGTTCAATTGGAAAAGGCATCACCACCGCAAGCCTCGGCAGAATTCTCCGAAGCCGTGGGTTCACCGTCGCCCCGCTCAAGCTAGACCCCTACATCAACGTCGACGCGGGAACCATGAACCCGTACCAGCACGGAGAAGTTTTTGTCACCGAAGACGGAGCCGAAACTGACCTCGACCTCGGCCACTACGAGCGTTTCATGGACGTCAACTGCTCGGAAGGCAGCTCTGTCACCACCGGAAAAATTTATAGTTCCGTTATTGCGGCCGAGCGCCGCGGCGACTATCTCGGCGGCACCGTGCAAGTCATTCCGCACGTGACCAACGAGATCAAGCGACGCATCGTCGACGTCGGCGCTCAGCAAGAAGCCGATGTGGTCATCGCCGAAATCGGCGGCACCGTCGGCGACATTGAATCGCTTCCGTTCCTCGAAGCCATCCGCCAAATGCGCAACGACGCCGGCCCGGAGAACGTGATGTACGTCCACGTCACCCTCGTTCCGACTGTCGGCCCGTGGAGCGAAGTAAAGACCAAGCCGACCCAGCACTCTGTCGAGCGGCTTCGCGCCATTGGCATTGCCCCCGACCTCCTCATTTGCCGCTGCGACGTGGACATGCCAGACGACGTTCGAGAGAAAATCTCCCTCTTCTGCGGCGTGCAAAAGAAAGCCGTCATCGAATCCCGAACCGCCGCGACCATCTACGAAGTGCCGCTGCGCTACGAGGACGACGGTCTGGGCGACCTCACCGTGGCCCGTCTCGGCCTCGAATCGCGTGCTTCCAACCTCCACGAGTGGGCGACCCTCGTCGACACTCTTAAGAACCCCGAGCGATCCGTCCGCATCGCCGTCGTTGGCAAATACACATCCAACGGCGACGCCTACAAGTCGATCCACGAAGCGCTGATCCACGCCGGAATCCCCAGCAAGTCCGCCGTCGAAATGGTCTGGATCGAATCGGACGCGCTTGAGCAAGGTCGTCCGCCCCAAGAGTTTCTGGATGGGGTCGATGGTCTGATTGTCGCTCCGGGCTTTGGCGGCCGCGGAATCGAAGGCAAAATCGAAGCCATCCAATTCGCCCGCGAGACCGGCCTTCCGTTCCTAGGCATCTGCCTTGGCCTGCAAATGGCGGTCATCGAGTTCGCGAGAAACGTCTGCGGCTTGGTTGGAGCGAACAGCGAAGAAATGCTCCCGAACCCCGCCTACCCGGTCATCCACCTGCTCCCCGAGCAAAAGGGGGTCACCGACAAAGGCGCGACCATGCGGCTGGGCAGCTACGACTGCAACCTCGTCAACGGCACCCTCGCCCACCAGCTCTACGGCTCCAATCGAATCTCCGAACGACACCGCCATCGCTACGAAGTCAACAACGACTTCCGCGAGAAACTGCAAGAAATGGGCATGGTCATCAGCGGCGTCTCGCCCGACTATCGGCTAGTCGAAATGGTGGAGCTCACCGAGCACCCCTACTTCATCGCGACGCAAGCCCACCCCGAATTCAAGAGCCGCCCCAACCGCCCCGCCCCCCTATTCACCGGCTTGGTGAAAGCTGCGGTTGAGCGTAAAGCCGCTGTCGGCGTTTAGCTACGCCATGAGAAAACCGCGGCCCAGCGTCGAGGTGAACAGCAACTTTACTGGGTTCATCTCAAGTGATCGTTGGCGTAGCATTACCTAAAGGTTCGCGAAGCACTTGCGTCTCCGGTGGTGCCACGATGGCCAACGTCACCCGCCTGCGTTTCCCAACCTAAGATTAAACCCATGAAACTACTGTCTGCACTGTTCTCCCTTACCTGCCTCTTCTTCATCGGATGCGGCGGCAACAACTCGTCTAGCCCAACCACCGATATTCGCATGCACAACTTAACACTTAGCAATAACGAGTCTTCAAACGTCCGACCACTAAAGACAAGTCTGGATATGGAGGCAAGGGCAAATTTCGAAAGTCTCGATGGAGGCAGGAATGTATTGGTACTCCTGGCCTTCGATGATAATCGAGCCCTTGATACAACACGCCTTACTATGCAGTTGGAGAAAGCACCTATCGCTGAAGGTACGGTGATCGACTTCTCAACTCCGTTCCGTGCTCTCGACCTGAAGTACCGGAATGACATAGTCTCGAATCCTGCTGGAGACGGCTATACCGCCCGGGCTTGGACGGCTACCTCTGGGCAAATCGTTGTTGAAGAGCTAACCGAAGCCTACGTCACCGTTAGATACACAAATGTACGCTTTGTCTTCGACCCCCTGGAAGACACCGAGGGGAGACCAAACGACGCAGAAGGCGAGTTCACCCTCAACGGTACCGTCCGCCTGCCGATCAACTACAGCTAGTCCGACCAGGGTCTTGATGTTGTCTCATAGTTCGCCGTCCCGTAGCTCACTCGTCCCGAGTGAGTTCGCATAGCCAAATCGCGGCCCGCAGTCGAATCTACAGCTTCCCAAACGCAGGCGGGACGCCTACGCTACACCGAACCCGCGTCGTAGCTCACTCGTCCCGAGTGAGTTCGCATAGCCAAATCGCGGCCCGCACAAGAAACTACAACTTTCAAACGCAGGCGAGACGCCTACGCTACACCAAACCCGCGTCGTAGCTCACTCGTCCCGAGTGAGTTCGCATAGCCAAATCTCGGACCGCACACGAATCTACAACTTCCCGAATGCAGGCGGGACGTCTACGCTACGGCGAGCGCCGTCCCGTAGCTCACTCGTCTCGAGTGAGTCCGCACAGCCAAATCTCGGACCGCACACGAATCTACAACTTCCAAACGCAGGCGGGACGCCTACGCTACGGCGAGCGCCTTCCCGTAGCTCACTCGTCTCGAGTGAGTTCGCACAGCCAAATCTCGGACCGCACACGAAACTACGAATCCCAGTAGCGCAGGCGGGACGCCTACGCTACGTCCCGAACCCGCGAGGTTACGATCGCGAACCTAACCCGACCCACTTCCAATCCCGCAAATTCGCACGCGCAGGGTTCTCTAGCACGTATTCACAAAGCGCTCTGTGCTCAAACTCATCGCGAATCAAACGATCATACGACTCTTTTTGCCAAATTCTCTTCGGATTCCCTGCGAGTTTAGCAAGCTCATGCGCCGAGAATGATTTGATCGAATGCAGTATCTGCGTCAGACTAAATCCGGAAGTAGTATGCAGGATCAGGTGCACGTGATTTGGCATTACGCACCATGCGTGCAGTTCGTACCTGACGCCGTGGAAATGAAAGAGAACGTCCGTCAAAAGATCTGCGTTTCGAGGGTTTAAGAACGTAGTTCCTGACTTCGACTCATCTAGATAGTCGTCAGCGGCCCTTGTCTTAAGGTACTTAAGCCGTTGTATCTCGCAAACTTTTGGCGACTTTATGGTTTCTAAGTATTCCCGTTCCTTTGTCCAGGCCAGCTCAACAGACTTAGGCAAACTCTGGGCCGTCCGAAACGTTACGTGGTAGATCGCCGGGTCCGCGGTCCAGTGCGGAAGGTTCCGTCGGCGGATGACTAGGTCGCTGTTCTTGGGCTCGAATTCTGCCACGGTCCTTTGCTCCGGAGTAGATACAATTTTGACACGGTTCTAAGTTTGGTCACGCGTTCCGTAGCTCACTCGTCCCGAGTGAGTCCGCAAAGCCAAATCTCGGCCCGCACACGAAACTACCATTTCCAAACGCAGGCGGGACGCCTATGCTACGATGCAGCCCGTTCCGTAGCTCACCCGTCCCGAGTGAGTTCGCATAGCCAAATCTAGGACCGCACACGAATCTACAACTCCCTAAACGCAGGCGGGGCGCCTACGCTACACCTAAAACCGCAGAAAATCCTCGTAGTGCCGCAACCCTTCTCCATCTAACGCAATCAAGTCAAACCGCTGCGGCGTCTCCTCCAGCCCGTGCTCCGAAACAAACCGTGACGCGACCGACTCCAAGTGCCGGAACTTCGAATCCGAGACCGCATCCTCCGGCGAAAAACCTGGCGCAGAGGTCGCTTTCACCTCGACGAAAACCAGCGTCTCCCCGTCCATCGCCACCAGGTCCAGTTCTCCGCCGGGGCGCTTCCAGCGGCGGGTGACCAAGGTGTAGCCGAGGGATAGCAGGTAGTTTGCCGCCGCGTCCTCGGCCGCCCGGCCGAGTTCCATCCGCGAACTCATTTCTGCACCTCAACATGGGTGCACCGCTGTCCGCGAAAATATAGCCGCATCCCGTGCTTGCCCCGCGGGCGCGTCACCTGAAGATCGAAAACGCAAACCGTGCTCGCCGAGTGGCAGTTCGATAACCGCGAAGTCACCGAATCGATCGGCCCCAACAACTTCTCCAACCGACCCAGGTCATACGCTCCGCGTGGCGAAATCAGGTTCTGCTCGACCGCCGCGGCGTACTGTTCGGCCTCCAACAACGGCCGCAACCGGTCCATCCCCGCCCGGGATTTCCGCTCGTTCTCTCGCGAAAGCCACGCGAAGCTCACCGCGCCGAGCGCAAACAAAACCACCCCCGCGATCAAGAGATGTAAGAGCATCTCGCGATTGATCGCCTTCAGGTCCCCCGCTGGCCGCTCGGTGCTGATCATGGGATGCTCCTAAAACAGCGCCGGCTGCGGCTCCGTACCCAGCGCGCGCTGCACCGGGGCAAAGCTGCGCCGGTGAATCTCGCACGCCCCGAGCCGCGCCAACGCTTCAAGGTGATCGGGCGTCGGGTACCCAAAGTTCCGGGCAAAGCCGTAACCCGGATAAACCGCGTCGAACTCGGTCATCAACCGATCCCGCGTGACCTTCGCCAAGATGCTCGCTGCGGCGATGGCGGCGTACTTCCCGTCCCCCTTCACCACGGTCTCCGATTCACAGCCAAGGTCACGCGGAGTCTGGTTGCCGTCAATCAAAACCTTCCCGACCCCCAGCCGCCGAATCGCCCGCGCCATCGCCGCTAAGCTGGCATGCAAGATATTCAGCCGATCGATCTCTTCAATCTCGGCAAGCTCAATCTCGAACCGTGCCCCGGCAACGATCCGGTCAAACGCCCGCTCTCGCGCAGCTAAGTCAAGCTGTTTGCTATCCCGAATCCCGGTCAAGTCGAAACCTTCCGGCAACAACACCGCCGCTGCCACAACCGGCCCGGCCAGCGGACCCCGGCCTGCTTCGTCCGCCCCTGCGCCCCCCGGCGTCGCGATCAGGAGCGCGATACCAGCCCCCTTAACGCCTCGGTAAGTATCGGCTTCACCTCATCCACCGGCACCCGCTGTCCAACTTCCGCCGTGAGCGACGTCACCCCGTAATCCGCAATGCCGCAAGGCGTAATCCAGAGAAACGGCGACAAATCCGCATCGCAATTAAGCGCCAAGCCGTGCATCGAAACCCACCGCTTCACCTTAATCCCCATCGCGCAGATCTTCCGATCCTCGACCCAAACCCCGGTGTTCGGCGGAAACCTTCGCGCCCCGACGCCAAGCTCAAACACCGTCGAGATCACCGCTTCTTCCAGCAAGCGCAACCAAGCATGCAAATCTCGCCCGATGAAGTCCAGCGGAAAAATGGGATAGGCCACCAACTGCCCCGGCCCGTGGTAGGTCACATCTCCCCCTCGGTCCGACTTAAAAACCTGAATCCCGCGCTTCTCGTACTCCTCAACTGGATGGTGAAGGTTCTCCGCATGAAAATTCGCCCCCAAAGTCAGCACAGAAGGATGTTCAAGGAGCAATAAAGTCGGCTCTGTTTCGCCCGACAAAACCTCAGAATGGAGCTGTTCTTGAATCGAAAGGGCTTGATCGTAGGGCACCGTGCCGAGGTCTTGAACCTGAAACGTCACTCTTCCTCCGTCGGCGAGAGCGCAAGATACACCCGCTGACCGTCCACCTCTCGGGCCAAGGGAAGGAACTCGTATTGCGGCAGACCCAACGTCACCGGCTCGCTCACCGCGATACCGCCAACCGTCGCCACCGACTCAATGTGCGCCGCAATGTCGATGACCTCGGTGAACTGAACGTCATCCACCGCGCCGGCCACCTGCCCCACGTGCAACCCGATTCGAAGCCGAAACGGCATCTCCAACCGATTCACGTTCGCGTTAAACCGCGCCACGTCGGTCTGAATTCGCCGTGACGCCAGGAACGCCTTTTCACAGTTTGGAAACGCCACCACCGCGCCATCACCTGCCGTTGAGTGAACTTTCCCTTCAAACTGCCCGCAAACCTTGCCGAGCCAATCCTGATACTCGCGGAAGCTGTATTCAACAATCAGCGGGTCCGCATTCGCCTTCATCTGGCTACTCTTCGCCGCGTCGACCACGAGAATGCAAGTGCTGTTCGTCCGGTCTGCCAAGCGCCATTGAATCCGCAGCATCTCGGCAAGAAGCGTCGCGCCGTCATTGTTATCCAGCGATTCCTCTCGAGCCGCCTTGCGCTGAAGCTCCGCTCCCAGCGCGGCAAATCCAGAAACGAGACCGCCAACAAGGAGCTGGATAAGCGTCGCAGAAATCTGTGAAAAGCTAAACGGATTATCGACGGCCTGTCGGATCGGTAAAAAGCCCATCGCAAACGAACCCGCGCACATTGCCGCGCTCACCAAGAGCGCGTGCCCAATGCTTCGGGAAAAGATTCCGGCGCCGACGTGCAGCACTCCTCGAAGACAGAGCAGAACAAAGCCCACAACCATCCCGATAAGGGCTGGAACCGAAGTCCGCGCCTCTTGCGCATCTGTAATCGGAAGCGATCGCATGATCAAGGCGCCGGTAAGCGACAACAAGACCGTACCGATCACGCTGAACGCCATCGGTGACTTCCGGAAAAACTTCGCCGTCGGAGACTGTTCTAACCAGTTGCCCACCTGCTTCTGAGTACTGCCACGACTCAGCCGCTCCTGGAGTTCGAAGTATCGCTCCAGAAGCTCTTGGCGGCTCATGCTCGCCTCACGACGTTCTTGCTTCCGGGCATGCGCCCATCCGCCAAGCACGGACGCAATCACACCGGCACACAAGTAGCCCAACGTGACGAACAAGATTCCCATCGAGCTCAACGCGGCATACAGCGCGCGCTCGCCCAAGCTCTTGATCCCCTGGGAAAGCATGATGGACGCGGCAACTCCAAGCGACCCCATCGCCCACACCACAACTGCACCCTGCAAGGCCGCCTTCGCCGTCCGGAGGTGGAAGTAGCAAGCGAGGTGAGCGAGCACTAAGAATAAAAACTGGAACAGGATGGCCAGCGCATCGGCCGGAACGTATTGTGCAATCTTTGCCGAGTCTGGAATCAGACTATCCGTTGCGATGACCGCGAGCACGCATAGAATGTTCGTGATCGCGACAAACAGGATCGGTTTTGAAAAGGCCCGCAAGATCAGGCGCCCGATCCAGTCGAAGCCATGCCGGGCAAAGTCGAAGGAAACCTTCTTGCGGAGAATGGGATCAACTGCCGCCGAATTGACGGACGCGTTCTCCACGACACTCTCCACGAACCCTGCCGACAGGCCGAACCGGACGGCCAACTCATCCGCCGGACGACGCGCCTCGCCCGGATTTGTTCGGAGGTGATCGAGCAGGGCCGTCGCGCCCTTAAGTTGACTTTCTCGTGGTGATTCTACGGCCAATCTTCATCTCCTCCCGCTTCGATGATACGTTAACTCATCTCAGATTCGTTACGTTGCGTCACACTTATAGTCCGAGTTGGTCGGGTAGCGGCCCCATCTTCATGATTGGGGAGGAAAGTCCGGACTTCACAGGGCAAGGTGCCCGGCGAGAGCTTGCTCATGCCGGGGCGGGGTGACCCGACGGAAAGTGCAACAGAAACATACCGCCCACCCCGATTTATCGGGAGGTAAGGTTGAAATGGTGAGGTAAGAGCTCACCGGCGTTGGAGGTAACTCCGCGGCCGTGCAAACCCCATCTGAAGCAAGACCAAATAGGGAGGAGATGACGCGGCCCGCCGATCCTCCGGGTTGGTCGCGTAGATAAATCGCTGCACAAACACAGAATCCGGCTTATAGACCGACTCGGATTTTCCAGCCGTTTACACGTCCCAAATAAGACAAAATAGACGCGATGGCACTCAAAGTTCTCGTTTGGGACGAATATCCCGCGCACGCTCCCAAGGAGCTTTATCCGACCAGCCTCCGCGGCGCAATTGCCGATGGCCTTCGCGAACTCGACACGATGAACCAACTCGAAGTTCACGCCGTCGGCCTCGACGAAGCCGAACAGGGCCTGCCCGACGAGCTTCTAGATTCCGCCGATGTCCTCCTCTGGTGGGGCCATGCTCGGCACGGCGAAGTGAACGACGAACTTGCTGAAAAGATCCGAGTCCGCGTGCAAGAGCACGGTCTCGGTTTCGTCTGCCTCCACAGCGGCCACTACAGCAAGCCGTTCCGCGCCATTCTCGGGGCCACCGGTCACCTAAAGGGCGGCTGGAGAGAAAGCACGGACACGGAAGAAATCACCGTCTGCGCCGCCCAGCACCCAATCGCCCTCGGCGTGAGCAACTTCACCCTTGAGGCCGAAGAAATGTACGGCGCGCCTTTCGACGTTCCTCCGGCCGAAGCCATGATCTTCCAGAGCTACTTCCCGCTCGGCGGCGAGTACTTCCCTTGCGGCCTGGTTTGGACCGTCGGCAAGGGCGTTGACCCCGAATTCACCTCCGGCCCCGGCGGCGGCGTTGGACAAGGCGAAGGCATCGGCCGAGTCTTCTACTTCCGACCTGGACACGAAACCTACGGAACGTACTTCCACGATTCCGTCAAGCAGATCATCTTTAACGGCACCCTCTGGGCCGGCAAGCAGAGCTGATTCTTGATCCAACTGTTCGGGAGCAACCCAACGCTTCGCTCCCGAACTACTCCTTCGGCGGCTTCGCCTTCTGGATGAACGCGTTCAAAAACTGTCCGGTTGGCCGATAGACCGTCTTACCAAATCGGACCAACTTCCGCGCCCCATCCCACTCAATCGTCGCGGCGAAATTGTGTGTAGCGACCAGGACGTTTGCATGGGCTTTGAACTCCTGGCTCGGCACTTCCTCAAATTTCCCGGTCCTGTAGCCTGACCAGTTCCCCCCTTTGCTGCCGACCTTCCAGGTCCGCTGCCCGTTCGGTAGTGTTGTTGTGGTCAGCGTGTGGGGTCCTCTGTTGTGACTGCCATAGGTAACGTCTGGGAATCGATTGATCTGCACGACCTTTCCACTAAGCGCATCCACGTACACGAAGTAATAGACGTTAGGTTCGCCTCGACTCTCGCCGTATCGTGGATCCCTAAACTGCATCTCGTAAGCCAAAATGGCTTCGTTGTCCTTGTTCGCCTGCAAGTGCCGCCCAAACACCCAGCGCTTACTGTAGCTGGTACTTTCGATACAAGACGGCATCCAAAAACATAGGGCCGTCTGAATGCCGCCGCCAGGTAGCAAGGCTGCATCAAAGCTAGACGCTGTAGCCATCACTCCCGACCATTCCGCATCTTCCTTAGAAAGTTTGGGTACTAAAATTTTAGGCGGCTTGGGAAGAAACTGGCTTGGCGCACCAAACTCGACTAACTCACCAGTTTCTTGATCAAGCTGAATGGCATCCGTGAACTTCGATTCGTAGGGAATCCCACCTTCGGAAGGCAAATATTGTAGCTCGAGACTACTATACTGATTCCCCGCATTTGGCTTTCGCCAACGAATCAAAATTTCACCAGGGTATCCAGCAAGGTTGTAGATTTTTTGCGCGATTCGATCCGCGTCTTTGTCGGAAAGCTTGTCGGGCACAACACTGTCAACAATCTTTCCGTTAACTGCCGGGTTAGTTCTGCCGAGGTTGAAGTTTCTGTCTGAATAAAATGCGACTATTTGCTTCGTATCGTCTCTTGTGTAAATTCGAAATCTTTCGTACTCGGTGCAAGTACAGTTTTGCAGCTCGCCAACGGTATACGTAAGCTTTCGAGAAACGGGGTTCTCGATCCATTCTGGATCAAAGGCCGACTTCGGCAAAGTCCCTTGAAACGCCACCTTAAAGAACTCGATGAGACGGTCAGGCGGCGATTGCTGCAAGTATGACGTTAAGAACGCGAGTGTCAACATTTTACGGGTCACAAAATAGTTCGAACGCGATACCACGAAGACGACACTGAACTGCCGGTGTAGACATTCTGTAACCGCACATGAGGATCTCCGATAACTTTCATCTGGATATTGCCGTTAGTGTATGGATTTCGAATTCGTGCTACGTGGTCTGCCTCGTGAACGGCCGTCCCAATCGTATCCCCACTCGCCAGCGATTTGTATATCCAAGTTGCATGTTGCGCGACCGTTTCTGGATCATCGTTAATTGGCATATCAAAACCGGCAAAAGCTTGACCAACTGTAAACCTCGTTCCAGCACGTGTTCCAAACCAGCTGGATTCCGGATCCGTAATGCTCAACAAACTCCCGGAATGCATGACAACCAAGTGCGGAAATGGATAGCGCATACTACGACTTGAAACCGCAGATTGCACTTCGTTGTTGCTAGACTCAAACGAAAGTGCACCATCACGGGTCGCTCGAAAGTTGGTTGCGTCCCCGTGCGTAAAATCGAAGAACACCGTCATTGACTTGAGCTGCTTCTGAAGTTCCGCTTTTGACAAAGATCCGCCTGCCCTAATCTGATGATTCAAGCCGAATAGCGCCAGACGACCGCGAGCGGATGCGAGCTTCGAAACCGTATCCCAATCAGAAGTCGTTGGCTGCGACGGCACTCGGTATCCATCTTCCGTACGCACTTCGTCCGTATGCACTGTAAGCCCAACGTTGTAAGCGAACACCGTTATCTGGCAGCTCAAGCTCTTTTGTTCAGGCTCATAGATCAGAGTGCCACGATGTTTTTCCTTTTGAACACTCCACTTCGCCGAAACTCTAAGCGGTATCGCCGAACCATGAGAGAAATGTGTACTGGCGAATGAGACATGTACGAATTCGCTATATGCACTGCCCGGCCACTGATGAACCACTTCACCAGAAATTTCAACCTTAAACTCATCTAACCGTGCCTTGATGACGTCTTCCGGTCCGGCATCTTCATCACCTGGTAATCCTATGCGCTTGGCTTGTGCGGAGAATGGCGCCGATGTGCCGGAAACCAGCTGACCATCGGTCAAACCAGAAATTACTGTACGTAGCTGCACATAACCAATCTCGATCTGGGCAATCCCGTCGATTCCCCTTTGCTGCGCAAAACCGATCGCCCCAATGGACAGCAGCAAAACCAGGACGAGCCACCTCATTGGATATATAGACTAACGCAAGAACCCGCAAATCGTAACGACAAATTCCAAATCAAACCCCCGCCATCGCCGACAAAATCTCTGTCTCCGATGCCGCCCGGCCCAACTCGGCCACCTGAACCCCCTCGCGCAGAACAATCATCCGGTCGCAAAGCGCGCGTAGCTCCGGCATGTCGCTGCTCACCAGCAGCACCGCCTTCCCCGAAGCCGCCGCCTCCCGAATGAGCCCGTGGATCTCCACCTTCGCCCCCACGTCCACTCCCCGCGTCGGCTCATCGATCAGCAGAACCGCCGCGTCCGTCGCCAGCCACTTGGCCAAAACTACCTTCTGCTGATTCCCGCCCGATAGTCCGCCAACCACCGACTCAATGCTCGGCGCCTTCACCCGAAGCCGATCCGTAAACTCCCGCACCGTTCGGCTTTCTGCCGCCCGATTAAGCCAACCAAGCTTCGAAAGCCGAGGCAACACCGCCATCGACCCGTTGTGCCGAATCGTCATCCCAAGCACCAATCCGTGCCGCTTCCGATCTTCCGGAACCAACGCCACCCCCGCCGCGATTGACCGCTGAGGCGACCCGAGCGCCAGCGACTTCCCGGCCACCGAAACGCTGCCCGTAGCCCTCCGATCCACCCCAAAAATCGCCTCGCAAACCTCCGTCCGCCCTGCGCCGACCAGCCCAGCCAAGCCGACAATCTCCCCCGCCCGCACCGTGAGCGAGATATCTCGGAACCGCCCCACCGAACTCAGCTCGCGAACCTCCAGCACCGGCTCGCCAAAATCACCATCCCCCTCCGAAGAAGCCAACAGCTCCCGCCCGACCATCATCTGCACCAGCGAGCCCGGCGTCACCTCCACAATCGGCTTTGTACCCACCCAAGCCCCGTCTCGCAGCACCGTCACTCGGTCGGCAATCGCAAAAATCTCGTCTAGCCGATGCGAAACATAAAGACAAGTGGTCCCTGCCGCCGAAAGCTCCCTAATGAGCCCCAACAAAGCCGTTGCCTCCGTCGCTGTCAACGAACTCGTCGGCTCGTCGAAAATCAGCACCTTCGCCCCGCGCCCGATCCCGCCCGCAATCTGCACCAGTTGCTGCTTGCTCACCGACAGCTTCGCAACTTCCATGCTGGGGTCGATATCGGAACCAACTTTCTGCAACCACCGGCGCGCCGTTTCAATCATCTGCCGGTCCGAAACCCAGCCGAACTGGTTCGGAATCTCGCCCAGAAGCAAGTTGTCCGCCACCGTCAAATTCTCGGCAAACAGCAGCTCCTGGTGAACAATGCTGATTCCCGCCGCCTGCGCCTCGCGCGGACTCGAGAACCGAACCGGCTTGTCATCCAGCGCAACGTGCCCTTGCTCTGGCGAATATAGCCCCGCAAGCACCTTCCCAAGCGTCGACTTGCCCGCCCCGTTCTCCCCACAAATCGCGTGAACCTCGCCCGGCAAAAAGTCGACCGAAATGTCCGAGAGCGCCTGCACCCCCGGGAACCGCTTGCTCAGCCCAACCGCCGAAACCTTCAACCGTTGACCATCCGCTTTTCCAGCAACCTCGCCCCCAGCCGGTCGAGCACCACCGCGATGATAATCGCCGCGCCGATGATGATCCACTCGTAGTTCTGGTCGAGCCGCAACAGCCGAATCCCGGTCCGAATCAGAACAATCAACAACGCCCCCAGAAACGCCCCCGTCACCGTGCCGCGACCGCCGTTCAGGCTCACCCCACCGACTACCGCCGAGGCAATCACGTACAGCTCATAGCCGTTCGCATCTGCCGAGCTCGCAGACCCAAAGTAAGCCGCCCCAAGGAACGCCGCTATCCCCGCGCCAAGTCCCGCAATCACGTAAACCCCCGCAAGAATGTAAGGAATCGGCAAGCCCGCATACCGCGCCGCATCCGCGTTTCCGCCCACCGCCAAAACCCGCCTGCCCATCGTGGTCCGGTTCAAATACAGCGCACCGCCAAGGATAAACAGCCCCATCACGATCGCCGGGACCGGCGTGAGCCCCTTTCCAAGGAACAGCGGATTCTTCGCAAAGTCCGTCACCGGACCCGGAACCAAAACGCTCTCTGCCTTCGAAACCACAAACGCCACGCCCCGAAAAACCCACATCGTGCCGAGCGTCACGATAAACGGGTGCACCCCAAGGGTCGCCACCATCGTCCCGTTCAGCACCCCGGCCAAAAGCCCAAAGCCGATGCAAAGCGCCAGCGCAAGCCAAGGCGAATCCCACCCCGCCGCGCGCATCGTCAGCGCCATGCCGACCCCCGCAAGCGCGTAAACCGAACCGATCGAAAGGTCGATGCCGCCGCTGACAATCACCAGCGTCATCCCCACCGCCATGATCGCGAAGAAGCTGGTCTCCGTCAAAATCTGGACGAGGCTTCCGGGGTTAAAGAAGTTGCTGACCGTCTGCCCGGTTTCTCGGTCTACGTGGGTGCCAGAAAACCGGACTAGAACCAGGCTGAGAAGCAGAATAACCGCCAGCAGACCAACCTGCTGCATCATCGGGAACGACGCGCCTTTTCGCACCAAGCTAGAATAACCGCAATGTTGTTCACGATTCTTGCCGCGCCGTCGATGCCGCCCCTTCTCCCCCTCCCGACCTCCGTGAAGTGGGGCGATGGCGCTGTCCAGTTTTCTGCGAACACCAAAGTCGTCACTACCGACAAATCGCAGAAAGCCGAAGCGGTAAAGATCACCGAACTCCTGAACCTTAAACAGACTGGCCCGGCCGCCGGAACCATTCGCCTGGTGAAAGACGCCGCCATCAAGGACCCCGAGGGCTATCGCCTCTCCGTCGGCCTAGACGGAATCACCATCCGCGCAAGCGCCCCCGCCGGCTACTACTACGGCGCGCAAACCCTGAAGCAGCTTCTCCCCGCCGCCCAGTTCGCAACCGGTGCAACGGCCGCTGACGTTCAACTCACCACCGTCGAAATCGAAGACGCCCCCCGCTTCAAGTGGCGCGGACTCATGCTCGATACCGCCCGCCACTTCATGCAAAAGGGCGAAATCTACCGCTTCATCGACCTCATGGCGATGCACAAGCTGAACTCGTTCCACTGGCACCTCACCGACGACCAGGGCTGGCGAATCGAGATCAAGAAGTATCCGAAGCTCACCGAAATCGGCAGCAAGCGAAAGGAAACCATGCTCGGCCGGTATAGCGATGGCAAGTACGACGGCACCCCCCACGGCGGCTTCTACAGCCAACAAGACATTCGCGACGTGGTGAAATACGCCGCCGACCGACACATCAATGTCGTGCCCGAAATCGAAATGCCCGGCCACGCCCAAGCCGCCATCGCCGCCTATCCCGAACTCGGCAACCTCGGAACCCAAATCGAAGTCGGCACTAAGTGGGGCGTTTTCGAGAACGTGTTTAACCCCGAAGAAAAGACCGTTAGCTTCTTGCAAGACGTCCTCACCGAAGTCCTCGACCTCTTCCCCAGCAAGTTCATCCACATCGGCGGCGACGAGTGCCCGAAAACCCAGTGGAAAGCCAGCCCCCGCGCCCAGGCCCTCATCAAAGAACGCGGCCTGAAGAACGAAGACGAACTGCAAAGCTGGTTCATTCGCCAAATGGACAAGTGGCTAGAAAAGAAGGGCCGACGCCTGATCGGCTGGGATGAAATCCTAGAAGGCGGCCTTGCCCCCGGCGCCGCCGTCATGAGCTGGCGCGGAATGGCCGGCGGAATCGAGGCCGCCAAAGAAGGCCACGACGTCGTCATGTCCCCCACCGACTTCGCCTACTTCGACTACTACCAAGCCCCCGCCGCCAGCGAGCCATTGGCCATCGGTGGATATCTGCCGCTGGAAAAGGTCTACTCGTTCGAGCCCGTGCCAGCTTCGTTGACGCCCGAGGAAGCCAAACACATCCTAGGCGGCCAAGCGAACCTCTGGACCGAATACATCCCGTCTGCAAGGAAGGCGCAGTACATGATGTTCCCGCGAGCGTCCGCGATGGCGGAGGTTCTGTGGTCGCCGAAGGCGGTGCGGGATTGGGCTGGTTTCCAGGTGCGCTTGCCGAAGCACTTGGACCGGTTGCAGAGTGCAGGCGTGAACATCCGCAAGCTTGACGCTGGCCGTTAATGAGGATCATTATCATCGCCGGGCCAAACGGAGCGGGCAAGACGACCTTCGCAAGATCGTTCCTGCCCGCCGAGGCCGGCCTGCCGCGCTTCATCAACGCCGATCTGATCGCAGCGGGCCTGGCGCCGTTCGCCCCAGAGACTGCCGCGGTCAAAGCGGCGCGATTAATGCTCGGCGAAATCCAGCAATGTGTACAGCAGGGCGAGAGTTTTGCGTTTGAAACCACGCTGTCGGGCGTCGGCTACCTGCGGCACGTCGACCAGTGGAAAGCCCAAGGCTACTGGGTGAGCTTGATTTTCCTTCGCCTTCCGGCCGTTGAAACCGCGATCACGCGAGTAGCCGAACGCGTTGGACACGGCGGACACGGCGTTCCCGAGGAAGTAATTCGCCGCCGATTCAAATCCGGTTGGTCCAACTTTCAAAAGTTCTACCGACCGGCGGTAAGCGATTGGGCCCTATACGATAATACAGACGGCGAACCTGTTATTCTGGAATGGGGCGAAAACGAATGACTCAAGAAGAACTCTGGAAGGCAAAAAACCCGGACATCCGCAATTCGCTCATCGCCATGAAACGGGCGGCTGAGATGGCGAGACAAATCGCCATTCAAACAAACACCGCGATCGTGCTCTTCAAAGACGGCAAGACCGTTCGAATTCCTGCCGACCAGCTTCGCCAGCCCAAGGAATGATCTAGGCAAGGGCAACCCTCCGCGTACTCCACCAGTCTGTAAAGCAAACTTGCCGCGTTCTCAGAATTCCAGAGTAAGATAACCTAGAAGGCAATCTAGCGGGCCCATCGGATTACAACCTTAACGTATGTCTCATCTGGAAAGCGAAGCTCAGACCCGCCGCAAGCGGATCGACCCCAAGCTAACTGCCCAAGGCTGGCAGGTCACCGATTTTGACGCGTCAAGTGCCCTGATCGACCTCAACCAGAAGGCAATCGCGGAATACCCGACGGACAACGGGCCCGCAGACTATGCCCTTTGCTTGGATGGCAAAGTGACCGCCGTTGTCGAAGCTAAGAAGGTCACGATTGGCCCCCAAAATGTCTTAACCCAAGCTGGTCGCTACTCCCAAGGGATTCGGGAGACCGTAAAGGCTTACGACGAAGGCTTCAAAGCCCCGTTCCTGTACTCCACAAACGGAGAAATCATCTGGTTCCAGGACGTTCGAGATCCCCTTAACCAGTCCCGCAAAGTCAAACAGTTCCATACGCCAGATGCGCTGCGGGAGATGCTATCCCGCTACGACACGGGCCACCTACAAAAGCTTGAGCAGATGGCCTTTCGTCCGGGTGCCGTCCGGCCCTACCAAGAAGCTGCCATTCGCGCAGTGGAGCAAGCCATCCGTGATCGCAAGCGCCAAATGATGGTCGTGATGGCAACGGGAACCGGAAAGACCCGTACGACCATCCAGCAAGCATATCGCCTGATGAAATCGGGGACCGCGAAGCGAATTCTCTTCCTCGTCGATCGCCGTGCCCTCGCTGCCCAAACCGTCCGCGCGTTCTCATCCTTCGAATGCGAACCTGGCCTCAAGTTCGACAAGGCTTACGAGGTCTACAGCCAGAGATTTCAGCAAACCGATCTCGACGATGAATCTGGCGAGAAGTTCGATCCCCAAGTTCTGCCCAACGGGTATCTCACGAATCCGCAAGCAGGGCATGCATTCGTGTATGTATGCACCATCCAGCGAATGGCCATCAACCTGTTCGGGCGCCAAGGCATGATGGAGGGCTTAGGAGAAACGGAAGAGGATGCAAAGCACCTCGATATCCCAATCCATGCGTTTGACCTCATCATCGCCGACGAATGCCACCGGGGATACTCCCGAAAAGAAGAAGCCATCTGGCGCGACACGCTCGATCACTTCGACGCCATCAAGGTCGGACTCACGGCGACTCCTGCTGCCCACACTGTCGCATACTTCGGCGATCCCATCTACAGATATTCCTATAAGCAAGCCGTCGATGAGGACTTTCTCGTGGACTTTGATGTCGTCAAGGTTCGCTCCGATGTCCGAATTGAAGGGGTCAAGCTTCAGGAAGGCGCACGAATCGAAGTCGTGGACACCCAGCAGGGCACGACGAAGAACATCGACTACCTAGAAGAGGAAGTGATCTACGATGCGAGCCAAATCGAAGCAAAGATCACCGCACCAGACTCAAACCGAAAAATCGTAAACGAGCTAAAAAAGTACGCCGAAGCTCACGAAGCCGAGTACGGTCGCTTCCCAAAAACCCTCATCTTTGCGGCCAATGACCTACCGCACACCAGCCACGCGAACCAACTCGTCAGCCTTTGCCGAGAACTCTTCGGGCGCGGAGATGCATTCGTAGCCAAGATCACCGGAGCGAAGGATGTAGACCGTCCCCTCCAGCGCATCAAGGAGTTTCGCAACCGGCCCGATCCAAAGATTGTCGTTACCGTTGACCTTCTCACCACCGGTGTTGATGTACCGCAAATCGAGTTCATCGTCTTCCTGCGACCCGTGAAGAGCCGCATCCTCTTCGAGCAAATGCTGGGGCGCGGCACCCGGCTCTGCGAGACCTTCGACGGACCCGCAAAATCACACTTCACCGTGTTCGATTGCTTCGATGGAACCCTGATCGAAGGATTCCGAAACGCAAGCGGAATGGCGGTCGATGCCCCGGTAAGTGACCCCATCCCCATCGAAGATGTCATCAACAACATCTGGAACAACGAGCGGCGCGACTATCACGTAAGGGTCCTTGCCAAGCGCCTGCGTCGCATTGATAAAGAAATCACCGGCGAGGGACGCATCCAGTTCCTGGAGTACTCCAACAATGTTGACCTTTCAAATTTCGCAGATCAGCTGAGTGACCTGCTGCAAAACAAGTTCGCCGAAACGATGGGACTCCTGCGAAACCCACAGTTCCAAGAATTCCTGAGGCGGTACCCACGCCCGAACCGAGAATTCGTGATCGCCACCGGCGTCAAGGACAACGTCACCTCCGAAGTCCTCATTCGATATAAAGACCGAGAGCTAAAGCCAGCGGACTACCTAGAGGAATTCGGGCGTTTCGTGGAGCAAAATCGGCACCAGATTCAGGCCCTCGGAATCTTGCTAGAAAAGCCAGAAGGCTGGAG
>Ga0247832_1002343_pt1 | contig 29420 bp, 27 predicted proteins | sample LaCruzMarch2015__10_FD_192407 | JGI IMG/M metagenome (GOLD analysis project Ga0247832, IMG submission 192407) | Freshwater microbial communities from meromictic Lake La Cruz, Castile-La Mancha, Spain - LaCruzMarch2015_4m | ecosystem: Environmental > Aquatic > Freshwater > Lake | place: Spain... | reverse complement strand
CAAACTTTGCCTTGCCCATGGGGCCTCTCCTTTGTTTCCGGGTCTGCGTCCGGCGGACCGGATCAGGTTTAACCAAACACTTGTCAGGCCACCTGCCTGTCGAGCGCGCCTCATACCCATGTCGCCCCGGGGATTCAAGCAGGCTTGTGACAGTCTTGCGTCCGATAGCGCAGCCCTTGCCCGCACGCCGCGGGCGGCCGATAACGCGCGCGCATTCTTTGAACTGGCTGAGGGTACCCTGCCATGAGAGACAAACTGAAGCTGCACGCGGCAAGACTGGCGGGTAAATCGCTCCGGGACCTCGCGGCAGGCCGCGCCGCGGCCGCGCCGCTCGTCGCCGCCGGATGGAAGGTGAACCTTGCCCGTCACTATCTCGACACTGCAGCGGACGCCGAACTTCTCGAAGGGGGCGCCCGGGCCGGACTTGAAGACGCCGCCCGGCGCCTGTTCGGCGGCGAGATCGTCAATCCGTCCGAAGGCCGCCCGGCGCTGCACTGGGCGCTGCGGGCCGGGTCAGCGCTCAGCGGCGAGCCTGAAGCCGTGCGGCAAAGTGTGCGGCCAGCGCTCGCCTTTGCTGAAAAGGTCCGTTCCGGCGACGTGCGGACGGCGAACGGCGCGAGGTTCAGGGCGGTGTTGCATATCGGGATTGGCGGGTCCGATTTCGGACCGCGCCTGATCGCCGATGCGTTCGAGGACAAGGCCGATCCGGGGATCACGCTGAAGTTTGCGGCCAACGTCGATCCGTATGATCTCGACCGGGCCCTGGCCGGGCTCGATCCGGCCTCCACCCTGGTCATCGGCGTCTCGAAATCGTTCGGGACGCAGGAGACACTTTATAACCTGAACCGGGCAAGGACCTGGCTGGAGGCGGCGCTGGGCGGCGCGGCAAGCCAGCATCTGGCGCTGGTGACGGCCAGTCCGGAGAAGGCGGCCGCCTGGCTGGGCGCACGCACGGCGCACGTCTTCGACATGCCGCTCTCGGTCGGCGGGCGGTTCTCGCTCTGGTCGGCGGCGTCACTCGCCTGCATGATTTCGCTCGGGCCGGATGTGTTCCGGGCGATCCTCAGGGGCGGCGCGGAGATGGACGCGCACGCGCAGGCAGCGCCGCTGAGCAATAACGTACCGATGCGTCTTGCGCTTCTGGATTACTGGAATGCCTCGGTGCGCGAAGCGCCGATGCGGGCGGTGCTGGCCTATGCCAACCGGCTGCGGATGTTGCCCACCTACCTGCAACAGCTGGAGATGGAATCGAACGGCAAGTCGGCCGGGCCGACGGGCCTTACGGTCCTGCCGCCGACGGCGCCGGCGATCTGGGGCGGCGAGGGCTCGGTCGGGCAACACTCCTATCATCAGTGGCTGCATCAGGGTTCGCAGGCCGTGCCGTGCGAGTTTATCCTGGCGGCGGACCGGGACCGCGATGCGGAAGGGCTCTCAACGCTGACCTGCCATGCCCTGGCGCAGGCCGAGGTGCTGGCGAACGGGCGCAGCCTCGCCGAGGTTGAGGCCGAGGAGCCCGGCCTCGCTCCGGGCACCGCGCCGCAGAAAGTGCATGCCGGGGGGCGGCCCTCGACGATGCTGTCGCATGCCGCCTTCGGGCCAGAAGCCTTCGGGTCGCTGTTGGCGCTTTATGAACACCGGACCTACTTCGCAGGCCACCTCTGGGGCCTCAACCCATTTGACCAATGGGGCGTGGAGCGCGGCAAGACGATGGCGGCGCGGCTGCGCCCCGCCCTCGAGGCGCCGGAGAAAGCCAGCGATCCGGCGACCGCGGCCCTTATCCGCATGATCGGCTGAGACATGCCGGTTGAGCGCCTCCTCCGCGAACAAACGCTCGGCGAGACGCGGTGGGCAGCGCTGGACGGCGCCGGTTTGCCGGTCGCCCTGTTTCTTGAGCGGGCGCACGAGATGGCGCGCAGGCCCTCATTCGGGGACCGCCTGAACGGGCGTGTGCGCAGGCTCGACACAGCGATGGGCGGAGCGTTTGTCGATCTGGGAGCAAAGGGCGACGGGTTCCTCCGGCTGAAGAGCGGCGAAACCTTTCCCGAAGGCGCGGCCATCGACGTGGACGTTGTTGCCGAGGGGCGCCGGAACAAGGTGGCGAGACTTCGGCTGGCGGGGCAAGAGAAAGCAGCGATGAGCGCGGCTGAACATTGGCGGGCGAGCCTGAGCGGCGGCGTAACGGCGCGGGTCGAGGATCGTCCGGCAGGCGACGGCGAGGTGCGCTCCGCATTCGAGGATGCGCTGGCGGCGGCGGCGCCGCTTCGAGGCGGCGGGCGGCTCCGGATCGAGCCGACCGAAGCGCTGACGGCGGCGGATATCGATACAGCGGGCCGGGCAGCTTACGGCGGGCGGGCGCCAGCAGCGCTTGCGATCAATATCGAAGCGGCTGGGATGCTGGCGCGGCAGATCCATCTGCGGGGCCTCGGCGGACTGGTCGTGCTGGACTGTGTGGCCCCCATCGACAAGGCGGCCGGCGCGCAGGTTCGAGCTGCGTTTCTGGATAGGTTCCGGGACGTTTCGGGGCGCCAGGTGAAGGCGCTGGTTCCGTCCGTGTTCGGACTGATGGAGATTTCGGCGGACTGGCAACTGACGCCGCTGCGGGACCGGCTGCTGGGCGCAGATGGGGCGCCGACCCCGGAGACGACCGCGCTGAACGGTCTGCGCGATCTGGAAGCCAGCGCCCGCGCGAACCGAATGGGGCGGCTGAGACTGACCCTGCCGGCGCCGGCCTTTGCCTGGCTTTCGGCGAGCGGCTTGAATGCCGAAGCCGAACTCGCGAGGACTTATGGCGGGCGGCTGGCCATCGCGGCGGGCGCATCTGCAAAGCATGAAGTGAGGCCCGACCCGTGAACACGCCGCCCCTGCCCCGCAAACCCGCCTGCGCGCGCTGCCGCAAGCATCCCGTGATTGCCGAATACCGGCCGTTCTGCTCGAAGCGCTGCGCCGATGCCGATCTCGGAAGCTGGCTCAATGGGGCTTATGCGATTTCCGGCGCGCCTGCCGAAGACGCCGATGACAACCCGGACCGGCCGGGACAAACGCACGGCGATGACGCCTGACCGGGAAAGGCCGCGACGTCGCTGAAATCGGCTTGGACAAGGCCATGGACAAGCCATGGGGCCTTCGTTAAGTAGCCGCTTCCCTAACTGGCCCGCCCGGGTAGCTCAGGGGTAGAGCAGCGGATTGAAAATCCGCGTGTCGGTGGTTCGATTCCGCCCCCGGGCACCATTCAGGCTTCCAGCGACGTCCGCGGGCCTCCACCAACATCCATAAAAACAAGGCTTTAGGGCGGCGCTTTCGGCGCCTTTGTCCGCCAACGTCCACCAGAAATCGTTGGAAGAAATTTTTCTGTTGGCATTTTGTTGGCATCGAAACCGCCGGGAACCTAACCGGCCGAAAAAATGCCAACACTTTTTGACGATGCCAACAAAATGCCCCTGACAGACACACGAATCCGCGGCCTCAAAAAGGGAAGCCGCCCGAAGCGCTGAAGTGATGGCTACGGCCTCTATGTGGAGGTAACGACTGGAGGATCAAAGCTCTGGAAGATGGCCTACCGCTTTGACGGCAAACAGAAGACCCTGTCGTTCGGCCCGTACCCGGAGATCTCGCTTGCGCGGGCCAGAGAGCGCCGCCTTGAAGCCCGGACAATGCTTTTCGAAGGCCTTGACCCCTCGGCTATCAAGAAGGCAGGCGAGGAAGTACGGCGCGCTGAGATCGAGGATACTTTCGCCCGGATCGCTGATGGTCTTTGGCGACCCCGTCGTCGCAACGGCAATCCTCGACCGACTGCTGCACCATAGCCACGTCGTCACTATCCGCGGCGAAAGCTACCGGCTCCGGGAAAAGCGCCGAAGCCCAACTCTTCAACTTCAAACCAGGAGGGGGTCAGTTCTTCATGACGAAAGGGGGTCAGTTCCTGATGTCGCTGGACATCACTGAATTAATGTCGATCTCGAAGTGACCAAGCCTCTCTCGTGCTCTTTCTGCCGCATCGGATTTCCAGCCTAGCGGTACAAAGTGATGAGCATGCCATTTGCCACTGGTAACGCCCCGTCCCGCTTGTTCACCGCCACTGCGACCACCACGAGCAGAACCTGCCCAAACGCGCCGCACTTGTTCTTCTTGGGCGGTTTTGCGGCGGTGGGGGCGGTGTCGCCGATGGTGTCGGACGGGTCATAAGGCTGGTATGTCGAGGCGTTTCGGGGTGTTCTTGAGAACGCCTGCAAGGTATTGAGGCCGGTCTGCCGTAGGCAGATGATCTGATCCGATGGATCAGATCAAGGCGGAGAAGGCCCTGGGAGCCGCATGCGGAGCGCCGATGCAATGAGTCGGATCGACGAAGACTTTGATCGCCTTCCCGCGCTTGTGCTCGCCCAAGGCGTCTCAGAAATGTTCGGGTTCGAGTTGGCGGTCAGGCTCGAACCGCTTTCGGTAGAATAGTGAATTCAGGGCACGGATAAAGTGGCTCTTGCCGACCATGGTTTCCCTGACACTGTCGATGCTATAGCCCGGCTCGACGTCGGCGCGTGAGAAGTTTGCTTATCATTGGGCGCGGTTGTGCACACCTCAGTTCCCAATTTCTATGCTTGACCGATGCGATTGGCCCGTTCGGCGATGTCTGCACAGCGCTCCATCAAGACATCAAAAGGCTCCGCATCGTCGAGAAGCAGGCCATCGTCGACCATGCGCGCATAGTCATCACCGAGAGCTTTCAGCGCTTCGCCGTCCGGCACGAGACATAGGCAGCCATTGACCGCAGCAACGTAATCAATCGGTTCACGATCCGCCGACTTCTCGGGAAAGAACATCGTCTTATGACGCGCGACAGCATCCGCAAGATTCCGATCGGCAAACGCCGCTTCGGCAAGGCCGGCCTCGTCCAAGCGCACCGCGTCATGCCAGTGACGAGCGAAGCGTTCGCCCCGCAGGCGCTTCTGCAGGCAGAAGACATGGATCGCTGTGGCCTTCTCCCAGAACGTTCTTTCCGCGTGCATCACCCGGGGCCGGGCGGCCGGAAAAACGACGTTCTCGACCACGCCAGACGCGTCGCAGATGATATTGCGCAGGCTTGCCGGCTCTCCGGTCGAGCGCGCGCCGAATTCGAGCATGACACTGGGCGCGACATAGCCCGAACCGGTGGTCGCCGCTTCATAGTCAATGAACAGCTTCTCCCCTTCAATGCGGACTGTCGCTGCGAGTTTCTCTTCAGCCAGATTTTTGGTGAGTGCTGGCTGAACCGATCCAGCCACCCATTCAGGAAGGCGCTTACGCACCTCGCTCGACCAGCGCTTTTCTTCACTGCGTGAACGCGGCAATGCCTGCCCGCTATCGCCGACGAGATCGGGTGCAAGTGCCCGAATGTCATAGGTCAGGTCGACGTCCTCAGAGAAGCGCCGGATCACGCCGTAGGCCTTCGACAGCGAAGTGCCACCTTTGAAGACCAGGTGTCCGCCCAGCGCCGAACCGTAGAGCGCCGATAGAGCCCAGACCACCCAGGCATCCTTTTCGAGGAGATGCGCGGGCCGGCCTGACTTATCGGCGGCAATACCGAGGACGTCGCGACGGTCCGAAGCCGTCAGCTCCAGAAAGACGTCAGCCATGCGCCGCGTTCCCGACGCTCCGCGCCAGCCACGTCGGCAGCTGCGGCGCCGCCGCAACGAGTTCCTGGAACGTCGTCGACGGAAGCTTTCGCTTCAGGACCTTGACCGCTGCGTCCGCTTTTTCCGGCCCGAGCCAGGCAAGCGCTCTGACTGCCACGCCGGCAGGCCGATGGGCCATGGCGAGCTGCCAACGCGGAGCGTGCCGGAGTTCAATCACTTGCTTTCCCAGGCTGATCTTGCGGCTGCGACCAGAAGTCAGAAAGACCGACTTGACCGGCACTTGCGTCGTGAGTCCAAGCGTGTTCGCCGCCGCCGCTCCGCCCGGGACAATGACTTCGCCGCGCTGACTGGCGAGCGCCTCGACCGCTTGCTCAACTGAAGGCGACCGGGTGCCGAACCGGCTTGAGAGCGGTCGTAGATAAACGCCCCGACCGGCCCGTATCAGGCGGCCCCTTTTCACAAGGCGCGACAATGCCTGATCAACAGCCGCCCGATTGCCGAGGTGCAGCAAGCCCTTGGCGGATATCGGCGCGCCCTCTGACGCGCTCTCCGCATGCAAAAGAATCTGTTCGGTCAGTCGCTGCATCGCTTTTCTCCTGTCAGAAATATACGCAGTTTTCTGACATATTTCAAGAACAGTTGGCTCACGAATTGAAGCAACAGCCTCACTCCTGTCATGCAGCGACTTCATCAGCGCCAGGCGGGAGTTCGCCGAAAACGATCATCAGTGGCTTGAGGACGGATGACCGTTTTGGAGGATCCAGGCTTTTTCTTGCAGAACCGGCTGTGACTTCAAACGGATGAAGCATCGGGGGTCACAGCAGCTCGTCTGCTGCTGGACGCGGTACTCGTCTTGCCAGGCCCGTGCAAACGCCGCCACACGGCCATACGAGCCGTCATATCCAAGGCTCACCAGATCGGCATGCAGCTGCTTGATCGTGCGCTTCTGCTTGCGCGGCCGCGTCATCTCCTGCCTCAACCAAGCCGACAGCCGGTTCGCGCAAGGATCCAGCTTGCTCGGCCGGTCCGGCGTCCGGAAACGCGGCTCGACCACTTCGGATCGCAGGTACTTGCGCAGCGTGTTTCTTGAAAGGCCCGTCCGCCGGGAAATCTCCCGGATCGACATCTGGTCGCGGTGATACCACCGCCGGATAACGCTCAATAATGCCATGTCCAACACTCCATGGTCCCCCGCTCGCCAAAGCTCGGGACCGGTTCAAACATGGGTCAGTTCTCAGTGGAAATTTCTGCCCTCCCAGGGTCAATTCTCAACGGCAATCAACAGTCTGCAATCCTCGCTCAGCTCTGCAGCTCGTCTTGCACAATCCTCGGTCGCTTTTCGATGAGGGCGAGCAATACCCGCGCGGGGCCTTCAGGGCGTCTGCGCCCCTGCTCCCAGCCTCGCAGAGTACCGACGGCGACGCCAATGCTGCGAGCAAATTCGGCCTGCGACAATCCCGAGCGCTCGCGGATTGCGGCCACATCAGGCTCCGGCACTTCGATATGATGAACCCGTGCGCCGGTCTTGTGACCTTTGGCGTGGGTAAGCGCCTCCTGGAGGCCTTTCTTGATGCTTGCGGCAACGTTGGTCATGTCACTTTCCATAAGTATCGGCGATAAGGTCGCAAAGCTCGATCAGTTCGGCACGTTCGGTCGGAGAGATATTTGCCTTTTCATTCTTTGCAAACACGGTGAGCAAGAAGAGCGGCATGTCACGAGAGCGGTAGAAATGGATCACGCGGTATCCGCCGCTCTTGCCTGCACCCGTTCGGGCGAAGCGCACCTTCCTCAATCCGCCTCCGAGACTGATGCCCGCCTCAGGATCGGCCGCCAGCGCCGAAATCAGCTCCGCTTTCTCCTCATCCGTCATGCCTGCAGAGCGTGATCGCCGGATAAACTCCGGTGTCTCCACAACTGTCAGCATCGACATCGCGCCAGCCCCATTTATACGTCATTGACGTATATGTCAATGACGTAGCTCTGATTTCAATCTTCGCTCCACATTTCATCCTTCGAGAGGGATCAGCAACCGCATCGATGAGGCCCTCTTGACCCACCTCTGAGAGTCAGGGAGATCAATTTATCGGATTTCCTGTGGAAATCGGAATCAAACCACTCTCCCATGCCAACAGCTACCGATTTGTTGGCATTTTGTTGGCAGTGCCCGACACCACAGCAATATTTGTCGCAATAAAACCAGGGGTATACAGGCGCTCGCGATTCCGCCCCCGGGCACCATTCAGGCTTCCAGCGACGTCCGCGGGCCTCCATCAACTTCCATAAAAACGAGGCTTCAGGACGGCGCCTCCACGGCATGTGTCCGCCAACGTCCACCAGAAATCATTGGAAGACATTTTTTCTCTTGGCATCGAGACGGCCGGGAACCTCACCGGCCGGAAAAATGCCCCTGACAGACAGACGTATCCGCGGCGCCCGAAATCCAGCCAGCGAGGTCTCGGCCCACAAGATGCAGACCGGCCGCGCTCCAAAACGGTTCCGGCGTTGTCTGGCGGCATCCGGCATTGCCAGAGCGGCTTTTCGTGCACTGAGCCGCGGCGACAATGCGACCGGTCTGCCCGTCGGTGATCCACGTCCCGAAGAGGAATGCCTGATTGATGCCCTCCCCTTGCGCCGGACGGGTAGAATGAAGGCAGCGCCGATGCAGCGGGGGTGACGTGCTGACAACCGCGCGCGTCCGCCGGCAACGATTCATCCGTCGCACGGATATCACTTTTCGCGAATACTTCGTTTTTGGGCGATTTTTCGTAGACTTTTATGGGTTTTCGCAGGGGTGCGGTGCCATATCGGCCAAATGCTCACTCCCCCTCCGCTTGAATACAAAGGACCGGGAGGCTGTTGCGTTCATACTTTCCGGCCGGTTCAAACCAAAAAAGCAGGTGAACAAAAGACTTCAGTCCAGTCCGAGGATCTGCCCGCGCGACCTGATGCCATCTGCCAGGCTATCAACGAGGGCGGCAGGAATGATGTTGCCCGCATCGGACGCAACCTGGTCGAGAGCGGACGCAACCGCCTGTCCGAGCTCCTCGCAAATGTCTTCAACCGTTCCGACCGGCATGCCGGCAGCATCTGCCGTCTCCCGGAAATGCCTCGTCTGGATCTCGTCCAGCCGGTAGTGGTTATTTGCGCCGAGTGACATGGCCATCTTGAACCGGTTGCGTTGCAGAGTGCCTGCATCGGCCAGAGGCTGCGCCGACAGAATGTCATAGAGCGGCGCCAGCCTGAACCCTCCACCCGGGCGGTGGGCGATCGAAAAGTTCTTCGCATGGCCATCGGTTGCACCCAGCAGCCAGAACACAATCTGTGCTTTCAGGAAGGTCCGCCTGTCTTCAACAGGACGATCACTTTCCTTCAGTCTTTCCAGAATTGCCAGGATGCCTGGCCCGCCATCCCGCTGATACTTGAGCGTTGAAGGCATTGAGAGCGCCTGACAGAAATCCTCCTGCGGCAACCTGATCAGGCGGCTCTCTTCCGTCCACAGACGATCGAACCTTGTCACGCTCAGCACCAGCTGGTCCTCGAACTGCTCGATGGAGGCATCGGCAACATCCAGCCCCAGCGCCGCGCAGAGCTTAAGGCAAAGAAACTCATTCTGCACGCTCTCGGCGAAGTCGAAGCCATTGTGCAGGACGCCGATGGCGGGCTTCAGGATGTGCGTGGTTGCGGTTGTCCCCGCCGGACGCTTCCACTGCCCGCCGGTCCTGAGAAGCGCGGTCTTGTCCTGCGCGCCGGCAATCGAGATACGGAAATCTTCATCCTCGCGTTCCATCCCGAGGGGGGCGTCCCGCAGCCTGCGGATCAAAGCCGCGATTTCTGATTCCGAAAGGACCTCGCCCCTGACCTCACCGGCGGGCCCCGGCGCCTCGCCTTCCGGCAGGAACTGAAGCGCGCCGACACAGTCCCGGCCTGCAACGCAGAGCAATGAAAACGCGTCGGTGCCGGCCGCTCCCAAACGCTCCGCGACCTGGCGGCGAACCTGTTCAGCGTCCGGCAGGAGGTTCTCGAAAACGTTGATGACAGGCGCGCCGCGAAACACCTCACCGGTCAGCGGCAGTGAAATCGAAACAGGCATTGAACCCGGCCCGGCGAGCCACGGCTCGTCATAGCTGAAGGTGACCGCGCCCGAGGCGGCGCGCGTGAGGCGTCCGACGGGCCTTGAGTTGAGGAAGACGCAGAGGGTCTGGGCGGTGGACCGGCGCGCCATCAGAACACGTTCTCGAAGTTTGATTTTCCGCTGCGCGGTGTGACGGTAACTTCAAGTCCGAGGGCTGCAAGTGCATCGAAAAGGACGGCCATGCGGGTTGCCGGCTCGCCGCTTTCCAGCTTCGAGATCGTCGCCTGGCGCACGTTCATGCGGGCCGCGAGTTCCTTCTGGGTCAGCCCCTGCGCAAGCCTTGCCTTTCGCACCACACTGCCTGCCATCCTCGGGCTTCGTGCAAGATCAGCCATAACAACTCTCCCTCATACGCATTCGCGAATAGAGTCAGCATATACGCATTCTCGTATAAATCAAGTTTATACGCAATCGCGTATTGCGATCATCGTACTGACGGCGAAGGACGTTACCGATGCCCCTGATACCTGGCCAGTTTACTGGGCCAGCCGATTGCGGGGGCAAGTCTCGGCGCGGCCTCATTCGGTCCGCCGGCGTCTGCTCACCATCCATTGATTAGTGCGCCCGCGCCGCGCATGTCCTGAAAGCGTTTGCGCATGCGCTCAGAAGGCATCGACGCGGTCCCGGCATACGGACTTCAAAAGGTCCGGGCGCGTCACGGGTTCAACGACCAGATCGATCCTGATCCCCTCAAACTGCTCATTGAGCAACGACCGGACCGCACCAAGATCGAACGGAGCTTGCACCCGGCGAGCAGAGTTATGATGACGTCGATATCGCTGGTCGCCCTCGCCTCATCCCGCGCGGCCGATCCGAACACACCGGCTTGCAAGATGCCGAGCGCCTGGACCAATCCGCTACGGCCTGATCTCGATCAGCACTTCGTTGCGCCGCAGGAATGTAGGGGTCCAGGGCGGATCATACCGGGCATAAGTGGGCTCGCCCGCAATCTCATAGCCCTCCCGTTCGAGGAAGGTCGTGAGCGCCCTGGCTTTCGCCGCAAACGCCTTTTCGTCTGGCCCGCCCGAGAACCGGATGGCGGCCATCCGGCGCGCGGGCACTTGCCGGATCTCGACGCTTTTATCATTCGGCCGCGGCAGTGTGTCCATGGTCCAGTCCGCCGGCATGACGAATGCGACGCGCCAGGTTTCGTCATCGCCGCGCGCCTGCGTCACCGGAGAGGTCATGGCGATCTTATCGGGCCGTGCCTGGATGACCGGCGCCGTCATTTCGATGTCGGCGCCCGTTGTGCTTTCGGGCCGCTGGTTGTCCCCGAATATGAAGTTCGCCAGGGGCCGGAAGCCGCGATTGCCAGCGGTTGCCATGTCACCCGAAACCTCCACCTCGGCGAGGATCATCGGTGCATAGTCCCGGATTTCGATCGAGCCCGAGGAGAAAGTCACCGTATGCGGCGGCTCTTCGGCAGCCTGCGCCGGGGCCATCATCAGGGCCCCCATGACAAAAACTGATAGGATCAAAAAGCGTATCAATGCCATGGCGCAGCCTCCGTTACCGCTCACTACGTTTCGCCGGCCTGCACGGACCACATTGCCTGTGCACAAAGCGCCCGGTCCAGGTCGTCTCGTTTGAGACCCGCGAGGTCCCCCCATGACATCCGTCAGGCTGCCGGTGATGCGGTCAATCCAGGGCCCGGCGGGACAGAGGCGGTTCAGCGGCCCTTGAAGTCTCCGGGCCGGCGCTCGTTCACGCCCGCCACGCCCTCGCGCAAAATCGTCCGTCTGCATCCGCCATTGCTGCCCGGCAATCTCGCGGTCTGTCGCCGCGCGCACCGCCAGCGGCGCGTTGCCTGCGACCGCGGCGGCGTGTGCCCTGGCCGCTGCAAGCAGGTCGCTCCGGGGGACGATCTCGTCCACCCGTCCGATACGCCGCGCCTGCCCGGCGCCGGCGGCGCAACTGACTGAGTGCCCGCCGGCCGGTTTCCTGACCATCTCCGATGCGCGGCGGGTCTTCGATCCGCTCATCACAGCCGCTCAGCAAGACTATGCCTCGGCTCTGATCTGCTAGTAAAAAGGCCGGATGCTGAGCCGACGAAGAGCGATCGGCGGCTTGAGCGCCGCCCTGCTGACCCAAATGCAAACGGCCTGTGCCGGGCCGCCTGGAACCGCTCTCGTGATCGGCGCGGGTATGGCCGGGCTTGCGGCTGCGCGGGCCTTGAAAGACGCGGGGCGGGCCGTGACGGTTCTGGAGGCCCGCGGCCGCATCGGCGGGCGCATTTACACAAGCCGGCTATGGCCGGATGTTCCCGCTGACCTTGGGGCGTCATGGATTCACGGCGCTGATGGCAATCCGCTGACGCGCCTCGCGGAGGCGGCGGGCGCGCGGACACTGATGACAAGCTATGACAGCACACAGCTTCATATTGCAGATAGCCTGCGTGCGACCGGCGTTCAAAGCCGCGGCGAGGCCTGGGCGAGCGGCGTCGTCGAAGCGGCCGTCGCAGCTTCCCGGCGGGCTGACGAGGACCAGTCTCTGCGGGCCGCGATCGACAGCGTCAGCCCCCCGGCGCGCCGGTCGGCTGTTCAGCGCGCACAGCTCGAGTTCCACCTCGCCGGGACCTGCGAGCAGGAATATGCAGGCGCCGCAGAGCAACTCTCCGCCTGGGCCTTTGATGACGACGCGGCGTTCGGCGGCGAAGACCTGCTTTTCCCAGGCGGGTATGATCAGATCCTGGGCTTGCTCGCGCGCGGTCTCGACATCCGGTTGAACTCGGTTGTGTCCGAGGTGCGCTGGGATGAGCGCGGCGCCGAGCTTGTGCTCAGCACAGGCGACATCCTTCGCGCCGATCAGGTGATCGTCACAGTCCCGCTGGGCGTGCTGAAGAGCGGCTCGGTCCGTTTCACGCCGGACTTGCCGCGCAGCAAGCGCGAGGCCATTGCCGGTCTGGGCATGGGCTTGCTGAACAAGCACTTCTTGCGGTTCGGCCGTGTGTTCTGGCCGGGCGACTATGACTGGCACGAGCTTATGAAGGAGACACCGGGGCGATGGTCACAATGGGTCAGCCTTGCGAAGACCGGAGCGCCCGTCCTGATGGGCTTTACCGGCGCAGATGCTGCGCGTGTTGTCGAACCCCTGGATGACCGCGCAATCGTGGACGAGGCGATGGAAGCCGTGCGCGCGATGTTTGGCACAGCGGCGCCCGGGCCAGCCGCCTGGCAACTGACGCGCTGGAGCGCAGATCCGTTCGCGCGGGGATCATACTCGTTCAATGCCGTTGGCAGCGGGCGGGCTCACCGAGGCGAACTCGCGCGCGCGGAGGCCGGCGGCGTGCTGCGCTTTGCGGGAGAGGCTTGCAGCGAGGCCTACCCCGGTACGGTTCACGGCGCATTGATCAGCGGGCGCGCAGCCGCCGCCTGAGGCAAGCTCCGGCGCCCCGGCGGCGGACATCGAGGCGGTTCAGCGGCCCTTGAAGTCTCCGGGCCGGCGTTCGTTCACCGCCGCCACGCCCTCGCGGAAATCGTCCGTCTGCATCAGCCATTGCTGCTCGGCAAATTCGCGGTCTGTCGCCGCGCGCACGCCTGCCGCAAGATCGGCCCGCAGTGTCTTTCGCGCCGCGCGCACCGCCAGCGGCGCGTTCTCTGCGATCGAGGCGGCGTGTGCCTGCGCAGCCGCAAGCAGGCCGCTCTGCGGGACGATCTCGTTCACCAGTCCGATACCCCGCGCCTGCCCGGCATCGACGCGCGCGCCGGTCAGAAACATGACCTCCGCCGGCCCGCGTCCGATCAGGCGCGGCAGCGTGTAGGTCAATCCAAAACCGGGATGAAAACCCAGCTTGACGAAGTTGGCGGCGAACCGCGCCTCCGGCGCCGCGATCCGCAGATCCGCGATCATCGCGAGCCCGAGGCCGGCGCCGATGGCGGCGCCCTGTATGGCGGCGACGATCGGCAACGGCGTTGCAAACAATCGCACGGCCTCGTCGTAGAGCGGATTGGTGCCCGGCGCATCGGAGCGCGCCGCGATGCCGATTTCGTCGGCGCGGCGCGTGAGGTCCGCGCCGGCGCAGAACACCTTGCCGGTGGCCGCCAGCACGGCCGCGCGCGTCACGCCGTCCCGGCCGAGGTCTTCCAGCGCGTCTGCAAGATCCCGCATGAGATCGACGCTCATCGAATTGACCGGAGGCCGGTCGATCGTGAGGGTCGCAACGAAACCACCGCGCGCAATCTGGATATCGCCGATGCGGGTGACCGCGCTCACCGCTTCAATCCCAGCAGGTTGCGCGCGACCACCCATTTGTGCACCTCGGTGGGGCCATCATAGATGCGCATGGTGCGCAGGTGGCCGGACATGAGGGAGAGCGGGATCTCCTTCGTCATGCCCATGGCGCCGTACATCTGCATGGCGTGATCGAGCACTTCGTAGGCCATTTCGGTCGAATAGGCCTTCACCGAGGAGATGTCGGTGCGCACGTCGGCGCCGTTGTCCAGCTTCCAGGCCGTTTCATAGGTCATGAGTGTTGCGGCCTTGATGCGCGTCCAGGCGTCCGCGATCCACCACTGCACGGACTGCCGGTTCGCCAGGGGCTCGCCGAACACCACCCGCTGGGGCGCATAGTCCAGCATCATGTCGAGCGCGCGCTGCGCCATGCCGATCGACCAGCTCGCCATCTGCAGGCGCCGCGTGGAGAGGCGCACCTGCATCGGCGCAAAGCCCTGCCCTTCCTCGCCCAGCAGGTTTGCCGCCGGCACGCGGCAGTCTTCGAGCACCACTTCGTAGGTGAACTGCCCGCCCAGCATCGGAATGCGCCGAAGCACGTTGAAGCCGGGCGTGCCGCGGTCCACCAGGAAGGCCGAGATGCCGCCGCGCGCGCCCTTCTGCTTGTCGGTCACGGCCATCAGGATGGTGAAGTCAGCCTCCTGCGCGCGGCTGATCCAGATCTTGCGGCCGTTGATGATCCAGTCGCCGCCTTCCCGAACGGCACGTGTGATCATCGCGGCGGGATCGGCGCCCGCGCCCGGCTCAGAAATGCCGATCGCCGAAACCAGGCGCTTCTGCACATAGGGCGCGAGGTATCGCCCGCGCTGGTCCTCGTTTACTGTCGCCATCAGCATGCGAAGGTTCGGCGAGTCCGGGGGCAGGTAATAGGGAACGCAGGTCTTCCCCATCTCGATATTGACGCCGACCATCGCGACGGCGGGCAGGTCTGTTCCGCCCACATCCGCAGGTGCATCGAGCCCCCAGAGCCCCAGATCCTGCGAGCGCGCATCGATCCGGCCCCGCTCTTCCTCAGTGAGGTAGGCGCCCTTTCCTTCAGCGTCTCGTTCGAGGACCTTCTGCTCGAGCGGGATCAGGCTCTCCCGCACGAACCGCGCGACGAGGTCCTGCAACATCCTGTGCTCTTCGATGAGTTCGAAATGCATGAACACCTCCCGCGGGCCTGACGCCGATGCGCCGAAGGTGGACTTGCCTACCCGGGAAGTAAAGCCGCGCGGATCGCAGGTCCGTCTTCCGCCTTCGGGCCAAGCGCCGGTTCGCACCGATGGCTCACGACAGGACCTCGCGCAGATCACGGACGCGCTGAACCGGTCAGAATAACAGTTCACGCAAAAACACAGGCCGGTCGAGGTTGAGGGCGTTCGCCTGCGCATCGCCGGCCGGGCCCCAGGGCATAAAAAAACCCGCCGGCGAACCGGCGGGCTTATTCAAGCCTTCAAAATCTGATCAGGGGCTGGACGCGCCACCGGCACCTGCTGCCACCGCGGCTGCGGCCGCGGCTGCCGTCAGCCCGACGGCCGCGCCGACGCCGCCGCCAGCGACACCCGCATCAGCGATAGCAACACCGCTCGCATCGAGTTTCGCAATGACCGCTTTGCAGAACTGCGCGTCGACCTTCACCGACTCGAGAGCCTTGAGCTCAACCGTACAGCCATAGGCCGTAATGGTCGCCGTCCCGGCCGCGCGGGTCTGGACGATGTCGCCGTCGAGCAATTCGGCTCCGGTCCCGATCGAGATAATCTCCGTTCCGCGCTGGACCACAACCGATCCGACTTCCTCTGTTGCCGAAGTTACCGATCCGGTCGCGTTAGCAAAGGCGGACAAGGCAAAAGCGCAAAGCACGCCCGCGGCGATCGATGTCCGGAAAAAGCTGGTCATTAGAATCTCCTCGAAACGTTGCTGTTCGTTTCTCTCTTTAAGTGAATGCATCCCTAGCGTCTATAGCTGTTAAGCAAGATTTGACGGAACCTACACGGCTCTGACAGGTCTCTGGAGTGAAGCTGTCAGATTGCCCAATTCCGGATCAGGCCTCGGCTCAGGATTTAACCGGCCGATGCGGCCACCGGCGTTCCGGCAGCCAGGAGTTCGCGCTCTGCGCCTTCGATCCGGAGCGCGGTCAGAATGCCCGACTGATAGGCGCCGGTATCGATACCGACGCGGTTCGGCCGGAACGCAACCGACTCCGAGATCGTATGGCCGTGCACGATGTAGGCCTCATGCGGCGTATCGGAACTCAGGAACTCCTGCCGGATCCAGCGCAGGTCGCGGCCCGTCTGGGCCTCAAGCGGCACGCCCGGCCGCACGCCGGCATGCACGAGGCAATAGTCGCCGAACCGGACTGTATCCACAGAGGCGGCCAGGAACCTGATATCGGCCTCGGGGATATGGCTGAGCAGCGTATGCTCGAGCCGGTGAAGATCCGGATCATTCAGGATGGATGGATCGACGCCGTAGCTGATGGCGCAGGTCCTGCCCCCATGTTTCAGCCAGTCGGGGATCAGTTCCGGCTCGCCGCTGAGGCTGCGGACCATCATCTCTTCATGATTGCCTTTGATGACATGCATCTGAGCGAAGCCGGGCGGTGAAGCGCGCAGCAAAGCAACCACGTCCCGGCTCTGCGGCCCGCGGTCCACAAGATCGCCAAGGAACACGATATGACAAGGTTTTGCGGCGCGCTGGCGGTGATCGCGTTCAATCTCAGCGAGCAAGGCCTGAAGCTCTGCAAAGCAGCCATGGACATCTCCGATGGCGTAGAGGCGCTTGCCCGGACTTCCTTCGGGCGCCGCCGCGCCGGATGCCGGGCCCCGGCCAAACCAGGCCCTCATCGCGCTCTCCTTCTGAATGCTGCCTTCGCACGATGAACTGAGGGCGCCGGCCGCGGCATTCAAGTGTGCAAAGCCTTTGATCACTCCAGAGGCCAAGCTTAATAAAGTTTTATGAATGGGTTGCAAACGCATTCAGCGCGTGCACTCTCTACGCCTAGAAGTAGTGCGGGGTCGTTCGCGTGATACAACATGCCGGATCAGAGCTGCCGCGATGGTATGCGGTCAGAACACAACCGCGAGCCGAAGACCGCGCACAGCGTAACCTCGAAGCGCAGGGCTTCGAGACCTTCGCGCCGCGCATTGCCAGATCCGTGCGCCATGCCCGCCGCACCCAGTGGCGGCTCGCGCCGCTCTTTCCGGGATACATGTTCGTCCGGCTCGACGCCTCGCGCCAGCGCTGGCGCCCGATCGACGCGACCTTCGGGGTCGCAAACATCGTCAAGGTCGCCCAGACCCCTGTCCCGCTCCCCGTCGGCCTTGTCGAGCATCTCCAGGTCCTTGCGGCCGAGACGGGCGAGCTCACCGGCCTCGAATCCACGATTGCGATTGGTGACAAGGTCCGCGTCCTCGGCGGCGCGTTCGACAACTGGATCGGCGAAGTCCTGAGCCTGCCCGCGCCGGACCGCGTTATGCTGCTGATCAGCATGGCCACGCGGGAGGTGAAGGTCACCATTCCGCGAAAGTCGGCGATGCTGGTCGAAGCCGCCTCCCGCATGGGGCCCGGGCCGCCGGACAAGGATGTGCGCGAATGAACAGCGCCGCCGACACGGTCTCCATCAACGCCCGCCTCCGCCAGGTGCGGCTTTACCGGCGCATCGGCGCCGTGCTTCACAGCGCGCGCGTCCAGCTCATCGGCGCCCTGCTCGCCGGCGTGTTCGCGTCCCACGTCATCCGCGAGCTCTATGAGAACGTTGATGACCCGTTCCTGAGTTATTCAAACACCAATGTCGGCACGGTCCTCGCCGTCCTGCTCGGCCTGCTCTTTTACCGCAAGGTCACGAGCCTGCCCGGCACAGCCGCGCTGATGAACACGGTGCCGGCGTTCACGACGAGTTATCTCGCCGTCGCTGCCCTGTTCTTTGCCTTCCGTCTCGATTTCAGCCGGCAGCAGTTCATCATCAGCTATGTCGCGGTAATCGCCTTCTTCTTCCTGCTCGGCTTTGTTGCGGTCCGGCTGCGGCGCCCGGCCTATGGCTATATCCCGGGCGGCAAGACGGACCAGCTCACCGAAATCAGCTACGCCGACTGGATCCGGCTTGCCTCGCCCGAGGAGGCAAGGCGCCACGCCGACCTGCCCATCGTGGCCGATCTCAACGCCGATACGATCAATGATGACTGGGAGCGGTTCATTGCCGAGGCCGCGATCTCAGGCCGGCGGGTCTTCAATGCCAAGCAGCTGCGGGAATCCCTCGAAGGCCAGGTCGAGATCGAGCACCTGTCGGAGAACTCATTCGGACACCTGGCGCCGGACTCGATCTACGCGCCGCTCAAATTTTATATCGACTTTGCGGCCGCCTTCATCGTGCTGCTTGTCCTCTCACCTGTCTTGCTCGCGGTTGCGATCGCCATTCGGCTTGAGTTCAGGGGTCCGGCGATCTTCAGGCAGCAACGCATGGGCTACCGCGGCCGGGCGTTCATGATCTACAAGTTCCGGTCGATGCATGAGGCGCCGACCAGCCCGGCCCACGCCAGCGCCGACATGACGCTCACGGATGATGCGCGCATCACCCGCATAGGCCGCGTCATCCGCAAGACCCGGATCGACGAGTTGCCGCAGATCTTCAACATCCTGCGCGGCGAGATGAGCTGGATCGGCCCAAGACCGGAAACGCTGCGCCTCGCGGCCTGGTACGATTCGGAACTCGCCTTCTACAGCTACCGGCATATCGTCCGTCCCGGGATCAGTGGCTGGGCGCAGGTCAAGCAGGGACATGTCACGAGTGTCTCGGACGTGCGCGACAAGCTCCAGTATGACTTCTACTATGTGAAGAACTTCTCGATCTGGCTTGACGCGCTGATTATCATTCACACGGTCCGCGTGATGCTGACCGGGCACGGCGCCAAGTAGCCCGCCTCAGGCGGCGACATTCTCCACGAACCAGGCATAGGTCGAGGCGAGGCCGTTTTCGAGCGAAATCGAAGGCGACCAGCCAAGACCGCGCAGCCGGCCGGCTGACATCAGCTTGCGCGGCGTGCCGTCGGGCTTGGAGAGGTCATGTTCCACCGCGCCCTTGAAGCCCGCGGTCTGGCAGATGAGCTCGGTCAGTTCGAGGATCGTGACATCAGTGCCGGAGCCGACATTGATATGGATGTCCTCGGAATAGTGCTTCAGGAGAAAGACGAGCGCGTCGGCGCAGTCATCGGCGTGCAGGAATTCCCGGCGGGGCGTGCCGGTACCCCAGATGGTGATCGCGGCATCGCCGCGCACCTTCGCCTCGTGCACCTTGCGGATGATCGCCGGGACGACATGGCTGGTCGAGAGGTCAAAATTGTCGCCCGTGCCATAGAGGTTTGTTGGCATGGCGGAGATGTAGTCGCGCCCGAACTGGCGGCGATAGGCTTCGGCGAGTTTGATCCCGGCGATCTTGGCGATGGCATAGGCTTCGTTTGTTGGCTCGAGGATCCCTGTCAGCAAAGCCTCTTCACGGATCGGCTGCTCGGCAAACTTCGGATAGATGCAGGAGGATCCGAGAAACAGCATCCGTTGGACGCCGGCGCGGTGGGCTGCCTCTGTGATGTTGGCCTCGATTATGAGGTTCTGGTAAAGAAAATCAGCCGGATAGGTGTCGTTGGCGAGGATGCCGCCGACCTTGGCGGCTGCCATCACGACCGCGTCCGGACGAATGCTGGCGAAAAATCGCTCGACCTCATCCTGTCGGAGTAAATCGACTTCGTCCCGAACCGCGGTGACAACCTCGCAAGGCTCGGATGCAAGCCGCCGGACAACCGCGCTGCCGACCATGCCTCTGTGGCCCGCGACATAGATCCTCTTGCCTTCAAGGCTGAAGCGATCCGGCATTTCAGTGATCCGTGCCATTTGACATGAGCTTCAGGTCTTCACGCACCATCTCGCGCGCCAGGTCCCGAACGGATGTCTTGTGAGCCCAGCCGAGCTCGGCCAAAGCCTTTCTCGGATCGCCGAGCAACAAGTCGACTTCCGTCGGCCGGAAATAGCGCGGGTCGACTTCCACGAGGCAGCGCCCGGAGCCCGTGCAGAACCCCTTCTCGCCGGCGCCCTGCCCGCGCCATTCCAGCGTGATCCCGCATTCTTCGAAGGCCCAGTCGACAAAGGTGCGCACGCGGGTCGTCACGCCGGTAGCCAGCACATAATCTCCCGGCACGTCCTTCTGAAGCATGCGCCACATGCCTTCGACGTATTCCTTTGCGTGTCCCCAGTCACGCTGGGCATCCAGGTTGCCGAGATAAAGCCGGTCCTGCTTGCCGAGCTTGATCGCTGCAGCGGCGCGCGTGATTTTCCGGGTGACGAATGTCTCGCCGCGCAGCGGGCTTTCATGGTTGAAGAGGATGCCGTTGGAGGCATGCATGCCATAGGCCTCGCGGTAGTTCACAACGATCCAGTAGGCATAGAGCTTAGCTGCGGCGTAAGGCGACCGCGGATAGAAGGGCGTCGTCTCCGACTGGGGAACTTCCTGGACAAGTCCGTAAAGTTCGGAGGTCGATGCCTGATAGAAGCGGGCCGTCTTCTCGAGACCGAGAATACGCATCGCTTCGAGCAAGCGCAGCGTACCGATCGCATCCGAGTTGGCGGTGTATTCCGGCGTTTCAAAACTGACCTGCACATGGCTCTGCGCGGCGAGGTTATAGATTTCGTCGGGCTGCGTTTCCTGGACAATGCGGATCAGGTTGGTCGCATCCGTCATGTCCCCGTAGTGCAGGGTCAGGCGCGGATCTTCGACATGCGGGTCCTGGTAGATGTCTTCGATACGGCCCGTGTTGAAGCTTGATGACCGGCGTTTGATGCCGTGGACGATGTAACCCTTGTCCAGGAGCAGGCGCGCAAGGTAGGCGCCGTCCTGGCCCGTGATCCCCGTGACCAAAGCTGTTTTCGTCTTGCCCATGGTGTCCCTTTCTGTTCGAAACCTGTCATCAGCGAGCCCGCCGCTGATCCCCCGCGCAGACAAACTCAGGGAGACACCCCGAGGTTGGGATGACGCCGGGCGACGATTACCGTTTGCAGTCGCAGCAGGCCAGCGCAAACTTGGCCGACGTCGTGTTTTTGCGCGGCCCAGGCGAAGTGCGGCGGCCCGAAGCACACCGCCCAGTCCATAACCTTGAGACTGCCCGTGAACTGAAAAGGCTTCAGGCAAAACAAGACGCTAAAATGACAGACCTGCAGATGGTCCGTCAGAAGGCGGTTACCTCCCTTCGAGCACAACGCAGCGGATCAGCGATTGTCGCGCCCTCGGTATCAGGGATAGAAGAGGGCTTCATTCCAACCCGGCAAGCGAGTGTGTGCGTTGACCCGTTTTTTTCAACCGGCCATCGCGCTTGGCTTTGTCCTGGTCCTCCTCGCGCTGCTTGCGGTCTCGCTCGCGCCGCCCGGCAGCCCGCTTGGACAAGTGGCGCTCTGGCCCGGCGACAAGGCAAGCCATATCGCGGCATTCTACGCTCTCACCGCGCTCTCGATGGCCGTCTTTCCGAGAGCCCATCTTCTTATCCTCTGCCTTGCGCTCGGCCTGCTTGGCGCCGGCATCGAGTACGGACAGGGTTTTGTCGGGCGTGAGGTCTCGGTCCGGGACATGATTGCAAACTTCATCGGCATGCTGATTGCCCTGCTGCCGGTCGCAATGCACAGCCTGAGGCTTGCGCTGAAGGGCCGGCGCGCCGGCGAGGCCCGGCCATGACCGCTGAGGCCCGATCCTCAAGCAAGGATCGCCCACGCGCCCTGTTCATCAACCGGTTCTACTATCCGGACCATAGCGCGACATCCCAGATCCTGACAGATGTCACGGCGGGCCTCACTGCGCTTGGCTGGCCGGTGACGGTCATCAGCTCACGGATGGGTTACGAGGATCCCTCGGCCCGCTATCCGGCCAAGGACGCGTTCAACGGGGTAAGCATTGTCCGGGTCGCCACAAGCCGGTTCGGGCGCGGCAGTCTTGTCGGCCGCGCCATCGACTATGTGTCCTTCTATGTGACCAGTTTCTTCGCCGTGCTGAGCGAGGCGCGCCGCGGCGATGTGGTCATCGTCAAGACCGATCCCCCGCTCCTGTCGATCCCGCTCGGTCTTGCTGCAAAGCTCAAGGGCGCCAGGACCGTCAACTGGCTGCAGGACATCTTCCCGGAGACGGCGGCGGCTCTGGGTCTCAAGGTTGCGGCCTCACCGGTCGGCCGGATTGCGGCCGCTCTGCGCAACCGCTCGCTCGTGCGCGCTGACCGCACAGTTGTGATCGGCCCGAGAATGAAGGCCAAAGCGCTCGCCTTCGGCGCGCCGGAAGGCCGGCTGCGGGAGATCCAGAACTTCTGCGATGACACGGCAATCCAGCCGGTGGCGCCTGCCGATAACCCGCTCCGCGCCGCCTGGGGCTTTACGCCATCCGACTTTGTGGTCGGCTACTCAGGCAATCTAGGACGCGCGCACGACCTGTCGACGCTGCTTGCCGCCGCCGATGTCCTGAACCCCGACCCGCGGTTCAGGTTCCTGTTCGTCGGCGGCGGTCATCTGCGTTCGCTTCTTGAGACCGAAGCCAGGGCGCGCGGGCTCACCAACATCGTGACCAGGCCCTACCAGCCCCGCGAACAGCTCGCCCTGTCTCTGAGCGTGCCGGACGTGCACTGGGTCTCGCTGCTGCCGGAGCTCGAAGGCCTGATCCTGCCGAGCAAGCTTTACGGGATTGCTGCGGCGGGCCGGCCCCTCCTGATGATCGGCGACCCGGAAGGCGATATCGGCGCCTGGGTCCGCCGGCATGCCTTTGGCGCCGCGTTCAAGATCGGCGACGCCGATGGACTCGTCCGCACTCTGATTTACCTGCAGGAGAATCCGGACCGGGCGGCTGCCATGGGCCAGCATGCGAGGCGCTTCCTCGACACCACGGCGCGTCGAGAAGACATCATCCGGCAATGGTCTGATCTTCTCGCCGAGTTTGCCTGAGCGCGCCGGCGCGCTCAGGCAGGATCAGATCGTCACCGTCCGCAGCGGCTGGGACGCCCCTTCGCCCGCCTCTGGCAGCGGCGCCTCGGGGCGCGCGCGCGGCACGATCATCAGGGCAAGGCACATCGCGGCAACAGCGGCGATGCCCGGCGTGCGCAGCGGATAGTCGACAAGGCTGTGGAGGATCGGCACGAGGCAGGCGATGCTGGCCGCGCGGCGCAGACTCAGGGCGCCGGATTTCGAACCCGTCCAGAGCCGGCCGACATGGAACAGGAACCAGGCCAGGAAAGCCGCCAGCAATAGGCCGCCTGCGAGCCCCGTCTCAATCAGCCATTCAAAATAATCATTATGGGCATGCGCCGCGTAGGTCTGCGAGACGGTTGCCGGGTCTTCGTAGAGCCGGAACACGTCTTCATAGGTCCCGAGCCCGGTGCCCGCGAGCCAGTGTGTTTCGAGCATTTCGCCTGACGTCCGGTTCATTCCAATCCTGGATGTTGGACCGGCGTCCATACTTATCGCACCGAGCCCCGAGAGCCTCGGGCTTGAAAACACGACAACGCCCGCAAACACGAAGATCGCCGGCACGATCAGCAAGCCCTTCATCCCTCCCCCGCTGCCGCGCTGGCCGCCCAGCAACAGGGGGGCCGAAAGCAGTATGACGGGCGCGAGGAGCAGGTAACCCGCGGCAGAGCCCGCCCCCAGGACACCCGCAATGAGCAACAGCCCAAGCACGCCGGCAACGAGCGCGAGCGCGACGTCTTCATCACGGCCTTCCCAGTCCCGGCGCAGCTCCGAAGCAATCACGGCCACGAAGGGCAGTCCCATCAGGAGGAAGCTTGCCTGGTGATTGGGATTGGAAAAGACGCCGACCGGCGAACCGAAAGCCGTGAACTCATAGAAATAGAGCCCCGAGCTCTTGCCGAGGATTACCTGAGCCAGGCCGAGCAGCGCGCTGAGCGCGCCGCAGGCCGGGATCAGCCATTTGAGGAGGCCGGCGCAGCGGCTCCATTTAAGCGCCGCGACAAGGCAGAACCCGGCCGCCGGCGCAAGGAACGCGAGGAGGCTCGCAAGTGTTGTCTCGGGCGCAAGGCTCAGAGGCGCGCCCGAAGCCGAAAGGCCGAGAGCCTCCAGTCCGCGCTGGGCCACATCCCGGTCCGGCAATCGGCTCCAGACCGAACCCGGCAAAGGAAACAGAGACAGGAGCACAATCAGCACAAGGACGATCCAGAACCCGAACACGGTCAGGACGGGCCCCTGCCACCAGGGCTTTGCAAAAACAAACAGCGCGGCGGCAATGACGCCGGAGACAGCGAAGAAAGCCGCCTGCGCAAGCTCGCCCTCAAGGCTAGCCCCGCCCGTCAGCAGCGCAAAGAACATGAAGGCTGCCGTCAGCGCCCTCGGCGCATAGCGCTGCAAGGTCTCCAGACCCATCATGGCCCGGCTCCCGGCGCGTCGGCGTTCTCGAGCTTCACGTTCAGGACTTCGATCCGCGCCGGCTGCGGAAACGTCCCCGGCACGCCGGACAGCGACAGGGTCACGAACTCGCAGGCCCCGCCCGGGACGGCGAGATCGACCATCTCATCAGCGGGCGCGGCGCTGAGGCGTTTCATGTCGAACGCAGCGATCTCATCAGATGTCCCGGCGCAGACCAGCCGCCACCGGAACCAGCCGCCCGTCTCGCTGACCTGGCCGCTCATGCGGGCGGTGAACCGGTAGCCACCTGCAGACAGCGGAAAGGTCTGGCTGACGAAGGTTTCCGCCTGGCGGCCCTGGAAGAAGGCATAGATGCCGCCGCCTTCGAGGTATTCGGCGCCCTGTCCCCAGAGCTGCCAGTTGAACGGGGCGGGCGCGGGGCTTGTCGCAAAGCCTGGATTGTAGGGGATCGCCAGCGGCGGGGCCGGGTTATCGCGGAGAAGCGCGCCAGAGCCGATGAGTTCTGCAAACACGATATAGGCCGCGCGCCATTGCCCGGCCCCGGCCAGACGGTTCAGGAGCCCGGGTTGAGCGGCCGGGAACTCTGCATAAAGGCTGATGAGACCGGTAAGCGGCACATCCGGCTGGCCCGCGAGCGCCGTCAGATAGGCCCCGCCCCAATAAGGCCGCGCGCCGCGAACGTGCGCCTCGACCAGCGTAAAGAGCGCGTCGTCGGCGCTGAGCTGCGCCAGGACCTCAGCATAGAGATGACCCTGCGCGCGGTCTGTCTCGAAGAGTGGCAGGTAGAGCGACAGGAACTGCGCAGGATCCCCTGCCCGGTAGGCCGCCTCCGCCAGCTGGACGCGGGCCGCCTCAGAGCGCGCGTCGCGCTCGAACACGAGCGGGGCAAGCACGGCGGCGCCGCCGCCATCGCCCGCCCCCAGACGCTCAGCCAGAGCCATCGCCAGTGGCCGGCGCCCGAGCGGCGCACTGGCCGCAAGCTGCGTCACCGCCGACAAGGTGCAGGCCTCATCTTCGCGCAGGCATGCCGCCTCAAGGGCCGTGCCCGCAAATACCGCGGGCCGCGCGCCGAGCGCGCCCGTCAGGACAAACGCATAAATGGCTGAAATCATCGCGGCCAGCCCGAACACGCCCGCCCCGATGATCCGGACCGCGCCGGTCATTCCCGGTCGATGGCGTTCGGCGGCGTCTCGTCGGTGCCGGCAAAGAGCCGGATCTTGCGGCGGGCCTGCGAGCCCTTCTTCGACGGCTTGCTGCCATAGGCATAGGCGCCGCGTCCGTAAGAATAATAGTAATAGCCGCTCTCATAGCCCGATTTCTTCGCATCGAACTTCATCAGCATGACGCCGACGACATTGGCATTGGCTTCGGCCAGCCGCTCGAGCGTGCGCGCCGCCGCCGGCCGGCGGATCGATCCGGACTCGATCACCACGAGGGTCGCATCGCAGACCGAGCCGAGGATCGGCGCATCCGCAAACCCGAGCAAGGGCGGCGAGTCGATCAGCACAAGGTCAAAGAGTTCCGCGGCCTCTTCGATCAGGGCCGGAAGCCGCCCGCTCGAGAGCAGCTCCGCCGGGTTTGGCGGAATGACCCCGCTCGGAATGAGGTAGAGCCCGTCTGTGCTGGACCCGATGACATTGTCCGCGAGCCGGTCCTCACCGGTAAGGAGCCCCGACAGGCCGACCGAGTCCCTGGCATTGGCCACAAAGGACGGCTTGCGCAGGTCAGCGTCGATGATCAGGACCTTGCGTCCCGACCGGGCGAAGGACATGCCGAGCGAGATCGTGCTGCTCGTCTTGCCTTCACCGGGCTGGCTGGAGGTCACGACAAGGCTGCGCGGCGCGCCGGACGTCGTCGTAAACTCAAGCGCTGTGCGCGCCGAGTAGAAGGCTTCTGTGATGGGCGACCTCGGATCTCCGAGGGCGTCCGTAATGCTGCCCCCCTTGCCGCTGACTTTCGGAATGACGCCGATCGCGGGCAGCCCGAGCTTCTGCTTTACGTCTTCGGGCGTCTTGATCGTGTCGTCGATATAGTTGAGGGCGAAAGCAAGCCCGATCCCGAGCGCGAGGCTGAGGATCATCGCCAGTATCAGCGTGCGCTGCAGGTTCGGCTCGAAAGGCTCGTTCGGCACGATCGCGCGGTCGACGACCGAGACCTGGCTTGAGCCGACGCCGCCGGCGATGCTGACTTCCTTCAGGCGCTGAAGGAGCGCTTCATACTGGGCGCGGGCTGTGTCCACTTCGCGCTGCAGGATCGTGTAATCGATCTTGCGCCCGCGCTGGTCCTGCACGTTGGCCTTGAGCTCATTGATGCGGTTTGCAAGCGACTCCTCGCGGGCAACAGCCGCCTTGAACGTCGCCTCCGAGGCAATGCGGATCGCGGCCTTCTCGGCGTCCATCTCGGCGTCGAGCGCCTCGATGCGGGCTGCCAGTCTCACCATGTCCGGATAGTCCGGTTTGAACGTGCCGAGCATTTCCTGGTACTGGGCCGAGAGTTCAGAGCGGGCCGCGCGCAGACGCATCAGGTCTTCGCTTTCGAGATAGTCTGCAGTCGCCGCGCTCGTCAGCATTTCGCGGTAACGCTGTTCGGACGCGATCCGCTCGCTCTGGGCGGCGGCAAATTCGGCGTTTAGGGCCACGAGCGAGTCCACGTCAAGCGACGAGTTGCCATTCTCGGTGCCGAGTTCAAGGATATCCTTTTGCTGAGCATAATCGACAAGCCGGCGTTCGGCATCTTCGAGCGAAGACTTCGCCGTGACGAGCCGCTCCTCGAGGAACTTGCGCGCATAGGCGGTGGTGTTGAACTTGCGTTCAAGGCTTCCCTCGATGAAGCTCTCGACAAGCGTGTTGGCGATCCGCGCCGCATCGTTCGGGTCGGCGCTGACGAAAGTCACCCTGACGACGCGGCTGCGCCCTTCGGGCGCGACCTGGAGATTGCGGCCGATATTGTCCGCAGCCTGCCGTACCCGCTCCTCGCGGCTCGCAGACGGGTCGGCGTAGAGTTCATTGCTGGAGAGATCGAGCAGCTCAACCACGCGCTCGGCGAGCGCCCGGCTCTTCATTAGGGCGTACTGGGTTGCCATGTATTCGGAGTCGGCGACGACCACGGGGTCGACCTCCGCCGACTCGATGATGCGCGTCTCCTGGCGCTGCACCTCGATCGTGGCCGTCGAGCGAAAGAGCGGTGTCTCACGAAGGGTCAGCAAGGCGGCGGCCGACGTCCCGAGGATCATGATCGCCAGGATCATGAACTTGCGCCGCAAGAGGGTGCGCAAAACGCCCCAGAAATCGAAACCGGCACCGTCTTGCTCATAGGGGTCGCGCGTATAGCGCGGGTCCGCCACCGGATAGGCGGCCAGATTGTCGACGGGCCGCTCTGCCGGCGCACGGCCGGCACCCGGCCTGACGCTCAGGGGCGCATTGCGATCGTCAGGCATCAGGCCTCTCCGGCTTCAGATTGGGATGATACGGGGCGGTCAGTAAATGAAGAACAGGGCAAGAAGTGGAACCGATCGCAGGAACTCGCCATACGTCCTGCGGGCCTCGGAGCCGTCCATGACGATGATATCGTTGGCATAGACTAGCGGATCTTCTGCCTCCCCGCTCCGTATCTTGCGCAGATCGAAGGCGGCCGCGTTCCGCTTGCCCTCGATCTGGCGAAAGACGACGACTTTACGGGGGTCTGCGTTCTCGGCGGGGCCACCCGAAAGCGCGATCGCCTGGATCAGGGTGAGCTGGCCCTCGACCGGGTACATGCCGGGTTTCGCAACCGACCCATCAACGGTCAGGAACCGCTGCTGGGTCTCGGTGATGCGAACCGTGACATCCGCGTCCTGCAGGTAGCTCTCGCCGAACTTGGTCTCCAGGATCGCCGCAAGCTCGGACGGCGTATAGCCGGAGGCCGAAACAAGCCCGATCAGCGGCAACTTGAGCTTGCCCTCGAAATCAACCTGGTAGGAGTTATCAAGGTCGGGCGCCCCGAAAACCGAGATCTCCAGAAGGTCCATCGGGCTGATCCGGACGTCGAGGTTCTGGATCGGCAGGGTCGTGTCCGGGACCGAGAGATTACGGGCGAGCTGCACGTCCCCGCCGCCACGCCCGGAGCTCTGGCAGGCCCCCGCAAGGGCCACCAGGCAAACCATTCCGAAAAGACGGCAAAACTGCTTCAACATCACGCTCACTACTCTGGCCGATCAAAATCCACATTACGAGACAATTCAACCGGAAGGGTCAGCGCCCGCTGAGATTTCGGCAGTGGGGCGTTGTTTAGCCCGGTTTGACGTCGGCCGGGTGACAAGTTCTCTGGCAAAACGGCACGCCTGAGCTTCACGCGGCCTGGCACGTTCCCGTCGTCCGCAGCATCCACCAGGTGGGCCAGGGCTCGGCCGAGCGTCCGCGCCGGAAACCCGCCGCACCGGGTGAACGCAGGTATGATCCGCGCATCAGCAACGGCACATCGCACAAGACAGCCCGGCTCATGCCGGAGATCTCACCGGAAACCGCGCCTCGAGCGCCGCAAGCCAGGCTTCGATTTCATCCGCCAGACCTGATGCAGACGCGTCCTGTCTGAGCTCCATGATTTCGCGGCGCGCTGCCGGGATCGAACGCCAGAGCGCGTCATCGTCATGGTCGAGATTGAGGCGCTGCGCGATAGCCTGCGCCAGGCGGTCGCTGTCTGCAGGTGCGAGCAGGTTCGGGTCCGCTTCGAACACGAGCCGTTGCCCCAACTGGCGCAGCCGGCCATCTTCGAACCCGCGAACGAGGCCGGCGCGGGCAGGCCAGTCGGTCTCATGGAAGCGCGCCATACGGGCTTCGTCCGCCCTGCCCGGAAACCCGGCATGGATCATCTGTTCAAGATGTTCCGCCTGCGGCCATTCAGGCTCCAGGGCTTTATCAAGACGCACAAGGCGTTCCCGGAACAGGTCCTCCCGGGCGAGCCATGCATTCTGCGCCAGCTCGTGCCCGGAAGGGAAAACCGCCATCCACTTTTCCGGCGCATCCTCGCAGGTGTTGCCGGGCGCGGGTTGCGAAAAAGCGAGGGGGTCCTTTTCACGGCTGCGCTTGAACTCATTTAACGGGAATTGG
>Ga0247832_1002341_pt1 | contig 29428 bp, 27 predicted proteins | sample LaCruzMarch2015__10_FD_192407 | JGI IMG/M metagenome (GOLD analysis project Ga0247832, IMG submission 192407) | Freshwater microbial communities from meromictic Lake La Cruz, Castile-La Mancha, Spain - LaCruzMarch2015_4m | ecosystem: Environmental > Aquatic > Freshwater > Lake | place: Spain... | reverse complement strand
AATGTATTAGTTCATAAGCGTAGTTTTGTGCGGATATTAAAAAAAACACATAAAAGTTGACAGATTCTTACCGACATAAAGGCTTGCGCAAACGATTGGTCGATACGCTGCGTAAACGAGGCATTTCCGATGAAGCTGTTTTGGCGGCTTTGTTGGCCGTGCCACGCCATTTTTTCCTCGATAATGCCTTTGCCGAGCATGCTTATGAGGATAAAGCCTTCCCAATAGGTAACGAACAAACCATTTCGCAGCCTTTCACGGTGGCCTATCAAACCATGCTGCTGGATGTGCACGCAAACGACCGCATCCTCGAAATTGGCACAGGCTCGGGCTACCAGGCCGCTATTTTGGCCGCCCTCGGCGCACGGGTGTATACCATCGAGCGACAGGAGGACTTACACCTGGCTTCCAAAGACCTGCTCCAAAAAATGGGTTTTAAAACGATTCAATGTTTTTTTGGCGACGGCACCAAGGGTTTGGCCGATTTTGCCCCCTACGATAAAATTATTGTTACGGCCGGTGCGCCTGTCATCCCGGATGCCCTAAAAGTTCAGTTGATGATTGGAGGAAGTTTGGTTATTCCGGTTGGCGAATCCGTACAATATATGCACCATATTAAAAGGTTAGCAGCCGGGTCTTATCAGACTGAAGTGTTGGAAGCTTGCCGTTTTGTTCCGTTTCTTGAAGGTGTTCAGAAACGCTAAACCACTCAAATATGTCTAATTTAATATATGGCCACCACCCGGTTGTCGAAGCAATTCGCGCCGGCAAAGCAGTAGAAAAATTGTTTTTTCAGCAAGGCGTACGCGGCGAATTGGAAAAGGAAATTCGGCATCTTGCCAAGGAATACAACATTCCATTGCAAGTGGTGCCCAAAGAAAAACTCAACAAGCTGGCGGGAGGTAACCATCAAGGTGTGGCGGCTTACCTGGCGCTCGTTGATTTTCAGTCGATTGAAGATATCTTGCCCCTGGTTTTTGAGCAAGGTCAAATTCCATTGCTGTTGATGCTGGACAGTGTGAGCGATGTGCGCAATTTTGGGGCTATCTGCCGCTCGGCCGAATGTATGGGGGTGCATGCCATCATTGTGCCCCAGGCAGGATCGGCTCCGGCCAACGAAGATGCCATGAAATCCTCCGCAGGCGCGCTCGCACGCGTACGCATCTGTCGCGTGCGTAGCCTCTTTTCTACCTTAGAATGGCTACAACAGGCTGGTATTCAAATTGTTGCAACCGCATTGACCGCCCAGGCATACCCAACCTATGAAGTAGATTTTACCCTGCCCACTGCCATTTTGATGGGCTCGGAAGGGGTTGGTGTGCATCCCAAACTCATTAAAATGTCGGACCAGGTGGTGAAGATTCCGCAAGCAACCGATTTTGATTCCCTCAATGTGAGCGTTGCAGCAGGTATTCTCTTGTATGAATCGATCCGACAACGCGCCGTGTTATGATGTTTTTGGATCAAATGCACCGCAAGATTGAACTCCCGCATTTTCCACCACAACGGATTATTTCCCTGGTGCCCTCTCAAACCGAACTGCTGCATGCCCTTGATTTATCCGAACAGGTACTTGGGATTACCAAATTTTGCACCGACCCAAAAGAGTGGTTACAAACTAAAAAAACAGTAGGCGGTACAAAAACATTGAATAATGAAACGATTGAGGCCCTTCAACCTGATTTAATTCTTGGAAACAAAGAAGAAAACGAGCAAACCCAAGTTTTGGCTTTAATGGAGCGGTATCCCGTATGGATGAGCGATATTGTTACCCTCGAAGATGCCTGCGCAATGATACTCGGCATTGGTGCAATAACCGATCGCCGCAGGCAGGCGGAAAACTTGGTGGCTGAAATTCAACAGGCATTTGCAACACTTTCGGTGCCCAACCCAACCCAACGGAAGCGTGCGGCGTATTTTATATGGCGCAAACCGTTTATGGTAGCCGGTGCAGGCACTTTTATTGATGCAATGTTGGAAAAAGCGGGCTTCGAGAATGTCTTTGGCGATCAGACCCGTTACCCGGAAATCAGCCTCGAAACCTTGGAGGCCTTGCAACCAGAAGTATTATTGCTCTCTTCCGAACCCTACCCTTTTGCCCCCAAACACCTGGCCGATTTTCAGGAACGTTGTCCCAAGGCAACCATTTTACTGGTAGATGGCACCTACTTCTCCTGGTACGGCAGCAGACTCCGCGCAGCACCGGCTTATTTTGCCCAATTGCAACAAAGTTTGCACAATAGCGCGAAATAGCGCAAATTCTGGCTCAACCTTTTTGGGGATCAGGATTATTTCCTTTTTCTTTGAATTTTAATTGAAACATCGACCTATTGTAGCTTCTAAACCACGTTTTTTGCCTTTTTGATTTTTAACCCATGAGAAATTTTGTACTTGTATTGCTTTGGGGCATCAGCCTGCCTTTGTTCGCACAAACTTATTCGGCTAATAATGCCGCAACTCCTGATGGCAATACCCCGAGCAGCATCAAAGCGGGTGAATTGATTATTCAAACCGATGGCACCAATCCAACAAACATGGAGGCGCTCAACCGCACCGGAAGCATGGTGCTTTGGGTCAAGCCCATCGCGATTGATTGGAATATGTATTTGGTCGGTTACGATAATAATCAAATAAGCGCCGACCTGGCCCTGGAACAAATACGTCAAATTCGGGGTATTGTGAACGTCCAATACAATCACCGCGCCCTCGACCGCGATATTGAACCCAACGACCCTTCGTGGCTCTCTCAAGATGATATGACCCTCATAGAAGCCCCGAAAGCCTGGACCGCATCGACCGGTGGACTTACCCCGGCGGGCGACACCATTGTAGTTGCAGTGCTCGAAAAAGGTATTTTGTTTTCGCATCCAGACCTGGTGGGTAATCGGTGGTATAACTACCAGGAAATCCCGTCCAATGGCGTGGATGATGACAACAACGGCTATATCGACGATTTTGCCGGCTGGAATCCTCGAACCAAAAAAGATGACACGGGCACCAATGGCACCCACGGAACGGGTGTAACAGGGATTATTGGCGCAACAGGCAACAATGGCATCGGGGTGACCGGCGTCAACTGGAACGTTAAAATGATGTCGATCGCCAACGTAGAATATGAAGACGAAATCATTGCAGGCTACAATTATGTGAATAAAATGCGCAAATTGTACAACAGCAGCCAAGGGAAAAAAGGCGCTTTTGTGGTAGTCACCAATGCTTCTTTTGGTATTGACAATGCGCAACCTGAGGCCCACCCGCTTTGGTGCGCCGTATATGACTCGCTGGGAAAAAACGGCGTACTCAATATTGGCGCCACTTCCAACGCCAATGTAAATGTAGAAGTGAGCGGCGATATGCCCACCCGTTGTACCAGCGAATACCTCATCGCGGTGAACAACATCACCAAATTGGGTGTAAAAGCACCCGCGACCGGGTATGGTAAAAACTCCATCGACCTGGGTGCACCGGGTACCGATACTTATACGACTGCCAACATCGGTTCGTCGACCCCGATTCCAAGTTATGGCAAATTAGGCGGCACCTCCGCAGCAACCCCGCATGTAACCGGCGCCGTGGGTTTGTTGTACAGTTTTGATTGCAATACCTTCACCAGCGATGCCCGCACGGATCCTGCTGCTTGTGCACGTCGGGTGCGCGATGCCATCTTGTTGAATACAGAACCAGAGCCAACCCTTGCAAATATCACCACCACCGGCGGCTATCTCAATTTGAGCAGGGCACTGGATTCGGTGATCAAACTCTGCGAGGGCGTGGTTGGGACACTTCAAATCCTGAAAGTAAATACACAACCCGATGGCCAAAAAATTACGGTGTTTTATCAGACCCCTACTTTTGACACCTACACCTTGCGTGTGTTCAACATGCTGGGGCAACAATTGCACGAACAATCCTTATATCCGCAGCAATTTCAGGCAAATTTTGTTGAAATCAACCTAAAGGAACTTCCTGCGGGCATGTATGTGTTGAATATAAACAAGGGTAAAAATATGGTCGCAAGAAAATTTCCAAAATTTTAAAACATTTCTTGGTTTTTAGATTGTGCTTGTATTATCTTTGCAGCCCGAAAGTACAAGGGACCGGCTTCGTAGCTTAATGGATAGAGCATCTGACTACGGATCAGAAGGTTAGTGGTTCGAGTCCACTCGAGGTCACCAGATTTAAGTGCCTGTGTGTGTAGATGTTGAATAAGATTTAAAACCTTATTTGATAAACATGCTAAACACACGGGCACTTTTACACTTAACACTCAAGAATAAAAGAGTCATGCCAAAAGTTTGTGATTTGACGGGCAAAAAGCCGATCACGGGAAACCATGTATCGCACTCCAACCGAAAAACCAAGCGTCGGTTCCTACCTAACCTGCAAACGAAGAAGTTCTTCATGCCGGAAACAGGTGAGTGGATTACGCTGAAGGTGAGCGCATCTGCGATTCGCACGATCAGTAAATTGGGCCTTTACTCCTACATTAAAAAGTTGGAGAAAAAAGGTGAAATCATTTACAACGGCGACGAAGCAGGCATGTAAGCCTTTTCATTTATTATTTTTAAAAGTTTTTGAACAATGGCAAAGAAAAGCAGAGGCAATCGTATCCAGATCATTCTGGAATGCACGGAACACAAAACAAGTGGTTTGCCCGGCACTTCACGTCACATCACACAAAAGAACCGGAAGAACACACCGGATCGGATGGAACTGAAAAAGTACAACCCGATCATGCGTAAGTACACCATTCACCGTGAGATTAAATAACATTCCCACACCTCGTAAACGATAAAGGAACATGGCAAAGAAAGTTTCGAAAAACGCCCGTGTAGCACAACGTGCTGCAAACGCAGGTTCCGGTAAAGACCACGTAAAAGTGGTTAAATCTGTTAAAGATCCGGTTACTGGTCGTTACACTTACAAAGCAATGATCGTTCACAAAGACAAAGTGAAAGATTTCTTCGCTGACGTGAAGTAATGTATCACCTGGTTTTAATCAGGTAATATTTTTATAAACAAAGGCTGCATCTTAAGTTCGCTTAAGGTGCAGCCTTTGCTTTTATGCCCAGGTTTATTGACGTACTATCTTTCCTGTAAATAAGGCTGCCCCGATGTTCAAGCGATACACATAGGCACCTGCCTGCGTAAGGGCGTGCGCTGGCAACACCAGCAATTGCGTACCTTCTGCCAATTCCTGCACTGCCTGATACACCAACTTTCCCTGCATATCGAATACGGCAAGCACCGCTGTTTGAGGCTTGTCCAGTTGCACCGAAAACTGTGTAGCACCTGTAAACGGATTTGGACTGGGCAAATAGCATTGCACACCCGATGCCGGATCTTGCTGCATGGAAGTGCGCAACATAATTGGATGACGCTGAGAATCAGTTGATTGTAACGTATAGGCCTCCGGTGTTAAGGTCTGGGAATCCAGCGCAATACACGTTGAAAGATCGGCACCTTGCAGCATTTTTAATTTTAAGACAAACAATTCATCGCCGGGCTTGAAGAAATCGCCCGCATCGCCCCAATTTAAAATGCGTAACACACCATCCGGGCTAAGCTGGTAGTTTTCTGCTGAAATACCTTCTATACCTTCAAACTGTACGGCTGCGAGGTTGAGTTGCAAGGCCATTTGCCAACCATCTAATGGCATATCGGAGGCACATTTGAACGTTACCCGTTGGCGCATTCCACCGGCTGCCCAGGCTGCATCCATGACGATGGGCACGGGCAAACCCGCTCCACGGTCTTCCGGTTCAGCTCCAAACGCTGCGCTTTGGTTGACGTCGCCGTATTTGACCGCAAGAAAATTGAAGTTGTACAGGGATGTATCTTGAAGTAAGCCGTTCAGGTTGATTTGGTAGGTATCCCGCACGGCATTGAAGGCGATTAAATTGGAGGGATCAGGCACCGGACGGATCAGGCGCCAGGCCGGAATACCCGGCAAGGAATCATAAATCCCCAACAGTAGTTTTCGGATTTCAACGATATCAAACGAGGTGACCGAATTGCTCCGGTTTACATCGGCTGCCAATACCTGGTAAAAGGTTTGAAAAGACTGAATCGCCAAAATGTGCCGACTAATTTGCAATAAATCAAAGGTAGAAACCCCATTTAAATGGCTGTTGCTGAGTGCGCTTTGACTGGCGCGGATGTCCATACGGTAAGATCCGCCAAAAGGCAATTTATCGTAGGCAACATTGGAACAGGAATCGATCACCACTTTACTCCTGTTTTTCGTGATGGTGTTGGGTACACCACCCGTGGAAACCAGGTTACTCTGAAGGGTATAACTGGACAGTTTTTTATCGGCGACGGTTTTTACACAAGCATGGAGTTTCACATCACCATCCGGGTCGCAGTTGCACCCGCCGCTGTTGGGCTGCACGAGTACGTAATTTTGGCACGAATTGGTGAGGCCGTTCGCATCGCGTACCCAAACCTCCACAAAATTGGTTCCAACATCACATTTGCCATACGTAACCGTCGTCTCGGAAGGAAAACCCGTCCCGGTACCAAACTTTCGAATCCCTACCTGGATCTGGTTGGTCGGTGTACAATTATCCGTAACGCTCAAAATAAACGTAGAAGCGATAAAGGTTTCTTCGCACAAAGGCGCATCCAGCCCTTGCGTCAGGCCATTGATGCACAATAAATTGGGCGGCTGGCAGTCTTTTACGGTAAACAAATAGGTACAACTGCTCACATTGCCACACGCATCGGTTGCTTTCCAACTGATTTTATGAATGCCGGCGGCAAAACTTGTACTCACGGTATCATCTGAAGAATTGATATCCGTACTACCGTTGTTATTTAAGTCAATACGGTAGGAATAATTGACCGTGCTGCTAAAACTACAGTTCGTAATGGCCTGCTGGGTCATAAACACATTGCCTTGGGCGCAGGAATTCTGGTTGAGGCAAAAGGTTTTATCCGAGCAATCACTGATCCAAACAATACTTTGGGCAGAAAGGCCGCAACTGAGCAGCAAAAACAAGAGGGGTAAAAGCCGACACATGGTAAATCGATTTTATGAGCAATGAACAGAAGTCAGCAAGCAAGATTATCTAGAAAGATCGCACCACGAAGATACTGGTTTGAACTAAAAAACAGCGGCCCTTTCGGGTAAATTCCTGAAAGGGCCGCTCCACACGTATCACTTCTTCCTATTTCTGCAACAAACTATGGCGTTTGCTGTACCCAAAATAAATCAGCAAACCAAAAACCATCCAGCCTAAGGCGCTCAACAAGGTCGGGCCAGGCAAACCAACAATCATCGCGGTACAAACCACCATGCCTAAAATGGGCACCAACGGAACCAACGGCGTTTTGAATGGCCGTTTCAAGTCCGGATTGGTGCGGCGCATCACCCAAACCCCCAAACTAACCAACACGAAAGCAAATAACGTGCCGATACTGGTCAAATCACCCGCAACACTGCCTGGAATGAAGGCCGCAAAAGCACCCACAAACACAAACAAAATCCAGTTGGACTTGTAAGGCGTACGGAACTTAGGGTGAATTTCAGAAAATGCTTTAGGCAACAAACCATCGTTCGACATGGAGTAGAACACCCGGCTTTGGCCCATCAACATGACCAAAATAACGGAAGAGAACCCGGCCAAAATCGCAACGGTAATCAGGGTAGCCAGCCATTCATAACCCGGCATGTAGGCCCGGATCGCATATGCCACGGAAGCCTCCTTACCTGCATGCATAAAGTCGCTATAAGGCGCCAATCCGGTCAAAACATGTGAAAACAGGATATACAGAATGGTACAAACCACCAAAGAGCCTAAAATACCAATCGGCATGTCGCGGCTCGGATTTTTTGCCTCCTGAGCAGCAGTTGAAACCGCATCAAAACCGATAAAGGCAAAAAACACAATACCAGCGCCGGTTAAAACGCCGCCCCAGCCATGGCGGAAAAAGCCGCTATAACTATATGTCGATCCGTCGGCCAAAATTGCATCCGGTGCGTTGGCAGGAATCAGGTACGGCATGTGGTTGGCAGGATTGATAAATTGCCATCCCAAAGCGATGAACGCCAATACGATCGCTACTTTTACGAACACGATTACTGCATTTACGATCGCCGATTGCTGGGTGCCGCGAATGAGCAATAAAGTAAGCGCCAGCAAAATCACCAAAGCCGGAGCATTCATAATGCCTGTGTGCATTACGCCTCCTACCAGGGCCGATTCCATCGGCGAGTGGCACCATTCATATGGAATTGCCCCCCCCAGCAACAGATTGAGGTATTCGCTCCAGGCAATGGATACAGTAGCCGCGCCCAATGCATACTCGAGTACCAAGGCCCAACCAATGATCCAGGCTACGATTTCACCCATGGTTGCGTACGCATACGTATATGCGCTGCCCGCAATGGGAATCATAGATGCAAATTCGGCGTAACAAAGGCCTGCAAAAGCACAGCCCAAGGCCGCAACAATAAATGAAATGGTAACAGCCGGTCCGGCATGTGCACCCGCCGCTGCGGCAGTACGTACAAACAGGCCCGCGCCAATGATTGCACCAATGCCGAGTGCAATGAGGTTCCAGGCGCCCAGCGTACGCTTAAGCCCCTTATCCGAATCAGCAGCCATCATCATCAGTTGCTCGATCGGTTTTTTTACCCAAAGATTTGCCATAGTTTAGTTTAACGTTGTAAAAAGAGATGTTTTCGTCGGATATTTCGAGCGGGAAAGATAGAACGGATTTTGCACTTTCGATTTTCATTTCAAAAAATCATATGAAAATTTTCATTTCAAGGGAATTGCAACCCGATTCAATGTTGCTGCAGCGCCTTGGCCCGCGCAATTGGCACATCGACGCCCGCACGTTGCTGCAATTAGCGGGTATGCCGTTTCTGGTTCCAACCGATCAGGACTGGATTTTTTTTAGCAGCAAAAATGGCGTTGCGTTTTTTTTTAAGGCGCTGCGCACACAGCAATGGCCTGTTCCGACTGTGCGCTGGGCCTGCATCGGCAGCGCGACGGCCGAGGCACTGAAGCGAGAGGCCATCACACCCGATTTTGTTGGTACCGGCGACCCAGATACAACTGCTGTGTTGTTCAAGCCCATGGCGCAGGGACAAAAAATCTTGTTCGCAGGTGCCTCGCATGCACGGGCGACCCTGCACCTGGCCGTACAGCAATTTGCCCAAACGACCTTGCTGCCTGTTTACGACAACCAGCCCATACCGGAACCCGCCGCGAGTGATGCCGAGGTACTGATATTTACAAGTCCGATGAATGCCAGCAGTTATTTTGGGAAAAATCCGTTGCAAGCACATCAACAATTAATTGCGATTGGACAAAGTACTGCCCAGTGCTTGCAGGAATTTGGATTTACGCAAATATGGATACCTGAAAATCCAAGTGAAACGGCGCTTGCTCAATTACTTTTGCAGAAATATGGGCCTGCCTAATCAAGCGGCTCAATTTCAATATTTACAATACCTTTAGCGCCAAGGAACCTTATTTTCCCTATTCCATTTAACAGCACTTTGTTTATGCGCAACACCTGCATTATTTTAAGCACGCTCCTGCTGATAACCTGCTTTGGGCACCGACTGCCCGCACAAAGCAATCCCTGGCTGACCATTCCTTTGCAAGATCGAAGCGCGCTCCGCAATCCGGAGGCCAATTGGAAAATCTGTGGCAACGCCCATGCGGATTTTGAAAAATCGGAGGTGCTTCATACCCAGGCTGGTACCGGTATTTTGGCCAATTTGCCAGATAGTAAAACCCGGGGCAACCTGTTTTTTCAATTGGAACATGGGGATATAGACCTGGAACTGGAATTTATGATGGCGCGCCACTCCAATTCCGGCATTTACCTGCAAGGACGGTATGAAGTGCAATTACTGGATAGTTGGGGTGTTTCGCTGCCCGGATTTGGTGATGTAGGCGGTATTTATGAGCGCTGGGATGATGCCCGGCCCAATGGCCAACAAGGTTATGAGGGTTATGCCCCCCGCGTAAATGCGGCTCATGCTCCCGGTTTATGGCAAAAATTACATATTTCGTTCCTGGCCCCACGCTTTAACGAGGCGGGTGTTAAAACGGCGAACGCACGCATTTTAAAAATTGAACTGAATGGTGCCACCCTGCACGAAAACCTGGAATTGACAGGTCCTACCCGCGGACAGGCCGTAGCAGGAGAAGCCGCCCTGGGGCCACTCTTTTTCCAAGGCGATCATGGTCCGGTAGCCTTTCGCAATATCCGCTATAAAACATATTCCGGGAAGGCGGCACAACTCGAACAACTCCAATACACGGTATATCAAGGCGATTATGTTACCCTCCCCGATTTTAAAACGCTCACACCCAAGGCAAGCGGTGAAAGCAAGGTGCTGACCCATGAGGTAGCCCACATGACCGAAGACTTATTGTTGCGCTACACCGGCTTGTTTGTAGCCCCTAAAGCAGGAACTTACCATTTTTGGCTGAATACCTTTGGCAATGGCCAAGTGAACATCCAGGGAAAACCGGTACTGCCTTTTGGTTCCTGGGACCGCGATGCAAGCGTAGATTTGCCCGCAGGCACCTTTCCGATCGAAATTATTTACAACAAACGCGACAATTGGTTCCCGAATGGCCTGGCGCTGGATGTGGAAGGCCCCGGTTTCCGCAGGCTTGCCCTGAATACGCTGAGTTCCCTGGCGCCCGCAAATCCGCAAAAACCCATCATCGTTGGCGTACTACCAGAAACCAATATGTTGCGCAGTTTTGTTGATTTTGCAACCAACGATACCCAAAAGACACACCGCATTACCCGTGCGATATCGGTTGGCTTTCCGGACAAAACCAGTTATGGCTATAATTTGGACAACGGTGCCTTGTTCCAGGTATGGAAAGGCGGCTTCCTGAATGCTACCCCCATGTGGGATTCGCGCGGCGACGGCAATTCAAAACCTGATGGCGCGGTACTGCGCCTGGATGACGCCCCTCCCCTGCTGCGGATCGGAAAAGCCGAAATGGCCATCTCCGATACCCTGGATGCGGATGCCGATTTCCGTTCACTGGGTTACACCTTGGATGCCGGACAAAATCCAGGCTTTCAATACCGTATATGGAATACGGCGGTGAATGATCGCATTTTGAGCGGCGAAGCGGGCAAAAGCATCACCCGTACCGTCGAAATTGGCACACCCGGAACCAGCGACCTGGCATTTTGCTTGGCACGCGGCACGCGCATTGAAACGATTTCAAAGCAATGGTACCGTATTAATGGTCAATATTATATCCAAACCGCTGAAAACGCCCAAATTGTGGTGCGAGGTGGACAACAATTCCTGATCGTATCGCTCCAAACGGCACAAACCCTGCGTTACACCATCCTTTGGTAAATGCCTGCTCAAATATTAAATTTCGGTTTTATGCAACACTTTTTCGCAATTATATGCCTTCTGGCGGCTCCATTTTTATTTCAAAACACCCTTTTGGCGCAACAAGCAGCTTCCGATTTGCCGCCCCAAGAGGATGATTATTATAAAATTATCACCTTGCCTATTCCGCAGCACATTGAGTTGGAAGTAGGTGGTTTGGCGGCACTGCCCAATGGTTCTATCGCTGCGGCTACCCGCCACGGTGAGGTATGGGTGGTAGAAAACCCGTATGCTACCGAACCGGTGCAGCCCTTTTTTCGAAAATTTGCGAGCGGCTTGCACGAAGCGTTAGGCTTGGCATGGCGCGACGGGGCGTTTTACACCGCCCAGCGCAGCGAATTAACCAAATTGACCGATACCAATGGCGACGGCCGGGCCGACAAATACGAAACCGTGTACAATTGGCCACTTTCGGGCAATTACCACGAATATTCTTACGGACCTAAAATAGCGCCCGATGGTAGTATGTTTGTCACCACCAATGTCGGCTTTTTTGATCCGGAATGGTGGCGCGGACAAAGTCGGGTGCCCTGGCGTGGCTGGACCCTGCACATTACGCCGGATGGTAAAATGGAGCCTTGGGCAACCGGTATGCGCTCTCCTTGCGGCATTGGATTTATCGGCAATGATTTTTTCTATGCCGACAATCAGGGTGACTGGATGGGATCGGGCGGACTGGTACAGGTTGAAAAAGGCGATTTTACCGGGCACCCTGCCGGGTTGATGTGGACCAATCGGCCCGAATCGCCGCTTAAACTGAGTCAAACCGATATTTACCGCGCTGTGGATCCGCGTTTGAGTCCAAGTTGGTCCGATGCACCCACCAAACCGGAAAACCTTGAAACCGAGGTGCCCAAGCCCTTGTTTGAGGTCGCCAAGCAGTATCCCGATATCAAAACACCCGCCGTTTGGTTGCCACACGGCATATTGGGCATTTCCACTTCAGAAGTAATTACCGACGATAGCAAAGGCGGTTTCGGGCCATTTACCGGCCAAATTTTCATTGGCGATCAGGGACAAAGTAAAATTACGCGGGTTTTCCTGGAAAAAGTAGACAGCGTTTACCAGGGTGCTGCCTTTGGTTTCCGCGAAGGATTTCAATCGGGGGTATTGCGCATGTGCTGGGGCAAGGATGGCTCTTTGTTTGTCGGACAAACCAACCGCGGCTGGGGCTCTACCGGACCGGATGGGTTTGGGCTGCAACGGGTTGTGTGGACCGGGAAAGTGCCCTTTGAAATGAAGGCGGTGCGGGCGATGCCCGATGGCTTTGAAATTGAATTTACCCAACCTGTTGAAAAAGCAAGTGCGGCCGATCCAGACCATTATGCGGTAACCGGCTTCGTTTATAAATACCATCCTGTTTACGGCAGTCCGATAGTAAACCAGCAAACGCATTTCGTAAAAGGTGTTGTTGTATCGGAGGACGGGCTGAAAGTGCGCCTGGTCGTGGATAGTTTGCGGGAGCATTACATCCATGAAATCAAGCCGGAAGGCGTGCGATCTTATGCCAATAACAGCGCTTTACTACACGGTACCGCCTATTATACCCTCAATAAAATACCTGAAGGCACAAAACTAACCGTTCCTGCCCGAAAACGAAACGAAAATACCGCTACAAAACCGTCTAAAGACACAGAAAAAACCGAGCACGTTGATCACGCCAAAATGCACCCCAGTGGCGCACCAACGGTGAACAATCGGCCGCTCGTTGCACAAAAGCGGCAGACAAAAATGCCCGCTGATTGGAATGGCAAGGTGGATCAAACCCTCGCGTTGGGAACACAGCCTGGTTTAAAATATGATAAAATAATGCTGACTGTAAAAGCAGGAGCCAAAGTGAAATTGAGTTTCAGCAACAAAGATGATATGCCCCATAACTTTGTATTGGTACAGCCTGGAGAAGCCAATGCGGTGGGCGACCTTGCCATCAAACTTGGATTAAAAGGGCCAGAACTGAATTATGTGCCTAAAACACCGAAAGTGTTGTTTCACACCCGCTTAGTACCGCCTGCTGCTTCCGAAAATATTTATTTCGTGGCCCCGGCAAAGGCCGGTGATTACACCTATTTATGTACCGTACCCGGACATGCACAAATCATGCGTGGCGTGTTGCGTGTACTGAGCGAAAAGTAATCAACGACACCTTGCTGCAATCGGTTTTGGGCAAAATATTTGGGTCGTTCAAATCCAATTGCACAAAACCCGTTGCTGTGGCGTTTAAACCTTATTTTTGCGCCGCTTCAAGCAACTTTTACAGAAAAAATCATCCAAAACGAAAATACCTGATTCGGCATGGCAAAGAAATCGGTCCCCAACAAAGCAAAAAACACCCCTGTACGCAAACCTGCCCCCAAAGCGGTTTCAAATACGGCTTCAACGTCTTCTTTGGAACCAACAGGTTGGCGAAGTTATGCCATTGCCGTATTGATTATCACGGCCTTATGTTATTTGCCCACCCTGCAAAACGGATTGGTAAACTGGGATGATGATCCGAACATTACAGAAAACCCCAATCTGGAACGCATCGGAAAAGGTGCAAGTTGGGGTGAAACCATTGCCAATATTTTTGACCTAAAAAAAGGCGCGGTAATCGGTAACTACAACCCATTGCCCATTTTGACCTTTGGGATCGAGAAAGCCATTGCGGGCGATTTTAACACGACCCTGATTCACTTTACCAACCTGGTGTTGCATTTGCTCACGGTATTATTGGCCATGCGTTTGTTGTTTCGCATGGGATTGGGCGTTTGGGGTGCTACGGCAGGCGGTTTGTTGTTTGGTATCCATCCAATGCGGGTAGAATCGGTGGCTTGGGCAACTGAACGCAAAGACGTTTTATTCGCAGTATTTTTCTTTGCGGCGCTGTTGTATTACGTCCGTTGGATCAAATCGGAAGACCAGGGTAAACGCACCCGGTATTACGTTTTAATGTTGGTATTGGCTTTGTTGTCCTTGTTTTCAAAAGTACAGGCTGTAACCCTGCCGCTTTCCATGCTGGCACTCGATTATTTTTACCGTCGGCCCCTTAATTTTAAACTAATTTGGGAAAAAACGCCCTTTTGGCTGCTTTCCTTAGCATTTGGTATCATCAACTTGATCACCTTGAAAGCCCAGGGATCAACGGTAGACGACCAAACCAATTTTAATATCCTGGATCGTTTGTGTATCGGGGCATATTCGTTTTGTGTGTATTTGTACAAGTTACTTTTGCCATACCCCATGTCGCCCTTGTACCCTTACCCGAAACCTTTGCCGATTTGGGTGTACCTGGCACCCATATTATTTGCGGCCATCTGGTTTGGTGTTTGGCGCATGTGGAAAACAGACCGCCGGATTTGGGTATTTGGTGCCTTGTTCTTCTTTTTCAATGTCATGTTTTTGTTGCAAGTATTGGGTGCTGGTCAGGGTTATTTGGCCGATCGCTTTACCTATGTGCCATATTTTGGCCTTTTTGCCATTGCAGCCTGGTATTTTGACCAATATGCCAAAGAAGAAAAATGGAAAAGTTCCCTGCAAATTGCGCTTGGTGCTTTAACCGTGATTTACGCCATTTGGACTGTACAGCAAATTAAGGTTTGGAAAAATGGCGAAACCCTTTGGAGCCACGTGATCAAGTTTGAAGGCAAAACCAATTCCCTACCCTACTGGAACCGCGCACAATTTTACCGTGCACAGAAAAAAATTGACCTTTCCTTGCGCGACTATACCCAAGCAATCACCATCAATCCGACCAATCCGGAATTGTACAATAGCCGGGGTAAAACCTATTTTGACCTGGCGATGGCCAAAAATCCGAATGATCCGCAATTCAAGGAAACCATTCAAAAGGCAATTGCGGATTACTCCAATGGGATTCGGCAGCCCAATAAAAAGCCGGCCTCGCATGCTGAATTGCTGATCAACCGGGGGGCTGCATTTGGCGCCTTAGAAAACCTGCAGGCAGCCATCACCGATCTTTCGGAGGGCATTCAATTGAATCCTGACAATAAAAACGGCTATTTTAACCGTTCCATTGCTTATTACAATTCAGGTCAACTTGAAAATGCGTTGAAAGATTACCAGTCTTACTTGAAATTTGATGCTTTCAATGCCAATGTTTGGTACGAATGTGGCATGTTGTACCGTGCCTTGAATCGCCTTCCGGAGTCGCTTACCAGTTTGAATAAAGCCATTGAGTTAAACCCTAAATTTGGCCTTGCTTATTTGGAGCGCGGACGTTCCAAGGCCCAGGGTGGCGATAAGGCTTCGGCGCAAGGCGATTATATGCAAGCCAAGCAATTGGGGGTTTCTTTGACCTCCAAGGATATTGAAATGCTGAACGGGCAGTAGCGGGAGAGAGTACCCAATAACTTGCGTCATCCCGAATTTTGGTGGAACCCAAAATTCGGGATTTCTTATCCATTTTACCGAACACCCAGCATAGCGGAAACATCTGTGTAAGATATTCGACCTCTAGCGAGGTCGTGCGGAAAAAATACCATTGGGCGTTGCTACAGATATTTGACCTCCAAGGAGGTCAGTGCCTTGCCTTTGAGATTCCAGGAAATGGTTTTAAATCAATGAATCATTGGGCAACGCGACGACCTCGCGAGCGGTCGAACATTTGTAGAAAAGATACAATGTCCGGCCCCGCTCACGACTTCGGAGAAGTCGTGCATTTGTAGGTCTCAAAAAAGAAAAGCGCCATCCCGAATTTTGGGTTTTACCAAAATTTGGGATGGCGCATATTTTAATATATAAAAACCTAATTACTTCAATCGGAAGTTAAACGTAATCGTACCACATTCTTTACCACTAGAGGAAGGGGCAAATTCGAATTGTTTGGCGGCTGCAATCGCTTTTGAGCGCAATTCGCTATCGCTGGTAGTTGATCCGCGTTGTGTATAATCGGCGCTAATGACATTACCGCTGTTATCGACACATACTTCTACCACCACTGTTCCTTTTTTCTGGGAATTATCATTCACACGGCCGCGGCGTACCACCTTTCTACCGCCCAGTCCACCGCCAACGGATGCGCCGGTTCCGGTACCATCGCCGCCGCCGGATCCACCGCCGGTGCCATTACTTTTACCGAACGGATTATCGCCGGTACCGCCTGGAATACCCTGGTTGCCGGGTTTGCCGGTATTGCCTTGTCCGGTTCCTGTAGAGCCGGGTTTGCCAAAAGTGCTTCCGAACTGGCCTTTTTTCTTATCGCGGGCGTCTTGTTCGGCGCGGGCACGATCGGCTGCTTCCTGTTGCGCCCTGCGTTGTGCATCAACAACCCGTTGTTGTTCTTCTTGTTGCTGGCGTTTTACGCGATCTTGTTCGTCTTTCTGGCGCTTAGCGTCTTCCTTTTGTTTTTTCAACGCCGCCACATCCGGGTCATTGCTGGTGGGTGTGTTACTGGGCGTAGAGGCCGACGGTTGGCTGGGTGAAGGCTTTGAAGCAGCGGGCGTAGAAGGCGCGGGATCCTCTACCGGTTGGGTGCTGCTGGGGTCGTCCATTTGTTGTCCTTGGGGCGCAGGGTCATTGCCTTGGCCTTCATCGGGCAAACCTGCTGCTGCATTATCGCCGCCGCCGCCCCATTCCAATAGAATGGCGGGCGCTTCCGTAATGGGGGGCGCCGCAGAAAAGCGATAAAAAAACAAAATGGCGAGTAATCCGGCATGAAAAAGCAGGGTGCTTAACAATGCTTTTCCACGATCTTGCTCTTGTTGAACGACAGCATTCATATTTGTAGTTGTTAGTTGTCAGTTGATAGTTGTTAGTTGCTGGTTGTCAGGGCATTACGCGAACTAACAACTAATAACTAACAACTAACAACTCTATTAATTTGGTTTTGGATCGGTTGCGAGGATGGTTTTTACCTGCAATTTATTGGCAATATCCAGTACCGTCACTACATTTTCGATCGAGGTACCGCGTTCGGCCACCACGGTGATGGTGGTTTCTTTAGGCGGTTTGCCGAGCGATTTCATTTTGGCTTCCAGCGCGGGCAAAAGGCTTGCTTCTGGTGTGCGCTTGGTATCAATATAAAATTCGCCGGTGGCCTTGATCGACACTGCCAGACTGGGCGAGGCCATGGTGGTGGCGCTGCTCGATGGCAATTGCAGGTTGAGGGCGTTGGGCGTAACAAATTTAGAGGTTAACATAAAAAACATCAGCAGCAGGAAGATCACATCGATCATGGCTGCCAAACTGAACTCGGGTTCTACGCGAATACGACGCTTAAGTCCCATAAGATTGCATATGTATTAAATGCGTGAAGAATAAGGGTTAGATTCGGATGTGCTGCCCAATCCGTTGCTTAACGGGAAGGCTCTTGCAGCAGATCCATGAATTGTACCGCTGTATTTTCCATTTTAAAAATAACCTTATCGAGGTTGGTAACCAACAAGTTAAATCCAGCCATGGCAATGATGGATACAAGCAAACCCATTGCCGTTGCAGTCAAGGCGTGGTAAATACCGTTCGACAAAACCTGCGGCGTAATGGTGGTTGCAGAAGCCATGTCCTGGAAGGAAATGATCAAACCAATTACGGTACCCAACAAACCAATCATCGGCGCAATGCCGGAAATAGATGCGAGGGTAGACAGGTTTTTTTCCAGTTTCAACAATTCGAGGTTGCCCACGTTTTCGATGGCTTTATTGATGTCATCCAGGGGTTTGCCAATCCGGTCGAGGCCCTTTTCTACCATGCGGGCCATCGGAGCGTCTACACTTTGGCAAAGTGCTTTTGCTGCCTGCAAATTTCCGCTTTCCACACTGGCGCGGATGCTATTCATAAAGTTATGGTCTACCTGAGCGGCACGGGTGAGCGTAAGGTAACGTTCGATGATGATGTACACTGCCACGATAGAAAGTAGCAGCAGCACGGTCATCACAATCAAACCTGACGTGCTACTTCCAAGGATAATGTCGATCAGGCTTTTTGATTCCGGTTCCCCAGGGGTCGGAGTCGCTGCCAATTGCAGGAAGAAGAAGGAAGTCAGGAAGGCGTTCATGGTCATAATGATAAAATGCTGTTAGTTGGTGAAACCAATTGTTTTCTGTTTTGTGTATGCGAACGCCAAAAGTAGCGTATTTTGTATTTTAACAAACATAAACTTCTCTTAAATTGTAAATACCAAGGCTAATCGCAACATTTTGCTTTATTGATCGGCTTTTTTCTCGGTTTCGAACGTTGCTTCTACCCGTTGAACGATTCTTTCCATGGTTGGTAAATCATTGGCGTACAAGCGCAAATTCTGTTCATACTGATCTGCCTGCACTTGGTGCATTTCAAATACCTGGTTATAAAATACTTTGGTAAGGCTGTCTTTTGCATAACCATTCATTTGTGCGGTTGCGGCTTCGGCAATGCTTAAATCGGCCATAATACGCACCATTTTATCTTCCGGTATGGTTGGAGCGGCGGCTTTGTTGCCCCAACAGGCCGAAAAAACAAACAGGATAGGTAGCCCAAACAGGACTAGCATGCGTAGGTGCATTTGTGGTGTACGCACCAACAAATCAGGATGCTTCGACATTTCAAACAGGTTTACAGTACTTCTTTAGGAAACAGGCAAGCCCGCAGGCGGGTATTTACCTCGTACATTTCAGACCAGCGTTCGGCACTGGTTTCCAAATGAACGATTCCGCAGGTTGGAACGTTGTCTATAAAATCGTCGGCAAACCGATTGGCCACATCCGTAAAGGTCGGATTGTGCCCAAAAAGATACACAACATGCGCATGATCAGGCAATTGGCTAATGATTTGAAGGATATCCCGCACAGAGGCTTCGTAAATATCCTGATTGCGTTCGATGGTCGACTCCAATTGTCCGGCTGCTTCCGCAAAAAAACGTGCGGTGGTGATGGCGCGTTTGGCCGGGCTACTCACGATCAGATCGGGCAACATACCGCGCTGCAACAATAAACTGGCCATCATGGGCGCTTCCCGCAAACCACGTTCGTTCAGGCCGCGGTCGAAATCGCGGATGCCTGGATTGTCCCAACTGGATTTTGCGTGACGAATTAACAAAAGACTCTTCATAATGTATCCTATAGCGACAAAGGTAATGGGATAATGCGCAATGTGCACGCCTCTGTGGAATTCAAAAAAATGAAAAAAATAATTGTGCTGGTGGGCGACACCTGTAAAAACCCTTACTTTTGATGTTTCCCTGCCCTCTTAAATCGGATTATGCAAAAAAAATGGCTGAAGGACTTTGAGTTCCACATCAATTCGGGCACCTGGAGCACCGCACAAGACTTGTTGCAGGCTGGACAGGTAAAAAATTTGCGCGAAGTGGAACGACATTTTTGGGTAGCCCAGGTGGAAACCTTGGAGGGGTGTTTTGAGACAGAAATGATCATTACCCCGCAAAAAATCAAGGCCTTCTCTTGTGAATGTTTTACGGAAGGGCGGCGGCTTATTTGCGCACATGTAGCGGCATCGCTCGTAAAAGTACGTCAATTTTTAGTGCAGCAGGCCGAAGAGAAAAAACTAAAACAGTTACATTCCGAGCGTACCGAACAAAACCGCCTTACCGTACAAGCTGCCTTGGAACATGCAACGCCTGAGGCGCTGGAAAGTTTTGTGCGGAATTATGCCAAACGCGACCGCGATTTTGCCTTAGCCCTCAAAACCTGGTTTGCCAGCGCCATTACCGCAACAGAAAACCCATATGCGCTCGTTTTAGCAGCCGTTTTCCCCAAAAACAACTTGGTAAAAACACTGCGCGAACCCGATTTCCGTCGCATCTATAAAACGCTGGAAGACCTGGAAATCCAACTCTTGGCAGCAGCAACCCAGCAAAACCACCGGACCAGTTTCCAGTTATCTTCCACCATCCTCGAATATTTATTGCCCTTGCTCTCCAGGGTAGATGAAAACCGGTTTGAACGCTTGTTGCCTTTTGCTCAAACCAGCCTGGTACAATTGCTTGCCATTGATGAAGCGCCCGTTTCTCCCGAATTACGCACCCTACTTTGGGATACCTTGTTTGATTTTGGCGCAAAAAACCTGTATCCGCCCGCGTTGTTGCGCGACAGTATTCGATTTTTGAGTGCGCAGGCAGACCATGCCCATCGGTTCGAGCAGATGCAACAACTATTTGATACCACGCCATTTCCTTCCGAAGCCTTTCCCCTGCAACTTTTTTTAGTCGCCCTGGCCCGCAAGGATATGCCCACCGCAGTTGTTCGGGTACTGGATGACTATACGGAACACCCAAAAGTGATTCGAGAAGCCACTTTGCAATTGTACTATTTGCAACACTGGGATGCCGTGACCGCCCTGATCGAACATTTTATACCCTTGCGCATTTTTTCAAGCGGACAGCGGCGTGAACTGGAAGACATCCTTTATTTTATTGCAGAAAAAACGGGCGATTGGGACCGACAAAACAACATTTTGCGTGAACGATTTGTGGCAAGCGGCCTGTTTGATTTTTATCATAAACTAAAAAACAACACGTTAGATCAATGGCCAGATACGTTGGAACTGCTTTTAAACGAATTATATCTCAAAAACGACCATAGAACGATTGCTGCTGTGCTGGCCGCAGAAGGCAACCGAACCGCCCTGGCAGCCCATCTGGAATTGCACCATGATTGGACCATTTTACAGCGCTATGAGGATCTATTTATTCCGGAGGACAATGCTTTTTTGGCGGCCCTTTATATTCGTCTGCTGAGCGCCTACTTGCTCGAGCACTTTGGCAGGCAGGCAGCAGGATTTGTGCGGGAACGCCTCGGCCCTTTGGCAGCAAAAGGACAACGGGCGCTGGTCAAGGAAATTATTGCCGCGCTTTGTGCACAATTTGAAGAACGAACCACCCTGTCGGAAGAACTGATGGAATTATTTCCAACATCAAAACGCAAGGATGTACCATCTTTGGGCTTCTAAACCTTGAATATTGTGAAAATAGAACTTTGGGCGATTGGCAAAACCTCCGAAAAATACCTGGAAGAAGGAATCGCAATTTTTGAGAAGCGCCTTAAAAACTACTTGCCTTTTGCGTGGATTATTTTGCCGGATGTCAAACTAAAAACCACCGATGGCAACCTGCTCAAAAAGGAAGAAGGCAAATTAATTTTGTCAAAATTGCAAGCAGATGATTACCTGGTACTCCTGGATGAAAACGGCAAACAGTTGACATCCATGGAGTTAGCCCAATGGACCGAACGACGGCTTGCCTCCAGTGGGCGGCGGCTGGTATTCCTGGTCGGGGGCGCGTTTGGGTTTGCGCCCGAGGTGTATGCGCGAGCGCAGGAGCAATTGTCGCTGTCCAAAATGACTTTTTCCCACCAGATGGTACGCTTGTTTTTTACAGAGCAATTGTACCGCGCCATGACCATTTTACGCAACGAACCATATCACAATCCATAATTCCTTCTCAAATGTCCGTGACCCTCCTTATCATTGCATTTACGGTGTTGATTTCTTACATGGCCTTCAACAATGCCGATTTGTTTATCAAAATGAAGCATTGGCCCTATGCGGAAATGCGCGACAAAGAATATTATCGGTGGCTAACCAGTGGTTTTTTGCACGGTGACCCGATGCACCTGATATTTAATATGTTGACGCTGTATTTTTTTGCGGCCGATCAGGGAGGAAATTTAGGTTTGGAAAGTTGGTTTGCCGACCGTTATCCCGAATTTGGCACCACCTTATTTTTGGTGTTTTACCTTTTAGCTATTGTGGCCGCCTCGTCGGCAACCTTTTATAAATACCGCAATTCGCCTGGATTTGCGAGCATAGGTGCCTCGGGGGCCGTTGCGGCGGTATTATTTGCCTCCATATTAATCAATCCACACAGCAGCATTCAGTTTATATTTCTCCCGATACCGATTCCGGGCTATTTATTTGGGGTGCTGTATTTGTGGTACAGTTCTTACGCTGCGAAAAAAGGGGGCGACAACATTGATCATACGGCCCATTTTTACGGAGCGGTATTTGGGCTGCTTTTTTTGTTGGCGATCGATCCGAGCCTGGCGGTGACCTACTTTAATGAAATCGTAGGCTAGCGCCGAATACATTAAAATGTTTGTCGGCGGACATTTTGTGTAAGACCTTGAAATATAGAGCAAGCATTTTCCCTTATCTTTGCAACTAAATCTTTCGGAGGATTGTTATTCTTACACTCTGAAAAAAACTCTCATTTCACTCAATTTAAATAAAATGGCTTACGAATTTAATGATGGCAACTTCAAAACAGAAGTGCTGGACAGCCAAAAGGTGATCATGATCGACCTTTGGGCAGAATGGTGTGGACCTTGTAAAGCAATGGGCCCAATAGTTGACGCATTGGCAACGGATTTTGAAGGAAAAGCAGTGGTTGGCAAACTGAATGTGGACGATAATCCGGAAACGCCTACCAATTATAACGTGCGCGGTATTCCAACTTTTTTGCTTTTCAAAGGCGGTGAATTGGTAGATAAAGTGGTTGGTGCCACAACAAAAGAAGCGTTGAAAGCCAAGATTGACGCATTGTTGGCGTAAGCGGACAAGTTGATTAAGAAAATATGGGTGCGGCCCGGGCAAATTGGATTTGCCTGGGCCGTTTTGTTTGGATATGTCAATAACAATTTTTTGGAGAGTTAAAATGGGAAATTGATACATTTTAAATCTTAGAGCTTATATTTGCCAAGGATATATTAGATCAAAACCTTACCAAAGGGTTTCGAATGGCAATAAGAGTATGAAACCTAATCCTTCTCATGAGCAAGGCTATGGATTTTGAACAATTAAGGTAGGGGTATTAAAATAAAATGATTTTGTTTTTTCACCTACATTTAGATTATTTTTTAATCAAATCGGCTCAATGTGATGGAGCGTGCCTCAATCAAACTGAAATCTTTATTTCGCGGTGCTGATACATCCTTTGAAATGGATCTTAGATCGTTTTTAAAGTCACTTAATTAAATTACTTATTCATTCATGGAACAACTTAGCAGTGAATGTAAAATAAACAGAATTGCCTGGCCTACCACGATTGGGCATGTAATAACTGCCCCTGAAGAAATTTTGTATTGTAAGGCCGAAGGTAGTTACACAAGGGTGAACCTGGTCAATGGTAAAGAATTATTCATATCCTATAATTTAAAAAAGATTGAAAACACCTTAAGTGGATTACCTTTTTTTCGCACACACAACTCCTTTTTAGTCAATTTACACCATGTGGGAGCTTTGATTCGCCAAGATCACGAATTCCTTGTTGAGATTAACGGGACTTTTATTCCATTGGCAAAAGCCCGTAGAAAAAACTTATTGGAGCGATTTCGTGAAGTATGAAACGAAATCATACCTGCACAAAATAAAAGCATAGATAATTTAAATGTACCCAAAAGACGGGCCTCGGATACCTACCTTTGGTATAGAGATTTCTAACAATATACCAGCCATGGTGATAACCTACATGACAAAAGATTAACGCCAAAATATTAAATTTTCATTTTTTCATTTAAAACTGTTTTCTCATGATTAAAATGCTTTTGTTAAGTTTTTTATTTTCTCTTAGTGCTTTCTTTGAAGGTGCTCAATTGTTTGCACAGCAAACATTATTGCGTCCCACGATTTCCTCCGGGTCCGTTTCCTCCGGGTCTGTAAATAACGGAAGGTTCATGGCTACAGTAGGAGAAGCATTCATTTCTTCTGGGGGCTGTTTACGTATTGGTGCACAGCCAGGTGTTCTCAATGCTTCAATAGTTAATCCCCCTTGTATTGTACCTGTAGCCACCAAAAACGTCACAAATTTAATCCAAGCGAGCATTGCTCCCAACCCTACAAATGGGGAAATGACGGTTACAATTAATCAAGAAGTTGATCGGGATTATAAGGTAGAACTAGTCGATCTTCTAGGGCAAACCCTATATGAAAAATTTGGACTGTCAATAGGTTCTAATAAACTATCGTTTTCGCAAATACCTGCAGGAACTTATGCCCTATTGATTAAAAACAATCAAGGTGCGATCCAATTCAGCAAATTAATCATTAAAACAAATCAATAAAAATCATCATGAAAACTTTTTTTGCATCGCTAGCGCTGGTCTGTTCATTTTTCAGCCTATCTGCACAAACCAACGTTCCACAACTTATTAATTTTCAGGCAGTTGCTATTGACAATTTAGGTAGTCCCCTGGCAAACTCTTTTGTATTAATTCGTATTACCGCTCGTCAGGGAGGGCCCACTGGAATTGCGGTTTATTGCGGACTACACACATTACCTACTGATGATTTCGGCACATTCAGTTTTAAGATGAATCAGAACCCGATTGGGGTAAACTGTAACGGAGCAAGTACTTCGTTCCTTGATATTCCTTGGGAGTTGGGCATTTACTGGTTAGAAGTTGAATATTCTTATGACAATGGCCAAAACTATACTTCTGTTAGCCCAATTGAAATAGCATCCGTCCCATATTCGTTCCTGTCAAGAAAGGTAGAGCGTATTTCAACAGAAGGTGCTATTGAGGGTCAGGTATTAAAATTTAACGCTATCAAAAACAGATTTGAGCCAGGCCCAGATAACTTTCAGGGTGGTGGTAATAATGAATTCACGCACGGAAACTCCGATTTTAAAACATGTGAAAATCGCATGAGCATTAATGGTAGTGTAAATCTCAGTGCAGGAGAAGCATTTGTTGAATTTCCTGAAAACGTATTCGCCGATTTCCAAGAAAAATCAGGTAACTATCAATATACAGTGATGCTTACCCCTCTTTCTTCAGAATCAAAAGGCTTAGCAGTAATCGAAAAAAATGCTACCGGGTTTAAGGTTAAAGAATTACAATCAGGTCAAGGTAATTATGCATTTGACTGGGAAGTTAAAGTTATCCAGGAATTCAAATCAAATTCAGAGATACAATCTGTACCAACGATCTCTGAAACGAAGCATTAACGGTCTTAATTTTTTAAAAATCGCTAAATTCAATACAATGAAACATTTTTCATTACTCATTTTTATTTGTGTTTGCAGCGGTCATTTACTTTTAGCTCAAACAACAAAGACACCCCAACTTATCAACTTTCAAGCAGTTGCAGTAAACAGCCAAGGAAATCCACTTGCCAATAGTTTTGTACTTACTCGTGTAACAGTTCGGCAGGGTGGCCCTAACGGCACCGCATATTATTGCGCATTACACACGCTGCCTACAGATGACTATGGAACATTTAGTTTCAAAATGAATCAAAACGCGGACGGTGTGAATTGTAATGGCGCTACCAACCCGAATTTTGATGAAATTCCATGGGACCTTGGTATTTTTTGGCTTACCGTTGAGTATTCATACAATAGTGGGCAAGACTACACAACAATTGATCCGATTGAATTGGCCTCAGTTCCCTATGCCTTATTCGCTGCGAAACTTGAGAATGTAAAAACCACAGATGCTTTAAATGGCCAAGTTCTTAAATTTAATGGAATTAAACAACAATTTGAACCCGCAAATGATGAAACGGCAGGGTTTTCACTTTACGAAGGAGCAGGAATTAATGTTACCCAAACTCCAGGAGATCCAAATATAGGTGTTGCACTAGCAGATAATGGTGTTACGTCTGGAAAAATTGAAGATAGTGCTGTAACCAAATCAAAGATTGCACCCGGCTCTGTTTCATCAGATAAATTAAGTATTCCGGCCGCAAATGGACAGGTTTTAAAATTCAACAATGGCACTTGGGCAGCAGGAACGGATGAAATAGGTCAAGGGTCAACAGTAGTAACCATAACAGGTGCAGGTTCAGGTATAACTGTTAATAATTTGGGTAACAATATCTTTACGGTCCAAAATACTGGAGATACCAATGGTGGTGATGATATTACGACTTCCTCCGATGCAGGAGGCGACGTTGCAGGAAAATTCAACAACCTTCAAATAGCACCTAATACAATTTCTACCACAGAAATTGTCGATGGATCCATTACTCCCCTAAAAATGAATGGTATGGGCGCTGTAAATGGGCAAGTACTAAAGTATGTGAATGGCGCTTGGGGACCTGCTATCGATGAAACAGGCCCTGGTGGCAGCAATGTAAATATTGTTGGAGTTAACCCAGGAATATCTGTAACTAATAATGGAAACAATTCTTTTAGTCTACAAAATACTGGCGATGTCAACGCTTTTGATGACATTATTGCTTCCACTTCTGCCAGTGGTGATGTTTCGGGAACATTTTCAAATTTACAAATTAACGCCAATGCAGTAACTAGTACCGAGATATCCACGGGTGCCGTCACTACTGCTAAAATCGCGGATGCAGCTGTCACCCCAGTTAAAATAAATGCGATGGGGGCATCAAGCGGTCAGGTGTTGAAATACAATAACGGTGCTTGGGGGCCGGCAAATGACGAGACTGGTAGTGGGTCAAACACTAATATTGTTGGAGTTTCTCCAGGCATCGTTGTAACAAATAACGGTATCAATAGTTATTCCATACAAAATACTGGTGACTTAAACGGTGCAGACGACATTACCACCTCTTCCGTAGCAGGGGGAGATATCAATGGAGTGTTTTCGAATTTACAAATCACTTCAAACGCTGTTTCAACCAATGAAATTGCCGCAGGCGCTATCACTGCAACAAAGATTAATTCTATGGGAGCCTCAAACGGTCAAATACTCAAATATTCGAACGGAACTTGGGGGCCTGGAACAGACAATGGCGGGGCCAGTGTGTGGAACACATTAGGGAATGACATTAATAATTCAAATACTGGCAATGTTGGGATTGGAACCTCATCGCCTTTAACAAAACTTGATGTTCAGGGCCAAGCATCAACAGATGTAATTTCGGCCACATATACTGGTAGTACTGTATCAGATTATGTAGCGGTGCATGGTATTAGCAATCCGGGTGATTTTTACGGAATAGGGGGTAAATTTGAAGGGGGATACAAAGGAGTTATAGGACAGGTAAATCCTACAGGTAACAGTGGATATACTGGGGTTCAAGGCCAAGTGTCGGGAGGCACAGGTCGTAATTATGGAATATCAGGAATAGCGTCAGGCAACGGTAATAACTATGGCGTATTTGGATCTGCATCTGGGGGCATTCAAAATTATGCCGGATATTTTGATGGTAAATTAGGTACTACTAATTTATTGATAAATGACTTTGATGATATAACTAAAGTGAACTTGCTATCCTCTTCTAATTCTGTTGGTCGAGGAACTTTTTATGGTCAAAACGGACTTGCAAATATTTATTTAGGTTCTGTTTTTTATTCTGGAGTAGAATATCCCAACAATGGTTTTGTTTCCGTTTTTGACGAATATGGAGATATAAAAGCAGGTATGGTTGTAAATCAGAATGGCCAAGGAGATTTATTTGCAGATATTAAAAATTTCAGAATGAATCATCCAACAGATCCGACAAAAGAGATTTGGTATGCAAGCATCGAAGGGCCAGAGGCAGGTGCTTATGTGCGTGGTACAGGCCAGATTGTCAATGGTGAAGCATTTATCTTATTCCCAGACCACTTTTCTATTGTAGCTAACCCAAGCACCTTAACTGTGATACTTACGCCTGGAAGTTCAGAGACTTTTGGTCTTTCTGTGGTGGAAAAATTGCCGAATGGCTTTAAAGTAAAAGAGTTAAAGGGAGGGAAGGGAACATTTAGTTTCGACTGGGAGGCAAAAGCTATTCGTAAAGGATTTGAAAACTATCAGGCTGTTCGAAACAAACGTGATACCCCTAATGCACCATCGACCATTAATGTTTCAACTCCTACTAAATTAAGAAAGGATAAAAAAGAGATAAAAAAAACCAATCCAATATTAAAAAACAAATAATCTACCATATCAAATTTAAATAATTTCAAAATGAAAACTACTCAACCGGTTTTTTTTGAAACATATTTAAATCTAAATAGCAGCCGACGGAGTTATCTTCTGATCGGCTGTTATTTTTTTCAATCTTTGACTATTTCAATACCTCAGTGTAACCGAAATCATAAAATGTAAGAATTAACACCCTTCCAAAATTTTTCACCCCAAACCAAGCTAACCAAATCCCCGCCACCAACTCTTCCTAATAGTTGATCGCAACTACGATTTGTTAAAAAGGTTTCGCAAAAAAAACTGTCGACACTTCGGTTTTATTAGAAATAGAGCTGGTTTGTATGCTACAATCCGCTATTTTCTACGTTTTCATCACCTGATAAAATTTCCTGGCATTGATGCCCGAGGTCTTGTATGGCCTTGGAAGTTAATCGCCTATAAACCATCCAATTATGAATCATTTTTATCGAAAGTACAGTTTATGCTGTTTTATTTTATCCATACATCATTTTTCATACGCGCAAACTCAAACCGCGGATTCCTTATTTCAACAAGCCACTACCCTTTTCGCACAAGGCGCTTACACGCAATCACTTCCAATTGGGCTGTACGCCGATAGTCTGTTTCATGCCGCCGGTGCGGTTGAAAAAGAACTTGTGGCAAAAATTTTTATTGCAAAAAACTATACCGTTTTGCGCAATTTTAAAAAGGTAATTACGGTATCTGAGGCGGCTAAACAATTGTTGGATGCGGCCGGAAAACGCGATTCCCTGATTGAGGCTGATCTCTTGAATACCTACGCCGGAAGTCTTTTAGAAGTAAGACGATTTGCTGAAACGGAAGCCACTTACAGACGGGCAATCGCGATTAAAAGGAGCGTTTTGGGCGAAAAAACACCTGAAATCGGCATTCAAATATCCAACCTTGCGAACCTGTATTTTAAAAAAGGAGAACTCCAAAAAGCAATGCAATACGGAAAACAGGGTATCACTATCCGTGAAGCAGGCATTGTTCCCAACCCAAAATTGATGACCGCTTATATTAATCTGGGCATTATTCACAAACAGGCCGGCCTATATCAATACGCCTTAGGTTATTTTAATAAAGCACAACAAGTCTTAAAACAAGCACCTGATAAATACCAGGAAAAGGCAGGGCCATTGTACCAAAGTTTATCCAGTTTATACCATGACCTTGGCGATTATGAGCAAGCACAGCAATACGCGGAATTAGCCATTTTTCATTTTAGCCAGAAATTTGGCCCCAATTGTATTCAATT
>Ga0247832_1002337_pt1 | contig 29483 bp, 20 predicted proteins | sample LaCruzMarch2015__10_FD_192407 | JGI IMG/M metagenome (GOLD analysis project Ga0247832, IMG submission 192407) | Freshwater microbial communities from meromictic Lake La Cruz, Castile-La Mancha, Spain - LaCruzMarch2015_4m | ecosystem: Environmental > Aquatic > Freshwater > Lake | place: Spain... | reverse complement strand
GAGGTCACGGCGCCAACGCTCGAACTCTCGACAGAGATGCCGGCGCGGCGGTTTCTGCAGCGGCCGGCCACCTGCGTGCTGTCGATGGTCAACGCGGGCACGGCCACGGCGCGGTCGGTGGAACTGGCCGCCCAGCTGCCGCCCGGAATGAAATTCGTGAGAGCCAACCATGCCGGCTGGTACGAGGAGCGATCGCACCGCGTGCTCTGGAATCTGGAGGAACTGCCGCCGGGCGAGGTTGGCACCGTTGAAATGGTGTTGATGCCGGTCGATCTTGGATCGCAGAAGATCGTCGCGGCCGCACGCAGCAGCGACGGTCCATCCGACCAGAAGATACACACCGTCGAAGTCGAGGGACTGGCTGCACTCTTCTTCGAGGTCACCGACAGTGAAGACCCGATCGAGGTCGGTGGCATGACGGAATACATTGTCCGCATCGGTAATCAGGGCACGAAGGCCGCCAGCGGCGTGCGGCTCACGGCAACGCTGCTGGGTGATCTCGAGCCGGTCGATGCCAAGGGGCCTGCGGCCCACCGCATCGACAACCTTTCCGTCGTGTTCGAGCCGCTTGCAAAGCTCGCGCCGTCTGAGGAGGCGGTGTTTCGCGTCCGTGTCCGCGGCCGCCGCGAGGGCGATCAACGGATGCAGGTGCAGCTGATGAGCGACGACCATCCCTCGCCGATCACCAAAGAAGAGACTACGCGGGTCTACGCCGACCGGTAACGGTCGGCCTGCTCGGGGAGCCTGCCTGGCCTGCCACTTGATGCCCGAAGCGGGTCATGCCCGAAGGACGGCGCCGCACTGGCAGCCGCATGCCGCCACCACCGCCTCGACCGTGCGGTGAGCCTCCTCGCCTGCGAGGGTGCCGGTGTTGCTCCGCAGCCGTAGCGACACGACAAAGCTCTTCTTTCCCGGCCCGAGCCGCTCGGCATCCGTCCAGACCTGCACAAGTCGGCACTCCTCGAGGAGTCCGGCAGCCGCGCCGCGGATCGCGGTCGCGATGTCGCCCCACGGCACCGCCTGATCCACGATCAGGTTTACATCCCGGTCGATGGCCGGAAAATCACTGGGACGGGATCGGGGCCGCTCCATATCGATGGCGAATTCCAGGCGGTCCAGTCGCAATTCGGCCGCAACCACCGCTGCCCGGGCACCGCCGCCGGGCCCGCTGGCCAGCCCCATTCCAGCGACCGCCTTGGCGGCCACTTCTCCGACGACGCCGACCCGTTCACCGGGGAGCCCGGGCCGCTCGAGCACGATCTCCGCAGCCCTGCCGCGGACAAACAGATCGAGGTTCACAGGACGGAATGCCACGGCGATCCCCTCCGCGCCGCTGGCCGTGAGCCCGAGGCGATCGAGCACCGCCTCGGCCAATCCCTTGGCGGCAGCGAATCGGCCCTCCATCACAAACGCCAGCAGGAACGGTTCTTCAACCGCCGACTCGGCCGCCTGATTCGGCGCCGCGGCCGGCCAGGCAAGGTAGCCGCGGGCCGTCTCGAAGAGTTCCGGCTGCTGGGCGCCGACGGCGATATTCGCCGCCCGGGCCTCCAGCAGGCTCGGCAGGAGCGTGCGTCGCAGGCGGTCGGCGCCGCGAACGAGTGGCGGAGCACAGACAAGCGGCGGCACGTCGCCCCACGGACTGGCCAATGACTCGAGCGGCTCACCGACCACGCTCCGCGTCATCGCCTCACAGAAGCCCGCCGCGACGAGCACTTCAGCCGCCCTTCTGAGCGTCTGCTCGTGGGCCGACTCGACCACCGGCCGCGCGGCGATTGGCTCGTTTTCGGGCACCTTGTCATAGCCCTCGATCCGTGCGATCTCCTCGACGAGGTCGATTTCCCGCCAGCAGTCCCGCCGCCAGGAGGGCGGCCGCCAGGAGGAATGATCTGCTTCGACCACGTCGGCCTCGAATCCCAGGCCGAGCAGGATGGCCCGTTGCCGCTCGAATGGGATGTCGATCCCCAGCACCTCGGTGACGCGGCCATGCCGGAGCTGAATGGTCGCTCTGTTCGACGCGCGACGGCCCGCCTCGACGGTGCCTCGCATCACCTCTCCACCGGCGATCTCCACGATCATTGCTGCCGCACGGCGGCTGGCCCAGTCGACGGCTGCGGGATCTGGCCCACGCTCGAAGCGATAGGACGACCCGCTGCTCAGCACCAGCCCCCGCGCAGCGGCACGCACGGCCAGCGGTGCAAACTGGGCCGACTCGAGCAGGATGTCGGTCGTTGTGGAGGCGATTTCGGTGCCTGCGCCCCCCATCACGCCCGCCAACGCCACAGGCCCCTCGGCATCGGCGATCACGCCCATGCCATCGGTGAGGATGTAGGTCTTGTGATTGATGGCCGCAAAAGATTCGCCGGTGGCGGCCCGTCGCACGCTGATCCGGCCGCCCCGGATTTTGGCGAGATCGAAGGCATGGAGCGGTTGTCCGCATTCGAGCATGACGTAGTTGGTGACGTCGACGACATTGTTGACGCTTACCACGCCCACAGTGGCCAGTCGCTCGACAAGCCAGGATGGGCTCGGCCCAACCCGCACGCCCTTGATCACGCGGGCCGTGTAGAAGGGGCAGATGTCGGGAGAGAGAATCTGCACCCCAATGTCAGCGGTGGCGTCGGATGCAGCCTCCCGCGGGAGGGGATCTGGAATGTGGAGCGGCCGGGCGAAGAGCAGGGCAGCCTCGCGGGCCACGCCGATATGGCCAAGACAGTCGGGGCGGTTGCTTGTCACCTCGATTTCGATCGCCGTATCAGCCCCGACCGTTCGTGTTGACTCGTGATTGAGACCGGAGAGCAGGAGCTTTTCCACGAGTTCATCGACCGACGAGGGCAGGCTCACATACTCGGCCAGCCAGTTCGTGGAGATGATCATGGGCTCGCTCTTTCTCAGTGGGCTCGGTGGGCTCAGTGGCTCGGTCAGTGCAAAGAGCCGGTGGGGGAAAAGGTCGCGTGGGCGGATCAGAATTGCCGCAGAAACCGCACGTCGTTGCGATAGAAATCCCGAATGTCTGCCACGCCGTAACGCCGGGCCGCGATCCGCTCGACGCCCAGTCCGAACGCGAAGCCCGACACCTCATCGGGGTCGTAGCCGACGGCCGCAAGCACGGCGGGGTCGACCATGCCAGCGCCGCCCATTTCGATCCAGCGGCCCCCCCACTCCATGTCAAACTCGACGCTCGGCTCGGTGAACGGAAAGAACGACGGCCGAAAACGCACGTGCACATCGCCGCCGAGAAAGCTCGAAGCCAGTTGCCGCAGCACGCTCTTCAGGTGGGCCATGGTCGTGCCGCGCTCGATCAACAAACCCTCGACCTGATGAAACATCGGGTAGTGGGTGGCATCGGCCGTATCGGGGCGGTAGACGCGTCCCAAAGAGACAATCCGCAACGGCGGCCGGCGGTTTTCCATGACCCGGATCTGCACGGTGCTCGTCTGCGACCGCAGCAGCAGCGGATCGGCGTTGCGGGCCACTGCGAGATAGAAGTTATCGAGCGGGTCGCGGGCCGGGTGCTCGGCCGGAATAGCGAGCGCCTCGAAATTATGCCACTGGTCCTCGACCTCGGGGCCATCGACACTCTCGAAACCGAGGCGGGCCATGATCTCCTGCACGCGACGGATCGTCTGCGTGATCGGATGGACATGCCCGAGTCGCACCGGATCGCCGGGCAGGGTCACGTCGATCGCATCAGCCGGAGCAGCCGTCGCACCGGCACCGCCGGCCAGCCGCTCCTGCACGGCGGCGAAGATCGCCGTTACAGCCGCCTTGGCCTCGTTGAAATGCCGACCACCCGCAGGACGATCGGCAGAATCGAGCCCTGAGAGCAGCTTCTGGATCGCCTTCAACCGACCACTGCGGGCACCGAGAAAGTCGACCCGCACCTGCTCAAGTCGGGCATCGTCGGCGACGCCATCCAGGGCCTTCGAAGCCTCCTCGCGAAAGATCGTGAGTTCGGCCAGAAAAGAGTCGACAGTCACGGCACTACGCGACCGCAGCCGGCTCCGGCAACCCAAGAGCCTTTCTGGCAGCCTCGACGACGGCATCGAAACCGGTCGGATCGAGCACGGCCATCTCAGACAGCGTGCGACGGTCGAGTTCCGAGCCCATCTTATCAAGGCCTGCGATGAACTGGCTGTAGCGAAGACCGCGCTCACGGCAAGCGGCATTGATTCGCACGATCCACAGACGACGGAAGTCACGCTTCTTGCGGCGACGATCCCGCCGGGCGTAGACGCCGGCGCGGATGAGCGATTCCTTGGCTGTACGGAGCAGGCGACGACGACCGCCGACAAAGCCCTTCACCCGCTTGAAGAGACGCTTCTTGGCCCGCAGACGGGGAACTACATTTTTTGTGCGCATTGTGTCTGAATTACCTTCCGAATCGATCCCTGCGAAAGAATCCCTGCAAAATAATCACTGCGAAATGACCGCTCTGGGAACGATCACTGTCTTTGTTTTCAATCGATTTTCAAGGCCCTGCATTCCTGAGCCGAACATTCCCGAGCCCTGCATTCCCGAGCTAGTAGCTGTACCGCCCGAGCATCTCGACGATCTTCGAGGTTTCGGGGACGGCGAGCACGCCTGTGCCACGGAGTTTCCGCTTCCGCTTGCTGCTGAGCCGAACCTGCAAGTGGCTCGTGCCGGCACGGCGGTGTTTCACCTTGCCCCGGGCGGTGATCCGAAAACGCTTCTTGACGCCTTTGTGTGTCTTTTGCTTTGGCATGGCTGGGTCTTTCTTGAGTGCTTGCTGCGGTGCTTGCTGGGATGCTTGCTGGGATTTTGGGTGCTGCTCTGGCGGCTGGAGAGTCGGGACGTTGGCAAACGTGCGGCCGTGTGTCGTGATTGTATGGCGTGGTCGTGGGTTGTAGTTCTATCGGGAAATCGCGGCGACTTCCTGATTGGCTGTTTGACTGGTTACTTCGGCGAGAGCGTGCAGACCAGCCGGCGGCCCATCTGCTGGGGAGGCGCGTCGACTTTTCCGACGGGATCAAGTTGGTCGAGAATGGTTCGCATCACCCGCTGTCCCTCATCAATGTGAGCCAGTTCGCGGCCGCGGAACACCACCGAGACGATCACCTTGTCTTTGTGCTGCAGAAATCCCTTCGCTTGGTTCACCTTGAAATCGATGTCGTGTTCGCCTGTCTTGGGCCGCAGGCGAATTTCCTTGATCTTGGTCTGATGCACGTGCGTGCGGTGGAGCTTCTTTTTCTGTTGGTATTTGAACTTGCCGAAGTCCATGATTCGGCAGACGGGCGGCTTCTCGTTCGGTGCCACCTCGACCAGATCGAGGCCGGCCTCGCGGGCGCGAGACAGTGCCTCTTCGGTCGGGATGATCCCGAGTTGTTCGCCGTCGCCGGCGATCACCCGGATCGGGGTGATCCGGATCTGCTCGTTGATACGATGCTGCTTCTCGATGGCTTACTTCTCCCGGACTCGGATGCGGTAACTCTCCGCTGGCCGGGAAGAACGCGAACATCCGCACCACGCATGGCACGGGATGTGTCAGCAACACTCCTCCTCGGCTCTTCCCACGAAAACAAGCGGTGAGCGGATGGCTCGCCAGGCTTTTCCCAAGGGAAACCCAATACTATCCCAAGGACCGGGGGGTAGCGTCAACAGGCCTTCGGAAATCTGGGGAAACGGGCTTTATCGGGCCGGCTGTCGCCCCCCGGCCGGCACAGCGGCTGTAGAACCGGGCTGGCCCTCGACCGCCGGCAGCCGTAGCCCCTCGACCAGCAGCCGGTCAGCGTCTGCAAACCGCTGCTGCATCGACTTCTCGAACATAAATGTCACGCTGGCCCGGCTGCCGTCGCGGGCCGCCAGCACGTAATGAATCCATTGGAAGGGAAGCCGGCCGGCTGTTCCCGAAGAGGCGACCCGCACAACCCGCAGGCCGTCGCCCCGGTCGGTCTCCTCGGCCGCATCGGTTCGGTCAACCTGCCCCGCCAGGGAGCGCTCGATATCCCGCTGCAGTTCTTCGCGGGTCGGAAGCGATGCGGCGGGGGCCCGCGGCAGGCTTGTGATCGAGCATTGGCCGACCAGTGCCCCCCGATCGAGCAGCCGCATGACCAGACCATTCTCCCCATCCTCCACCCGCCGCCAGCGCGTGTCGTGAACAAGATCAAACCGGCTAAGTGCGTCTCGATACCAGACCCGTCCGGGCCCGCCAGCCCCACGCCTTCTCAGCGATCTCCCCCGGCCAGCGGCTGAATCAGCCTGTTCGCTGTCGGGAACGACGCCGCTGTCCCCGGAGGCGACCTGATCAATGGCCACCCGGGTGACCAACAGCCTCGCCTCGATCTCGAAGCCGGGCGCGACGTGACTCGCCTGCCGCCGTTCCCTGATCACGACCGCAACCTGGTCGACCCTGCCGTGCAGTTCATAGCGTGCCGGCACGACATCGGTCGGTGTGTCAGCCGCTCCGTCAGCCGGGGCAACTTCCAGCCCAGCTGCTGCAAAACTCCCCTCGGTGGTCACGTGGGTTGGCACACCGTCCACGGCCCCGTCGAGAATCCCGGAGAAGACGATCTTGGCCTGCCCGTCGGCCACCTCCTCCAGACGGGCCTGGATCGCCCCGGATTCCACCGTGTCGATCGCCAGCAGACCGGCGGTCACGTCGGCGGGAATCTCCCATGTCTGGCCGATAGAGACCGGCTCCTTGGGGAGGAGGTCGTCGACAAGCAGAGAATCGAATGGGGTTTCGAGGAGATCGGATTCCTCGCCCGACAAAAACCCGTCGGCCAGATACGGCACAGGCGTGGTGCCCACCCGAGCCATCAACAGACGGCGGGCATCGGGCATGAGTGTCGCACTCGTCGTGGCTCCGCCAACCTGCATCGATGCCGTGGCGTCGCGATAGGAGCGCCGGGCGGCGGCCGTCTCGTCGAAAGCCTCATCGAAATCAAACCTCGCCGTCATCTCGACCGGCTCGCGAATCGTCGCACCATCTTGCTGCCGAGTTTGCTCGCCGTTTTGGCCAGCGGATGCGAAAAGCTCCCCGGTGACATCGAGCCTGACACACACCCGCTGCGGCCCCGGCATCTCGCCTCGTGCCGCCGCCATCACAAGCATGACTGCGATCCAGCCAGAGCAGACCGCCCTCAGCCGACCGTGCTGGTTCGTCAGGCCGTTCATGGCATTCATTCCGTGCGTGCCAGGCATACCAGGCGTGCCAGGCGTGACATTGGGGCGATTCCGGCGCATCGTTTCTCCGTCGTTGGTAGTCATGCCCCGATCCGTCTCCAAAGCGTCAGACGCTGGAAGACGCCGAGGCCGGTGGCATCTCGTGATCTTCTCCCCTGCAGTCTCCCTGGAGTCTTCGACGGACCGACCGCTCGCCCCCTCTTTACCAGGTGTCCCAACGGATTAAACAGCCTGTTTTCCAGATTCGGCTCAAGTGTCTTTGCCAAAAAAAGAGAATTTTCTCGGCCCTCCCTCCAGCCCTCTTCGATCGCAAGCCTTTGGCAGGCAACGGGTTGCGGCAAGCACGCCCGGCACCCGCCGCGGGCCGGCCACGCCCGGCGGTCAAAAAAGCCTCAAGAAATCCGGCCGTCCGTGAACCTTCTGCGGTCGTCGGCCGTATAACTCTCGCGTCCCTGAGCGATGACAAGGAGCGTGGTGGGCAGCGGGTTATGGATGACCCCTTCGCACCGCAACCGCCGCACCCAAAAGCGGCACACAAGACTCGAGCCCGCCTTTCAATTTCCGGCACGGACTGCCGGCCCTGGAGGTGTTTTATGCGATCCAATTTTGATGCTTCGCTTCCCGCACAGTTGTTTGCTGGCGATCGTTTTGCCCCAGCCTCGGACTTGAAGTCTGTCTCGAGCTATGGTGCCGCAATCGATGCCGGCCACGCAGACCAGCCGGAGGAGCGCAGATTCGCCGATGCCGCATCTGCCGGCTGCGATGCAGTGTTGTCGATCGAAGACCTGGCCAGCCGTTTCAACGTTTCGACCAAGACCATCTCGCGGTGGCGGGAACACGGTCTGGTCGCCGAGCGGCACATCGTGGGCGGCCGGAGGCGGGTGGGCTTTCTGGCCAGCGCCGTCGACCGCTTCATCAATTCCAACCCGCTGCGGATCGTGCGTGGCAGCCGGTTCAGCCAGCTGTCACCGGATGAACACGATCGGATCATTGGGTGGGCTCGTCGCCTGGCCTTGGCGGGGGCCTGCCCGGCCGACGTCCATCGTCAGATCGCCAGTCGGCTCAACCGTAGCGTCGAGACGATCCGCTACACGATCAAACGGCACGACCAGGAGCATCCGTCCGAGGCGGTGTTCCCGATTGCCGACGGCCGGCTCCGTCCAGAGAGCTGCGAGCGGATCTATCAGCACTACGACGGTGGCGAAACGGTGGAATCGATCGCCAAGCGCTACCATCGCTCCAAGGCGAGCATCTACCGGGTGATTCTGTCGCAGCGTGCCGAGCACATCATGCAGCTGCCGCTCGACTGCATCCCCAACGCCCTTTTTTCTCGCAGGAGCGCCGAGCGGGTGGTCAACCAGCCGTTTCCGGGGCTCGACGAGCCCGCAAAACGGGTGCGACGGCCGACCGGTCTGCCCGCCTACCTGGCGAGCCTCTACGAAGTGCCGCTGCTGACGCGGGAGCAGGAGGTGTGGCTCTTCAGAAAGTTCAACTTCCTGAAGCACAAGGCCACGACGTTGCGTGCCCAGCTCGACGTGGATCATCCGAATGCCCGCCTCATGGACCAAATCGACAGGCTCTATGGGGAGATTGTCGAGATCAAGAACCGGATCGTGCGATCCAATCTCCGGCTCGTTGTGTCGATCGCCAAGCGGCGGGTGTCGCCCGGCGACAGCTTCTTCGACCTGGTCAGCGACGGCAACATGTCGCTGATCCGGGCGGTTGAGAAGTTCGACTATGCCCGCGGCAATAAGTTCAGCACCTATGGCTCGTGGGCGATCATGAAGAACTACGCCCGCACGATCCCCGACGAGCACAAGCGTCGCGACCGTTTTCGGGCGGCCGACATGGAACTCCTGCAGACAGCGACTGATCGCCGGCCCGATGAATATCAAAAGCGGCTCGCCGAGAATGACCGTCTGCAGCAGGTGGGCCAGTTCCTCGATCGGCTCGATTCGCGTGAGCAGACGATCATCATCCGTCGCTATGGTCTCGACCATGAGCACGAGCCGCAGACCCTGAAGGAGGTCGGCTCGGCCCTGGGTGTGACGAAGGAGCGGGTCAGGCAGATCGAGGCCAAGGCGATGGAGAAGCTCCGTGAAGCGGCCGCCGAGAACGCGGTACTCCCGGAACTGGAGTGATACGGCTCCCGCCGGTGGCCTGCATACAAGCCCGGAGCGTAAGCGATGGGATCGGCGTAACGATCGACGCGGCGCCATGTGTGGCATCCGATCCCCCGGCTTTGCGGCATACAAGCCCGGAGCGTAAGCGATGGGATCGGCGTAACGATCGACGCGACGCCATGTGTGGCATCCGATCCCCCGGCTTACGCCGGGGGCTTGTATTGGGATGCGTAAGCGATGGGGATGCCCTCACCTAGCGGATTGGGGCGTCGAGGGATGCGGGCCTGACACCCGATGGCTGAGCCTGGCCTGGCCCCGCCCGGCTGGGCACGGTCTGGCGGCTTCCGGCACGGGGCAGGCCAGCATCGGCTTCGAGGCTCCGCGGCAGCTGGGTGCTCGTCGAAAGTTCGCCGCTGGTCGGCATGGCGGGCGGCATCGCTGCCCGCCCAGCAGACGTCGGCCCACCCGGTTGGCCGGCGGGCCCGCCGGCGGACGGCCGCGACGGCGACTGGCTCGTACCGGCCAGAAAGTTGTCGATCGTGGCGGCCTCGCGGAGGTGTGAGAAATACCGCGACATCTCGATCCGCTGCTTCTTTTCGTGGAGGTCGTCGTAGAGTTCGCTGCGGACCTCGGCAAACTTCACCTGAGACGCTTCGGTGTATCCCTCGCACAGAATGACCATGAAGCGATCGGCGATCTGAACGATTCCCGACAACTCGCCAGCCTTCAGTGAAAACGCCTGCCTCTCCAGGGCGGGCTGGCCACCATACCGCTGGATCGGCGGCACTTCGCCTCGCAGCGTGCGGCTCGTGGGATCGACCGAATACTGTTCGGCAAGATCACCGATCCGCTCGGGCGTCGGATTCTGTCGGGCCAGCTGCCAGACCTCCTGCGCCCGCCGCTGGCTGTCCATGACGATGATGCGGCACTTCGCGCGGGGGCCGAAGGTCGCCTCGAAGGCCTTGTCGAGATCCTCCTGCGTCACAGGCACCTTGCCGACGAGCTGCTTGAGCGACACCGTCGGCTGGACGATGTCTTCGATATAGTGCCGCATCGGGATTTTTTCGGCGCGGGTCACGCGCTCGAACCAGGCGGCGACGTCGGGCGATCCGTCCGGCTTGCGAAAGCCCATCGTCTCCGCGGCCCGGGCGATCTCCGCATCGATGTCGGCCTGGGTCACGGTCCGCTGATCGCGGGCCAACGCCTGTCCGAGCAGCCGCCGGGTGATGAGGATCTCGAGCACGTCATGTCCATGACGCTCGATGCAAGTAGCCTGGACGGCGGAAATGCCGATCGGCTGGCCGTTGACGCGTGCAGCCACACCGGGGCTTGCGGCTGACAGGGCCGCGTCGTTCATCACGTTTTCCACGGTCGACGCATCCTGCAGGCCGCGAAACACCTCGCTCGACGCCGAACGGCTCTTGCGTTCGCGGAGATCCTCCACGAGCCGGGGCCGCGCGTCATCCAGTTTCACGTCGGCTGGTGGCAGTCGGTCTTCGCACTTGACGACGATGAACTGGTCGGCGACCTGCACCACCGGCGAAATGTCGTCTGGGCGCAGGGCAAACACCACCCGCTCAAAACCCGCATCGCCGGAGTATCGCCGAATCGGCTGGACCCAGCCGTTGGCGCTAGCGCTGCCCACGTCGACCGAATGCTGCCGGGCCAGCCCGCCGAAGTCATCGGGGGCCGTCAGTGCCCGCACCCGCAATTGCTCGGCCTCCTTGAGAGAACGGGCCACAATGATCCGGGCCTTGATCGCCTCGCCAAACTGGTTGTCAAACGCCTGCTGCACCTCTTCGGCGGTCGGCTCGATGCCGGCATGGGCCAGCCGCCGCAGGGCGAGCATCGGCCAGACGATGTCCTCGGCATACTGCCGCGGCGAGATTCCGCGTTCCTGTTCGATGAGGCTGATCCACTTGTCCCGCGGCACACTGAACCGCTTGGCCATGGCATCGATCTCGGCATCGACATCCTGCGGGGTGACGCCGATGCCCTGCCGGCCACAGGCCTGCGTGATGATCTCGCGATTGACCATCGCTTCGAGAACGGCATTGCCGTGGCGGCTCAGGCACTCGGAAGCCAGTTGGGCATGGGTGATTTCAGCGCCGTTGACCAGCGCCATCACGCGTTCGGCGGGCGTGTCTGGTGTCCCAACTCTGCCGGCCGGAGCGGCCACTGGTCCGCCTTTCGTTGCCGGCGACTGCGGGGGCTTGGCATCGGCCCGCGGCGATCCGGTGAGACCACGCCACAGAAGGCAGGCGGCGATCAGGAGCATCGCGGCAGCAAACTCGCGGGCCGGCCCCGTTCTTCGCCCGAGTATCAGATTGGGGATCCGACTGAGTCGCCCGCTCACTTGCAGCCACAATCTTCTCATCACGTCGCCCTCCTTGGCATCTCCTGACACTATGCGGAAAATAGGCGTCTTCGCGATCGGGATCAAGGTGAGCGTTGCATGGGGTTCGCCCTGCGCGTACCCTTCCGGGAGTCCCAAACCATCGTTTGCCGGCGGCGATCCCGTATGACGTCCCCCCAGTCTTCCTCACCTCGCGATTCTCTGGCGGGCTCGGCCCCTCCGGCAGCGGCGGCCCATTCGCCAGCATCCCCACACCACCCAAAGTGTCTGACGGTCCTCGGCCTTTTGCCGCCGGTCACGGCGGAGGACGTCAAGCAGGCCTACCTTGCCAAGGCCATGACGATGCACCCGGACCGCGGCGGCGATCCGGAGCAGTTCATCCAGTTGCAGAAGGCCTTCGAGGAGGCGAACGACTTCGTCCAGTTCAAGGCGGGCAAACTGGAATGGCTGGCATCGAAAATCGAGGCCTATGCGGAGCAGCAGGATGTGGTGAGTGAAACGATCGCACGTGGCGGCGAGGTGGAGATGGAGGAGGCCGACTGGCTCCGCAAGTCGTTCGGCGAAGACTTTGGCCATGTGGCTGACAAGCTCGTCTCCATTCGCCTCCGGGGGCCAGCCGCCGACGATGTGTTTGCGATCCTGCTCGGCTTTCGGGCCGACTCGCTCAAAGATCTGGTCACGCTCGACCTTGCCGGCGGCAGCCTCACCGACGAGGGGCTGCTCCAACTCAAGGGGCTGACCAGCCTGCGCTCCCTCGATCTGCGGGGAACGGCGGTCGGGAAACTGGCCGCCGATGTGCCGACCTGGTTCAAGCACCTGGACTTCCTCGGCCTGCCCAGCGGGACCGTTGGGGTCTTTTCTCGCCTGACGATGCCTCGCCGTCTGAAACTGGCGATCGGTGCCGTGCCGAATTAGGCTGGCATCTGATCCACGCCGAGGAGTCACCCGTGCTGACCACACCCGCCGCCAAGCACACCACTGCAACAACCGCCGACATTACGTCGCTCTACGAAGAACGATCCGTCAACGCGGCAGTGGGGAGCGAGACGGTTGAATTCCATTATCGACTGCTCCACCCCGAGACCACTGACGGGAACGGACGGGCAGGGGAAGGCTATCCGCTCGTGCTCTTCCTGCACGGCGCTGGTGAGCGGGGCAGCGACAACACGAGGCAGCTCAAGTATCTACCGACGTGGCTGGCCGACCCGGCCCTGCGTCAGCGGCATCCTTGTTTCGTGCTCGCGCCACAATGCCGGATGGACGAACGCTGGGTGGATGTCTCATGGGCTGATGCGAAGAGCACCCAGCAGCCCGCCCATGCCACCCTCGATCTGACCGCGGCAACGGCGGCGCTTGAAGATATCGTCGCCCGCGAGCACGTCGATCCCGATCGCATCTATCTCACCGGCCTCTCGATGGGCGGCTTTGGCACGTGGGATCTGGCCGCGCGGATACCCGACCGATTCGCGGCCATTCTGCCGGTGTGCGGTGGCGGCGACGAGCGCGCGGCGGCCCGCATCGCAGGCCTGCCGATGTGGTGTTTTCACGGCGACGCCGACACGGCCGTGCCGGTGGAACGGTCGCGGGCCATGATCGCGGCTGTGCGGGCTGCCGATGGCCGTCCGATTTATTCCGAGCTCGCGGGGGTCGGCCACGATTCGTGGACGTCGGCCTACCGTGATGCGTTCGTGCTCGACTGGCTCTTCGCCCAACGGCGTCCAACGCCACTCGGCGTGTCTGATTGACGCGGAGCGTTTTCTGGGCGAAGTGGGTTCCTGGCCTCTGGGTCGTCGTGGCCGCGAGGCGCTTCCCCCGTGGCCGCGAGGCGCTTCCCCCGTGGCCGCGAGTTTGCAACTTGCGGAATCCGCACCCGCTTTTCGTGGCCGCGAGTTTTTTTCCTTGCGGAATCCGCACCTGCGCAACGGACAAGTTAAAAACTTGCCGCCACGGGTCGCGAGGCGCTTCCCCCGTGGCCGCGAGTTTGCAACTTGCGGAATCCGCGTCGCCACGTCACGACTGCCGCGTTCCCGCCAGAATTACTCGGGAAAGAGCCGGGTCGAGAGGTACCGCTCGCCGAGGTCTGGCAACACGACCACGATCATCTTGCCGGCGTTCTCCGGCCGCCGTGCCACCTGCAAGGCTCCCCAGGCAGCCGCCCCGCAGCTGATGCCGCACATCAGCCCTTCCCGCTTGGCCATCTCCCGCGTGGTTTCCATCGCATCCTCGTCGTCGACCTTGACCACCTCGTCGATGATGTCGAGGTTCAGGATGTCGGGAATGAAGCCCGCGCCGATCCCCTGAATCGTGTGACGCCCCGGCTTGATCGGCTCGCCCGCGAGCTTCTGCGAGATCACGGGGCTGTTGGCGGGCTCGACAGCCACGACCTTGAGGCCAGGCTTCTTGGCTTTGAGAACCTCGCCACACCCGGTGATTGTTCCGCCTGTGCCCACGCCACACACGAGGATGTCGATCTGCCCATCGGTATCGGCCCAGATCTCCTCTGCCGTCGTCCGACGATGGATATCCGGGTTGGCCGGGTTCTTGAACTGCTGCGGCATGAAAAACTGACTGCTCGAGTGGCTGATCTCGTCAGCATGGCGGACGGCACCGGGCATCCCCTCAGCGGCCGGCGTGAGCACGAGTTCGGCCCCGAGTGCCTTGAGCATGCGCCGACGCTCGAGGCTCATGCTTTCAGGCATGGTGACCCGCAGTTTGTAACCGCGGGCGGCGCAGACGTAGGCGAGGCCGATTCCGGTGTTGCCGCTGGTGGGCTCGATGATGATCGTGTCAGGGCCGATCATCCCATCGCGTTCGGCAGCATCGACCATGGCGACGGCGATCCTGTCCTTCACGCTCCAGAGCGGATTCATGTTCTCGATCTTTGCTACGATCGTCGCCACGCATCCCTCGGTCACCCGCCGCAGCCTGACAAGCGGTGTCCTGCCGATGCACTGCGTGATGTCGTCGCGAATCCCTAGCGGCAGCGTGGGCATGATCATGAATGCACCTGTGGAAACGGTTTTGAGGGAATCCTCAGCATGTTTACGATCGGACTGATGGAAGAATAAACTTGAGTTTTCCGAAATGTAGGCCGGCAAAAGTCGAGGCTTTCGGGAACGGAGGCCGCCGGGAGGCTCGGCTCAGGGAAGCCGCTTGACGCGAATGTTCTTGTAGAGCACCTCGCTGCCCGGATCGTGGGCCTGCAGGGCAAACGTGCCATTCGACAGCCTGCGGGTGCCTGCCACCCCTTCGGGTTCGACAAATTCAAAGAGCACCTTGCCGTCCACCAAGACCGTTACGGCCTTGCCATTCACCATGACTTCCTCGGTGAACCACTGGTTATCCACGGCGGGCGGGATAAAGTTCTTGACGACGTTGTAGATGCTGCCCGTCCGAACCGGATCCTTCTGTGAGTTGTTGACCTGCAACTCGTAGCCCGCCGCCGGCCAGCCTTCCGGCTGAAACCTCGTGTGGAAGAAAATCCCGGAGTTGGCGTTGGGCTTTGTCATCACGTCAGCCTTGAAATGGAAGTTCTTGTAATCGGCCGGCTTGGCGGCATCGGAGCCGACGTAAAAGAGGTGGCTTCGCGGGCCGTGGCAGACAATCGTCCCATCGACCACCTGCCAACTGGCCGGGTTCTCATTTGCCTGCCAGCCTGCCAGACTCTTGCCATCGAAAAGGCTCTCGAAGCCGGGCTCGTCGGCGGCAGCCGTCCCCGACACATATGCCAGCACCAGCGCTATCACGCCCACCATGCCGAAAGCCCTCCTTGCCCTGGGTTGGTGACTGTTGCACCGGAGGCACCGGAGATGTTCGCCGTGAACCAAGCCGCTGCACCATACGTATGCCATGAACAAGCTCCATCATGCCAGGATTGTGAAGGACGCCACGATTTCCACGCTCGTTGCCGAACCGTCGGATCATAAGCCCGCCGCGGGCAGGAAGCCAAGTGACACCGCGGTGTCGTCGCCTGCCCCGCTCCCGCCTGCGGTGCACGAGGCCCTCGATCGAGCCGGCCTGAGCCATCGGCCCATCCTGCTCTCCATCGACACCGATGTCTCGCTCGACGGCCTCCCCGGCCGGGAATGGCTTGTTGTCACGCCGGACCATCTCTCGGTGATGCCGGACGGTTCGGGCAGCCCAGCTGCCGCCGGCCCGCCCCTGCGGAGCGTGCCCTGGGCTGGCATCGACCAGGTGCGGACCAACGCCGGCGTGGGAGGCGGCACACTGCAGGTTCGCGAGGGGGGCGAGTGGGTTGACCTGGTGCGGTATTCCAATGCCATGGCAACCCGCTTCCACAAGGTGTCGCGGGCGCTCGAACAGGCTCGGGATACGACTGTGACCGACGGGCAGCCGCTGGCATTGCCGTCGGACTGGCGTGAGGGCGACCCTCGCTCCGCCCCGCTTGACCCACCACGATGCCCATCGTGCAGCCTGCGGCTCGCCGTCCGCGGCGACACCTGCCCGCGGTGTGTGCAGAAGGGGCAGATCCTGCGGCGTGTGGGCGAGTTGCTCCGTCCCTACACCCGCGGAGCGGTGCTGTTGTGCGGGCTGACATTCCTGGGCGTCGTGGCCGAACTCGCGCCGCCCAAACTACAGCAATACATGGTCGACAACATCCTTTCCGGGCAGAGCGAGCCGACGGTGGCAACGCTTCCCGGATTCAAGACGGCGTTGCTGGTCGTCGTGCTGGCACTGGCCTTCTCCCGCGTGCTGCTCTCGCTCGTCAGCGTTCTCAAGGGCCGTCTGGCCACGGACATCGGCACCGGCATCACCGCCACCCTCCGTGACGAGATGGTGACCAAGCTGCAAAGCCTCTCGATCGCCTATTACGACCGTCATCAGGTCAGCTCGATGATCAGCCGCGTCGCACACGACAGCGAGGTGCTACACGGCCTCATGCACCAGATCACCGGCGGCTTCCTGCTCCAGATCGTGCAGTTGGTGGGCGTCGGGGCGATGCTTGTCTGGATCAATCCCAAGCTCGCCCTGTTCACGCTCATTCCTGTGCCCCTGGTGATTCTGGGGTCGTGGATCTTCTGGCGGCACGTCTATCCGCGGCACTACCGGCTCTGGGACGCCTCCAGCAAGCAGATGGCCGCGCTTTCGGGCATGCTCTCTGGCATCCGCGTTGTGAAGGCCTTTTCGCAGGAACCGCGGGAACGCGACCGCTTTCACGCCGCCAGCGACCACCTCCGCCACTGGCGGCAATGGGTCGAACACACCAACAACACCTACGCCGCCTCGATGCAGATCGTCTTCAGCCTCGGCGGGCTGATCGTCTGGTATGTCGGCGGTCGCGACGTGATCGGTGGCCAGATGACGCTCGGCCAACTGATTGCCTTCCTCGCCTATCTCGCCATGTTTTACGCTCCGCTGGGTGCCCTTTCGAACTTCACGACCTGGCTGACGAGCTTCCTCTCGGGTAGCCAGCGGGTGCTGGAACTACTCGACACGCCGGCCCTGATCGCGGAGCCGAAGGAGCCGGTGGCCTGGGACGATGTCCGGGGGGCGATCCGCTTCCAGGACGTGACCTTTGGGTACGACCGCAACCAGCCCGTGCTCCGCGATGTGTCGTTCGAGGTGAGCCCTGGAGAGATGGTTGGGATCGTGGGCCGGAGCGGCTCCGGCAAGACCACGCTCGTCAGCCTGTTGTCGCGGTTTCACGACGTGCAGGAGGGCACCATCACCGTCGACGGTATCGACATCCGTGACCTGTCGACCCACGATCTGCGTGAGAAACTCGGCGTCGTGTTCCAGGAGTCTTTTCTCTTCCGGGGCACGATCTGGAAAAACCTCTCCTATGGCCGGCCCCAGGCAACGATCGAACAGGGCCTGACAGCCGCGAAGGCCGCTGGTGCCCACGACTTTCTCTGCCGCCAGCCGCTGGGCTACGAGACGCTCCTCGGCGAACACGGCGCCGGCCTGTCGGGCGGCGAGAAACAGCGGCTCTCGATCGCACGAACGCTGCTCTACGACCCCCGGGTGCTCGTACTCGACGAAGCGACGAGCAACATCGACGCCGAGGCTGAGAAGAGCATTCAGGAAGCACTGGCCGTCCTTGTCCGTGGACGGACGACGATCGCGATCGCCCACCGTCTTTCGACACTCCGCAACGCCGACCGCATCCTCGCCTTCGACCGCGGCCGCCTCGTCGAACAGGGCACGCATGCCGAATTACTCGCCAGCGACGGCATCTATGCCCGACTCGTACGGATCCAGACCCAGGTCTCGAAACAGCCCACGGTCGACAGCCTGCTGGTGGAGCACAAGCCCGGGCCGGAAGAGGCCGCGACGGACGCACAGGCCCCTGAGGCCGAACAGGCCACAACAGAAGAACAGGCCACGACGCCGCAACCTCTGCCATCGCCGGCCGCCAGCATCCACTGGCTCGACCCGCACGGTCACCGTTTTGCAGTCGGCGCCCACGACCGGATCGAGCTCTGGCAGAGTGGTGCCAGGATCGCCGCCGGGATCTTTGTGGTCCGTGCCTTTCCTGCCACATACCCGGAGGAATATCTCTCGGTCCGTGGCTGGAGTGAGTCGGGGGAAGAGATCGAACTGGGGATGATCCGATCGCTCGCGGACTGGAGCGACGCCGACGTGGCGGTCGTGCGAACCGCCCTGGCCCGGCGATCGCTCATCCGCTCGGTCGCGAGGGTGCACGGCGTGAAACTCTCCCATGGCTACCTGGACCTCGACGTAGACACCGACGCCGGCCGCCAGGCCTTCACAATGCGGTGGACGCAGAGCCAGGCGAGCGACTTCGGCTCCGATGGCAAGATGCTGGTCGACACCGAGGACAACCGCTGGGTTGTGCCCCGGGTGCAGGATCTCCCGAAGCCCGACCGGGAGCGTTTTCTCCAGTACATTTATTGGTAGTCCCACGCTCGGCGTTGCGCATACACAATCGCTTACGCTCCCCCTACAAGCCCTTGGCGTAAGCCTGGGGATCGGATGCCACATGCGGCGTGACCCAAAGCGATGTGCCGATCCCATCGCTGACGCTCCGGGCTTGTATTCCCATAAAAGCCCTTGGCGTAAGCCTGGGGATCGGATGCCACATGCGGCGTGACCCCAAGCGATGTGCCGATCCCATCGCTGACGCTCCGGGCTTGTATGGGACGGAGATGCCTCGGCGTTGCGCATACACAATCGCTTACGCTCCCCATACAAGCCCCCGGCGTAAGCCGGGGGATCGGATGCCACATGCGGCGTGACCCAAAGCGATGTGCCGACACAATCGCTTACGCTCCGGGCTTGTATTCCCATAAAAGCCCTTGGCGTAAGCCTGGGGATCGGACGTTACACATGGCGTTGCACCAAACGTCACGCCGACCCCATCGCTTACGCTCCGGGCTTGTATGAACCCGGCGTCGCAGAAAAACAACCGGCCCGGATCAGCTTCGCAGCCGATCCGGGCCGGTGTTGTTTTCAACGCGACTGCGGCATCACGCCGCCTGGCCGCATTACTTGCCGAGCTTCGAGAGCGTCTCGATCATCGGCGTGACGGTCGGTCCAAGGATTTCCTTGACGCCGGGGATCGCCATGACGGTGTCGATCACCGTCTGCAGAGAACCCATGTTCTTCGTCACCAGTTCCACGATCGACGAGCGGCCCGCCTCGGGCAGCGCGACGGTCGACTTCTGCAGAGACTCAAGCACCGGGGCGAACTCGCTCAGTTGCGGGATTGCCGAACGGGCCGACTCTTCGTTGGTCACCCCGCCGAGCACCTTGCCGAGGTTGCCGAACAAGCCGGTCAGACCTTCGCCGACCTTGAGAGCTTCGGCCATGCCGGGAGCCAGTTCAATGGTCTCCTTGACGGTATCGGAGACGACCTTCCTGCCTTCCGTCTCAACGACCTCGGTGCGATCGATGACGAGCGGGCCTTCACGACGACGGGTCTCCTCGACCACGACGGCCCGGGGTGCCGGAGCCGGCTTCGGCCACAGGAACCAGCCTGCCAGCCCAAGAAGGGGCAGCAGCAAGAGCGGCAGCCACGACGGGAACGACGAGGCCGGCTCCTCGTGACGGTGTGCACCGCGGACCTCCTCGGCACGACGCGGCGAAGCCGAGCTCGTGTCGAAGTCGGCCAGCGACAGGCCACGCGGCAGGGCCGCCTTGATGTTGTCCTGCTGCTCCGAGAAGAGCCGCTGCACGCCGGCCGCATCAGGCTTGGCACCCTTGAACGAGTTGGCGACCACGCCCATCACGATCGGAGCGAGATACGTCAGCAGCGTCTTCATGATCCCGGGCTGCATGCCCGCGAACGAAGCAATCGTGCCCACGAGGCTGCCCATGTTATTGCCCAGCAGCGAGCTGAGAAGGCTGCCACCCATGCTGCCCAGGCTCGACGCCTGACCACCACCGAGCAGGCCGGCCAGATTGCCGAGCATCTTGAGGTCGAGACCGCCCATCGATGATGCCAACTGGCTTGCGCCGCTGTTGGTCGAGGCCATCTTCGAAAACACACTCAGCAGCGCGGGCACGGCAGCGCTGGTTGCAGACTTGGTCTGCGCTTCGTTGGTGCCAGCCAACCCACTGAGCTTGCTCAGTACGTCGCCGGTCAGTTGGCTTGTTACAAGGTCGACAAGATTCATGATCACGAGTCTCCAGAAGAAAATATCCGAACAAAAACAAACAAAAATCAGGAGCAATAGTTTGATCGATCCAGTCCGTCGATGACGAGCATGACGAACCTGTCGACGCCGCGAAGCACACCTCCAAGTACACCACCAAATACTCGAGGCCGAGGCTTGGAAGCGAGCTCCTGATTCTATATTGTCTTACGGGTAGCTTCCAAGGGATGCAAGCAGCATGAAAAGTTGGCCCAAGCGTTGCCACCGGCAGCCCCTGGCCAGGCGACACTTCTCGCGTTTCAGACCTGAAAAAAGGCCCTGGAGACCTCGGCGCGGCAGAAACCAGGCCCACAAAAACCGACAAAAGTCCCACGGCCGCGACAGCGGTCGCCTGCTGCGGAATCGCAATTCAGAGAATTGCCAGCGGATTCCGCCGTTCCTCGAGCGTGCCGCGGGTCACCCCCACGCGGTTGGCGGCCTTGAGTCGGCTCCAGACCTCGCGACCCGTGGTCCGGCCGGCCAGCAGGTCGCGATAGCCACCAATGATGTCCGCAATGGCATCGGCGGGCTCGTCGAGCAGCTCCACCCGGAAGTGGCCGACACCGCAGGCCAAGAGCGGCGGCACGGCCTCGGCGGCGCTCTGCGGCACGGCGTTGAAGAGCGTGTTGCGACAGCCGACATCGGCCGTGAGGAGATGCTCCACGCCGATCCGGTCACGAAGCCGCACCGAGTGGTCGTCGCACGGCCGGCCGCAGTTCGTCTTGTTGGTGCCCGGGGACAGAACCGCGCAGAACACGCAGTGCTCCATGTGGAACATCGGCATGTGCTGGTGGATCACGACCTCCAGCCATTCCGGCTGCGTCGCCGCCACCAGTGCCAGGAGTTGCTCCCTGTTCAGGTCGTATGACGCAGCCACCCGCGAGAGCCCCTGTTCCATGAAGAAGGCCGCCGTCAATTCATTCGTCACGTTGAGTGAGAAATCACCGATGACGGGCAGCCCCTGCTCGCGAAAAAACCTCAGGCCACCGTAGTTGCGGACAAGCACGCCGTCGGGCCCGGCCTTGCACACGAGTCGAAAGATGCCGAGTTCGTCGGGCTTCTGGATCCGGGGCGTGGCGAGGTGGATCGTGGCGGTGTGCGCGTGGGCCACGGCCACCGCCTCGTGATACTGCCGGATGTCGGCGAAGTCGGCGTAGAGGCTCCGCTCGCCGAGTTCGACCACGGCACGAAGCTGCTCGAGCGACCGCACCAAGACGTGCAGCCTGGCCGGCTCGGCTGCCCGCGGCTTGCTCGCCGTGTTCGTCCGCATGGCCGCCGGCTGTTCCGGCTGCGCGTCGAGGCTGATCCGTCGTGGCGGCAGGTCGACGACCAACGCCTCCAGGCGGGCGACGAGTTCGTGCCGGAGCTTTCCGAGCACGCTGTGCGGCACCATCGGCCCGCCGGTGATATCGGCTGAGAGCAACGAGAGCTCGAAGGGTGTGCCGCCCAGCCTGCCCAGCTGAGTCTGGAGTGTTTCCTCGGTCAGGGCATGCTTCGTGGCCGCGACCGTCGGCGCCTCCGATTCGACCGAGCACTGCCTGCCCCCCGTCACCGTGGCCACGATCCGCACCGGCATCCCGGTGGCCACGGTCACGTGCAGATCGATGGGTGTCCGGCGTCGGGGATCGGCCGACTCAAACGTCTTGCGGAGGCGGGCGGTGAGGTGGGGGTCGTCGGTCTTCCAGACGGTCTGGCCCGGTTGCACGGCGTCAAAATCGATGGCCCCCTGGCCAAACGTCAGCTCCACCTCGCCGTGCGACACGGGGTCTGTGAGCGAGTGACCACGCTGGAATACCTCATAGACGCGGCCCCCCTCCGGATCATCCACCGGCCGGCCACAATCGAAGACTAGGCCGTCGCCTCGCTTGATGCCGGCCACCAGATCGACGAGCACGCGGTCACGGCGGACAGCCACGACGGTGCCGAGCTTCACGCCACGTTTCGCGCTGCTCGTGGCGGGCACGAGCATCTTGTGATCGCACCCCTGGAGCCAGCCCGGCGAGAAACCGCGAGAGAACGACAGTTCCATCTCCTCGACATCGCCGGAGGTGAACGCATGCGGCCGGGCAGCGACCGCCGCGTCGATGGCGGTGCGATAGTGCTTCGTGATATTGGCGACGTATTCGGCTGTCTTGAGCCGTCCTTCGATCTTCAGCGAAGCAACGCCTGCGGCGATCAATTCCGGGGCGAGCGCGTAGGCAGCCAGATCTTGGGGCGAGAGCAGGTATTTCTGGTCGCCGAGATCGACTTCCTTGCCATCGCAGATGAGATCGTAGGGCAGCCGGCAGGCCTGGGCGCACTGCCCGCGGTTGGCGCTGCGGCCGCCGAGCGATTCGCTGGTGAGGCACTGCCCGGAATAGGCCACGCAGAGCGCGCCGTGGACGAAGACTTCCAGCGGCATCGCCGTCTGCCGACGGATCGCGACGATCTCGTCGAGCGAGAGTTCACGGGCCACGACGACCCGCTCCATGCCGAGCTCCACGGCGAGGCGGATGCTTTCGGCGCTGGTGAGCGTCATCTGCGTCGAGGCATGGAGCGCCAGATCAGGACAGATAGCCCTGATGAGCCGGGCGGCGCCGACATCCTGCACGAGCACGGCATCAACGCCCGCCTCGGCGATGGCGACGATCAGGTGCCTGAACGACGCCAGTTCATCGCTGAAGACGAGCGTGTTGAGCGTGGCATAGCCTTTGAGCCCACGCCGGTGGAGCATCGTCATCAACGGGGGCAGATCATCGACCGCGAAGTTGGTGGCACGGGCCCGTGCATTGAAACCTGCCTCCAGGCCGAAGTAGACGGCGTCGGCACCATTTTCGATCGCGGCGCGAACACAGTCCCAGTCACCGGCGGGCGCGAGGAGTTCGGGGGAGAGGGGCATGTCCGAAGTATACGCCACGCTTTTCGGCCCACCCGTGGCGGCACGATTTCATCGTGTCCGTCTCCCCCGTGGCGGCAAGATTTTATCGTGTCCGTGTCCCCCGTGGCGGCAAGATTTCATCTTGTCCGTGTCCCCCGTGGCGGCAAGATTTCATCTTGTCCGTGTCCCCCGTGGCGGCAAGATTTCATCTTGTCCGATGCATGTGCAAGTTAAAAACTCGCACCCACAACCCAATCCCTCCACCCACAACCCAATCCCTCCACCCACAACCCAATCCCTCCACCCACAATCCAATCCCTCTACCCACAATTCACTCCCCTCCACCCACAACTCATCCCCCGCGCACCCACGGGTTCCGCCTGTCTCACTCGTCATTGCCACGGAGTTTGGCGAGCACGGTGTAGTCTTCGAGCGCCGTCGTGTCGCCGACGGTCTCCTTGCCGGCGGCGATGTCGCGGAGCAGTCGCCGCATGATCTTGCCGCTGCGGGTTTTCGGGAGCGTGGCCGAGAAATGAATGTCGTCGGGCACGGCCAGGGCGCCGATCTGCTGGCGGACGTGCTTCCGTAAAGCATCCTTGAGCGCGTTCACGTCGGCCGGCTCGCCACCGTTGAGCGTTACGAACACCGCCACCGCCTCCCCTTTCACGTCGTGAGGCCGGCCCACAGCGGCCGCCTCGGCCACCAGCGGATGGCTCACGAGCGCACTTTCGATCTCGATCGTGGAGAGCCGATGGCCGGCCACATTGAGCACGTCGTCGATCCGCCCCATGATCCAGTAGTAGCCGTCAGCATCCTGGCGGGCGTTGTCTCCGGCCAGATACTTCCCCGGCACACGTGACCAGTAGGTCTCCCGAAACCGCTCGTCGTCGCCCCAGATTCCGCGGAGCATGCCCGGCCAGGGCTTGGTCATCACGAGCCAGCCGCCCTCGCCCTGATCGACCGGGTCGCCGGCGGCGTCGACGATCTCCGGGCAGACGCCAGGCAGTGGCAGCGTGCAACTGCCGGGCTTCGTGGGCGTGCAGCCGGGGAGCGGGCTCATCATGATGCCGCCCGTTTCCGTCTGCCACCACGTGTCGACGATCGGGCACCGCGTGCCACCGATCACCTCGTGATACCACATCCAAGCCTCTGGATTGATGCCCTCGCCCACCGTCCCGAGCAGCCGTAGGCTTGACAGGTCGCGGCCCTCGATGTGCTCCATGCCCCACTTCATGAACGAGCGGATCGCGGTCGGCGCCGTATAGAAGATTGTCGGCTTCTCCTGTTCGATGATCTCCCAGAAGCGGCCCTCGTGCGGGGCATTGGGGGCGCCCTCGTAGATCAGGATGCTCGCACCGGCCGCGAGCGGTCCGTAGGTGACATAGCTGTGGCCCGTGATCCAGCCGCAGTCGGCGGTGCACCAGAAGAGATCGTCCTCCCGCAGGTCAAACACCCACTCGGCAGTCGTCTTTGCCCAGACAAGATAGCCGGCGGTGGTGTGCTTGATGCCCTTCGGCTTTCCGGTCGAGCCGCTGGTATAGAGAATGAACAGCGGCGACTCCGAATCCATGGCGACGGGCGGCGTGTCATCTGGCATGCCGGCGACGAGGTCGTGCCACCAGATGTCGCGGCCTGGCACCATGTCGACGGGCTGGCCGGTGCGCTTGAGCACGACCACATGCTTCACGGTCGGGGATTTCTTCAGCGCCTCGTCGACGTTTTTCTTGAGGGCCAGCTGCGTGCCCCGACGCCAGCCGCCGTCGGCGGTGATCACGGCCACGGCCTTGGCGTCTTCGTTGCGGTCGGCGATCGCCTCACTGGAAAAGCCGCCGAAGATCACGGAGTGCACCGCGCCCACTCGAGCGCAGGCGAGCATCGCGATCACCAGTTCGGGAGTCATCGGCATATAGATGGAGACGACCTCGCCCGGCTTGATGCCGAGCTTCTGTAGACCGGCCGCACAGCGGCAGACCTCAGCCAGCAGTTCACGGTAGGTGTAGGTCCGGCGTTCGCCGGTCGGCTCGCCGACCCAGACCAGCGCCGTCTTGTCGCCCCGACCGGCGGCGACATGCGCATCGAGGCAGACGGCCGAGGCGTTGATATGGCCGTCCACAAACCACTTTGCCGTGGGCGGCTGCCAGTCGAGCACCTTTGCATACTGCTTCATCCAGGGGAGCAGTTGAGCGCGGGCGTGCCAGAAGCCCTCGGGATCGCGGGCCGCCTCGTCGTAGATTCGCCGGTATTCTTCGAGTGATCCGATCCGGGCTCGGCTGGAAAAATCGGCCGACGGGGGAAACACCCGGCTTTCCTGCATGACGCTGGCAACCCTGCCGGCAGCCTTCTCGGAAGCCTTCTGTGGCTCGTTCATAAAATTCTCTCCCCCGGCGGTGCGAATCAAATGGAATGCGAAATGTCTGGTAACGGTCCGGGAAGCAGACCATCCGTCAGCCCGTCGGGCAATGGCCCGACGGCGTTTCAGCCACGCAGGCGAGACTTCTCGGCGCACGGCCCAGCGAACGGGCTCGGCATGTCGTCCGCATCGCCGAAGCTGATGCCGAGGGCCCGGGCCGCCTGAACCGCCGAACTGTCAGGATCGACCCGCGAGAGTTCCCTGATCGCAGCGATGATGGGCACGCTCTCAATATTCGGCGGCCGGTAGCAGACCATCTCGCCGAAGCGGCCCTGATGGATCAGGCGGGCCGCGTGGGCCCCAAACTCGGTCGCGAGCACGCGGTCGAAACTCGTCGGGTTGCCGCCGCGTTGCAGGTGGCCGAGCACGACGTTGCGGACTTCGCGGTCGAGCCGTTGGGACAGTTCGGCGGTCACGACCGCACCGATGCCGCCGAGTTTCACCTGCTGGTGGTAGCCGGCGGACTCTGCCTTGTCATCCCGCTGGTGCACCGTGCCGCCTGCGGGCAGGTGGGCTCCCTCGGCCACGACGATGAGCGTGAACTTCTTGCCTTCCGCCTCCCGCTCGTGCACCTTGCGGCAGATGCTCTCGAATGTCCAGGGGATTTCCGGCAGGAGGATCACGTCGCCACCGCCGGCGATGCCTGAGTGGAGGGCGATCCAGCCGGCATGCCGGCCCATCACCTCGAGCACCATGATCCGCTCATGGCTGGCGGCGGTGGTGTGGAGCCGGTCGAGGGCGTCGGTGGCACAGGCCACGGCCGAGTCGAAGCCGAACGTGAAGGCGGTGGCGCCGAGATCGTTGTCGATCGTCTTGGGCACGCCGACCACGGGGATGCCGTGTTCGTGCAGTTGCTGGGCGATGGTGAGCGAGCCGTCGCCACCGATGCATACGAGGCCACAGATCGAGAGCTGACGGACGGTGGTGGCGACCTGGGCGATCAGGTCGGGGTCTACAGCGACCCGTTTGTCTTCTCCCACCGTGGCAGAAAAGCGTCCCTTATTTGTGGATCCGAGGATGGTGCCCCCCTGGGTGAGAATGCCGGCGGTGTTCCGCGGGGTCAGGGGCATGTAGCTGACTGGATCAACGAGCCCCTCATAGCCGCGGAGGAAGCCGACGCAGTCGTAACCGAGCCGTTCGGAGCTTTTGACGGTGGCCCGAATGACGGCGTTGAGGCCGGGGCAGTCGCCGCCGCTAGTGAGAATGCCGATCGTCGGCTTGTGGGCGGGCATGGGACGGGGGATCTCGTGGTGGCGGCCGGGCAGGACTGGATTACGGCCCTGAAGTCTACCGCGTCATGCAAGCACCGGGCGAGGGGTGTGGTAGGATTTCGGCGGCTTCCTTCACGCCGTTTTCAAGGCTCATCAAGGCTCATAAGGACACTCCCGCCCCATGGACGTCGTCATTCTCTGCGGTGGTCAGGGCGCGCGGATGCGCGAGGAGACGGAGTATCGCCCCAAGCCGATGGTGGAGGTGGGATCCCGCCCGCTCCTCTGGCACATCATGCGGCTCTTCGGGCATCACGGGCTCAACCGGTTCGTGCTCTGCCTGGGATACAAGGGGAGCATGATCAAGGACTACTTTCTCAACTACGAGGCGATGACGCAGGACTGCACCGTGGCCGTCGGGAGCCGGCGGCAGGTCTGGTATCACGGCACCCAGGAGCCCTTCGACTTCGAGGTCACGCTCGCCGACACCGGCGTGGAGACAAACACCGGCGGCCGTGTGAAGCGGATCGAGCAGCACGTCAAAAGCGACACGTTCATCGTGACATATGGCGATGGGCTCTCAGACGTCGACGTCGGCAAGCTGGTGGCGTTTCACAAGGCACACGGCAGGCTTGCCACCGTGACGACCGTGCAGCCCGTCTCCCGGTTCGGCGTCACGATGATCGACGAACGCTCGCAGGTGACCAGTTTCTCCGAGAAGCCAAAAGTGGAGGGCTGGGTGAACGCCGGCTTTCTCGTCTTGAATCGCCGTGTCTTCGACTACCTCAAAGGCGGCGATGCCGAGATTCTGGAAACGGAGCCGCTCGAACGGCTCGCCGCCGAGGGCCAGCTCATGGCCTACAAGCACGACGGCTTTTTCTTCCCCGTCGACACCTACCGCGACTACCTGCAGGTGAACGAACTCTGGAAAGAAGGCAGGGCGAGTTGGAAGGTGTGGGGATGATCGTCACCGACCACCTGCGGGGGAAGCGGGTCTTCGTCACCGGACACACGGGCTTCAAGGGCTCGTGGCTGCTCCTGCTGCTCGACCGCATGGGGGCGAAGGTGACCGGCTATTCGCTCGCACCGCCGACGACTCCCTCGCTCTTCGACGTCGCCCGGCTCCACGATCTCGTGGACGTTCACCATGAAGCCGACATCCGCGATGCGTCCCGATTGGCTGCGGCCGTTTGCGAGGCCCGGCCCGATGTCGTCATGCATCTGGCCGCACAGCCCCTTGTGAGGCTTTCTCATCGCGAGCCCCTCGACACGTTTTCCACGAACGTCGTCGGCACGGCCTCGCTGCTCGACGCAGTGCGCAAGGCTGGCAAGCCGTGCGTGCTGATTTCAGTCACGAGCGACAAGTGCTACGAACCGCACGACGATGGCCGGCCACACGACGAAAGCGACCCGATGGGCGGCCGCGATCCCTACAGCGCGAGCAAGGGCGCCGCAGAACTCCTCACGGCGGCGTATCGTCGCAGCTACTTCCCGCCTGAGCGGGTGGCCGAGCACGGCGTGCAACTGGCGACGGTGCGGGCGGGCAACGTCATCGGCGGTGGCGACTGGGCCGTCGATCGGATCATCACCGACATCGTGCGGCATCTGGCGGCGGGCGAGCCGGTGCCGGTGCGAAACCCCACGGCGATCCGCCCCTGGCAGCATGTGCTCGAGCCGCTCGCCGGATATCTGGCCCTCGCCGGCTCGATGCTCGCGGAGCCGTCAGCCCGCTGGTCCACCGGCTGGAATTTCGGTCCTGCCATCGGCGATGCCATCCCCGTGCGGTCCCTCGCTGAAATCTTCATCGATGCCTGGGGCTCCGGTTCTTGGATCGACGCCCACGACCCGCTGTCCCCGATTGAAACCCATGTCCTTCGGCTCGCCATCGCAAAGGCGACATCCCACCTCCCCTGGCAGCCCCGATTCACGGCCCACGAGGCGATCCGCCGCACGGCCGAATGGTTCCGGTCATTCGAGGCCAGCCCCCAGTCGGCCCGGTCGCTCTGCGAAGCCGACATCGCAGCTTATGAGTCTCTGGCTTATGAGTCTCTGGGGAGCGGGTTCTTTTCGTCCGATACACTGGGTACAGTTGACTTTAGTTGATGAATCTCCGCGAGGGACTTCCAATGCCGCTCGTTCTTGAGGCCGAACCAATTCCTCTCAATGCCGACGCGGACGGTGTTTACCGGATTGCAGGCACACGCGTGACGCTCGACACGCTGGTCGCAGCCTATCAGGAAGGGGCCACACCAGAAGAAATGGTGGATCAATATCCGGCCATCCGACTCGATCATGTCTACGCGGTGATCGGCTATTACCTGCGGCATCGTGAGGCCGTGGATGCCTATCTTGGCAACCGAGCTCAGCTCGCCACCGAGATCCGATCAGTCACCGAGAAAACATGGCCGCCGCAAGGCGTTCACCAGCGTCTGATGGCTCGCCAACTGCCTGAACGGCAGTAAGAGTCATGCTGACTTTTCTCGCAGACGAAAACTCTTAATTACGGCTGAGTGAGAGACCTTCATGAACGGAAATAAGTCAGAAATGCCCGCGAGTGGCCTTCGCACCGCCGAGGCGGTGCGTGACGAGATCCGCTCGCTCGTCGCCGAGTATTACAAGCTTGCCTTCCCTGAAAAGCCGTTTACGGCCGGGCAGGCCGTACCCGTGGCCGGACGGGTGTTTGATGCGACGGAGGTCGAGCACTTGGTCGACAGCTCGCTCGATTTCTGGCTGACGACCGGCCGCTTCGCCGAGGAATTCGAGAAGCG
>Ga0247832_1002335_pt1 | contig 29488 bp, 51 predicted proteins | sample LaCruzMarch2015__10_FD_192407 | JGI IMG/M metagenome (GOLD analysis project Ga0247832, IMG submission 192407) | Freshwater microbial communities from meromictic Lake La Cruz, Castile-La Mancha, Spain - LaCruzMarch2015_4m | ecosystem: Environmental > Aquatic > Freshwater > Lake | place: Spain... | reverse complement strand
AAGAAGGCATTCATTGTCCTGTGTATGTGTAACAACAGACCGCAGTTCACTGTCATGCTTAATGTATCTAACGGTGTCATGCACGTAGACCAGATCGTTGGTCTATCCAATGCCAGGCTCAACAACACTGAAAGAAACATCTATGAAAATATGTTTAGCAAAGCGTTGCAGTTACGAGAAGAAGAACTAAGATTAGGTAACTGATCTACCGATGGGTCGGTTACTTAATCCTTATTAAGTAATCGACCTACCCTAAGCAATCAGTAGTACCAGACTACGTTTGTATCTCATGACACAACACTACACCGATGATCAACTACTAGCCATGGCTATGGGAAACCTTGGTACTTTTATCGAAACAAATACAAGACATTACATTCTTGTAGAAGATGACCCACGTAATGAAGAAGACTACGACACATGGTCTTATGGTACTGAGCCAGTGCCTGGTGACGAGACCTGGAAGACAGGTGCCATTGAAGTTGATGCAATTACAATTGATGACGCACTAATACTTGGCAGTGCTTAGCACGTAAGTCCAAGACATACGTTCACCTACTACACAACAACATGCAAATCCTTGCTGCCTTCAAACATCTCATTCCTGAACTCCATGCTTACTCCGATCAAGACAAACGTTACAACCTTGGCGCTACCTGGACAGCACCTGATGGGTTACAAGACTTCCACAATCTGGAGCTACGATACGTTCATAACTCTGAACGTCTTGCGCTCCAAGGGGATCCACAGCCTGACGGTAGCTGGAGATACATTGAACCCAATGGTTCTGTGCATACCATCTCAGCTGAACGTGCAACTAAGTTCATGGATGACACCAATCGCCATGCCAATATCATGTGCGATATGTTAGATAAGTTAAAAGAACATGGTCTAAGTTCTACTATTGTAACTACTAGCGCTACAGCAGCGTAACTCTCCTGTACATCTCATGCCCCTGCCTTAGCGGGGGCTTTACCTATGACTGATACCACCAGCCCTGAGTTCATTGATCTCAATCTTGTAGATCAAATCATGGAAGTTATTCCACCCTTAACCTGGCCCACAGTTCTTGAGGGTGTAATCAACCAGATCATTGATGCTATGCCTAGTGATGTTCTGTTAAGACTTACTGGAGATCCAATAGGTTTTGAAGAAGCCGAAAGGATTTTATTCTCATACTATGCAGAACCTGAGAGGGAGAAAAAGGATCTTATCCTTGATGCCTTTAGGTGTATAGGAGAAGAACAACTTTGTTACTTCTTGGATTCATTGGATCTTGAGAAGTTAAACAAACGTTTAGAACAACGTGCAGATACTGCGCCATGTTCTGTGGAAGAAACGAAAGAGTTCAATGACTTTTGGTTTGATTAGTTTTGATGGACCTAGGATGTCCTTAAACTCAACTACATTCCATTACTACACAACACAATGCAACTCCTTAAATTCAGCACAGGCAACGGCAAACTTTCTAATCGGTTGATCTTTAATATTCCAGCGGGGTACACGTGCCCACATGCTGGTGTATGTAAGACATTCGCCGACAAGACTACCGGTAAAATTACTGATCTACCACAGCTCACAGGTACAATTGCACCTGAGTTCAGATGCTTTGCTGCCATGGCAGAGACCAGACCTAATGTACGTGACGCACGTTGGTATAACTGGGATCTATTAAGAGAAGCCTTGTACTCAGGAGAAGATCAAGTTAAACAATTAAGTACATTAATCAAATTGTCTTTGATTGTACAGACGGATATGAATCTTATACGTGTGCATGAAAGTGGTGACTTCTGGACAGAGAAGTATATGGCTGCTTGGATTAAAGTTGCACAAGAAGATCCTGATACTACCTACTATGCCTACACTAAATCACTAGGTATGTGGCTTAGCTTGCGAGATAGTATACCTAATAACTTTATGTTGACCGCATCTGTAGGTGGCACACTTGACTACTTACTTCCTAAGTATCCAGATGTGTTTAAACGTATAGCTTATGTTGTATACACAGAAGAGGAAGCGGCTACACGTGGACTAGAGATAGACCATGACGATAGTCATTGCCTAGGAGATAAACCGTTTGCACTATTGGTGCATGGGTCCCAACGGGCAGGATCTGACGCAAGTAAAGCGCTTGCTAAACGAAAGAAGGATGGTGGTTTTGTTGGTTACAACAAGAAGAAGGTAGCGTAAAGGTTGCGTTCTAACTGAGGGTGTGTACTATGCTGGTGCACACCTTCAACTAGTTCATGTCTTACGTTATTGCAACCTGGAAAGAGAACAAACCATATGCCATCCATTCCAATATGGAGGCTATGAAATTTGAGCTGATACCACTAGACTCACAAGGCGCAATCAATAGAATGTATTCCAACCCACATCGGGCTGGTGCACAACAAATCTTGACATGGATCAAAAGCAATGACACAAAACTTAACAGTGAAGACCTCAAGATTTGTGATGAGTCCCAGTTCCGCAAATGAATGTTGGCTTATCTTTGATATAGAAACTGACGGACTTTATGATCAAGCTACTAAAACATTCTGCATTGTCATCTATGATGTCACGCGAGCAGAAACTTTTGCTTATGGGCCTGATCGCATTGATGATGCTATTGCTCATCTGGCAACCGCTGATGTTCTTGTAGGACACAACATAATCTTTTATGATCTCCCTGTCCTCCAAAAACTACATTCGTTTGTCGCCAAAGCACGCATCATTGATACGCTCATTTGTACACGCATCATCTGGCCTAAGGAAAAACTCTATGACCTTGACATAGAACAGTATCCAAATGTACCAACAAAGATAAGAGGTAACGCATCACTTAAAGCTTGGGGTTGGCGTCTTGCTGATAACAAGATTGAGTTCAAAGACTTCTCTGAATACTCAGAGGAGATGCTTACATACTGTAAACAAGATGTCCAAGTAACACTAAAGTTATATAAGCATATCGTGAAGGAGAAGTATCCTGAATCAGCGCTTAGGCTTGAGCACGACTTCGCACTTGCAATTAATAAACAAATTAGAGCTGGTGTTCCATTTGATGTGGATGCCTGTCTTGATCTAGTAGATAACCTTAGAAGAAAGAAAGTAGAACTAGAAGAACAACTAAAACAAATCTTTCCACCTATTAAACATAAGACTTGGTTCACACCTAAGGTAAACAATACTGCCCGTGGTTATGTTAAAGACGTACCATTTGAGAAAACAATAACAGAAGAATTTAACCCTGGTTCACGTAAACAAATTGTTGAGCGACTCAAAAGTAAATATGGGTGGGAACCAGAGAAGACAACAGAGAAAGGTAATCCAATTCTTGATGATGAAGTAATTGAAAAGTTACCATACTCAGAAGCTAAACCATTAGCTGAATACATGTTAATTAAAAAACGTTTAGGACAAATAGAAGATGGTAACAACGCTTGGCTCAAGCTTGTTAATAACAACACTGGTCGTATGCACGGTGATGTTATTACTAACGGTTGTATTACTGGTCGTGCAAGTCATCGTCATCCCAACATGGGTCAAGTCCCTGCTGGTTATTCACCTTATGGTAAAGAATGTCGTGCGTTATTTCATGCACCCCAAGGATGGAACATGATTGGTATAGATGCCAAAGCTTTGGAGCTGCGTTGTCTTGCTGGTTACTTAGCCTATTGGGATCAAGGTGAATATGCCAAGCTTGTTATTAATCCTGAATCAGATATACATACCATTAACCAAAAGTTATTTGGTGTAGAAACTAGAGATATAGCTAAGCGTTTACTCTATGCTTGTGTTCCTACTGATATAACAACAGTGCTTACAAAAGAAGGATGGAAAACATATGATGAATTAAAGGTTGGTCAATTAGTTTTAACTTACAACGAAGAAAAAGAAATAAAAGAATGGAAGCCTATTCTTGAAATCATACCTGAACATGAAGATGATGTTTGGCAAATGCAACATAATCATTCATTCAAAGTACAAGCTACCGCTGACCATCGGTGGTATGTAAAGAAACGTAAACGTAATAGAAATGTATCTTGCGGTTGGAGCACAGGTAAAAATTATATGGTGTCTAAAGTTGAAACAACAACAGAAATAAATACTGAATCTAATATTATTGTTAATGCCCTATTAGTTGAACCTGAGTCTTTGCCAATTGACATTGATTGGAAGTGGCGAAAATATGGTACAGATTGGACTAAAGTTATTTTACAAATGAACCAAGCCCAACGTAAAGCTTGGCTATCTGGATTCATGATTGCTGATGGATTTCAATCATGTAAACCAAATCAAAAAGAGAAATGGCATTGGACACAAATACGTAATGAACATTATGAAGCAGCTTTAGTTGCTTCTTATCTGGAATTTCCAGGGGTAATACATGTTGCTAAGCCATCACTCAATGCTAGTGGTACTACACAAATGCATGTGAGCATTGCAAATAAAGGTCATGTTACTGGACAAAAATTACAAAAGACTTATATAGGAAAGAAGAATGTATTTTGTATACGTACCGAAAATAAATCTTTTGTTATGCGCCAAGGGGATTGTATTACCATTACAGGAAATTGTTTGTATGGTGCAGGCTCTTTGAAGATGGGAGGAATTATTAATCCGCATGAAAAAGATGAAACAGTTCTGCGTAATCTAGGAAAAACTGCAATGAATTTATTCCTTAAAGGTGTGCCTGCATTAGCTGAACTTAAGACAAAGATTGAGAGTTACATCCTGACTCGTCAACATTTAATTGGTCTTGACAAACGTGTCTTGTATTGTCGTTCACCTTTTAAAGGTTTGAATGTGTTGTTACAATCAGCAGGTGCAATCTTGATGAAACAAGTTGTAATAACAATACATAAGAACATTGAAACAAACTTGTCTTTACCCCATGGTCAAGAGTGGGAACAAGTCTTGATGGTGCATGATGAAGTTCAATTGGTTTGTAACCCTAAATACACAGAACAGATTAGAGAACAAGCTATGCTTGCCTTCCCTCAAGCACAGGAATTCTTTGAGTTCCTTTGTCTTATAGAAGGAGATTCTCGTGTAGGATCTGACTGGTCAGCGACACACTGATCAACCGTCCTCCGAGTATGACGTTAAACTGCTCTACCACCTAACCCCTGACATCAAATGAATTATGTTGACGCATGCGCTGTACTAAACGAGACTCCTCGTGAGGTATTCACCAGTGCCACTTCATCCAATCTGTGTGCGGAAGTTATCCTTCCACCTGCAGGAAACAAATCCCCAACTCACATCAAACTTCATGTTTACGGAAAAGCTTGCGACAAGTTTAAAGACCTACCCAAGGGAACACGGATCTACATACATGGCTCGAAGCTACGGCATGATCTGGACACCCGTACGCACTCACTACATGGTGGAGTTATCGCTGCGGTTACTGAATCATTCCCGATCTTTAACGATGTCATCCTTACCGGACGATGTGTAAAAGACATTGATGAAAAAGATCCGCGTTCATTTAGAACTACACCAGAAGGTTTGATGATTTGCAATCAAACACTTGCTGTTAACACAGGACGTAATCAGTCTGATCTGTTTAACTTCTCTGCTATTAACAGTGCACAAGATAAGTTAAATCAAGCTGAACTACTTGCAAACTTCACACGTAAAGGAACAGGACTTACAATCCGTGGTCGTTTAGTAACCGACTCGTGGATTGATAAAGACACCAAAGAAAAACGTGCGTACGTAAAAATTCAATTAGTACAAATGACCCTTGCACCTAAGGTGACTTCTAGTTCAACAGAACCAGTGGCACCTAAGCTACAAACACAAGTAGCTAACACAGGTCCGACCTTGTCAGATCCAGTGGAAACTGCTAGTCTTTGGGGCACAACCAGTGTTGGATTACCTGATCTACCTGGTGTGTATTCAGCTCCTACCTTCAACGAATCTGAACCTCCATTCTGATGACTACTACACACAACCAGTTTACTTTCTTACATGAAGATGGTGAAGACCGAATCTTGTACGAATTTAAAGCAGTAACTACTGATGAGATTATGCGTAGGTTTACAGACTTCTTGAAGGGTTGTGGACACTATGACGCTTGCATCGTAAGTACCATGGAAGAAATTGTTGAGGAGCATCGAACACCTGGATCTCCTTTTTGATTCTATTTAAGATTGACGTCGAGCTGGACGTTAAACGTAGCATTCCTGTCCTCTGAACTTACTATGATTGCTCTCATGGCTACTAAGAAAACCACCTCAAGCGGGAGTGATAACTCCTCTTCTCTGGTATCTAAGAGGAGTCTTGACTCCTTTCGGATGTTCCAGTCCAAAGAATTTGTTTCTGGCTACCAGAATCTAGTTACCATTCAACCGTTAAACAAATCTAAAACACGTGGTTGGTTTGTTCGCAAGTCCGACTTGGACACCTGTGGATGGACTGCTACTGAAGATCAGTTTGCGAATGGTTCTGTCATCTGGGACTATAAGCAAACCTTTGGTATGGCACCAAATACTTCCATTGAGGAAGGGTTGAACTTCATTGAGCCTCGCCTGCAGATACTCTTGCGCTCTCCACTTATGGTGGAAGAGACTAGCGGTATGCGTCAGACGATTGGTACCTTTGAAGATCCAGAAGTAAAGCAGATGTTCGATAACGATCGTCTTGCTGCTGAACTGGAAAACAGCAAAGGTAACATGTACAAACGCAAGTACAGCGTACGTACAAAATACCTTGTGTATGTCTTAACTCAAGACAACAGAAGGGCGCATAAGATTCCAATGGTCCTTACTCTTAAGGGCTTGAATGGAACTGATGTTAGCGACAAGGTTAAGCTTTATGAAAAGGAGATGTCTAAATGCCTTAGCAAAGCATTGGACTCTGAGATCCCCTTGGCATTCAATGAAAAGTTCTATGCCACTACAGTGTTCACTCCCCTCTTGGCTAACGAGATGCGTGGTGCAAACAATGTAGAGATCTGTGCCATTGAAAGCTTTGAGATTCCTGATTACAGTTCGCAAGAAATTGCAATCGAATCTTTAAGTAACATGTCGATTCCTGATGAAGATCGTGAATCTACATGGAAGATGCAAGGAATGTTTGAAGACTACATCAACCAACATGCTCGTCAGGATGCCAAGAAACTTGGTGGTGCCTACGGTATTGCAGAAGGTGTAGAGATCCTACCTGTCTCACGTTCCGGTAACACAGTTGACGTAAAGGTTCTACCTGCACGCAATGAAATTACTGGTGAAGACGACAGCCTTTAATTAAACCAAACTTAGGGTCAGCATTTATGCTGGCCCTTTTTCACATCTACTTACAATGACCCAACAATTTTCTCAAGCACAACTCAATCACATGAAAGAACTAAGGGAATCAGGTAACAGTCAACGTACTGTTGCAACAATGTACAACTGCCATCGAAAGACTATCTACTATTGGGAGTCACGTGCTTTTGTACTAACTAACAATTCAATAATGTTCCAGACTCAAGGACGTTATCGTTCCAACTCAAAGTACTTTGTTCAGCAAGAAGAACTTGACAGAATGAAAAAGTTAAGGGGGCAAGGTATGTCCCAGGAGGCGGTGGCTGGTTTGCTGGGACGCACAAGAACTACAGTTCGTCACTGGGAACGTCGTTCATTCCTTTTGGATGATAAGCTTCCTGCATCAGGTCCAGTGAGTCTTTCACTAGTCCCTTGATTACAACTTGCCTTGTTGTTGCAATCTTGGTAAGTAACACTGCCATCTCTCGTAACTCAGCGATAGATGAGCAGTCGTTAATTTGTCGAGTCATCTTCTCTTGCCAGAACATATCTTCTGGCGACAGTATGAATTGCAACATTAGCCACTACTCAATTACTAATCCTCATTGTAACCTCTCGAACCATGACTATTACAGCAACACATGATGAATTTAATTCGTCTCCTCAAGCAACACATACTGAACTTAATGCAGCACAAGCAACCATCTACACGCGCACAAATATATCGCGTGCGTTTCCAGACTTCGATGACTCTGGCGTGGTTGGTATTTATCTGCGAGGTGACTCTTGTCTTGTTGTGTATCGCGATGGTACTGAACGTTTGTATCCAAAGGATGCAATCAAAACAGCCTTCATTTCCTATACGCATAGACTCAAGGACTTCTTCTCATACCTTGGACCTAACTACAGGGGGCCAAGTATCTGGCACGATAACTCTTACATCCTATTCAAAGGCTGGAACTACAGTCACACACTTGGACATTTGAATGACAATGCAAAACTACAAGGCCAATGGGCAGATAAGTTCATTCGTCTTACTGATCCAACGAAGCTTAAGGCGTTGCTTCAGTCGGAGCACACAGACCTTGGGCATCTGGTTGCACCGGACGGGCTGCGGCTTCCAGATCGGCTCCCTGATTTGGACTCTGAGTTGGAGGCAGTGCAAGAAGAACGGCCCATGTTTGGCGAACCTAACTGCTCATGTGGGTCCTTTCAACGTCAGCTCAACAACCTACCTTTGTTCCAACAAGAGATCGAAGGATTTAAACCACACTGCATCCACCTAACTTGGATTGCTAAATACAGAAGCCTACTATCCAAACGCACTGAGGCACGTGACGCATGTCCTGCTGGTGTCCCACACACTTGTGTTGCTTGGTGGTACCAGCCTCCTATGGATCACGCTAGTGATGGTCGTTTCCTTTTACTACACACTAAGTCTGGGGTGCAAGCGCCCCTTAGCCATTGGCGTACCTACAAACCTAAGGAATCATTTACTCAGCGCCATGCTTGGGATCTATTCTTTAGTATGCTTGATGCGGGCTACGTACCATTCCCTGGTACCTCACTACCTCAACTAAGGATGGCTTTCAAACATGACTAATCCAAATGCATGGCTTACCAAACTAGCCATTGAGGTTACAGAAGATGACGATAGTCCCTGTCTAATGAAAATTGACTGGGACGAAACTGATCCAGAGCTTGACTACTGGAGTAACCTAAGCCAAGAGGGTAAAGAAACCCTTATCCACAATCTCCTCAACCCTGACGGTACTCACCATGACCATTGATGCATACGGACTTCCATTTGAACAGTACGAAGATTTCTTTTCAGGCAATGCAGCCAACCTAATTGATACTTATATTGCAACACATAAGTATTTTACAGAAGCAATAGAAGAAGTATATGGAGAAACTGCTACATATGTTCCAGTGGATTCTCCTGTCTTCTTGGAACTATTCAATGGGATTGTTTATGAGACGAATGATGAGTGTCGTCGTTACCAAAAGAAAAACAATCCTGAAGCTATGGAAGACGTTAGGTTAAGTCGTAGTTTATTTGGTGATGATGACCTTCTTGATCAAATAAAAGAAGTCAATCAAAAGATAGATGATCTGCTTGCAGTCTTTATTGCAATACAAAAACTACCTCCTGGTATCACAGGAGACACAGAGGGGTAAGTAGACTCCTGCTGTTCGTGTGAGGAACCGTCCTGGTGATGACGTGAAAAGCACCACCAAACCTACCTATTCAATCTAATGTTTGAAACCATTCTTGCTTACGTTCTTCCCTTTGCCAAAGACTTACTTTGGACAGCATGCGCAGCAATGCTGGCCTTAGTACTCACCAAAATCAAATCCCAATTCATCTGAACCATGGCTCAAATTACTAGCACCAAACTCAAAGAACTTTCTGTTATCAAACTCTATGAACACTATGCTGCCCTTGAGAAGTCTCTTCCTTTACTCACTCCTGAGTCCCAGGACTTGGCAAGAGCTGAACTGGAATCTTGTATTGACTTACGCTCAGAGAAAGTTGATCGTATCTATTATGCAATGGCCGCGCATGAAGATGCGTTGGAACGTATCAAAAAAGAAGGTGACCTAGTTGCAACAGCTAAGCTTCACCACACATCACAACTTAAATCCCTTAAGGGTTTATTAAGTTATCTACGTCGGGTCCTACCATTGGATACCAACAAGATCACTGGCCGCAACTATCAATTCACTCTTATTAAAAAAAAGGAGCTTACTGTTGAAATCAACTCGGACCCGGAGCTTTGGGACACTGACGAAAAGTCAACCTATTGTATGGAAGAAGAAACAACCACAACCAAAAGAGTTGTGCTACGTTCATTCTCAGGAGAAGTTCTATCCGATAGAACAGAACCTAAAACAACCACTAAAGTCCTCCCTAATCTCGATGTCATACGCTGCGCCTATCAAAACGGACAACAACTCCCGACCGGTGTCAAAGTTGTCCAAGACTATAGTGTCAGATCCAAACGAATCTTTAATGAACCAAGAATGGAATTGGTTGCATCCGAGTATCCAAGAGAGCTTCTACCTGAAGATTCCAGCACCGACTGATGTAGATGATGCTCGCATTAAGATGAGTTGTCATGACCATGCTCTTAAGGACTTTGATCTCCAGTTGGAGATGAATGACTTACAGACTGATATGTTAAAAGATGGTGATGAAGTTATACCGTACCATGGAGATGAGCATGATGACCTGGAAGCAAAAAGATTAAAACTTCTTTTTGGTAAACGGTTTCATCAGAATGCTAGTAATGCCTATTGGTATTGGTTGCAAAAAGAAAAGCCATGTAATAGTAAAGTAAATTGAACTACAATTAAAGAAAGATAAGGAGTCTCATGGACGTAGATCCCACATTAGTTAATCTTATATCTGGGTTTACATCAGAAGGGACTCCTCTTTCTGCTACTATTGGTTCAAAGATTGAACATGCTGTCGTTATATTGACGGCAGCAATGTTAGCTAATGAAAACTTAGCTGCTTCTATGGATGCAGCTGAGATGGTAGACGCAGCAATTAACTATTACCACATCATTCAAGAACGTCTTGGTTACTACCAACAGAACCAAAGTCAATCATTAGAACGTTTACTGAATAGCTAATGGAAATTGCAGGTAAGTATTCAACGTTGGCATCTGAAGCTTTTAATTCAGGAGCAGGTAACCCACGTAAAGGATTTGTAGAAGGACAGAAGGGTCTTTCCTTGGGAAGGTATGCAGGTAACGCAGCTCTCATGGATGCACACCCACAGGTTGCTTTCGGTTCTCAAAGTTTAGGCTTTAGTCCAGCTTCTTAAACTCAATTTTTCTGCTAACCTAGACTCACGTTTACTTCGATTGATGGAACCCGATCCAAAGCTAAAGCTCACCGTGTCACTATCGGTGGATGTCGAACTCATCTATAAACCTTTTGCAGGTAAAACTCCTGACGAAGTCGTGGAGTATTTACAAGATGAACTTCATATTTTGCTTTTTGAACTAGATGAAGTTATTGGCGTCTCATCCAATTGCATATCCTTCCATGAACACTGATTACCTTTACGCCTGGGATGTTGTAGAACAACAGAAGCGTGTGGACTTTATGGAACGTATGTACCAGTGTTCTGGTAGAGCAGTTGCTGGACATCCCATGGAAGGACTGTATACTGGGTTATGGCAAGACTTTTGTATCCGTGAAGCTGGCCCTGCCATGCGTGAACGGTACTTTGAAATGCTTGAAGCCATCCAACTCTACAATGACAACCTCCTCCAACCCGCCTAACACAATGTACACCTCTGAAGAATCTAAAGCTTGGTTTGACTGGTCTTCTAAGGAGTTAAAGGAACTCGTTAAGTCCTTCAAGCAAAACATTGTAGCTGAATTAGATGAACCCTTGGTGACTAAGGACTCTAGAGAAAAGCTACATGACACTACTGCAAGTACAGCACAATCCATTACACATGCTGAGTGTTTAAAAAAAACAAGAGATTACTTTGCAGATACTATCTGTGAAGCTATGGATGAACTAACAGGAGAAGAAGTGTATCAAGCTTTCTATAAAGCATGTAAAGCACTAAGGGATGTTACCAAAAAAGAATATGATAATGCTAATGGATTATTTGAATGCTTAGATAGTGAACCTGATGTCACCGTATTTTAATGGGACGTACCAAAGAATCAGATTATCCTGTGTGGATTTGCCAAAATTGTGGCGAAGCTTATGGTGACTGGTATAAGAAAGGTAACTATATAGGTCCACCTAATTTCCTTTCTACCTTCCATAGGGGTACATGTGATGTCTGTGGTGCAACAGAAGCTATTGTTACTGAACCACGGGACTATGGTCACCTTAGACCTACGTGGAAAGAAGAGTATGCAAGAAGTATAGAGTCGCAGTAGATTCGATATTACTTAGTTGGCGCCTATACTAAACAATACAGTAGCTGCTGTACCACCTGATTCAGATACAAAGACAGGTTGTACATACTTAACTGGGTGGTTAGCAATATTGTAATGTGTTGTACCGTTAGCGGTAATGGTTTGGTTTGCAATTATCTTTGACCAGTTTGTACCATCAATTGAACCGTTTAATGCAACAACAACGTTAGTGTTAATGCTTGCAACAGTAGTAAACAAGATATAGTTCCTTGTATTAATTTCTTCTCCTAATTGAACTGAAGTTGACACACCAGAAGCAGGTGCTTCTAACAAATCATATGTAACAAAGAAAGCTTCCGGAGAATTCATGGCTATTGTTTTTTACTATTCTAAATTATGTATTCTATCAACGCCACCTAAGGCACGTCACTGATAAAATAAAAGTACTGAATAAAAACTATGTATACCCCAGGTCCTCAAGCTGTACCACAGGTTCAAACCCCTCCTATTCAAGAGGTACCTCAACCACAAGCTAAGATCAAGGCACCTAGTAAATCTAAGGAAGGCGACGTAGGCGCCTTTATACAACAATGTATTTCCTTGTGTTCCTACCTAAATGAATTACGGACACAATCTCATTTGATACATTTGAACTATGAGGGATCTAATTTCTTTGGTGTCCATGCTTTCTTGAAAGAACAATACGAAGCACATCAAGATCAATTCGATAAGTTAGGTGAGTTCATTAGGTCCATGGATTACTTGCTGCCCATGTGTGCCAAAGGATTAGCTGATGCTGCCCCAGGGTTTAAAGATTGTGTTAGCTATAAAGGTAATGAGATGTTAATTACGTACTATAAAAACCTAGAAGATTTTGCTATGCGTTGCAAGAAGGTAGAAGCGCTTGCTGGTAAAGTACATGCTATTGATATCCAGAATTATATAGCAGAACTAGCAGGAGAAATCTTTAAGGCGGCATGGATGGTTAAAGCTACTTTAAGGAACGGTTAATGCCTAATCTACTTGAAAAGCTACAACAAAAAACAGATGCATTTCTGACAGATTATCTTCGTGATACAACTACAGATCAAGAAATTCTTGATTTTTATGGGGAAGGAAATATTATTGGACGCAAAGGAATATTAGATACTCCAGGTGCTGTTATACGTGAAGTATCTAAAGATTACAACTTACCTGGAAAAAGACCACATATTAAACGAGAAATTATACAATCCGACTTAATGGGCTTAAGTGGTGGAGAAACAAGATTACTTAATCTTGAAGGCTCTATTGATCCAAGTACTAAAAACCCATGGCAAATGAAGTTTGAAACACTTCCTTTCCCTGGTGGTGGAATTCCAACTACTGCTGCTCAACGTTTTCTAAAAGATTTTCGAGTACCTACTGGTAACACTGTTGATTATGGATTTGAAACTTCTCCAAATGTTGTTGATTTAAATACAAAACAAATTACAGAATTAATCAATAATCCTAACAGTTATGTTAATTCAAGAGCTGCATTTTTAGCTGAAGATGCAGGAACACCTCTTTCAGATTCTGGACCACTTCGTCAAAATACTCAAGAAGACATTGAAAAGATTCGCACTAGAACTATGCCATATACACGAATGAGTGGAAAGATGTTAACTCCAAGTGATTGGAAAAATGAAAAAGGTTTTGAGATACCTTCAAATTTAAAAAATGAAACATTAGAAAGATTTGAATCTGAAATTATGCAAGCAGAAAAACCTTTTGGTTCTGTATCACAATTAACTCCAGTTAGAGAAAGTTATGAAAACGTACGTCCTGGAGGTGATTCTGATTGGCGAGCTAATCTATATGAAAAAACAGGTTTAGCAGGGCCTATGACAGAAGTTAGTGTAAGAGGTGCTTATGGCCCAAGTACAGGAAATATACAAATGTTTACCAGAGGGAATGAACGGTTGCTTCCTATTCAACCTTATACTGAATTTTTAGATAAGTATAGTGCGTCTAAACCAAGTGCTTTAAATACCACACCTGCTGCAGATTTTACTCCTTTACAAAAAACAATTGGAACTAGAAATTATTTAATTGGAAAAAATATATTACAAGGACGTGGTCCCTTAGGTACAGGTTTCAATGCTGCTTCTAATATTGCAGGCTCTGTACCTTTATTTGATCCAGAATTTAGACAGGCTACTGAACAAGGGGATCTTGGTAAGGCAGCAAAAATAGTAGCAAAAGAATATGCAATAGGTGCAGCTACTGCTCCAGTTGTTGGTATGGGTGTAGGCGTCTTGAGTAAGTTAGGGCCACAAGCTGCTCGTGTTGTGGCTGGTGGATTAGGTGTAGCAAGAGCAGCTAATCCTATTGCAGTAGCTTCTCAACTTGGAGGATCTTCTAAAATAACTCCAAGACAAGAAGCTTATGAAAATCAATTACGCGAGACTAAACTTAAACAAGCAGAAACTGCTAGAAAACGTGGTGGTAAGTGGAAATTTCCCACACCTTTTGGGCAAGTAACTATTCCTGAGTTTGGTATGTCAGAATCAGGCGGTTTATTCTTTCGTTAAACAATTATTCAACTGGTGTCTTCCAGAAGTAATCATCACATTCGCCTAACCTTCCCCACTTCAAGCTATGCTCTACATCAAAATAACGTGTAGACACCTTGAAGTCTGGTGTCTTTAACGTATGGTTAGTTAAAGATGCGTCAACCATGCGACAGCGATTATTGGGATAAGCGCCAATTTGACCATTGTCCAGCTCCACGATGTTATGTGACTTGTGTTCATCCGGGAATTCGGAGAAGTAGAAATCAGGTTCATTCCTGTGCGGGTGGTAGTTGTCTACTGTAAATATATACCTACCACTCATGACTCCTGCGCTACGTGTCAGGACTTCAAAACCCATGTTATAGATTAAATTCTTTTCTACAATTGTAATTCCGGTATCAAAACCATTCCAAAACTGTAGGTCTGTTAGTGCCAGATCTGGTGTAGGTGGTTTAGGTTTGTCCGGATGGTCTGGGTCCCAGGATAAAAATGCACTGATGGGTAGCTTGTCATACAAGGCACCATACTCGGTTAGGTATGTTTCAAAATAAAGGGCACGACCACTTAATGACTTACATGTTACCCAATAGCCAGGTGTGTACTCACCATAGCCATCACGTAGATCACGCAAGTACTCACGACGAACCCATACCTTGATAGGTGGGACGTTTGCAACAAGGGTTGTCACAGAAATCTCTGGTGTTTATACCAGAGATCCTACCTTACTTTTTCTTTTTAGGTGGCACTGCACCTTTCTTAGGTGGTACTGGTGCTCCCTTCTTGGGAGGTACGGCACCTTTCTTAGGTGGTACTGGTGCTCCTTTTTTACCTGCTTCTTCTTTTCCTACTGGCACTAAGCCTTTACCAGGAACAAACTTCTTTTCTATAGCCATGATTAAGAGACATCTCTTATGTAAGTATACTGCTATTTATTGTCTTTGTAACGTCTTGCTGCGCGTCCTGCTCTCTTTGCTTTTTCAGTGTTAGCAACAAACTGTTTGCCTTGTTTACTGCCAGCTCTTTTCTTTTGGTCGGTGTCTTCACGTTCTTCTGGTGACAGGGAAGCCCATGCCTTTTCTGGTAGGTAACGTTTGGTATAACCTTTTTGAATTGCTTTATCAGCCATTACTTACTCTCCTTATATTTTTTAGCGGCAGCTTTAGCTTTACTACGTTTCTCATATTCATCTTTCGTTTGCCACTTCTCCTTACCCCACTTCTCTAAATCTTTTTGCTTCTCACCTTTCCCGCCTTGGTATCCACCACCTTTCTCTTTGTATTCACTGGCAACCATTTGAGCCTTACGTGCAGACCATTGGCCTGGTTTACCTCCACTGGAACCAGCCATGATACGATCTTTGATGCGTTCACGTAATTCTGGTTTGGTATATTTGTTATCCTCTTGGGACATTACGTTCTTGTTTTTGTTCCTTTAATATTTTATCCCACTTACATGGACGCAAGAACTTATCCCAGTCTTTTCCTGGGTCTGGGATTTTTTCTTCTAGTTCTAGAAAGAACTTTTCAAATCTTTCCGATTCGGAAGGCAACTGTATCGTCATCTTTATTTTTGAGTTTTTGCATAATGTCATTCATCTGATCCAGGGTGTCGATTCGACAGATGAGTTCAGAGATAGCGCTGACAATTATGGGATGTTCGGTGCGTGCAGCAAAGGCTAGTGCCTCACGTAAATGAGAGACTGATTCATCTAATGAACCTTTGACTTGACTGGAGAGTGCCATGGTTGAGATTTATGGTATTCCTAGTATAGTTCTAACACCAAATCCAGCCAACTTGATAGGAATCAAAGTACGGATCTACGCCTAATGCTTCCATTAATTCATGTACTAGGCGTCCTTTTCCATGGCGTCTACTGTCGGCTGCCTTGATGTTGTCATCAACGACAATCAAAGTACCTGGACCAAGAAGGTTGTAGCCTGCAAACAGTTCCTTTAGGTGATGGGAGGCTGGTGCCCAATCGTTATTCCAGTCGGTAATGTTGTAGGAATCTAGGTATAGAAGGTCTATTGGACCAAAGAGGGTGTCTAGTGTTTCAACGGAATCACCTTCTATTACCTTGGCATGTTTGGTGTTCTCACGAGCCAAGGCGCAAGCCGCTGGGTCGTTGTCAATTGAAATTAATTTTCCAGTACCACGGATGTCAATGTAGTTGTCGAAGAGAAGGGTGGAGCAACCATCGCCTGTGTAGTTGTTTTCTTCTCGGTAGGTACCGGTCTCTACGATGAGTGGTTCTTTGGAGGTATCTAAGTATTGAAAGATTTTTTCAAAGGTTAATTGCCTGGCACCAAGACGTGTTTTGATTGGATCGAAGTAGTCATTCCAAGTGGTTTGAGTTGATTTCATGGCTAGAGTTCTATGCGTGTGTAAAGGATCTGTAAGGATTGTAGCTCCTGTTCGTACGTATCTGCATCTGTTTTACTCACGTCTTGACATGCAAAGCCAAGTAGACATTCGGACGTAGGGCGATCTTCATCAAGATCAAAATAGAAACGTGTCAAATCAATTGTCATGTAAGGTGAGCATCAATGTAAAAAATCTGTTACAGTTTTACTAATACATCTGCTCTTGCGATGGCTGCTTTAAGCATAGTAGACGAGCTTACGGGTAAATACCAAGGGGATTCTGAGCTGCTGGAGAAGTTAAACCAGAAGCCTGCACGAGTCACCATCAATGGTAAGAGACATTATCACACTCCTTTTGTAACAGGACCGGCACCATCGGTAACTACTATTTTAAGTGAGACTGCATCTGAGGCCAACAAACAAAAGTTGGAGATGTGGTCTAAGAATAATCCAGGTGTAAAGGAAGCTGCTGCTGAGAGGGGTACCAGTATTCACTATGGGATGGAACAATATCTGAAAGGGAATAAGACTCCGGATATACCCGAAGATTATTCTCCGTTCTGGGATGGTATGCCAAAGGTTCTTGATCAGTTTGAGGAGGTGTTATGGGCAGAGACTCCTATGTTGGAACACCATCAGTTCACACTTTCAAATGATGGTATTGGCAGGGTGTGGGGCCAGGATGAGGAGGGGCGTGCTTGGTGTGGTAGCCCAGACATTATTGGTGTAGCAAACGGAAAACTTACGTTGGCTGACTTGAAGACTAGTGTTAAGCCGTACTCACGGAACTGGCCAAAGAATGTAGAGAAGGGATCTCAGGAGTGGCGCGACTTGCTGGGGGGCAACCTCAAGTTTAAGAAGACGTTAAAACAATTGGCAGCATATGACTTAGGTGTACAGCAAACGTTAGGCATGAAGGTACAACAGGCGGCAATACTGGTATCTACACCAGAAAGAACTCAGGTCTTTAAGATTTCTCGTAACTTCTTAAATAAGATTCACGATGATTGGTATGCTGTAGTAAATGAGTACTATACACAGCTCGGTAATTGTAATGTGTATGATCCAGATTTGATTTAGATTGGGTGGGTAAATGAGGTAACGCCTGTGTTGTTAAGTTTTGTAAAGGTGAATATAGAGGCCATTATCAAATGGTTAAAGAAAGTTTGGTTTGAGGCAAAGCTTAAGGCGCGACTGGATATGATTGAATTTGAGAATCAGATTGAGGCTGAGCAAGAACGTAAACAACAAGCTGAGCCTATCTATAGGGAGTACGCTCCTGATCCAGAAAAACAGACTGGTGAGTCCTTGAAGTTAGGTGGAGAGATGCGTCTGTCCGCACCATGGGTTGTTGAGGACTCTGGTGAGGAACATAAGGGTTACTGATCTATAGAATTCCACTGGTTTTCTTTGGGTATGCCAGCCGTAAGATTGTAAGACACCGAAAAAAAGAGCCATGAACACCCACGTGATTAGCGTGGGCGAGTGGTCACAATCTCTACTTAACCGCATGGATAGTGCGGTGGAAGGGGATGTGTTTTGCTTGCCGACACCCATGCACCTACATATGTACGAATTAATAAAAGAACAGTATTTCGACCAGAAGCAGTTTAAAGTGGAAGTCATTCAAACAAAGGCAGTAGCATGACCAGTACAAGTCAAAAGGCAGTAAGGCCAGGTGAGATTAAGATTAGTTTAATACCGATTGATTGGCCTCTTACTCCGTTAGGACCAAATAAAGATCCGTATACACATGGGTGGCAACTGAAACCCTTTACTATCACAGAGATTGAAGATGAACTTGCTTCGGGACAATGTAAGGCTATCGGATTGTTGGGCGGTCCTTTCTACAATCATCCTTATGGGTTGTGCTGGGTTGATGTTGACGGACCGAGCGTATTCGATCTCATTGAAAAAACAGCAGAGCTCCCATACGCTCAAGCATTGCCACCAACCCTGACTATATGTAGCGGAAAGGTAGGTCGTGAACGCCGTCTATACAAAGTAAGTCGTGATCACCAGAAGCACTTCATAAGAAATAAGTACACTTGGCACTCAGAAACCAACAAAGAAAAACTTGAGATCCTTTGGTCTAAGCACCAGGGGGTGTTGATGGGTATGCATCCAGAGACTGAGGGTTACTTCACTAAAGACGGGTTGGGATTCGAGTGGGTACATAACTTGCCTGAGTTACCTGAATGGATTTTATCTGGCATCATCACTAAGAACGCAAAGCAAGGTAAACCATCCGTCGAGACTTCTCGCGTCATAGGCCCAGGGTTTGTTATTGAAGCTGAGATGGGTCTCGAACGAGATATCCAGTTGGCGAAAGAGGCTACATGGGGTATGCCACCAGAGGCTGCCGATGACTATGACATCTGGTTAACGGTAGGTCAGACATTACATTCCTTAGACGAATCTTTGCTTGATGAATGGGATGAGTGGTCTAAACAATCGCCTAAATATAAGGAAGGTGTATGTCACAGTCGTTGGCTTGGCTTTAATAAGCAGGGTGGACGCGGTGTCGGATCTCTTATTTTTATGGCAAAAGAACAAGGGTGGTCACCGTCTCAAGAACACCGCGCCATGAGCGTAGACGATTCAACCTTAGAACATATAGCAAAACAACTTGCGGAAATGCAAAGCACATTTGAGTATACACAGCAACAACAAGTGGAAGATCAACTGATAACAGTTGTTCCTATGTCAAACAAAGAGGAGAAAAAGAAAAGGACTAGACGCACAAAAGAAGGTGATGGTGATAAGCCACCTAGGAATAGGGCTGCCAATGAAATTGCTGATAACATAATGGCACTTTATGGTGAGCACCTTAAGTACAGTGAACAACATGGCTGCTTCTATCTATATGAATACCGTTCTAAAGGCGTATGGTGTAGCTTGTCAGATAACGAAATGAAAGGCTCGGTAAAAGATAAGATTGAACATGTGAAAGGTGAGCTATTGCCTAATGGTTACAGTATGTCCATGATTACAGATGTCGTAGAACAACTACGCATCTCCCTTTTAGATGACGATTGGTATGAAGGTTCAGACTATCTGTTATTTACTAATGGCATTTTGGATGTACAGACGCGAGAACTGTTGCCTTTTAATTGGAAACTACATATGACACAGCAGTTACCATATGAGTATGACCCAGGGGCAGATTGTGAACAGATCATTAAATGGTTGAAGGTAGTACAAGCTAATGATTGGGGTCGCGTTCAAGTGTTAAGGGCGTGGCTTCGTGCTGTACTACTTAGTCACTCAGAGATACAGAAGTTTGTTGAGGTTGTGGGTCCAGGTAAATCAGGTAAGTCAACTTATGCAAATCTTGCACATGCTCTGGTGGGACAAGTCAATGCTATGACGTCTAGCCTGGAGCACATTGAGAAAAGTAGGTTTGAGACAGCAAATTTATATAAGAAAAAATTGGTATTGTTTAATGATGTTGAACGATATGGCGGTTCGGTAGCCATGTTAAAAAACTTGACTGGCGGTGACTTGATACGTAAGGAACTTAAGTTTAAATCTGGGTCCCAGAATCCGTTTAAATTTTCTGGTCTCGTCATGATCACAGCTAACGAACCTATCCAAACAACAGACCCTACTTCTGGTTTGGCTCGTAGACGCCTAACGATACCATTTGATAAACCATTTAAAGGTACTTCGGCAGAGCAACGTATCCTTATTGATATGAACGATAAGGGTAAGCCGTACGGAGACTTTGCTTCTTTGCTTCCAGGGTTGGTTAACTGGTTACTTGATATGTCGGAAGTAGAGATGCGTGAATACCTTATGGAAACAACAACAAAAGTACCGTTCTTTGCTAAGCACAATAAAGAACAGATCTTGAAATCAAATTCGTTATTGGATTGGATGGAACATTGTATTGTTTTTGATGTAGGTGCTGTTTGCCAAATAGGACAGAAGAAACTTGCACCGCGAGAAACCAGTACAGTATATGTTAATGCTGGTTGGCAGTTATATCCAAACTATTGTGAGTTCTCTACTGGATCTGGTAACAATATAATGTCTCGTTCTAGGTTTGAGAATAATTTCTTGGATGCATGTAAGCACCAGTTGGGATTAAATGTTTATAAATTTAAGCAAGGTAATACTTGGTTGTTTGGTAATGTTGCTTGTCGCGCCGAGGCTTCTCAGAAGCATTCAGACTATCCTTCTATTATTGAAGTGGGTTTGAATAAGGCTAAATGGTTAGAGCATTATGGAGAAACACTGATTAAGGAAACTGATGAGACAATAGAGATTGGTGAAGAACAAACGTGGGACACGGTAAACATATGATTCTTGATCTGTACGGTTGCCCCCGTGAGATTCTGGATGACTACGACTATTTACAGGAGGTGATGGAGACAGCCATAAGCATGTCTGGCGCTACCTTATTGCGTATTTTTGGAGAAAAGTTTAGTCCGCAAGGCGTCACACTATTGGCATTACTTGCGGAATCTCATGCTTCTATTCATACATGGCCGGAGCAAGGCTATGCTGCTGTTGACTTATATACTTGTAATCCAGAAGGTGTGACCCCACATAAGGCGGTGGAATACATAAAAGAAAAATTGGGTGCAACAGATGTAAAAGAACAAGAGGTAGAGCGTCAAACTACTCTATAAATACGATATATTACATACAGTTAAACACATTTGAACATGAGTAAAAAGAAAACTAAGGTCCTTTGGTGCGCCGATCTGGTGGCAATGACCGGTTTTGCCAGGGTAAGTGGTGGAATATTACCGCGTCTACGCGATGATTTTGAGATTGTTTGCATGGCTTCTAACTGGTGGGGTGACCCATGTGATGAGCAATCTTTGTACCGCATGTACCCAGCCTCCAACAGGCATCAGACGGCTCCTTTTGGTGAGCAAAGGATTCGTGAGATTGTCGAAAAGGAACAACCTGACATCGTATTTAGTTTGAATGATCCATGGATTGTGAGTGAACAATATAAACAGATTCAGGATTTACATAAGGCTGGGAAGTTTAAGTTCGTTGGGTACCTCACCATGGACTCAATGAATTGGGTAGGTGGTATTGATCCACATATCAATGATTGGGATGCGTTGGTTGCGTTTACAGAATTTGGTGCACACGAATTTGTGAAGGGTGGTGTGACAAAGCCTATCGCTGTTATTCCCCATGGGTTAGATGTCAAGGATTTTTATCCGATGGATCAGGGGGAAGCAAGGAAGAGGTTGGGACTAAAGGAGGATATCTTTATTTGTTTGAATGGGAATCGCAATCAGTTTAGGAAGAGACAGGATATTACGATCGCTGCGTTTGCCAAGTTTGCGGTAGGTAGACCTAATGCACAGTTGTATATGCACATGGGGTTAAAGGATCAAGGTTGGGATTTGATGTCGTTATTTGGTAGGGAGATGGTCAAGAATGGCTTAGATCCAAATGGGAGGATCATTATGACAGCTAATAATCCTAATCCTCCTAACGTACCTGTGGACATGCTGCGGTCGATCTATAACTGTGCTGACGTTGGTATTAATACGTGTAAAGGTGGGGGCTGGGAACTTGTTAACTTCGAGCATGCGGCATGTCGTGTAGCTCAAGTGGTACCGAACCATACGGCAACCAAGGAGATCTTTGAGGGTTACGGTAAGTTGATTGAATGTAATCACATTGATGTAGATACGAACTACTGTCGTGAGATGCCGTGCCCTAGCACGGAACACCTGACTGAGATTCTGTGTGAACTGTATGAGTCACCAGTGCTGCTGGAGAAGACTGCACAGGATTGTTACGACCGTGTAACAGATGCACAGTTCAGTTGGGACACAATAGCGTCTCAGTTTGGCGGCATCTTTGAAGATGTAATGAATGGGGTAGGTCATGAGGTTGCACCAGAGGGGCAGCAGATCGTGAAGGAGGAGAAGAAGAAGAGGAAGAGTAGGAAGGAACGTGAACGAAAAGAGGTGTGTAGCCTAAAGTAGGTAGTACATAAGTATTGATTCCTCCCGTAAGGGGGGATTTTTTTTGGCCTGAAACTTGTTGAAAACTCCAAACTATAGGTATAGCATGATTTTCATTAGGTTCATGGAGTTTCCGACATTTCTGCATCGAAATGTCGTTCGGTATACCGATTCTTATGAGACTCACCTAAATGCGTATACAAACCGACATTTCTGCATCGAATTGTCGGAAACCCTATAGAACTAATAAAAACATGGCTATACCTATAGTTTGGAGTTTCCCTGGTTCTAAGCAACGCTATACTTATTTTGTACCTACGCTTCTCCCATGGGACGCAACTACAAACCAATGCCTCCTCTTTGGAGAATCCAAGAGTTAGTTGAGTTAACTGACGATCATCCCAGTGGCCTCTACTACCCCCGTAAAAAGAAGTTCGTCACACACAAGCACAAACACTCTGGCCACTATCTAGTGTCCCTTGACGCCGACGTATACCTTGCGCATAGGGTCGTCTACTACCTACGTACAGGCCGAAGCCCTGATCTTTGTTCCATTACCCACCATCCCTATAACAAAGAGAAGGACAACCGTCAGGAGCTCTGTAGCACCGCACCTAAACGCACAACAAAAAAACCTAATCCTCCTTGGATGCAAGACGTCTAATGACAAACGTTCTCAAGAAGGTGTTGAAGACTAACTTTCGTTATGTCCCAGGTATCGACAGCCTCGACGAAGCACAGCTTGACGAACATGGGTACTACAAAGGTTACCCTTGTCCGCACCACCACCACATCAGGGACAAACAAAATCACTGGTGTTACCACTGTGTCGTAAAGATCTTGTCCAACACCTGTGGTTTCAATACGAACTTCCTTCATCCGTACTACAACCACAAGTACGAACAACTGTGGAAAAACATTGAGGTAGGTGATCTTGATGAATGTTGGGAAATAGACCTACCTGGGAGTAGAAGTCCTAAACGCATTGGCTTTCCTTCTTATCGCTCACGATTCACTGGACGTGCCATAGAAAATGTCACACCACACAAGGTGATCTATCAGTGTGCCTGGGGTGATATAGGTGCAATGACAGTGTCTAGGGCTTGTGGTAACCCCTGGTGCGCCAATCCCTTACATCTGGTCTCAAGCTGGAATATTGGCTTACCACCTTCCTCTATTACACCGTTCATACGTACGTTTGAACCTACGCATGTAATGGCACTCATCAAAGCAAAGAAAGAAGGACGAGAACAAGAGTTAATTCAGCGGTACCACAAGCAAGTAATACGTAATCCCTTATGTGCAAAAGACGCACCTTACTACGATGAAGGTTGAGTTTTCAGAATTAGAATATACAAACGGAACATTGATAAAATAATGGCACGCACTTCTGCTGTACCTCAAGATCATCGTAGTTTAAACAATCCATTAAACCTTGGTACCTTCTCTGCTACTTCTTTACGTTATCTAAAAGGTTCTTTAGGTCCCAAGAATAAACTTGTTGGTTACGCTGACACCAATCAATATTCTAATGGTGGTTTTGGTGGAGGCACTTTAAACAATTGGTTTTCAATTACAATCACAACGCCAGCTTGGATCATCCTTACCAAGGGATCACCACGTCCTAAATACATACAGGCATCAGCTTATGACTTAAACAAAAATCCTATTCAAGGAGAAGCTATATTTGACGCAGACTCTGTTCAAACATTAAAAGAAAATGGTGAAGTATACATACCGTATTTAGGTACGGTTATGAGTACACAATCAGATCTTTATAACCAATTTGAACGTACACGTTTAGATCGTGGTGACGAACGTTACTACCCATTGGAAGCAGGAAGTTATTTGATATGTATATCTTCTACCCGCAATGAACCTCTTGATTATGAAGTAGGTATTGTTATTGAGTTTCCTGTTACTGAAACTTTTTTTGAATTGGAAGATTCCGATGGAAGCCTTTGTCTTCAGGAAACAGAAGTTGATGCACCCAGTATTCTTAGTCCTATTACAGCAGACACAACAATACTTGCATTGTTTAACGGCTTTACTGATACTATTTGTGTTGTAAACGCAACATTTACTGTGACTGTAAACGATGGTGCCACCTGGTTTATTGGTGAGCTTATCCCCGAAGGTAGCTTTGATGACTTTAAAATAATCCTTGAGCCAGGGGACGCCTCTTATTTTGACACCATACATGATCACTCGTTATCTGAATGGCAGTCTTCTTGGAGTAGTGAACATCAAGATACAGATCGTTTTCCTGCTTTGTTTATTCCTTTAACAAACAGAACATGATTCCAAGAAAAAAGAAAACAAAAACAGTTGTACTACCAGACGGTCAATTACTTAAGATGCGTTTGCTTCCTTGGATACGTACAGAGAAAGGTTGTGTATGGCTCGCAAGCTTAGCTATTGGTCGTTCCAAGCGGCAGATAAATGACTGGATGGATCGTAGAAAGAAAAGATCAGTAGCTAAATTAGATAAGAGTTTAAACGGCACCCTTGGTCTTAAGCCACAAATAATTGCTATGCGTCAAGTACGTCAGTGGGCAGATGAATTACCAAAAGGAGAATCGATCGCTTTACGTTGTGAGTCAACTGTTCCTGATAAACAGTTTCGTGTGTGGAAGAAGTGGTTCACAAAACGTGAAGATATAAGGTGGGAAATATCAGAAGAACACAAATCTTTTTTCTTTTACAAATCAATGCTGTAAAATAAAAGTATTAAAGTAAATCTCATGAACCTTTCCAAGTACCTAGAAGTAGCTCTTGCTATCCATGCAGCAGCTAGTGTTATCACAGCTTTGACTCCAACACCAAAAGATGACGGCCTTGTTCGCCAGCTTTATAAAGTAATTGAAATCTTAGCTTTGGTTGTAGGTAAAGCTAAACAACGTTGAGTTCAGGTGAGAACACACCAACCGGAACCTGGCCCCTCGACTAACCATCTAGGGTTAAAATTTTTGTAGCTATACTTGCGTTTAGCACCATTAGTATTTATATATTCACCAGACAATAAATCTATTTCGCCCCAGGGATCGTTGACAATATAACCAGTGTCGTCGTAACCAATAATACAAAGCCAATGCCCACCTCCTCGTGGTGAATTTACAGGACCATGGTGCAGAAAACCAACAGGGACAGGTTTGTTATTGTTGATTTGCTTCTTAATTAACTCGACTGTACCTTTAACACTAAAGCGTGCTTCTACGCCATACTTAAATAAAGCTTTAATTTGCGCGGTGCTATCCGTGCTATCACCATAAGTAAACACAGTTTTAATGTAGTCATCATCACCTGTTATTGCTTTGGGTTTCAGGTATTTCAACATCATGGCACAACTAGAACTAAAGCATGTTCTACCTGCATCTCTGTAGTTATCCCTTTGACTCATGTAAAGAACAGGTAAGGGATTTACTTTTGGTAAATTACCCCCTGGCGCCTCAAGCTTTTGATCCATTATCTGAATCAATTTCGTGGGGTATCCAGGATCTGTTGCGTAGCCTTGTTCTTTAAGTTGTTCTGCTGCTGCATTACGATTTGGTGCGTTGTTAACACCTTTGTATCCTTCGTAGTCTTTGTACCATCGGTCAACGAGATAGGAAACACAAGTGCGTAGGTCAGGAAAATCAAGGAACCCATCAGTAATTGTGATCCAGTTGCCGTTAATAAATTCCTGCGTAGATTGATTAGTTCCTGATCCTTTAAGTCCAAAGTAGTTGTTCTTACCCGAGACATGTTTTCCCCAGCTTGATTCCAATGCCCATTGTGCTGCTACTAATTCTGGATATTTGGCACCAGAAACTTTAGCTGCTGCTGTAACACCATCCCAATCATTGGTATAAGTGTCTTGAGCAGAAGCATTAGTACGGTACTTAACAAAGAATTCCTTTAGTTTATCAGCTGGAATGGTAGTCTCCAACCAATTGAATGCATCTGTTTGTTCTTTAAGTCCTTTATAGAACCTAGCTGCATCAGTAAGTTTGTCTGCCATTTTAACCTTCAGGGGTTTTATAACCCAAACTATAAGGAAGAGGAGGAAGTGGATCTGGTACTAACCAAGGTAAACCTAATTGATGCGTAGGACGCAACTTTTCGTTTATTTCGTTAGTAAGTTCAGCTTCAATAGAAGCAACACGTTCTGCACCTAGTGCATCTTGCACCCAGCCAACTGCCATTTCTTTAGTAATAGAAAGATATGGTGTCCAGTTTTTAGGTTTAGCAGGGGCAAGTTCTATACTGCCTGTTATTTTTACTGTGTGACCTTGCTCCCTTTGGAACGCAATCCAATAAACACAAATAACTTCACTACCAGGATAGGCGCTTCCATCCGGTAGTTTGCGATCTAGATTTGTTATGCCCCAGTGGGTACGCGTCATTTTAATCAATCAACAACATCAACTTCGCTTGTCTCAACAGGGTCTGCTTCTGGAGCAAACTCAAGAGTTTCTACTAGTTGGCCAATGAGACTAACAGCAAAACCAATTAGGTTGTGATCACCGGTAGCACGAGCCGAACCAAAGGAATTGATAGCACTAACCAACTCAGATTTTTTGCAAGCCATGATGTGTAGGTAACTGTTTAAAATATAGCAGAATTAATTGTTCCAGGGGATACCCTGTGCGTTTGTTGGATGTAGTTTCTGTTCAATCTGAGCAGCTAATGCTGTGGCAATACCAGCAACCTGTTCTTCTCCCATGGCATCCTGCACCCAACCTACGACAGTTTCTTTGGTTAAGTCTTCGTAAGGAATAAAATTCTCTGGATCTTCAGCAACAGTAAAACCAATGCTGCCGTAGCAGCCAGCACTCTCACCTTGATCTTGTAAATTTACTGTCCAGTGTGCAGTATATACAGCGCCATCGCTTAGATGACGTTCGAGTTGAGCAATATTCCATTCAGGTGTAGCAGGAGTAACGTCAGTCATAAAACTCTTTTTTCTTATTATAGGTCAGTTTTTACAACTCTGGCATCTCGTATTCTTTTGTGCTGTTGCAATAGTGTTTAAAGATGATCTCACTTGTGTTCCCTGCCCATGATGCTACTTGTGGCACAGGAATACCAGCTTCTATCCAGCAACTAATCGCAGTGTGGCGACAATCGTAGGGACGGTATAGGTGGGAAATTAAACCTGTGTCATGTAAAGGCTTTAGTTTTTTACGGAAGTAACTTTGAAAAGCTACTCGATCCCAAGGAAAAATAAAATCGTTTTCTTTTGGTACTTTCTCAAGAAGCTCTTGGCACTTGTTGTTGAGTGGGACCCAGCGTTTCTTGTTGGTTTTAGTACTGTTCTTTAAACCGTGTGTAAGGGTGTAGTTTTGATGTACAAGAATTTTATTTTCTTTAATGTCATCCCAGCGCAAAGCTCGCACTTCTCCTGTGCGCATCGCTGTTTGAAGCATGAATTCTGTGTACCAAGACCAATTAACATTTCTATATGTACGCTTTGCCGCTAATGCGGCTAACACTATACCTATTTCATTTCTAGGAATAACAATAATTTCTTCATCTTTCTGTGGTGCCTTAGGCATTTTAAAGCTGGCCAAGGGATTCTTGTCCATATGTCCCACATCTTCTTGTGCTGCCCATTTGTACATTGTCTTTGCGTACATTGCTACGCGCCTGGAAGCAAGCACAGGTTTTTCTCCCAGTATCCAGATCATGACCTTCCGTGCTTCGCTGATGTCTTGTACTGGACAACGGGATAACCATTTTGTGGTTTGCCTGTAATCAGATGTAAGGCTAGTGGGACACAGGGAAATTGAACGTTCTTCCAGGAAGGCGTTCCATAATTCTTTGAGTTCTAGTGCCATGGGGTTGAGTGGTGTAAAGGGTTACACTACTCTGCTTTAATCTGCTCGTCAATCTCCCCAGCATCAGGGGGAATTGTATTTAAAACATATTGGGAAATAACTCGGTAACAGCCCACTGCTTCTTCCGTGTCCATTCCACCATTTACTAGATCAACAGCAGCTTGCAAGACGTCGTTTTGTTGTGGTGTCATTCGATGCTTTTAGATAGGCTAATGAGTGTTGTGAACACACTTAACATTATAGTCATTGTACGAGAATCTGTATCAGAACATCCCATTGGGGCTGGGTCAATTAACTGCCCTTGTGACGTACCTACCCACTTTGCGTACCAAGGCCACACTTGCGGTAGTACATAAAATCTACATGTCGCCCATTGAGTAGCCGATACTGTCAAGATGACTACAGCCGTGAACCCTATACATTTTTTTAACCATGTAGACATAACTAAAATAATGTTTTCTTTCGGGGGTAAAATCGGATAATTTCCGATTGTGGGTCTACAAATCTACTTTGGTCTAGTCAGGATGTAAGTCAGGCAAAGCATCACAGTGATAGCGACAAGTGCTTCAGGCATGGTTACTAGTGCAAGTAAATAATCAAAGTGTTTTCTTAAAGGTCAGCTCTTCAACATGAAAGCCGCCTATCCAATTAGTCGTAAGACGATAAGGTTTACCATCAAATTCTATTAGATG
>Ga0247832_1002330_pt1 | contig 29532 bp, 24 predicted proteins | sample LaCruzMarch2015__10_FD_192407 | JGI IMG/M metagenome (GOLD analysis project Ga0247832, IMG submission 192407) | Freshwater microbial communities from meromictic Lake La Cruz, Castile-La Mancha, Spain - LaCruzMarch2015_4m | ecosystem: Environmental > Aquatic > Freshwater > Lake | place: Spain... | reverse complement strand
TCGCTCGAAGCTGATGGTTCCCGACGATATCCTAATATAAATGAGGCACTACGGAGCCTCTCGAACACTCCTCAGACCAGTTGATTGTTTGTTTCTATTATACCACCTCATACAGTGCAAAAACACGTGCCAGCGACAGCAAAGCGACCGCTACTCAGCCCCCGAGCCGCCCACGACCGCCGCGCCACCACAAAACGAGTCCGCTGAGTCCGCTGATGAAATAGATTGCGCCGCGTCGCGGGCGGCCGCTCTGGATGGCGGCCGTTCATAGGAGAATGAGGCAGGGGACGATTCACCATTGTAGCCTTGTTTTGAGTGGAGTTTTGACCAACGGGAAAAAAATGCGGGGTGGCGACAAGGAGTTTTCGAAATTAGACACACTCCATATCGTCCAACAATATCGCGCATCATGTGGTTCTGCCCGCTAGATGGAACACTCCTTCAAATAATCACCACTAGCAATTCCAACTCGTCCTCCATGCTTAATAATGAATCATCCACACAATTATTCGCCTGTACGACCTGTCCGTACTCCCAACAGATACACACGAGTCATATCCAAAAGTCTTACCCAATCAATCGTAAAAAAGTTGATGATATACTTGGAGGTGCAAATGCATGGGAAAACGTCGACCGAACGTCGGCAGTATGTCCAAGTTGTAGTTGTGGTGAAGCGTACTTTATGCAAATGCAAATTCGGAGTGCGGATGAACCAATGAGTGTATTTTACAAGTGTGTTCAGTGTTCACATCAGTGGAATGACAAATAATAATCTGGATGGAAAGAATTGCTGTGGAGAAACTGCGATTGAATTGTCCTGTCACAACTTTGAACAACCAAAATACCGCTTCTCATCTTTTATTCTATTATTAACTATCATTACTTTATCTTCGCACATTCGCGAGTATATATTACCATCGTTGCATACCGATGTTCCTTTGCATTACTTGAAGCACTAATATCTGTAGGAGCTGAACTATCGCTGCTGCTGGGATCATCTACAATACGCACAAATTCATCATCGATTTCGATCCACCGTGGATCATCATCATCATCATTATTCCAATCACGTACAAATGTTACATAATGACCTTCGATTAATTCTCCAAAGTTGGTCGCAGGGTCATTGTCGTCGTCTATCGGGTCAACATGTACAATAGCACCTGATAGATGGTATCGAAAATTAATACTGGCCTCACGTTGGGAAGAATCTACAGTTGCTGCTGTTGCTGCAGAGGAACAACATGTTCTTATATCCAACACTGCAGGGATATCCATAAATCCAGATAATTTCTCCACTTGACCTGATATTGTTGAATAGTCAAATCGTTTTAAATGAAATATCAATGACATTGGAAGAGGAAGACAGAATCGTGTTTCCTTCCGAGTAATCCAATCATTGTGAATAGTAACTTGTCGACAACTGTCACGACTACAACCATTATTATTATTGTCACTGGCAGTAACATTATCTCCAGCATTATTATTACCAACACTAGACGAGGATGTTGAATATGACGAGGAGGATGATTCTTCAGACGATGATGAGCTTGAAGAATCAGCTTCTGTTGAAGATGTATTGTCTGAAGAATTGGAGGAAGACGAATTGTCATCGTCGTCATTGTCGCCACTGGAGGATGAATCGTCTCTAGTAGTGGAAGGCATTGTTTCCTTGTCTTTGTTGATGTTTTCCTCATCTTGTAGGCATAATATAGGAGCCACATAATTGTGACTTACAGCATCACTTTTAGTCTTCTCTTTGGAATCAACAGAATCATCAGTAAACGAACCTAGACTAATATTGTCAATGTCAGATGGTGTTTCAATCGCAGAAGAGTGTGTATCGTCAGACGAGTTAGTGTTGACATCAGAGACGTGAGAATCTACGGATGAATCCTCCTCACTTGAGGAAATGCATTTTGCCGGTAGTGACAGCCAGTCGCCTTTCATTTTAGGCGTTTTATTTGTCATATTGATACCCCGCGAAGAAGGACTTGATTCCTCATGCACCATGAATTTATTATCATCTCCGGTCAAGACGACTTCAGTGGCCACATCAATTTCATTTTGCCCTCCCTCAGTCTCAGAGAGTTGTCGACGAGAACCCCGTCCATGATGGCGCTCCATTAAAAAATCATGACGAATTTTATCGCCACCACGACGGATGATCTTAGTGGTCCCTTGATTTGCTTTCTTCAATGCCATTACAGCAGCGGCGTAGTGTTCATCATTTGTTATAATAAACGAATTGCTATTATCCAATGTCATTTCATTTTTGTGTAACTCATCTTCATTACCATAAACAGCTTCCTGCAAATCACAGACCACGTCAGTTGTTGGACATGTATTCGATTGTGACGACGATATAGTTGTCTCAGATAAGCAATCACTGGGTAAGTGACTAATCTTGTTCATGTCTTGATTTTCGCTACGTACTGCATTCAGAAACTTATCGTTGTCATAATCATTCTTCTCCATGTTCTTCTCATCTCCTTTCTCTACAGAAATGATTTCATGTCCGTCGTCATCAGTGAATCTCGTTACAAATGTATTTGTTTCCTCATTCACTTCGCCACGTTCTATCAATCCACTCCAATCAAATCCACGTATTGGATTAGGTTCTATAGTAATATTATACAGGGCATGAACCAGACTTGGAAAGTAGCAACTACTACTCTTATCATTGTTGTAATCATTCTTGCTGCCACCATTTTTTTTGACCGGTAATGGTAGTGGTATAGGTAATGGTCGTTGTATGTTGCCATTTTTCTTTATCCGTTGTTGTAAAGTAGTAGTAGTAGTAGTAGTAGTAGTAGTAGTAGTAGTAGTTGTTGTTGTTGTTGCGGTATTAGTATGTGCTATTGAATCATCGTCAGCGTTGTTGAATGTTGAAATGGACGACGTAGTAGTAGTGGTAAGTGTACCCACAATTCGTGATACTAAATGACCCGACCATGTTTCATGCATTGTCGACTGGGTACGGTCAAGTGCTGTTTTAAGCTGCTGTCGTAAAAGTCGCATAATTTCAACCTCACCAACCTCTGTTACCTCCTCTGTTTCAACATGCCTTATCTCATTCTTTTCAATCTGTATTTTTTCTGTAGCTCCAACTACTTTGCACAATCTCTGCACTTCCTTCTGCACCGAATGTTCCAACATACTAATCAATGATCGGAATACTGTCACTGCATCGCCAACATTATCAGTATTGATGGCAGCAGCAGCAGCAGCAGCATTATTGTTTGAGGATAAATATTGAAAAAAGTCTGTTGGATCGATTGCTGCTGCTGCTGCTGCTAACGCGTTGTTATCACTATTAATGCTACTACCACTCAACGAATAGAAGAAGAATGCCAATTGATATACAAATTCACGTTGGATGATACCACTATCATCATCATCTTCATGATTAATGTTGTCGACAACTCCTCCTCCTCCTCCTTCGCCATGCTTTATCTTCACTTCGTTAGACGATAGTTGAATCGCCCCTTTCAATGGTTGTCGACGACAACGGCAGTCTAGGTTACTACTAATTTGTGCCACAACTAACAATCTTTCTGTTACATATGGAAAGCAATGGTAGAGTAATTGTATAGCCGATGAGGTATGACATGCCGTACCGCCAATGTTTTGTATTCCACGATATATACCCTGATGAAAGAGAGGACGTGATGATGATGATGATGATGATGATGATGGTTGCGATTTAATGATGATGTCATTATCCTTTTTATTGATATTCTCATTTTGTACTACGTCCAACTTTAGATCAATAGATTGGAGTGTTGGAGGAGGAGATGATGATGCACTTGTCGCCACAAATGACGACGACGACGACGACGACGACGAAGCTGTAGCTGAAAATTTTTTAGGAGAGAATCGAGGAGGCGAAGACGACGAAGAAGATGATGGAACTGTTGCCATGCATGTTCCATCATGACTGCTAATACCCTCCAACACCGACTCGGACTTGGACGCTGCTGGCGGCAAGGTCTGCTCGTCAAAAGGAGCAAGGAACACGAATGAGCGAACGATTGAGGAGAGAAGTGGAACTTCAGGAAACAAACTTTTTACCAAGAGATGTAAATAATGCTTACCTCCGTTGTCGCCGACTTGCTAGATGTGCACCCCATTATTTTCAGTCTTGATGTCTTTGCCCATGTGCTGGGACTGGGCGGGAAGGCAGTTGATTTTCTGGGGAGGCCTCGGCAAAACAAACAGCTGCGCATTCAAGACCGATGAGATCTCGTCGAATCGGCTACTTTCGTTCTCCTCACCGCATGGCACACTGACAACGCTTTAGTCGTCGACGCCTTCTCTTCGTCGTCATCGTCGTCATCATCATCAACATCGCTACGACGTCAATACGAATATCGATCCGCAAGCAGTATCCGCAGCAGCAGCAGGGATGTCGCATAATGTTACTTGGATGACTTGTTTACACGTGTTGTGTATGTGGAAGTGAATACGTGGCCTATACCGGGAGTTGAGTTAGAATCCGCAGCAAACAGTATTCATCATCATCATCATCATCAAGATGATAGAAGAAATGGTAGAGTGGGAGTAGTAGTGGGTGGTGGAGGTGGCGGTGTGAGGGTTCATCATCAGGGAGGTACGACAATTCCAACATCCTGTGTACTGCATGATAGAGATAATTTACTGGCTATTGGTTCAATTGATGTCGAAGACGCATCGGTAGAGCATGTGCTGGAATTACTGTACCAATGGCCCACTTATAAGCCTATTACAATTCTTTTGATTCGAGACGCTTGATAAAGAAGTGAAAAAAACAATAGGTCTTAAAGCAAATGAATACTAAGATTAATGTTATCTCACAAGTCTAGTTGATTAATTACTACTTTGAAACGTGCTCTATTGTATCTGTACATCTAATTGTATGACAAAGTAGTGTGGTGTTGAAAAGCGCTAAGACGTAATATCTAACCTTAAGTTGAATTCGACCTAGTTGGAGGAGTGGAGTCATCTTTCTGCGCTCTCACCAAGCTTTGTAACGACAAAGTACGGTTCATCCCCTGCTTGATAATTTGGATACCCTTACGGATGGGTTCGACTCTCTGATCATGTTGCACAGTGGCCTGTATCCGCTTCTTATCCTTCATTGATAGTTCTACTGCCGAACGAATCTCTGACCGAGAGTAGCCCAGCTGGAGAAGAAAATCTTCACGTATATCAGGAGGGATACGCAGTTCATTCTTATTCCGTTTGGTCAACTGTGTTGTTTCACCATCACCGTCTCGATAGGCCTCGTAGGCATTAATTTCAGTCCGGATGGTATCTTTCGGATCGAATGTCCATCCTAGACCGATGGGCGGACCAGAAGATGTCGATGGATTATCACAAAGGATGATTGGATATTCACGAAATTCAACTGTATCATAGCGCACGCTCTTGGTTGATCCAACTGAATGAGTGGATGAGTTTAATGAATCTAGATGTGTCTTGATTTTCAAACAGCTCTTCAAGCTGTGATCAGAGGAGTCATCGAGGCCTGGAGAGGTCCTACTGCTGATGCTGTTACTACCCCTGCTGGCATCCATTGGTGGACTGAGTACTTGGGAGGATGAGGATACGTAAGCCAACCCAACAAGCAGCATCTTACCGCATGGTATTCTTTCTTGTGGTAGCCGCGAGTCCACTTTCGTGATTATTTGGGAACTTTGAAAGAAAGACACAACGTCATGATTATTTTTTGCATGCGAAGTCCTTGTTCAAGTTGTGAAGGTGACGAGGGTTTTGCTTGAGCCATACTTGAACCACGATTCTATGCTATTTATCTCTAGAACCATAAATCAGAGTATCTTGGCTGTTCGATGAACGCGGTATTCTTCCCAAGTGAGATATTGCATTTGCTGCCCCTACCTCCATCGTCGTCGTCGCCATCCAATGACATCGAAGAGGGGGGCAGTAGTAAGCCAACTAATCCTCGGAAAAATGTAGTAATTTGTCACAAGGATCGTATCTCCTTCTATAAGTCAACGCGTAAGGTTCGTCGCACTGCCACGCGTATTTGGTCTTGGAGTGTAGAAGCTGCCGTCTCGGACGAAGAAGCAGTGTGTGTGGTCCGTAATGCGTACTATATTGGCAAACGGGTTTCATCGCCGTCACTATCATTGACTCGTCCTGCAGTATTCGACGAAGATGATGAGAAGACGGCAATTTGTAAACGCTTAACGATCGAATTTGGTAATTCATGCGACACTGCAAAACTTACTCTACAAACGAAAGACGAAGACGAATATAATCTACATTTAACTAACTTTCCTTCCGATGAAAAGTTAGAAAATGGCAGTAATACTAATGTCATCTTCATCGACTTGGATGCAATTTTAGAAAATAATGATAATAGCTGTGATGGGATAGATCACTTCCATCTTATACGAACTATCCTCACCTCGTCGGTCCTCATACAAAATAATAATGAAGATCTTATGGGAGGAGGATCAATTGTACATATTCGATCAGAAGTCTTGTACCGAATTACCACCATGAATAACACTATCGATGCCAAGAATGGTGTTAGTGGAGATGACATTCTGCAACATTGTCTTTCATTGAAAAACGACACATCAACTAACAATAACAAAGCTGAGCACACGTCTACTATTCGACGATTGCGTGATAAGAAGGGTGCTTCCAACTGTCCTTTAGTCATGTATCCTCCTCGATACATTGAGCTTTCTCATCCTCCTTCCTCTACTGCCGATGAAAATAATGACAATGATAATGACGACAGTAGGTTCATCTTTGGTGAATTACTTGAAATATGTAGATTTCACAATTATGATACCGAACGTGGATGTTTACGATCAAAAAAGGCAAGGATGAATGTTGACAGTAAGGGATGTCGATTGGATCATCATCATTGTCATAATTGTGGAGAGGAACGACATCGTGCATTCGAGTGTCCCAATGTCGTACCATCCGACTTCAACAACAACAACAGTGATAATAATTCATCTGTTGTGTTTAGAATGATATTGTCGACGAACGGCATTCGTATAGTGTCGGCACCGTATCGTGGTAATAGTGACAACTACTACCAATCATCATCATCATCAGGTGCATTACAAGATAGACCATTAGCAATACCACCAGCGCTCATTGTCCTTGGTGGGAGATTGCGTGGTAGGACATTGGCCACTTGCGAAATGCTCCCCCTATCGTCGCCATCACCATACTCCACTACTTCCGTTTCATCACAGAAAAGTAGTGAAGATGGTCAAAAACATAGATGTTGGTACCCACTACCAAACTTATTTGAACACAGAGGCAGTCATGCTGCGTGTTCCCCGACAGGATCCAAACTAATCTTTGTTATGGGTGGTGGTACAGCGGATGGTAATTCAGATGTTGTTGAATTACTTGACTTTACACAACGATTGGGATCATCATCACCATCATCATCACTAGTAAATGACATTAACGAATGGCGATGGCGTACGATGGAAAGTAGACTGTCTTCTCCACGACATGCTTTTGGGGCCGTGTCATGCTCTACTCCGACATCATCTGTACCACCATCCATGAGTATCTTTGCAGTGGGTGGTTGGAAGTATGGATCAGTATCCTGTGAAAGTATGGAGAAATTGAATTTATTGCCGCATCATGGCACTGGTGAGGAATGGACCCAACAACAGTCGCAACAACAATGGGAGACATGTTCACCGTTACTGCTACCACGACGTCTACACTCTGTGGTAGCAAATGCAGATGATTCATCGATATATGTGCTGGGGGGCTTTATCAACGAACGAACAACGACCCGTTCTATAGAAAGGTATGATATATGTACTAACAAATGGACTGCCGTGGAGGAGCTGCCATTTCATGAACACAACTGTCCACTAGTACAGGCTGTGGCTGATGTAGATGGGACGTTTCTCATCTTCCCCTTCAGCTCAGAGCAGACAGAAATAGACAATGCACCATTGGTATTAAGATACAAGCCGGGATCAAACACGCCCTTCCTTCCAATATCTATTTTCGATGACACTCACCCCCACCAGCAAACCAAATTGAAATTGCCCCTTGCCACTTGGCATTCTTTTTCAGTAACCAAATCTAAATCATTGAACAAGGCGTACTTGGTCGGTGGGACAATTAATGGGAAATGGACGAATACAAGTTATGAAATAGATCTGACTACGTTCCATTGGACTGAACTTCCGCCTATGACATTCCCTCGTCGACGATTAGCAGCTGTAGTGCTGGAATGATAATTGTTTTATCATTTATGATGCTGTTTGTTGAACGAAAAGAGAGACATCTTGCATCATACGTCAACCATGAAGTAGAGCACGATGAACTAATGATGCAAGGGTCAAGAAGCGAAGCTTTACATTGATGGTGAAGAGGCAAAAACATACAAGAGTATAGGATGCACCAAACCACAAGAGATAGTGGAAACTGTGAAAAGAATTAAAAAATCTATTTCATTATTCTCTATTTACTCCTACATTGTTCTTGAACTTTTTTCTTGGATTTTCCTCGTCATTCTAAATTAATACTCTTGCGCAATCTGTATACGTATTCTGCAATTCTCTCTAGTAAGCTGTTCATATCATCGTTTTTCTCCTGACCATGCCGGTTAAACTCATGCGCAGGCTATTACTCCTACCTCTATTACCTCGTTGACTCGTGGATTCATCTTTAGACAACTGCATAGCAATTGCAGATAGATTCGTTTTCACAGAAGACATATCTGGCCTATCACTTGGCTGTTTGGACCAACAACTGGTCATGATGGCACTTACATACTCTGGCCATTGATTACTAATCTTAGGCCGTTCTTCTTTCATGAATACAGCCTTCCGCATCTCTTCACTTGACTTGATCTTACCGAACGGTTTCTTGAGAGACCATACCTCCCAAAAGAGGATACCAAACGAGTACACATCCGCGGAAAGGCTGTAGCCAGACTCCAATCCAGTCTCAGGCGCCATGTATCTAGGTGTGCCACATTGGTCGTACAGAATCTGTGGTTCGGCGTTGTTGCTATCATTTGATGCAACATTGAGTGCAAAGCCAAAGTCAAATAGCTTTACCGTGCCACTCGAGTCAAAGCCGATATTAGTAGGCTTGAGGTCGCGAAAGATGATCATCTTGGAGTGCAGGTATGATAATGCATCGGCTATCAAAATCAAGACTTTGATCTGTGTTAGCGGCAGTGTCTCATTCTTCCCTCCCATGTTCTTCCAACGATTGATGCGTTCATCAAGAGTTTCGGTCAATCGATCAAGTAGAATGAAGATACCATCGGTGATACGATGGTATTTGTCTCCGGCTCCTCGGCCATGAATATTGATGATATTGGGATGGTCAAGGGATGCTAGCATCGTTGTCTCTTTCAGCAAATCATCAACACCAATCATGAACTGATCATGACCATATCGGACTGTTGGACGTAGGCACTTCATTGCGAATACAAGTCGTCGTTCCTTCTGTTTTTGGTAGGCCTGTGGACGATTGACATGTCCGAAGCACACAGACTTCGTTGATTTACCTTGACGACGGGGCACCATGAACGCTTCACTAGTAGTTTCACTACTGAACAGGGAATCGATATATTTGTCATTGACAATATCCTCTTCATCAAGGTCAACAAAATTAAACTTGTAGTCTAGATCATCAGTTATGCTCCCCGTGTAATCATCTTTAAGCTCACCCTCTTTCTTAAGATCATTACTACGAAACTTTGCTTCAATGCGTCTACCCAGATCATCGGTTGTATTCTTCAGCAGATCATCCTTGACCTTCCTAAATGACCTATCATTCTCGACGACGGATGCCGTAACCTCGAAGATGTCCGAGAATGAACCCTTCCCGAGGAGCCGTCCAAAGGATAACTCGGTCTTACGATACTGCGGGATGCTATTCCATAGTTCATAGTCGTAGGATGATATATCCGTCGTTAGATACTCTTCCACACGGAGTGTGATAACACTGTCAAGATCATGCGTGGATGGATCGTCCCCTAAACTTTCCAGTGTTGTCATCGAATCCATCATCGTGTCTCGGGTTTTTCATGTCGTTATGAAGCCAAGCAAGTGTAGAGATTCACACTCTTCGAACGTGGTTGAAATGGTCAATCAACGTCACCGCATGATCGATCAACACGTCACCTGACAAAGAAATGAGGTCTGGAAGATAACGTTCTACGAGTTGAAGTGGGTCTTGCATACACACATCCCCTTTCCTTCATTTTTTTTGCATTGTATGTACCGACGATGTAGTATAATACTAGGTATAATGGATCTTTAAATATATCCGATGGCCCTAACAGTCTCTCTTCACTTGTAGAGCTTATTGTGACGGACACATCACTCCTTGTGACTATCACCATGCGAAGTCCGAGTTTCTCCACAACCCTTGTAAAAAACTATTAACCTCTGGGATTAAATTTTCAACTCTCACATCATCACTCCGATTTCCATCCCGGAACGAAATAATTATAATATGGCGGCCACTTCTTCATTACCACCACCATTCAATTGTCGCTTAATGATGACTGCACCCCTTTCGTCGTCGCTACCATCATCGTCGTCATCATCATCGCACCAACAACAAATGACAACGTCGTCGTTGTCCCCGTCTTCATTGGAGCTTGAATTATGGAAACATGTATGTCGTGCCTCGGCGCATTATCAACGTGCTCAACGATTGACATTATCATCGACTAATTATGAATATAATGGCGTCGAGGACAATACGAACGCATTATTATCAGAAAAAACGGCAACGTCATCTACGCCACAATCTATTGATAACGACGATGTCGTAGTAAGACGAAAGCAACGGGTATCGGCCGCAATTAACGATGCCGAACATGCCTACCGACTATATCGTTCGTGTCACGCACGCGTAATGAGCATGTCAACGTCGACAACTCGTTCGTCGTCCACTTCTCCGGGAAGTGTTGTGATTCTTCGAGAAGATGATGGTGGTAACTGCAGTATTGCCAATGATGCGATGCCGCGTCCGTCGTCGCCGAACTCCAAAAAGTGCATCGACGAGGGTCGCGGGACTCGTACGACTGTCAATTTAGAATTAAGATTGGCACAAACATTGCGATTATTGGCAACATTATACGCTTCTTCTTCTTCGTCTTCTTCCAATAGTAGCAGTAATAGTGATATTGGCGAGAGGAATGGTAATTTAGAAATGGCGATTAAATATCACGACAGGGCCGTGTCATTATTAGTCGGAGTGTTCGAAGAGGACAACGAAGATGAGGATAAATTGGACGAAATGGGGGATGATGCAGCCGTGAAGAAAGAGGAGGTGGTAGTAGGACGTGATCGTTCATCATCAATAACGTCATTAGAAACTCCCATGGCAACATTAATTTGGGCGAATCCTGGTGGAGGTATTGCGGGTGATGATGGTGTTAATGATGGTGATGATTGTGTTATAGCCGATACAGACGGCATTGATGATGATGATGGCAATGTCGATGGAGGTATCCTACTCACGATAAATGTCCCTATCATCAATGACAACAAACTTCCCATCCCATTGGCAACGCCGAGCAATACGATGTCATTCCTACGTCCATCGGAGAATCAACGTGTACTGGCTATATCCACATCCCTCAACACGCTCGCGACTTTACATGCCACGGCGGGGAATGATAGCGCCGCCATGAGCGCCTACCGTGAGGCATTGGAAATATTACAAGCTGCCAACAATGCCGAAGAAGAGGGGGAGAACAACGACAACAACAACAACAACAATGACACCGAGAAGAAGAGACGGGGGGTGGCAATATTGTCTCCCATTGCCACGGACCTTGCCGACACACTAACAAATGTGGGTAATTTTCATCTACGACGGGATGAGTTGGATGCAGCACATAATGCCTATTCGACGGTATGGGGTCTTTATGATAAAATATTACGAATGGATAATGAGAATGATACACCCCCCGTTGGCATTGTGGCTATTGCTGCTGCTGCTGATGCTTCCGCCACGTCTACTCAAAGAAGCAAGTTAACGTTGTCATTCCCCAACGGGGCACTAATAGCAATGAACAATCTTGGCGTGGTACACGAGCGTCGGTCTGAATTCCACGAGGCACTCTCCTGCTATGAGGCTGTATATCGTATCCGACTACGACAGCAACGCCTGCAGGATAAGAAGGATGATAATAATGACAATAATATCAATATTGATGTCATTAATCCATTATTGAATATTGGTAATGTCCATCATCGATTACAGCAGTATGATGAGGCATACTCTACATATAGTGAAGTGGTACGTATGTGCAAGTCTGCCACTCGTATATTAACAAATGAAGATGGTGATACGATTGTTAGGATATTACAAACATTAGCGGGAGCGTTGAGGAACTGGGGAAGTTGCTATTTAGAGCAATGTCGTTTTCATGATGCGATTGATAAAATCAGTGAGGCATCCAAGTTGGAGGATGATATAATAAGTGTCCTTATTCCGTCAACAACTTCTGCTCCCTTATCTGAGAGGACTGACCAATCAGCGGCCGTAAAACGAGCAAAGGAATCCAAGGCGCAATTATTAGGACTACTAGGGTGTTTATACCTCGAATGTAAGGATGATGGACTAATATCACTTGATAAATCTGCCGAATCATTCCGTCATGTGATTGATACGTTGGGACATACTGATGATGAAAATCATTCGAAGATTGTTTGGGCGAAGCACAATTTGAATATTGTGGATAATCTACGTTCCGAGTCAGTCGCTACAGCTGCAAGTCGTGTCGCTCTCGTTCATTTACGGGAATCATCATCTCCTGCTCCACCACCACCTCCAAAAACAACTACGTCGTCGCTATCATATTCAATTCCATCATACGAACCACAGATTACGCACGTCTCACAATCCCTTCCTGCTGCAACCAACGATGATCAGGATGTTGATAGCACTATTGAATTGGACGAAGTGCTAGGATCGGATGAAAAGTATGAAGACCATATCACCAGCGATGACAGCGATAGCACCTTCAAGGGTTTATTTGTGAGCAGTACCGACGAGTTGGAGGACTTCTTATCCCGGACTGGCGATAGTGCAATCATTGAGACTGATGGTGATGGCGAAAGGAGCATCGTGACAAAAGATAATCTTTCGACGAGTCGCCGTGTCTCGTCAAGTTTCATCCCACAGTTGCCCAGCTCGTCTTCATCTGCCTCGGCTGTTCCATCACAACAAACCCTCCCAGAGCCTGTCATAATGGGATCTGATACAATGGATCATAGTGTCGAAAAAGCTAGAGATTTTGTAATTTTGGCTGAAGATTTGTGGAAAAAGGGTGACATATCTGGAGCCACGGAGAACTTTACCATAGCTCATTCCATATACATTACACACCTTGGTGATGCCGACAGCAGTAAGGAGGTGGCAATGATCTTAAAGAAATTGGGTGATCTGAATCAAGAAGATGGAGCATTGGATGCATCATTGGAGTTGTATTTGGAGGCAATTGAGATGGAAATGACTGCGTACGGTCAGCATCTACCCCAAACATTGAATGCTGCTGGTGTAATCTGTCTCAAGCGAGATGACTTCCGATCCGCAATGGAATTCCATCGCAGAGCGCTTCAAATACAAAAGAGGTCTCAAGGTGTGGGAGAAACTGGGGGACTAAGCAAGTATGAAACGTACGAGACTCTCGTTAACATTGGTAACGTATACTACAGTGAACGTAACAACTTCTCCAATATTCGATCGAATGGTGTCGACTACAAAGAATTCATTGAATCAGGATTCCTATCATGGATTGCCTTGGCGCATGATATGCGTGGCGAATATGTAAGAAGTATTCAATTTTACGAAGAGTCTCTACAAATCTCCATGACGCGGAAGACTAAAGAATCAAAGCGCGAGACTGCTCTCACTCTAAACAGACTAGGATCGTTGACAAGAGAGCTGGGTCGATACGATGAGGCCATGGATTATCATCAAAAAGCAATGAATATACACAAGTCGGGTAATGTTGGGATATCGAAGGCGACGGCTGCTGAGACCTGTGTTTTGATGGGCATGGTGAAGTCGAAGTTGAGTGACTTCCAAACGGCACTGCATCTTTACGAAGATTCACTGATCGTACTTAAGAAATCACTCGGCGAAGATCATTTGAGCGTATCGAAGACTATGGCACAGATAGGATCAGTACATTACGAGCTATCGAACTGGGAGAAGGCGTTGGAATGTTTGGCAGATGCAGAGGAGCTGCAACTTAGTACGGTAGGGGAGATGAACAGAGACACTCTCGAAACGCAGGCCCTCATAGGGCGTGTCTTATCAGCGACAGGAAATTTTGAAGAGGCATTGTTGAAACTTAAAACCGTGTACGAACGTCAGAACATCCTTTTCAACTCGACACATCCGACCATCGCGGATACATTATCCTATATTGGTGATTGCTTTTTAGATCAAGATATGGCAACTGAGGCAAGGGGGAAATTCGTAGACTGTTACAATATGAGGAAGAACTTTTTCACTATCGACCAAATACATATAGCAGAGTCAATGGTGGATATCATCAGAGCTAGGAGTGGTCAGCCCGGACGAGCGTTGGAAATCTATCAAAATGCTCAAGAAGTCTATTCCGAATACCTACCTGGCAATCATGTTCAAATTGGTAGACTTCGAGTATACGAAGGTGATTCATTCGCTGAACTTCTCAACTTTACAACGGCAATTGAACGGTACGAGCAAGCGAAGCAGATTTTCTATAAGGCGTTTGGGGGTGAGTTTAATATTGATTATGCCACATGTACTGTGAGCATTGGACGAGCATTACTGCGAAAGTGTGATTATGATTCAGCGAAGAATTTTTTCACTTCAGCGTTGGTAATTTATCAACAAATATTACCGGAGGAGCATTTGAAGATCAAGCGGACACTGGTTGATCTTGAGCGCGTTGAACAGGAAGAAGCTCTATGTGTTTAATAAGGTTTACAGTTACATAGCCCCCCTGCCTGTTCCCATCCTACCTTACCTTTACCTTACCTTTTAACAGCAGAGGATAACTCTCCCCCACATGCAAAATAAACATCCATATCTACCAATCACATCAACAACTATGTTTGTTTCTCTCCTCTCGTTTACACGAATCGTCCAGTACTTGGAATGTCCCCACCTAAATGTGCGACAAATTCATCATCCAAATCAACATCTTCCATGGGTGATATGTCTCCTCCACCAGGATGTCCATGTATGGCATGTGTTAACACCGCACCGTTGGCATCTAATGCCTCGGCAGTGGCAACGAATGCACGTTTCTTGTATACACTCTTGCCTCCCATAAATTTTGCATTGTTCGTTGGGGATGTAGCCGATGCCACAGAACCGAGTATGTCACTTATGCCACTGGAACGAGAACGTCCTGGTAAGACATTGGATCGTGAATCATACGACGAAGTGTTGTTGTACGATGATCGGACACTATCCCCATCGGACGTATCACCCTCTTTTTGGGATAAGCCTATCGTCTTTCGTACTTTTTCATTCACCGTGGGGATGAAGAATGCTACCATTGTTCCAATGACTAGTATCCCCAAAATGAGCAATCCAACGACTCCTCCAGCACCACCTACCTTTTCAACACCACGTACACTACTTAGTATATTAGGGTGCATAAAGTCAGACATTTCCCAATCAGAAGGCTTAGCACCTTGTACAAATTGACAATAATGTCCTTCATAATTGGGAGGACATTTACATCCAGCATGTTCTTCATTTTTACCAACGAGGATACGACATTCACCGCCATTCGTACAGAATGCATTGTCGCTAAATTCACGTCCTTTTTGACAATAGGATGTGGCAACATGTTCACAGTACACCCCGCCGAAGCTGACCTTTAAATCGGCAGTTTGGGCAATCCCAGAAGGATTTAGGTGGGCCAACGAGCAGTCACACATGTATTTGTCTTCCTTGATGGGGTGTGCAATGCATGGCGAATTGTTCTCGCAGTAGGTCCCATCGGCGCATTGGGTAATGTGTGGCACGCCGCCATTAATGGTCGCGAGACCGACTACACTTACTCCTCCTCCGGACCCTCCTTTGTCTTGTTCTTCTGATGACGATGACATCGATGAAAATTATTGGTGCCTTGCCAGAATGAGCAGTGTCGGGATGGTCGTGTCCGTCCCAACGGTGAGCGGTTTATGTCGTGTGGGGAAAGTCATTGGAAATTTTCATTTTGGCGCGATTACTACTATATTTACGTAAAAATTTTAAGCTTTGCCCTTGTCTGTGGCGAAATATGGTATTTATCGGTAGGTACTGTTGAATTTTAACTAACTTGTGTCATCCTCTAGGATATTGCACCTTTTACTCTTCATCTACTGCACTACTCGATTGCTGCTTAATCCCAAGCAAAGTACTCAACTTCTCCATCTCCTCCTCAGTCAATATCTCCTCCCCTTCTTGAAATCGTACCATAATTGCCACATCTTCCTTCATATGTCCATCATCCTTCGTCCCACTCAATGGCGTGTGTCCCAATGTCATCATATATGCATACATTAATGTTTGTGATGTTAAACCCTTTGTCCGTGCCATATCTTGCCATTCAATATTGGAATGTGCTTCGCGGTTAGCACCCAAAGTCCAAAAGGATTGATATGTTACGCCCAATTTCTTACATAGCCGTCGTAATTCTATATCGAAATTACTATCCGCATAAAAACGATTTTGTAATACCCTTGGCTTGACCGTGGCCTTATTATATAATTCCATAAATTCATTCACATTGTAACAATTCGATATACCCAAATTATGCACCGTCCCTTCCTTGACGGCACTTTCAAAGACTTTCCATACAAGCAAGGTCTCGTCCATGTTGGACATGGGTGAATGTAATAATAGGGAATCCAAATATTTGGTTTGTAAATTACGCAATGAGGCATGTATACTCTGCGATACTTGTGCCTCCAACTTGGCAGTCTTGTCGTATGGGACATTTCGTAAATCTTGTCCGTCCAACGACGTAAATTTCGTTTGTAAATAAAAGTCCGTGCGTTTTAATTTCATTTCATCGGCCGCGGTCTTCCATCCATGTCCGACATCTGCCTCGTTATAATGCTTCGGTTGGCACGCGGTATCAATGAAACGGAAGCCGGCATGTACGGCAGCGTAGACCAAATCGGCCGTATCATCCTTCTTCCATGCTGTGCCATACAGTATGTATGGTCGGTTCGATGCAAGTATAGTTCGTGCCGAGAGATCATGTATTGATTCTTTCGGTCGGACTACGTACTTTGGCAATTCGTGATGTGCTGGTAATTCTGCTTCGTGGTGTGCCGACTCTTTTTCCATGAGAGGAGGAACGACGACATTATTACTATTTCGTTGTTCAAGTACTACTTGTTGCTTCTTCTTCCTCTGCTGTTCGATAGCATCGTCATTCTGAGATTCATTGTTGTTGTGTTCATCATGATTGCTGTGACCCTTGTGACCCTTTAATCTACTACTATTTGGAGAAGTGTCGTTGCCGCCCAAGAAGAATGATGACGAGACGTACCAGCTTGTCCCCACGACAATAATGACGCATGCTACGATGATAGCATATGGGAGTGAACTATTGCGCCTCCGTTGAGGAGCGGCAGGGACCACCATTGAACGTCGGAGGAATAAGGTTGGTTCGGGAAAACTCCCGTTCCCAGGGCTCCAAGCGGGAGCAAAAGCTCGACAAAAACTTCCAATGGAGGCGACACTCCTTTTAACTTAGTCGTCAAATTGTGAGACAATTTTGTTTCTACTCCACCTAATCATTCATCGACGAACGACAAATTTGTCATTTACTTCAGACATTTTTTTTCAACAAACAGGAGGGCCACTCAGTCTCGTAGGAGACAGCCTGCCTCACACAAGCTAAACCTCTACGCACAAATATCTCCTCAGATGACACACGTACCCCAACTGAATTACTCGATTCAATGATACTGCACCCTTCGATCATCCTCATCTGCCTCACGGCTGCCGCAATGAACGCAGCGACTGCTTCAAAAACCCAGGATGATATTACATGTCTTACTGCAGAGTCATGCAATAGCAAACGGCTGGAGATGGAACTAACTGGAGGATTCTATACCAGTGATGATTTTACAACGAAGGGTTGCTATTACAAGAATGAGAATGTATTCTTCTCACCCGGCACACAAGAGGAAATGTCTACGTCGGATTTACTTGGTTTGCTTGTACGTATCTGGTGTAATGATGACGCGGGGGAATCCAAAGTTGGAGGAGGACAAACATTTGATAATGATGATGATTTGGATGTTACAATAAAAGCAAGTGCATCCAATGATGGACTTGGTCCAACGGGGGATTTTGTTGATATTGAACAGAATGAAATAGAGATGCTAACTCGAGGTTCTTCGGTACCATCAGGCGATGTAATAACTGGTGTTACTACTTCAATCAAATTTCTAATTGCTGCTTCCTTGGTAGGACTCACAACCTTTATCATTTACTAGAAATATTGGGAATATGGTCAAGAGTTGGATGAACTATTGCGCTTGCAATCAGCTAGCTGAGTGTAAAATAGCAAAGTGTGCAGTAACCAATCTGTAGATTTCCTGAGCTATGTGTATAAACATGCGTCCTCGTCTATCTTGGTGTGTATTAATTTCTTTATGAATATGAGCGTCACGTGATATGACACAGTCCCTCATCTTTGCCGCCATTGATCCATATTCACCACTCTCTTCCATTTGTTGTTCAATGAGACACTAACAGATATATCGACAATGAACTTCTTGTAATGCATCTTATCTTATTTCTACTGCGTGTAGATAGTGTCTTGCCATTGCCAACGGGTGAAACATAGATTTATATGAAAAACTAACCAATGCGCTTGGCATCACCGAGCTTGGCATCTCCATGCGGAAGACAGAACCATCCATCAGTACGCACGAGCCTAAAGTGATAGTCGCTGAAATTTTCGAACACATCCTCGCACATCCAAAAAGAGGCAGTTTGTTTCGTCAAGTCCCAATTCATACATGAGAAGACGTGTCCAATCTCATCACCGGATAAGAGCAAATCACGACGAAGCTTGGAAGACTTCTTTTGACTTCCTAGCATACCCTTGTTGTTTCTGGCAGCAGCGGTGATATCATACTCTCCACGAACTTTCGTCTTCTCAAGCATGAAGCCCAAAGACATCGCTGATGAAACACTGCCGTACTTATAAGCCCAGCTCTGTTCATACTTTGGGCTGATACCACCCAACTTGAGCTCATACCACGATGCTTTCTGCGTTGGGAGGATGCTTGTATCAATAAGTCTAAATCCAAGTAAGCTATTTTGTAGAAAGATTGCAGTTTGATTTGCCAATTCAGTATGGAAAGCTGATAAGGCATATCTTTTCTTGGATACATCTTTGCTATCAAGGTAGAGAGCAGGTGAGTCATTAGATAGAGTGGCCTTGGCCACCAAAGTCTTCTTTTTGAGTAGATCTTCTAGAACTGACGCAATGAAGTGTGCTGGCATACCAAGATGATTGACGCCATGCGAGAGAGTCAGCAAGAATATGTTGATATTCGAAGCCTTTTCTTCGCGTAGCATGCTGTTCACATCGCGGTCGGCTGGCAAAATGGTCATCAGGAAAATACGATGGAACCATGCACGGAGTTCTTCGTGCGACATAGAAAGGCTTTCAACACGTTCGTCATCGTCAACAGCCTGCTCCCAAACATTTGTATCCCATATATACTAGGCTCCTGATCTGATACTCTGAGATGAAACACTGCCTCCGCCTCCTTGTAACCGAGAGCTGTTGTACTAAAGATGTAGTCATCATACGACTTCCAAAGGCCCGTGTTCAAAAGGCAATTGCTTTGAATGAACGGGGTGATTGACTTGGACTTCAATGAGAGCACAGGAGCAAGTGTGATGTACACACTCTGCATCCCCGTGTAGTCGGGAATATTCGATAAAGTAATTCGATGGTATTTTTGATCAATGGAGAATGAAATGATACTTCCTAATGCAATCTCAATAGCAGTTTTACCAAGCATGTCAGCGACTGCTCGGCCTACGTGCCAGTAATACCTTATCACGTTCCAGGCAAGAGAATTACTCTCGAACGCCTTCTCCTTTTCTTCATCGGTTTCTGCACTCAAAACGTCCGGGGGCGGTTCTGACATGAAAGAGATGACTTCTTGAGTCAAGAACCCTTGCGGGAATTCTTTGACTGGGTTGAATTCGTCTGTAGCTCGATTGCCATCTGAACGTGGGGTTTGTACTTGTTGATAGCTTCGATGGCCTCTTTCTTAGATGATCCGCGGGCATCTTCATAAGATGAACCGTTACCGAGAACAAATGATGACAGTTCTTCTTTCATTTCATCAGAAGGGCCAGGCTGGGGGTAAAGACATTTTGTCTGTTCAAGAAAAAGCTTGTCCATGGGTGCTACATATCTGGAAGGAAAGTGCCCGTCCAACATTTGATCCAACACAATTTCAACTAAAAAGTTTCTCATCTCCTTCTCAGTAGCATCTTCCCCAAGAGCGCATTTTGATTTATCAATCATATCTGGAGTGAGATTCATCGATTTAAATGCGTCAGAAATTTGTGCTTTTTTCTGCTCCCTCGCATAGCTCGCAGAATCTACCTTTGCCTTCATGTCACTGACCAAATCGCTGCCTGCACCCATGGACGACTGGACGACAAACCCGCCATTACATTATCCACCCGGTCGTCTCCATTTGGCCAGTAACTTGCTAACACCTCCGTCACAGAAGGGAAATCTGGGGAGTAGTGTGCCTCGGGGTCCACCCACGCATTCATTATCGTGATTATGCCCTTCCAAGTTTCCCCCGATAGGAGAAGCCAAGGGAAAGTCTGCTGAAAGTTCTCCAATGTACTATCAGTAAACCATCGCTTGATGAGCTTGACCATTTTTTGGTATATAAAGCAAGGCATCGCATATCCAAGTGTGACTTAATAGATGACCATACCAGTATTGAATGGATCTGCATTTGTCAGAGCTGTTTTGACACTATCAGCTAATCTGCACAATTCATAGGATAGTACTAATACTAGTGTATCCTTTGCTAGCAATTGTGCACTATCATAAAGGGTATGAGTCAAATGCAATGAATATATAAAATAATATGAGAAAGAGAGCACACAAAGTGAAAAAGACCACCAACATTTCTCACCTAATATCATTCAGTGTCATGTGCAAGCGAAGCTTATCTTGTTTCATGTCACTTAGGGATTGGTACTGACGATTTGCATCCAATAGTGTTGCAAATGCATGCCTTCCATCACCTACTCCACCTAAGAGAAGCGAAAGAGAAGAAAGTTCCTCATCATCCAGTTCATCAAGAAGGATAGATTTAGCATTGCTGCCCTTATTCCACTAGAGATTCAGATACATCGTGGCCTGTCAAAAAAAAGGGGATCGGTGAGGATAATCATTTGTCAAACTGCTGCGTACTTATACAAAATAAAGCAAAACATACCGAAATTGTAATATTCAACGTATGGCTTTTGAAACGAAGCACACAGCAATGATGGTTCAAACGTTTTGTTTTTCGGAGGCATACGCAGATAGTAATTGAGCTGCTCCCTCATCTTTGCCGCCATTGATCCATATTCACCACTCTCTTCCATTTGTTGTTCAATGAGACGTAGTGGACGATGTACCTCAGCATCATCTGCATTGCTAAAGTGCAAGGAACGTGCCAATCTATATGTGTTCATCCAAAATAGGGGAGGCATTTTGATATCTTTACCTGATTCCGACCCATCATTGAGAAGTTGGGAGCACGTCCTTGCATCGGCGGCGGAATTTTCTACGATACCGTGAAAATAGTAGGTTGAAGGGAAAGGCAAGCGAGTGAGAATGAGAGTGTATTTTGCACAAGGTATAAGAAGTATCGAGGGGTTTTCTCAAAAGCTGAAAAACCGCCTATCAACGCCGTATATAATATAGCTCTGAGATCTGAGCTCCCTCTCTAGATCGTATATCATCACTTACCATAATCACCCATCTCATAATAACATCCTGATCTATCGAATACAAGGTGACTTCAGGTTATCCTCCGCTTGTGTTGTTACGACGGCGATACCCTCGGAATAACATGCCAATGCCTCAGTGAAACGACGCTTCATGAAATGCGAATTGCCCCATTTTTCAGGTCAAGCCCAGTTTTCTTTGTGTCATCAGTAGGCGATGCTACATTGGTTGGTGTTGCCATTGGAAATGGTTCTATCTCCTCTTGTTTCATCAGGCGCGCCAGTTAGGAGGCGGAGGGACGAGTTGGTCGATTTTGTGCCTAATAAAAACGCCATGGTAGATACTTAAAAAGAAAGAGCCAAGCAAAAGGCAGAGTGATCGGGAGGGAAGAATGAGACACTGCAGCTAACACAGATCAAAGTCTTGATTTCGATAGCCGATGCCTTATCATACCTGCACTCCAAGATGATCATCTTTCGCGACCTCAAGCCTACTAATATCGGCTTTGACTCGAGTGGCACGATAAAGCTATTTGACTTTGGCTTTGCACTCAATGTTGCATCAAATGATAGCAACAACGCCGAACCACAGATTCTGTACGACCAATGTGGCACACCTAGATACATGGCACCAGAGACTGGATTGGAGTCTGGCTACAGCCTTTCCGCGGATGTGTACTCGTTCGGTATCCTCTTTTGGGAGGTATGGTCTCTCAAGAAACCGTTCGGTAAGATCAAGTCAAGTGAAGAGATGCAGAAGGCTGTATTCATTATTCATGAAAGAAGAATGGCCTAAGATTAGTAATCAATGGCCTGAGTATGTAAGTGCCATCATGATTAGTTGTTGGTCCAAACAGCCAAGTGATAGGCCAGATATGCCTTCTGTGAAAACGAATCTATCTGCAATTGCTATGCAGTTGTCTAAAGACGAGTCCATGAGTCAACCTTAAGGTAATAGAGGTAGGAGTAATAGCCTGCGCATGAGTTTAACTGGCATGGTCAGGAGGAAAACGATGATATGAACAGCTTACTAGAGTATTAATTAGAATGACGAGGAAAATTCATGATAAGAAGTTCAAGTAACAATGTAGGAGTAGAGAATAATGAAATAGATTTTTTAATTCCTTTCACAGTTTCCACAATCTCTCGTGGTTTGGTGCATCCTTTATACTTGTATATGTTTTGCCTCTTCACCAAAAATGTAATAGCTTCACTTCTTGACCCTTGCATCATTAGTTTATCGTGCTCTACTTCATGGTTAGGTTGGTTGGTGATGCCATGGAAATGGTTTCATCTCCTCTTGAGGTTTCATCAGGCGCGCCAAAAGAAAAGTTAAAAGGCGGAGGGCCAGTATTTCACGTTTATGTCTAACTGGGGACACGCGGGGGATTAATTCATTGCACCATCGCAATAGATCGCGGCGTGGATTCGTACAACTGTTGGTTGCGGAAAGTGTATGGAGTATGTTGGATCCGACAATAATGTTGCGACGGAGTGCCCAATATTTGCCTGCTTTGGCGACAGCGGCTCTGACGATGACGACACTGATGTTTGTGTATTCTCATCATCGGTAATAGAAGCAAGGAAGAACGCGGCCGACGAGGCAAAATCGCGTCGATTATGTAATACATCCAATGCTCGCCGTCCAATGTCACTTGGTCCCATAATTGACAATTCGCGTTTCGTCGTCTTTGACACCACGACCGCTGTCGGTTCGTCCGGCTTTTCCACTTCCGGTGGCGGCGGAGGATTGGGATTACGTGCCACCAGGGCCTACAAGACGGGACAAGAAATATTACGTGAAGTTGCCGTAATGCGTATTCCCAATACCCAAAGTGCAAGTTGTCGGAGCGAGGCCATACGCTTGCATAATAATGCAGTATTACGTGCATATAACTTATTACATGATGATACACGGTCGGCATTTATGGACTTGTCGTCCTCATGTGAAGATGACGAGGCTGATGATGATGATGATGTTGATGATATGGTGAAGAAGAAAACACCAAGAGGGATATATGATACCAATTCCTTCCGTCTAGGCCCACACGAATCCAACGGTGGTGTATTCCTAACCATTGCACGTATGAATCATAGCTGCCGGCCTAATGTGAATCATTACTGGCGGTCCAATTTACAAATGACTATAGTATATGCCTGTCGTGATATTCATATAGGCGAAGAATTATGTACGATATATGGACCGAGCGAATGGATGGATACATTAGGACGACGTACGTTTCTTAATGAAAGATTTCACTTTACATGTAATTGTGAAATGTGTACAGAGGGGAATATTGCAGGTGGGGATGAACGGATGGAACAGATACGTGTTTTGCAGGAGGATATTGCATTATCATCATCATTATTAATAACACCATCATCATCAACAACAACAACAACAACAACAACAACAACGGATGCTTCTTCGTCGAAGTTGGAGGATATAAACAAATGTCTATCATTAATGACACAACAGGGTATAGGTGGCGGGGCATTTACAAAATCAATCTATCATCGTGGATATGCGATATGTATAGCAGCTGGGGATATTAAGTTGGCACAGACTTACTTACAAAGTGAATACATTGCTGTACGTAATTCCGAGGGTGTGGATAGTCCAAATGCATTAGAAATTGAATGTGTATTAAATTTGTCAGAGTAACATTTTCCTTAGCAATGTGTTACGAAATTTTAGCTGTAAACAGGATAAGGAAAGCAAAAATAATTAAACTCCTATTGTTATCCAGACGCTCCTCCCCCAGTCCAGAGTTGTAGACGTTCACCAATTTTAATGTGAATAGAGATAGGCCGCACCCAGGCCATCACCAAAGTAATCCATCCTGCCACGATTAGAGGATTCATCTTCCCTAACTGTAGTTTTTGGTCTTGCGCATTCATCGATCTGATCAAAAGCATTAAATTCACATATCTTATATCGCTCAGAGAGTACTCTTCTATGGACGTTGTTTGTTTTTTTGGCAAGGAAGGCTCGTAAACCAGGAACAAGTGTTGATAGTTGTTGTGGCACTAAGAATACAAAGACACATGTCACAGTTTGGAATTGTTCACTTTGCATAAAAGTGCCAATACATTCATGATTGAGTTGTATCTGTGATGAATATCCCATATTAGTAATATGTGCTTGACCATGCTTTAAAGCATCACCATCGACGTCACACCCCATGGCTGTACATCCAGTTAATCGTACAATTTCACATAATAGTAATGCCTCACCACAACCTAAATCACAAACAACATCAGTACTACGAATGTTGGCCAATATTACTAGACGCTTCACTTGTTCTAGTCGGGTGGATGTATATGGCGAGTAGTAGTACAACTGATCGTCATTATTATCATTATCAAGCGGTCTCCGTCGTCGAAGTTGTCTTGCCCAATCACTTGCACCTTTCTTTGCTATTACACCTTCAGGTAGCCATGGACCATTCTCCATCAATACCTTCTGCCTACGAAGTTTGACGGTATGGTTTGTTTAACGTGTGGTGTTCCGTCGTCGAAGTTGTCTTGGTCAATTTTGTGCCTAATAAAAACGCCATGGTACGAACTTAACGCAAAGAAAGAGCCAATGTGATTGTATTGACCAACCCTAAAAAATCAGGGTTTAATATGGTTATTTTTTGTCATATATTTCAACCACGCCACGTTCGAAGTGTGAATCTCTACACTTGCTTGTTGGCTTCATAACGACATGAAAAACCCGACACGATGATGGATTCGATGTCAACGCTGGAAAGTTTAGGGGACGATCCATCCACGCATGATCTTGACAGTGTTATCACACTCCGTGTGGAAGAGTATCTAACGACGGATATATCATCCTACGACTATGAACTATGGAATAGCATCCCGCAGTATGCAGTATCGTAAGACCGAGTTATCCTTTGGACGGCTCCTCGGGAAGGGTTCATTCTCGGACATCTTCGAGGTTACGGCAGCCGTCGTCGAGAATGATAGGTCATTTAGGAAGGTCAAGGATGATCTGCTGAAGAATACAACCGATGATCTGGGTAGACACATTGAAGCAAAGATTACTAAGGGTGAGCTACTAAAAGATGATTACACGAGGAGCATAACTGATGACCTAGACAACAAGTTTAATTTTGTCGACCTTGATGAAGAGGATATTGACAATGACAAATATATCGATTCCCTGTTCAGTAGTGGTAAAACTACTAGTGAAGATTTCATGGTGCCCATTCGTCAAGGTAAATCAACGAAGTCTGTGTGCTTCGGACACGTCAATCGTCCCCAGGCCTACCAAAAACAGAAGGAACGACGACTTGTATTCGCAATGAAGTGCCTACGTCCAACAGTCCGACATGGTCATGATCAGTTCATGATTGGTGTTGATGATTTGCTGAAAGAGACAACGATGCTTGCATCCCTTGACCATCCCAATATCATCAAGATTCATGGCCGAGGAGCCGGAGACAAATACCATCGTATCACCGATGGTATCTTCATTCTACTGGATCGATTGACCGAAACTCTTGATGAACGCATCAATCGTTGGAAGAACATGGGAGGGAAGAATGAGACACTGCCGCTAACACAGATCAAAGTCGCGGTTTCGATAGCCGATGCATTATCATACCTGCACTCCAAGATGATCATCTTTCGTGACCTCAAGCCTACTAATATCGGCTTTGACTCGAGTGGCACGGTAAAGCTATTTGACTTTGGCTTTGCACTCAATGTTGCATCAAATGATAGCAACAACGCCGAACCACAGATTCTGTACGACCAATGTGGCACACCTAGATACATGGCACCAGAGACTGGATTGGAGTCTGGCTACAGCCTTTCCGCGGATGTGTACTCGTTCGGTATCCTCTTTTGGGAGGTATGGTCTCTCAAGAAACCGTTCGGTAAGATCAAGTCAAGTGAAGAGATGCGGAAGGCTGTATTCATGAAAGAAGAACGGCCTAAGATTAGTAATCAATGGCCAGAGTATGTAAGTGCCATCATGATTAGTTGTTGGTCCAAACAGCCAAGTGATAGGCCAGATATGCCTTCTGTGAAATCGAATCTATCTGCAATTGCTGTGCAGTTGTCTAAAGATGAATCCACAAGTCAACGAGGTAATAGAGGTAGGAGTAATAGCTTGCGCATGAGTTTAACTGGCATGGTTAGGAGAAAAACGATGATATGAACAGCTTACTAGAGGTCTAAAGAAAAGTGAGATAGAACTAGGAGTAGAGTCTAGAGAAGAAGATGTACCTTTGAGTTGTATTAATAACAATAATATCTCAATAATTGACAGCCAGGATTGACTACTTTCTATACACTATACAACTTCTTTCCTCACTGTGTTTGGAGGTTGTGAACAATTGCACTTGAGCATTTTATACAACATTCTAGTAGTCTAATCAAATCCCAATAAAATGCATTCCAATTAGATAACTGGATGCGGTCAATCTGTGCACTTAGTATTGAGACACTATTCCTAATAATCAGCAAACATCCAATTCTATGGATGTGCCGCAACGGCACTGTTCAATTCATCCAGTGTCAGTTTCCCATCATTGTTTCTATCACCTGCGTTTCTCATGACTTGAAGTGCAAACTCCAATTCGGCAGCATCGACCTCAAAACCACCCTTCATGGCCATAATTTGCAACATTTCCTTCACATCAATGGAACCATCATCATTTGAATCCACCTTCTTGAATTCATCAGTGGAAATATGACTATCTCCATCATGGTCCAAGACGTGAAGTAGCTGTGCCCAAACATTACCAGCAAAGTATGAAACTAGCACAGAGTAGATTGTACCAAATGCCTCCTCTCCCGTGTACGTCTGCTCTGGATACAGTTTGAAGTACTCAAGCAATACTTCACAACCATTCCAAAAGTCAACAGTTGTGGCAATGCAGTACATACGATCAAGATCAATAGCCGACCCACCAATATGTGTAACCAGACCAGTAATACTATCCTCCACAACATCCTTGTCACATTGAAACATGTTTGGGTTGGGAATATTACGTGTTGACTTAACAGCGGCCTGCAGTACTTGCCCCTTGACGTGTACACACCCCACAATTGTTCGTGTTTCAAACTCACTCTTAAGATCACGCATTGAGAAGTATGAGTTGGGGGGGTGTGTTCCGGCACCTCGGATTGACCCACCAGGGATGATACATGCGTCTATGGCTTCACCTCCATGTGGACCAGCATGACGCTGCTTATTCAATGCCGCAAGGAGTGTCGTGGTAAGGAAGGTACCCATACTACATCGCTGATCACGATGAGCCGATATTAACGGACGGAAGCTGTCAGGAATAGCACATAATTGTGTATGATTAAGGTGTGTCAGGACTGCCGTAGCTTGTTCCATTTTCTTCTGTATTACTGGATCTGGTTCCCATTCCTTCACATTCACAATATCATATGTGATGCGGGGTTGATTCCCAGGTACTGTGCAGTTGTCCCATGTGAGGTCGACAATCACTGCATGTATCGCATCTGACCCAGCCTTGAGTAAACGTGTACCACAGTGTAGTCGATCGACGACATGATGATCATGTCCTGACAGGACTAAAGGCAAGTCAAACAGTTCACAAGTCTTATTATCCTGTGATTCATACAGATGACACAATGGAACGACCAAATCAACCTTGTCTCCTTGTAGTTTCGTTAGCATGGCGTTGATAGTGTCCCATGGATCATCAATACATACATCTTCTGGAACACGGACCAAATGACCATAGCAATTTAACGACGATGTGATAATCCCAAGTAACGCCACACGTCGGATATGATGTTGATTTTGTCCCGCTTGAATGACTAAATGATCAACGGAATTCCCAAGACCCAGTTTGTACGACGCATGATCGGTCATGTTACTATTAACGATTGTGCCATGATACTCGGCCGCGCGTGCCAATACGTCCTCATGAGCACAGTCATTAATGTCATGATTACCCCAAGTTACAACATCAATGGGGACGGCATTAAGCATGGATATCATCCCCCGTCCTTTGTCAAGACTTGCTAACAGGTAAGGCGCTAAGAAGTCACCCGTAAGCATTGACACTGTAGGCCCATAAACTAAATTCTCCTTCCGTTTTTCGGCAATGAGTGTGGAGAGTGAGGGAAAGTTCTCAAGTGTGTACACATCTGTTACTTGGATGAGTCGTATCGTCACACGGGAATTATTAGCAGTCGCATCCTCCTCGGCTGTAGTTGTTGTTTTCTCTTCTTCCTCCTGAATACTACTACTATTACTTGACATCGTGGTTATGGAAAGATGAAGGATCTCTTCACCAGCGGGTGAGTTGATGCGTACATACTCTACATAAATATAAGAGTTACTACGTAAAGTGTGCCCGCTGGTGCGGGTAGGCGATGCCTAAGTTTTTCATGTTAGTTTAAATCTCCCAAAATCTAATTTACAGTAATATCTAATTATTTGCTGATAGGAGGAAGTTGTTTAGAGTTGCCAAAGAAGTATGTGTTGGTGCTGGGCTGTTGATGTAGATTTTCCCTCTACAAAGAAAGCATCTCTAGCTTCACTTCTCATCTCAC